>PVBE012546164.1_pt1 | contig 35425 bp, 29 predicted proteins | sample 1631181 | NCBI WGS metagenome assembly PVBE01 (sample SAMN08397723, study PRJNA350692) | Marine metagenome, whole genome shotgun sequencing project. | isolation source: water | place: Pacific Ocean | collected 2012-04
ATCACCTACATTCATCGCTAGCATCAGATTGGCCTCCTTCGTTTGGGTTCGGTGGTTACTCCAAAACCAGTTTATTACCGAAATCGCCCAATCGTCGTGAGGCCACTTTTTTGCCTCGTCAACAAAAGTCGGAAAGTCTGTTCGGGAGAAGGTGGCCGAAGGCCGGATGAGCGGTGGCTGAGTTCATTTGGCAGTTCGCCCCCTCATCCTATCCTTTTCCCCGAGGGGAGAAAGGACTCGCTGCCGGCTTTTTCTCGTAGGCAAAAGCGAAAAAGGTCTGCAGGGGAGTAAGAGACGCACGGGCGGCTCTCTCTCGCATTCAAAAGCGAAAAAGACTTAAAAGCTGAACAAGCTCCAGAGGGAGAGATGGCTGGATCTTAGCCCTGAAGCAGAATGACAGTCGGATTGAACAACGTCATGCCTGGCCAGAAGTTGGTCCTTCCTCACCTTCTTCGAAGGCTTCTTCAGCGGTTGGCTTGTGGTCCGTCACGTGCCTCTCACCGCTTTCATCGATCTCGACCGTCTTGTAGCCGCCTTGAAGCCGGAAAACGATCACTAGCATGAAATAGCCCACGAACATCATCGCAGGGACCACTGCCGTCCATTGCAATGCCATCCGACCACCATAGATTTTGGCTTCTTCTACTGGAGCCTTATCCACGATGGCGTTCGGCTCCCCGTCTTCGTCCCACCATTTTTTTCGTGTTGCGATCGCATCTGGGATATCACCCGCGGCTTGCGCAATCCCGTAGTCGGTGGTCAGCGTCGCGGCTGGCGGGTCATCGAGAATCACACCGACCTTCTGGCCATCAAGCCCCCCGACCTTTGGGAAAAACAGGAATGGTTTCTCTTGATCCTTCTCGATCGAGTACCGGGCATACGTTTCAGGATAGCCCATTTTCAGATGCTTTGACGCATTCAAGTCCTGCTTGTAGCCAATGGCGGGACCGCCCAGAAGACCCGCCGAGAGCATGCCAATTCCGCCAATGGCCCCCATCGTGACGGCACCTCCACGGGGAAAGCGTTCACCCACGATACCCAACATCGTTGGCCATAGGAACGTCTTGCCTACGCCGTAAATCGTGACGGCAAGCCAGATGATTCCAGCAGAGTTTCCAGCACTCAAAAGCAACAGTCCAACTGTACCTAGCACGCTGCTTATGCAGAGCAAGCCAAGAGGATTGATGTGTTCAACAATCGGCCCTGCAAAAAAGCGGAGAATGAACATAATCGAGGAGGCATACACGAACAGAATCAGCCCCTGCCCTGTCAGAATCGACTCCGTGATGTTTGTAATCCAACTGTCCGTGCCCAATTCGACATAGCCAACACAGGCGTGCAACAGCAACAAAACCAGCAAAACTGGTGAGGCGAATTCGGCCAGCATCGTGCCGAACGAAAGGCCCGCCTTCTTGGCATCTGAAACAGGAAACTTCTCTTTCAACACAATGAACCCGTACCACAAGACGGGTACGATGTAGAGACCCATGGGGACTTGCCATCCGACGGGCTCGATCAACAACTTACCCAACAACCCCCCAACAATCAGACCACCGGGCCAACCCGCGTGAAGAATATTGAGATAGTGAGTCTTTTTTTCCGGGTACAAATTGGCAATCAACGGGTTGATGACGGCTTCGCAGAGACCGTTCGCGACGGCAAAGATGAACATGGCCAAGAGTAAACACCAATACGTAGCATCTTTTCCGAACGACTCAAACACCGCCGAGGCAGCCATGGTCATGACCACGGAAACGATATGCAGAACTGCTGCACCCAACAGGATCGGCTTATAACCGATGTGATCCGTGATCAAGCTGGCTGCCATGATGACAACGCCGAAGCCAACCAGGCCGAAGCCCGTGATCTTCCCCAGTTCAAACTGCGTGAACCCGAACTCCGAACCCCAATTGCCCAGAATACCGGCGCGGACCGCAAAGCCCATTCCGGCGGCGATCAAGGTCAAGAAACTGGCCCACATGAGTTTGCCGCGAGTGGTTGGTGCTGCCATGAAAATCTCCACTGCCTATCGTGTGTTTGATTGTGTCGAAACAGATTGGAACGGTCGGCCAACTGCTGACCAGCCAGCGTTGCGTGCACAGCTTTCAGGGTGCGTCGAAGGTAAGCTCACGAGTATACAAGCTGCCCGTCTGAAGTAAATACAGTGGCGGGTTGGCTTTGGGGCGAACGGCGTGGCCCGAATCGGGCTCGGTGGGAACGCTTCGTCACCAGCACCCCCCAAATAGGAAAATCTATTGACGCCATAACCCGTCGCAAATTACCATCCCCCGCCATTTTCTCGGAAGGAGATTGTGATACGGAGAATGAGTGAACTTCTGGCTAAGCGAAAGTCGGTGCTGATTTTGGTCTTGGGAATCGCCCTGGCGACTCGGGTTGGTGCGGCGTTTTGGTGGCAAGCCAGACTGCCCGACGCCCGCGCGTTCGCCTATGGCGACAGCGAGAGCTATTGGGTGTTGGCTCAGCACATCGTACGAGGTGAACCCTATTGCTACGGCATCGACCAGTCTCCCGTCTTTCGAACGCCTGGATATCCACTGCTGCTGGCCGGCCTGTTTTGTGTGACTGGCGACGACCCACCTGCGATCTGGGCTCGTCTGTTGGGCGCGGTCATTGGCACCGCGACGATTGGAGGATTGATCTGTTTGACTCGCCAACTCTTCGACACGCGTGCGGCGCTGGTGGCGGGCCTGCTGGCGGCCATCTATCCCGGCGCCATTGGGATGAGCGTTTTCGTGCTCAGCGAGTCCCCCTTCTGCCTGGTGATGGTCACGCAGCTAATCTGTTGGGTCAAACTGGCACGTTCGACCGAAGGCAGCTGGAAGATTGGCTGGTCGGTTGCCATTGGTGCATTGGCGGGCATTGCCACATTGATCCGGCCAAGTTGGTTGTTGTTCACTCCTTTCGCCTTGGGAGTCGGTGCTCTCTTTGCACGTCGCAGCAGACAAGACGCGGTACAAGCGACCATCATCCTGTTGGCAATCGCCGTCACGATGTCACCTTGGTGGATCCGCAACTACCGCGTCACCGGCGGACTGGTCGCGACGACATTACAAATGGGCGCGAGCCTATACGATGGTCTGAATCCCACAGCGACGGGCGCGAGCGACATGCGTTTTGTCGCGGCATTTCACCAGGCGCAACAGCAGGCCGACGCGACGGCACCAACAAAACTGGTAGGGACGTTTTCACAAAGATTGGACGACCGTATGCGGGCTGCCGCTTTGGATTGGGCTCGGACGCATCCTGGTCAGGTCGTGCGACTCATGGTGATCAAGTTTGCTCGGATGTGGAGTCCCTGGCCCCATGCCAAAGAGATGCAAAACTGGACCTTCCGTTTGATCGTCATCCTGGGTTTCGTGCCGTTGATGGGACTGGCTCTGTGGGGAGCGTTTCGAAACATTCGTGGCGGTTGGCCTTATGGCTTGTGCCTGTTGCCAGCGGTGTATTTCAGCGTCTTACACATGATCTTCGTCAGCTCCATACGGTACCGCCAGCCCGCAATGTTGCCATTGATTGTCTTGGCTGCCGCAGCCGTCTGCGCATGTCTCCCGGTGGGGAAACCAGCAACCGAAACAAACGACCTTCCGCGTTCCCCCTAGGACATAGGTTCGTGCTCTCCATATTTCACAACCAATAATCACCGCCTCTCCGGAAACCGCCCTGGGGTCAAGAACGGATGGTTCAGCCAAGCCGACAAGCCGATCGGACTCAACGGTTCAGGCGACCGTTGGCTGATTTCGTGCGCTGGCTACTTACGATCAGCCTGATCACCGGCGGCATCGTCGCGGCTGGCATGGTTTGGGTCCAGTCGTGTTTGGACGAGGAGATTCGCGCCTACCTTGAGCGGAAGATACAAGCGAACTATCCCAACTTGCTCGTCACCATCGAATCGGCCAAACGGATCGAAGGGCTTGGCATCACAATTCGCGATTTATCGATCTCCGAAGTCGATCATGCAGATCAGACTCAATTGCTGGCTTCCGTCGGCGAAATATTCGTCAAGTGCGACGCGAACCTGGCCGAATTAGCGCGAGGCAAGCCGCACGTCCGGCAGGTGACATTCCGGCGACCGGTCATCTATTCGAGACGACGGCAGGACGGCAGCTGGAATTCTCAACAGCTGTTTCCGCTGCCAAAATTCGGCGACACGCCTCCGCCCGCAGTGATCCAAGATGGATCATTCGAACTGATCGACACCTCTGGCTCAGTGTCTCGGCGGCTGAGGCTGCGGAATGTCGAATTGACGCTTTCGCCGGTGCGTCGCACTGCGACAGGTAATCAGGGTCACCAAGGTCAACGAGTTGCAGTGACCAGCATGGCCACCCGTGCGGAGGGAAGCTTCAGCAGCGATCATTGCAAACGTGCGATCATTGACGCTCAGTTCGATGTCAAATCATCCGCCTGGTCGATGCAGGGTTCTATTGAACAACTCCGTCTTTCTCCGTCGTTGATCGCTGCATTGCCCGGTGAGTACGCTGACAAACTCAAAGCGATCGATCCTGCCAGGGGGACGTCAAATCTAACCTTCAAAGCCGCCAAACTGCCAGGCACGGCAGACAACCCACGTTTTCAGGCAAAGGGAGTGTTTACGGGGCGGATCGAGGACCCACGCCTGCCGCGTCACCTAGAGAATGTGCAGGCTGACTTCTATTGCGACGATCGGATGATGCGAATCGACAAGCTCGTCGCCACATCTGGTCAAACCCAACTTGAAGTGACTTATCAGTTGGATGGATGGCTGCCGACCAGTCGACGGATCCTCTCCCTACACGCCAAGAAGTTCGCTTTCGACCGAAGCCTGTACGCCGCATTGCCGGACCAATGGCGCGTGATCTGGGACAAGTTCCGGCCTGCGGGATTGGTGGACCTAGACCTTCTGCTGCATTTCAGCGGTTCGAGGTGGGTGCCGGTCCTCAGCGCTGACTTCATCGACATGTCCTTTGCTTACGAGCAGTTTCCCTATCGATTGACGCACTGCCAGGGCAAAATGCACTTCGAAAATGAAGAGCTCGTATTGGACGGCTTGCAAGCGCGTGCGAGCGGGCGACGGGTTTCGATCAACGGTCGGATCATTCGGCCCGGTCCGGACTTCACTGGATGGGTCGAGATGTCCGCAGACGAACCTCTGGACATCGACGAACAGTTGATCGAGGCGATGCAGGACAGAACACAGGACTTCATTAGATCATTACATCCGCATGGCGAAATCACGGCCTGGGGTAGGCTTGAACGGAACGACCCATCCCAACCGGCGACCAAACGCTACGACATTGGGCTGCGAGGCTGTTCGATTAACTACGATGGCTTTCGCTATCCTATTCACGAAATCAACGGTAGTTTGAGTGTCGTCAACGACGAAATCACGCTCAAGAACCTACGGGGATACAACGACAGTGGCTTCATCAGTTGCCAGGGCCAATGGAAACGCGACCAGCGCGGTGGCTCGGCATTGAACCTGCATTTCAGCTGCGCGGACGTCCCGCTCGAAGATGAACTGCGTCATGCGTTGAAACCCAGTGTCCAGAAAATGTGGGCGACCTTACGACCTCGCGGCACGATCGACCGTTTGGAAATCGACGTAGAATACGCGACGGCCACTGGCCTCGCCGTTGCCGTGATGGCCCAGAAACGCAGGCGCGAGCAAAACGTAGCGGGGCGAAGTATCACCATCAGGCCCGACTGGTTCGCCTATCAGCTGGACGACCTGATAGGCACAATCTACTTCAAGGATGGAATCATCGCACTAAAGAACCTGCACGCCAGGCACGGCGTCACGGAAGTGCGATTGGGAGGCAGTGTTTCGACAGAACAAGGAAGATGGCGAGTCCAACTCGAAAATGTGCATGTCAATCGACTTCACACCACGCACGAGTTATGTGCCGCCTTGCCACCAGCTCTCGGCAACGCCCTGACCAAACTGAATCTAACCGGACCAATCAGCATGAGTGGTCTGATTCAGCTGGAAGGAAACACGGGAACATCCTCGCCTCAGCGCGCCGGCTGGAATCTCGAATTCGATGTCGAAGATGGCAATTTGGCCTGCGGATTGAATTTGGAACATCTGCGAGGTGGGCTGACGCTGTTGGGCAACTATCAGGACGGTAAGGTCAGCAGCAGCGGTCAACTCGACCTCGACTCACTCATTTTCAAAGGCGTGCAGCTCAGCCGAGTCCACGGGCCATTGAGTATTGGTAGCGGGCGAATCGTCTTTGGCGAGCGAGCCGAAGTGCCGCAGGGAACACCACCTCGGCGGGTTTACGCGGACGTATTCGATGGCAAATTGGCGGCCAACGCCCAAGTCTGGTACGCAGATAACGGCCGCTTTGAACTCGATTTGAAAATGCAGGACGCGAACTTGGCCACGATTTCCAAAGAAGCAACGAAGCGTCAGCTAGATATCTCCGGACGGACATTTGCCGATCTATATCTCGAAGGAAACGGTCACGGTATGCACGCCCTGCGTGGTCATGGAACGGTGGACCTGCGCGAGGCGGATATCTACGAATTCCCCATCCTCGTCGATATGCTGGCCTTCCTGTCACTGAAGCGTCCCAATGGCGTTGCGTTCAACGACAGCAAGATGAACTTTCGTGTCGAGGCGGACCGGCTCTATTTTGATCGCATCGATTTCGCAGGCGATGCAATCAGCCTTTACGGAAGAGGTGAAATCACCGACATCACAGACGAACGCAAGCTCAATCTGATCTTCGACACTTCCGTCGGCCGTGACGACAACCGGTTTCTGTCAGAGCTTGTCCGACCGCTCCTCAAGGAAGCTGGTAAGCGAATCTTGGTCATCTATGCTGGCGGAAGCCTTGACGAACCCGAGGTCCGCCGGCAGCCCTTCCCCGAACTCAATGACACATTCCAGCAGGTATTTCCCGGACAGCCCCCCGCTCGCGGTGCCGCGATGTCGCGACTGCCCAGATCGGGTGGAGTTCGTCGACCTTCTTCGCCGAGGCGATAGATACGGAGGAATTCAAATGAGCATCGGACCAATGGGAATTACGGGATCGCTCGCAGGAGGCCAACTACAGCAGGCCACAGGGAGCGATACCGAACGGACGCAACAGGAGACTGCCGCTCAGTCTCGTGAAACCAAAAATTCGGAAAAGGCCGAGCAAGCGGCTGGAATCGGTCAAACGACCGAGGACGCCGAGACCAGCGAACGCGACGCCGATGACCGCCGGTTATGGGAGGATGGAGACGAACCGGGCGTTGAGGAAGCCGGCGACGGAACCCACGAGTCGGGCGATCAAGCACCACAGGCGAAAGACCCCGATGGCAACTGTGGCATGAACCTGGACCTGAGCGGATGAGTCTAGCTTCGGGACATGCGCGCGGTGCGCACATGTTTCACGAGCGACCGACACCGACCGCAGGTTGGTCGGGGAGCGTACCAAATACAGGCACGTTCCCTATTTGGCTGCGGCACCGCCGCGTTAGGCTCCTTCTGGTCGGAAACTTGTCGTATTTGAGTCAAGTTTTAGCGGCCAACGGGACTTTGACGAAATACCACTCCGTCCTGCTTGCCACAAATTGTCCGATGGTCCAAATCACGAAACTCGCTTAGTATAGTGGCCCGCTGCTAAGATGCCGTTGCCGGAGCCCCGAGACGGCACAGCCAAAGATGGCGCGGATAGCAAAGACGCAACTCGAGAGTCTCACCATGCAATTCACCAAGATGCACGGCGCCGGAAACGACTATCTGTACATTGATTGTTTCGATGGCAATCTGCCCGCCGATGCCAGCGAACTATCACGGCAGATGTCGCATCGTCGTTTCGGTGTTGGCGCGGACGGTCTAATCCTGATTCGCAAGTCAGACCATGCGGACGCGCGGATGCAGATGTTTAACGCAGACGGCTCGGAAGCGGAAATGTGCGGCAATGGAATCCGCTGTGTTGCCAAGTACGTTTACGATCATGGGCTCTGCCGACAGTCGAATTTAAAAATCGAAACTGCATGTGGAGTCCTCTCGTTGGACTTGGAGACGAACGGTGGCGTCGTGACGCGCGTTCGCACCGACATGGGCGAACCAATCTTGCAAGCCGATCAGATTCCGACGACCTTGCCTGGCGACCCGGTCATAGACCGTGACTTGGACGTCGCCGGCGAGCACCTCGCGGTGACCTGCGTTTCCATGGGTAATCCGCATTGCATTGTTTTTGTCGAACAGGCGACGGACGCACTGGTCTTGGAAACGGGGCCACGCATCGAAACGCACGAGGCCTTTCCAGAGAAGGTCAACGTCGAGTTTATTGAGGTGATTTCTCCGCAGGAGGTCCGTCAGCGCACCTGGGAACGTGGCTCAGGAGAAACGTGGGCCTGCGGCACGGGAGCAAGCGCCGTCTGTGTTGCCGGTGTTTTGTCCGGTCGCACCGAACGGAAGATCCTGAATCACTTGCTCGGCGGCTGCTTGGAGCTGGAATGGGACGAAGCGACCAACCACGTCTTCATGACCGGACCAGCCACCGAAGTCTTTACCGGCAACTGGCCAACGTAATGGTTACCACACGAACATCACCTCGGCACGGATGCTGACATGAAAATCAGAAGCCCATTCCTGATGAAATTCGGGGGCCTTGCCATGGCGACCATGGCGCGTGGCTGGATGAGCACACTGAATTATCGGCAGGCACTCTACGACCCGACACTCGATCCGATTTCCGAGGACTTTCAGGGCCCCGCCATCTTCGTTGTATGGCACGAGTACTCTCTTTGCCCGTTTTACCTGCGAGGACATTGCAACATCTCGATGCTGATGAGCAAGCACGCCGATGGCGAACTTCTCACTCAGGCGGCACGGCACATGGGATTCGGAGCCGTGCGTGGATCGACCACCCGTGGAGGTTTTCAGGCCTTACGCAAGATATTCCGCTGCAGCAAATCAACCAATCTGGCAATCGCGCCTGACGGGCCCCGTGGACCACGCCGCAAGCTGGCCCTGGGCCCCGTCTATCTGTCGTCACGGCTGGGCCTTCCGGTGATTCCTCTTGGCTTTGGCTATGATCGGCCCTGGCGTATCGAAAGAGTGTGGGACAAGTGTGCCATTCCGCGACCCTACTCGCGGGCCCGTTTGGTGGTTGGCAGGGCGATCCAAGTCCCGCCGAAACTGGGTCGTGACGCTCTGGAAACTTGGCGATTGGAAATTGAATCGTCGCTCGAATTCGTCACCACGCAGGCCGAACAATGGGCAGAATCAGGTGCCGACATTATCGAACAGATCCCCCTTAAACGGCAACCGAGCCCGCTGCCATACCGCAAGCGAAGTGCGGCCTGAACCTGTTACGCGTTCTGCGGGCCAGACTGTCCAATAGCTGCCGTTCTCGACACCGCACGCTCGCCATTTGCTTTCCCAACGACAGCCCATAGAATCAATCCTATGGCATGAATGGGCATTGGTCAGGCTGGGAGATGCGGGATGAAACGCTGTTATTCACTTTGGCTGTTGATGTTGATCTGCGTGTCTGGTTCTTTGCAGTTCTCACGAGCGGATGACGTCGTCATCGAAAATCGCGATAAGCGAATGTTCTATTATTCGCTGCGCGACAGTGCAGACGTGGCATGGAGCAAGACGCATGAAATCGCCCCGGGTGAAAAACAAACGCACGCGACTTCAAATCGTGTGCGGATCAGCTACCTCACCGACGTGGCACATTACGCTTGGCTTGAGGCAAGAAAAACCTATCGGATTGACAACGTCGCTCAAGGCCGCCTCAGGGCCGTGACCCAAGTTCGACGTCCGGCCCTGCCCGATGCAACAACCAACATCGATGACGAAACGCCGGCGCCGCGCGACGATTCAGCATCGCCCGCACCGCCAGCCACCGCGACTGCTGCGGAACCAGATCGCGCCGCAACGGTATCGCAACCCAAGCCAACTCGCACTCCCTCCATTGCCGCTCCTACACTTGATCCGGCTGGGAATGACGCCCGGACCGAAGAATCGTTCGAAGCCCTCTTCGATGTCACCAATCGTGTCGTGACCGTGCGAGCGATCGCGGACAACACGTACCGTGACGCATTTCCAGAGTGGCGTGAACGTATTAGACGCATCGTTGCCAGTGCGTCGGAATACTACCGACGCGAATACTCGATCCGCCTGGTCCTCACAGAGACCTCCGCATGGAAATACGATGGAGTTGCCGTTGATTTGAAGTCTCGGTGGGCGCGGCTGTTGGAGCAGTCTCCAAACGAAGTCGATCTAATCGTAGCGTTGGTTGGTTATGGAGACTACTCCAGCGTCAACGGCGAAGCAGCGTTTACCGGCCAGCTTGGACGGGCCGCCTTCTTTGGCCAACATCTTATGGTGGCCGATCGCAATGACTATCACGAAAACCGCGCGAAGACGATCTTGCTCCACGAACTGGGGCATATCTTTGGCGCATTTCACGTCGCTGACCAGAACCTCATGATGTATCCCGGATACTTGCAGCTGCCTACAGACGAAATCATCGCGGGCACCGTGCCGTTTGGCGACACGATCGACCAGATTTTTGCCATGACGAAAGAGTTTGATTTTCGCACCGGCGTGAACAGCCTTTCACCAGTCACGCAGCGAAGAATTCAATCGTTGTATCGCCTCCATGGCTTGCCCCAAGAATCGCGTCAGACCGATCCGATCACGGACGGCTATAAGTACCTCGAGCGACGCGCCCAAATCGTCGCGGAGCAAATGGCGGAACGTGCAGAGACATCACGTGGGGTGTTTGACGGCCTGCCGGAATAGTCACAATGGCCACTCCTACCTCTGCTCTGACTGCTTGGGACTGACATGGAAGTACCTCTCTTTGAAAAGCATGACCGGCCTGTATTGAGTGTGTCCGTGCTGACGGCGCGCATCAAAGCAGCCCTGGAGCTCGAATTCTCGTCGGTTTGGGTAGAAGGTGAACTTTCAGATGTTTCTCGTCCCCGGTCAGGACACGTTTATCTCACGCTGAAGGACGGCGAGTCGCAAATTCGTGGCGTCATCTGGCGGAGCACAGCCGGCCGATTGCCATTCGATCTGCAGGACGGTATGCAAGTCATCTGTTGTGGCAACGTCGACGTCTACGCGCCTCGAGGAAGCTACCAACTGATCATTCGGCAGGTGGAACCGAAGGGGCTCGGTGCGTTGCAGATGGCGTTGCGACAACTGCAGCAACGATTGGCTGCGGAAGGGTTGTTCGCATCCGAACGTAAACGCCCCCTGCCCCGTTTCCCTGCCAGGATTGGCTTCGTGACCAGCCCGACCGGGGCGGCGGTACGCGACTTCGTGGAAGTCCTTCGCGGGCGATGGCAGGGTGCCCACGTCATCGTAATTCCCGTTCGAGTTCAGGGCGAAGGTGCGGCGACTGAGATTGCCCACGCCATCGCCCAGGCGAATCAGATGCAGCCTTCCGTGGATGTGCTTGTGGTGGGTCGAGGCGGTGGCAGTCTCGAAGATCTGTGGTGCTTCAATGAAGAAGCCGTGGTTCGTGCCATTCACATGTCCGAGGTTCCAGTTGTTTCGGCAGTCGGTCACGAAATCGATGTGACACTGTCAGACCTGGTAGCCGATGCACGCGCGCTAACACCGACCGACGCCGGTCAGCTGTTGGTGCCGTCTCGCGAGGAACTTAGCGCCGTGTTAGGCAATTTTCGCCACCGCCTGTCCAATGGTCTGCGCTCACGCGCGATGACCGCACGCGCCCAATTCGAAGCCGCCGCTACCAGCCCGGTCATGCGAAAGCCGTTTGATCGCGTCCATCTGTTGTCGCGATCGTTGGATGAACTTGAACAGCGAATCACACGCGCCGTTCGCAATCGGCAAACGCTGGCCGACCGTCAACTTGCGGCGATCGCCAACCAGCTCGATTCGCTCAGCCCAATTGCCGTGCTGGGACGTGGTTACAGCCTGACCACCCGGGCATCCGACGGAGAAGTGATCCGCTCTGCGTCGACTGTCGAAGTAGGCGACGAAATCCACACACGTTTTGGCACGGGGACCACGGTTAGCCGCGTCCAGCAGATCGAATCCGATGCAGGCTAGAAGAATGACTACCGACTGAGAGTACGCACCCCCCGACCCAGGAAGGCATAACTAAACGGTGGCTACCAAACGCACCAAACGCGACGACAAGGAATCTCCCAGCTTTGAAGCGGCACTGGAGCGTCTCGAGCAAATTGTGCACGACCTCGAAGACGGCGAATTAGGGCTCGATCAATCGCTGCAGCGTTACGAGGAGGGCGTCAAGCATCTCAAGTTCTGCCACCAAAAGCTGAAAGACACGGAACAGAAGATCGAATTGTTGACCGGCCTCGATGCGGAGGGCAACCCGACCACGGTCCCCTTCGACGACCCGGCATCGTCTTTGGAAGAGAAGCAGCAGGGGCGAGCCAAGCGCCGATCTCACCGGCCAAAGCAGTCCAAACCGGAATCATCATCTGCTCCAGACGTAGACATTCAAGGGGACCTGTTTTAGAATAAGAAACTCAAGACTGGTTCAGTAGATACGTCAATTCTTGGCTGCCCAATCCCGCCCCGACTCTCCTTCGAATGGCCGAAATTTCCGCAATTACGTTTGACGCCTACGTTGCGGAGACGCGCGCTGAGATCGAAGCCGCCCTCCTGCGGTGGACCGAATTCAACGGGGACTGCCCGGACAAACTACGCGACGCGATTCGCTACAGTCTGCTGGCACCGTGCAAACGCCTCCGTCCACTGTTGGTGTTAATGTCTGCCGAGGCGTGCGGTTATGACCGTGGCCAAGCCATGCCAGCGGCCTGCGCCGTGGAGATGATTCACACCTATTCGCTGATCCACGATGATCTGCCGGCGATGGACGACGATGATTTGCGACGCGGGCAGCCGACCTGCCATGCTCAGTTTGACGAGGCAACGGCGATCCTGGCGGGAGACGCGCTACTTACACGGGCCTTTGAGATCATGGCCATAGAGATTTTCCCCGCTAAGGTGGCAGCTTGCTGTTGCGTCGAATTGGCCAGCGCGGCGGGTGCTTCCGGGATGGTTGCCGGGCAGGTCGACGATTTGTCCGAGGAAACTGGCAGCGGAGGTCTCGCCGAGTTGGAGGCGATTCATCGGCGTAAGACGGGGGCAATGTTTCGCGTCTCGCTACGATTGGGGGCCATTGTCGCCCAAGCCGGCCCTGAACAACTGCAGCGATTGGATACGTACGGTCAGAAGCTAGGACTCGCATTTCAAATCATTGACGACTTGTTAGATGTCCACGGAAGCGAAACGGCCATGGGAAAACGAATCGGCAAGGACTCAAACCGGGGTAAACTCACTTTTCCTCGTTTGCTCGGATTGGAAGCCAGTCAAACACGCGCCAGGCAATTGGTCGATGATGCCTGCGCTGAATTGAAGGACTTTGGTCCCCGCGCTGCTCACCTCGAGTCGCTGGCGCGGTATGTAGTGGAAAGGAATCACTGACCATGCATAAGCTGCTCTCCAAAATTGACTCGGCGGACTCCCTCAGCAGCTTCTCCCTCGGGCAGTTGAACGAACTGGCGGACGAGATCCGTGACGTTCTGTGCAACTTGCTAAGTGACCGAACCGCGCATTTTGCCTCGAATCTGGGTGTGGTGGAACTGTGCCTGGCGCTGCACAGTGTTTTCGACTTTCGCCGTGACCGGCTGATCTGGGACACCGGTCATCAAATCTACCCGCACAAACTTGTCACGGGTCGTTACCACAAATTCAAGACGATGCGCACCAAGGGCGGTTTGATGGGTTATCCCAATCCGCACGAAAGCCAGTACGACATCTTCATGACGGGACACGCCGGCAGCAGCGTCTCGACGATGCTGGGACTGCGCAGCGGGGATGACCTGACTGGCGAAGGAGATCGCTACGCTGTGGCGGTGATCGGCGATGGCGCATTTCCATCGGGAATCGTATACGAAGCATTGAACAATGCCGGCGGCATGAAGAAGAAACTGCTGATCGTGCTGAACGACAATCGAATGTCGATCTGTCCCCGCGTCGGTGGCATGGCAGACTACTTGGACCGATTGCGAACCAACCCTTTCTACACGGGCCTGAAGACTGAAATCGCCAAGGCACTGACCAAGGTTCCGCTGTTGGGTGATCCAACTGAACGGCTACTGGCGCAGCTGAGAGAAGGTATCAAGGCCGGTTTGCATGGAGGTATGCTGTTCGAAGATTTAGGCATTCGATACATTGGTCCTATCGATGGCCACAACATTGCAGTGGTGCGGAAGTATCTGCAAATGGTCAAGACACAAGAGGGCCCCGTGCTTTTGCATGTGGTCACGGAAAAAGGGCACGGCTTTCAGCCCGCCGCCGAAGACCCGGTGTTCTTCCACACGCCGCCCGCATTCGAAAACAACAACGGCAAAGCCATCCACAAGAAAAAGGGAAGCAGTAAGGTCTTTACGGATTTCGCCAGCGAGGCGATTCGAGCCCAGATGCAACGCAGCGATCAAGTCACTGTGATGACAGCCGCAATGTGCCAAGGCAACAAACTGGAGAGCATTCGTGACGAATTTCCAGACCGCTTTTTCGATACGGGAATCTGCGAATCCCACGCGGTTGCCTTCGCTGCCGGCCAAGCTAAAGCGGGGCTGAGACCGATCGTCGATATCTACAGCACGTTCATGCAACGGAGCTACGATCAGGTTTTTCAGGAAGTCGCCCTGCAAAACCTGCCCGTCGTCTTCATGATGGATCGAGCTGGACTGACAGGTCCCGATGGACCAACGCATCACGGGGTGTTCGACATTGGCTACATGCGACTATTCCCGAACATGGTGGTCATGGCACCAGGCGACGCGCACGACATGACGCAGATGGTGGATCTTGCCATCCAACATTCGAGCCCCTGTTCGCTTCGCTATCCGAAGGCTTCCGCCGGTGAATTGCCGGGCAATCGGACGCCGGTGAAACTCGGCAAGGCTGAAGTGCTGCACTGGGGGCAAGACGGCACAATCCTTGCCTGCGGTTCACTTGTCACCGAAGCGCTGGCAGCCTCCGTGTTGCTTCGCGGAGAAGGACTGGATGTGGGTGTCGTCAACGCCCGCTTTGCCAAACCGATCGATCGCGAGATCATACACCGAGCAATCGGTGATACTGGGTTTCTGGTTACCGTGGAAGAGTCGATGCTTATGGGAGGCTTCGGCAGTGCAGTCCTGGAAGTGGCAAGCGAAGATGGCCTGGCGTCAGAGAACATTCGTCGCCTGGGAATTCCCGATCAGTTTGTCGAACATGGAGATCGTGACGAACTGCTGGCCGACCTCGGCTTGGACGCAGCCGGAATCGCGCGAGCCTGCCGTATGGTGGCACCCGCGTCGAACGCCGATCACAAGCAGCAACACGTCGTTCGTTAGGCGGATGCTGTTTCGTCGCGCAGTACGCCTACACCACCGCACGCTCATCATGCGCGGAGCGCATCGTTCCTCGCGTCATCTGGGTTCGTCAGTAGGATGGAGTTGCACTTCGTCTGTGTTTCCATTCGGGGTACAACTCTAAGCAACAACGTCGAGTAAAAGAGAGATTTTAAAACTCCAATCTACAAGATCGAGTGAAACAGAGGTTAAGAGATGGCCAACGAGCCAGAATGGGCGACACGACCGCATGGGCGGCCCCGCGCGATTTTGCTCGGTGCCGCTGACCGATCTCGCATTCTCGAAGAGATCAACCGACTCTTGCCAGAGCTCGAGAAATGCCTCGAAGTAGTCCACATCGCATTGGACTCATCTGACGAACTCAATGTCGAAGCCGATCTGGTGTTGGTGTTTGGTGGCGATGGCTCCATGTTACGTGCCGCACGTCAGATGGCTGCCCGCCAGTTGCCGGTGGTCGGCGTCAACATGGGCAGACTGGGATTCTTGGCAGATTTACCCCGTGATTCACTGCTGACGTTCTTGCCTGATATCTGTGCTGGCAAGTGCAAGATCGTCGAACATCTGATGTTCCGTTGTCAGGTCCTCCGTGATGATTGTGTGATCCACGACGAATTGGGTTTGAACGAAACCGCGATCCTGGCCGGACCGCCCTTCTCGATGCTGTACGTCGATCTTTACATTGACGGAGAATTGGCAACTACCTATAGTTGCGACGGCTTGATTATCAGCACGCCTGTCGGTTCCACGGCCCATAGCCTTTCGACGGGTGGGCCGATCCTTCGGAAGAATTTGCAGGCCTTTGTGATCTCGCCGATTAGCCCGCACACGTTAACAGTACGTCCGCTGGTGGATGCCGCAGATCGCGTTTACGAAGCCGTGGTTCGAGAGCCCAACGAAACGACTTCAGTGGTCGTCGATGGTCGCACCATTTGCCGGTTGACGAATCGGGATCGCGTGCAAGTGCGACGAGCCGAACCGACTTTTAAGATGGTGGAAGTTGCTGGACAAACGTATTACCGCACGCTTCGCGAAAAACTGGGTTGGGGCGGAAATATCGGGGACCGATAAATCCACCGCTCGACCAGAAAGACACTCCAAGGCCCCCTGCACGGATGCAATGCCATGAAACCGTTCGCCCTCTCTTTGTCACTGCTACTTGCGTTTTGTCTGAGTCTCCACTGTTTGACGCTGACTTCGACGGCCGACGATGAAGCCAAGAAACTGAGCGCGGAATTGGAAGCCGCCAAGAAAAAGCTGACTGAAGTGCGGGTGACATTGCAATACAAATTCGCCAAAGGCGAAACGTTGCATTGGAAGGTCGAACATCTCGGTGCCACGGAAACGACGATTCAAGGCAACACCCAGACCTCGGAATCGCGCAGTGTCTCCACCAAGGTTTGGCAAATCACCGGGGTCGACAGTAAAGGCAACATGACGGTGACGCACTCCGTGGCGAACGTCGACATGTGGCAAAAACTGTCCGACCGCCCCGAAATTCGCTTCAACAGCAAAACAGACAAAACGGCACCACCTGAATACGAGAATGTCGCTAAGACCATCGGTGTGCCGTTGACGACGTTGACATTCGCAAGCGACGGCACAATCGTCAAACGTGGTATCTCGCTCCGCCAAGCCAACCTCGGGTTGGGCGATCTGGTGATGCTGTTGCCTCCCAAGCCTGTCAAAGTCGGTAGCCGCTGGCATGAACCTGCCGAGATTCGCATCCGACAAAAGGACGGCCGGCAGAAGACCATCAAGACACGCAAGCAATACACATTGAAGAAAATCGAAACCGGCGTTGCAACCATTTCCGTCGAGACTCAAGTATTGACGCCAGTCAACAACAGCACGATCAAATCCCAATTGGTGCAACAGTTGACCAATGGCACCATCAAATTCGATATTGACGCCGGTCGAATCTTGAAGAAGGAAATGGAATGGGATGAAAGTGTGATCGGTTTCAACGGTGCGGACAGCATGATGAAGTACGTCGCACGCTACACCGAAGAGATGCAGTCCGTAACAACAGCCGACGCCGGCGACACGAAAGATGCAGCAGGTACGACGGCGCGTGCCAATCCTACTGATAAACCTGCGCTTCGTCGGCGGTAGGCCAGCCGTTGAGTCTGATCAGTTCTTGCACCGTCGCCGTTAGTGTTGCATCACATGCAGCCTTCACAACACCACTGTTCCGGGCCGGTCCTGTTGTGGGCCGGTCCTGTTGTGGGCCGGTCTCCTGACCGGCCCACTCTCCTGTTCGTGGGGAAGGTCAATCGGCGATTCGTGTGATTCGCCACAACATCGTCCCTGCCGCAACATCGTGACATCGTCCGACTTCACGCGAACGGTGAATGGGCCATTTTTGCCTTGCGAGTCGGTTCGACTTGCCACGCGTGACGTTGATGACGCACTAAGGTCGCCGACACCACCACGATGAAACCGATCACGGCCATGATCAGCCACAGGGCGACGGCCAGAGCCAACATTAAGCCAACCGACAAGCTCGGCCCGGAGTTACCGAAACTGAACGGGCTACTCAATGGCGTCAAAGCATTGACCGATGGTGTCCCACAGAACAGTTCCGGCGAGATCAACGACGCCGCGGCATCGGGTTCGACGAGTTGGCGGGCCGTGTTCACGATCTGAAGAAATTCAGTTCGGTAACCGTGGCCGTCTCGACCGCATGACGAGCCGGCGATCTCCAGCACTTCCGCGTAGCTGGCGTCACCTCGGTATTGGGATCTCCGCAACAACATGCCGAACTCGGCGACTGCGGCAGCGAATTGAAAGTCCTTCGTCGCTTTTCCAAATTCCAGCGGCGCGTTCTTAACGGGGAAAACCACAAGCTCGCTGCGATCGTTGCTGGGCCGCTTGAAGCGCAGCTTCAGATTTAACAAGTCATCGCTGTCAGCCGCCTCCGCTAGTCTTCTGCGAGTCTGGTACTTCAGCGGATCCACCTGCGGATCGACTGTCTCTTCTTCGCCGTTGGCCAACACCAGTTCGTAGAGAGCCGTCACGGTGTGCCCTGCACCGATTTCGCCGGCGTCTTTCTTGTCGTCATTAAAGTCCCTGTCCTCGAGGCGTCGGTTTTCGTAACCGATCAGCCGATAGGCAGCGACGTGGACCGGATTGAATTCAATCTGGATCTTTACGTCCTTGGCGATCGTGACCAATGTGCTGTCAAGCTGGTCCAACAGGACCTTGCGTGCTTCTTGCTGGCTATCGATGAACGCATAGTTCCCGTTCGCTTTGTTGGACAGCTCTTCCAGCATGGCGTCGTTGTGGTTTCCCATCCCGAATCCAAGTACTGACAGGAACACACCTTCGCGGGCATGTCCTTCGGCCAACCGAACCAGAGCGCCGGTGCTGGTCGTACCGACGTTAAAGTCGCCATCGGTGCATAACAGCACACGATTCACACCACCTTTGATGAAATTCTGACGAGCGACCTGGTATGCCAGTTGAATGCCCTGACCTCCGTTGGTCGATCCGCCAGCCGCCAGTCGCTCGACCGCGTTCAAAATGATGTGTCGGTTGTCTCCATGCGTGGGCGGCAGCACAAGCCCTGCCGCGCCCGCATAGACCACGATCGAAACCCGATCATCGTCATTCAATTGCGATGTCAGCAGTTTCAGGCCAGCCTTAACCAAACCCAACTTGTTGGGGCGGTTCATCGATCCTGACACATCGATCAGAAAGACAAGATTGCTGGTTGGACGCCGTTGGTTCATCTCTCGTCCTTTGATACCGACCCGGGCCAGCAGGTGCTCCGGCTTCCAAGGAGCCCGTGCCACTTCTAAATGCACGGCAAACGGATCATCACCGGCCGGCGGCGAATACTCATAGTCGAAGTAGTTAACCAGTTCTTCGATCCGAACCGCGTCAGGCGGTGGCAACATATTGCGTTGCTGGAGGTACATTCGTGTTTTCGCATAGGAGGCGGTATCAACATCGATCGAGAACGTCGAAAGTGGTGCCTCTTCAACGGCGATAAATCCATTTTCGATGATCAGACCGTACCGATCCCCATCGAGCACCCGGCCTTCACCCACGCGATGTTGTTCCATCAGCTGCACTGTGGAAGCACTGTCGGAAGCGGGGGCACTTTTTTCAACGTTGGATCGAGCCTCTGCGACATTGAAGTTGCTCTCTATCTCTGATCTCGCGGCGGTCGGTGTTCGTTGTGCGGCGGGTGTGGGCTGGACGGCGATTGCGGATCGTTCGCCCGCTGCAGGCCCGGCGTACAAGTCAGTACTGGATTCCTCCTTCGTTTCCGCATCTGCGTAGCTTTGGGTGGCCGCAGGCCTTGTTTGTCGATAAGAGGCATCGGGTGATTGCTGCCCAACGTCCGCGGAACTACCGCAACCAACCAGCGTAGCAGTCAATAAAACGACGGCCGATCCAGCCAAATACGCGCGCAACATGATCCAACTCCCTATCCGAGGAATTCATAAAATGGGCCTGCAACAGAAATGACGACATGCAACGGGAAATGGTTTCTTGTTTTTGATGACCCGTCAACGGAGTTCGTTATTCCAAACAAAAGGTGAAGTTTTCCTGCCAGGCTGCTGATCGTACACTACACGTGTACCGCGATCGGCTCGCGGGCCATTGCCACTGTCGCGATTACACGCCTTTGCCAAGAGCAGGTTGCCAAGACAGCCGCGCAGCGAGCACAATCGCAGATCATGCATTCGAGCTGCTTCATTTCAGCGCAGGCAGCGTGCCCTCCACATCGCGGGGAATCAGAAAACTGAATGGCCAGCCACCCGCAAAAGACCGTTCTCACGATCACGCTGGTGGTGGGTGTGATCTTGCTGGCCGTGGCGTTGACCTTTGCGGCAGACAGCCGGACGGCAAGCCTGCTTTGGAACACGCTCAGGCTGGCGGCGGCAACAAGTTTGATTGCGATTCCGCTGGGGACTTGTCTGGCATTTGCCTTGCTCCGCACAGACATTGCTGGCCGACGTGTGGTCACCTTTGTGCTAGCGACCATGCTATTTGTGCCGTTGTACTTGCAAGCGGCGGGATGGGATGCTGGTTTTGGCCGCCAGGGTTGGCTCTCACTTTCACAGGGCACATTAGCCGCGCCGTTGCTAGACGCATGGCGAGCGGTCATTTGGATCCACTCGATCACCGCCCTTCCCTGGGTGGTCCTGATCGTAGGGATTCGCTTGCACTACGCCGAACCCGAACTGGAAGATGCCGCCTCGTTGGACGCATCGACGGCTCAAGTCTTTTTTGGGATCACACTGCCGCGAGCGATCCCGGCGGTACTCGTCGCGACCTTGTGGATTGTGATCACCACTGCCGGCGAGATCACGGTCACCGACCTCTACCAAGTGCGTACCTATGCCGAAGAGATCTACGCCAATGTTCCGTCGTATGGTGAATTTGAAGACCATGGGTTGGCGGCCCTACCTGGCATACTCCTGGTAACAGGGCTGGTTCTTGTGGCACTGTTCACTGCATCATCTGTCGTGCCGCCTCGGCACGTCGCCTCACCGTCGGCGCAGCGGATCATCTCGCTGGGCAAGTGGCGCTGGCCGGGATCGTGTGTCATCCTGTTGATCGTCATGTTGATTGCAGGGTTGCCGCTACTGAACCTGTGCATCAATGCCGGCCTGATGGTGGGACACGTTGACGATCAGCCGGTTCGCTTTTGGTCGGTCTTCAAGTTCCTCCGCGTCGTGCTGGCGAGCCCGATTCAGTTCATTGACGAATTCCGTTGGACGAATGTCATCGGCACCCTGGTCGGGTTGGCGGCTGTCGTGTTGGCTGGCCCGTTGGCGTGGGCCGCGCGCCGGTGGGCGATCGGTTCATGGCTGGTGCTGGTGTCCACCGCTGTTTGCCTGGCCTTGCCAGGGCCGATCATTGGTCTCAGTGTCATCTGGCTGCTCAATCGCGACGGTTCACCTCTGTTGATCTGGCTCTACGACCGCACGATCCTGGCCCCCTGCCTGGCGACATTGGTTCGCGCCTTTCCGATCGCCATGTTGATCACCTGGTTTTCGCTTAGGACCGTCTCTTCTGATGTGTTGGACTCTGCGTCGACCGAAGGTGCGGGTGGCGTGAGGCGTTTTATTCACATTGCTGTCCCGCAACGCAAGTTGGCATTCGGCGTCGCCTGGTTTGCTGCGGTGGTGATCGCGATTGGAGATCTTTCGGCGAGTATTCTGGTAACACCGCCAGGCGTGTCAACCATTCCCATTCGCGTTTTCGGGCTCCTGCACGCAGGTGTCGACGACCAGGTTGCCGGTCTATGCCTGGCTATGGTGGGGGAGTTCGTCGTATTGGCCGTGGTCACGATCACCGGCATCGCTTTGGTGGAAAACCGGGTTCGGGCCGAACGCCACCGGCGTGTATAATGAAATCATGCTCGCTCATGCCCCGCTATGCTGCTTCTTGCTTGTGACCTTTGTGCCCGTGATTGCGCGCGCCGTTGATCACGTATCGCTTGAGCGAGATGGTCGACCGATCCATATTTCAGGGAAAGTCCTGGTCGAAGCCCAAGACGGTGGCTTGCTCCTGATGGATTCCTCACGCGTACTTTGGGCCGTCACGCCTGACGAGATCACGCGGCATGACAAAGACCAGCAGGAATTCAAGTTGCTCGACAAAGAAGGCATGTCCGAGCAGTTGCAGAAAGAACTGACTGGCCGGTTTCGCGTGCATAAGACCGCTCATTACGTCATCTGCTACAACACATCGGCGGCGTATGCCGAGTGGTGTGGTGCCTTGTTCGAGCGCTTGTACCGAGCGTTTGGAGGCTACTGGAAGCGCCGCGGCTTCGAACTGGATGAACCGAAATGGCCGCTTGTCGCACTGGTGTTTGCCGATCGCCAATCGTACGCTCAATATGCCAAGTCTGAATTGGGTGACGCCACTTCGTCGATCATCGGCTATTTCAGTTTACGTTCCAACCGTGTCACGATGTACGACTTGACCGGCGTTGACCGGATCGGACCTGGCCGCGCCAGTTCCGCGGCGCAAATCAATCGCATCTTGTCACGCCCCGAAGCCGAACGCACCGTCGCCACCATCATTCACGAAGCGACCCACCAATTGGCGTTCAATCGAGGTCTGCAAACTCGATACGCTGACATTCCGCTGTGGGTCAGCGAAGGCCTTGCGATCTACTTCGAAACGCCGGACCTCCGCAGCTCGAAAGGATGGCGAAATATTGGAGGTGTGAACCGTGTCCGCTTGAACGAATTCCGACGTTACCAGCAGAGCCGCCCACAGAATTCGCTGGTCACACTCATCTCTGACGATCAGCGATTCCGTAGTGTGCGTACCGCTCCCGACGCGTATTGCGAGGCCTGGGCGTTGAACTACTTCTTGATCCGCAAACACCCCAAAGAGTATCTCAAGTACACCAAGCTGATGGCGGAGAAGAAGCGACTTCTGTACGATAGCCCGGAAGAGCGTCGCCAGCAGTTTCAAGAGGCCTTTGGCGAAGACTTGGGGCGTTTGGACCGGGAGTTCTTGCGCGACGTTCGCTCGATCCGCTGAGCTGGGGGCGAACGTCGAGAACTCCCGTTGGAAAACTCGAAATGCCTGGTTCCGCTTGAACTAGGAGCCCCAGGCCGACTATCATTGTTGCAACCATTGACCCGCCCACTGCCCTGCCCCAAGGAGTTATTCATGTCGGCAACCCCACCGATCAAAGATGCATCTCGTCGAGATTTCTTGCAGAAGTCGTCGGCAGCAGTTGTTGGCGGCTCGCTGGCCGCCACACTCGGTGCAGCCCGTACGGTCCACGCCGCCGGTAGCGATATACTCAAAGTCGGACTGATCGGTTGTGGGGGGCGTGGTAGCGGTGCTGCCGTGAACGCGATGCGTGCCGAAGAGAACCTTCAACTGGTCGCTTTGGCCGATGCGTTTGCGGATCGTTTAGATCACTGCAAACAGATTGTCCAACGCCAAATTGGCAAGAAGTACGCCGTCAAAGACGAGACCTGCTTCGTTGGATTTGACGCCTACAAACAACTGCTGGAAACTGACGTGGACGTCGTGCTACTGTGCACGCCGCCACACTTCCGACCGGCACAGCTGCGCGCGTCCATCGAGGCGGGAAAACATGTCTTCTGCGAGAAACCGGTCGCAGTCGATCCCACGGGTGTCCGCAGCGTTCTGGAAACTGTCGAGCTGGCAAAACAGAAGAACCTGAGCATCGTCTCGGGTTTGTGTTGGAGGTACGACCTGGGTGTCCGAGAAACTATAGGACGTATCAAAGACGGTGCCATTGGTGACATCGTGACCATTCAAGAGAACTACTTGACTGGCACCCTTTGGCATCGAGGTCGCCAGGATTCTTGGAGCGAAATGGAGTACCAGATGCGAAACTGGCTCTACTTCGCTTGGCTTTCCGGCGACCACATCGTCGAACAACACATTCACAGCCTGGACAAGGCCCTCTGGCTGATGGATGACGAGCCGCCCGTCAGTTGCGTAGGCCTTGGTGGCCGCCAAGTGCGAAGCGAAGAGAAATGGGGCCACATCTTTGATCACTTCGCCGTCTGTTACGAATGGGCCAACGGTGCGAAGACATTCGCCTACACGCGCCAAATGAAGGGCTGCCACAACGAGGTCGAGGATCACGTGCTAGGTACCAAAGGTGCCGCAAAAATCCTCAAGCACGAGATCTCGCAAAAAGCGATGCCAGGCGATGAAGGCAAGTGGAAATACAAGGGCCCCAAGCCGAGCATGTACAATGTAGAACACAAGGAGTTGTTCGCTGGTATCCGATCGGGGGACATCCTGAACAACGGCAAGTACATGTCGTACAGTACGTTGCTGGCGATAATGGGACGCGAAGCCTGCTATACGGGCGAGAAGATCACCTGGGAAAAGGCGATCAACTCGAAGCAGGATCTCAGCCCGAAGGCATACGCATGGACGGATATCGCAGTCCCCGAAGTCGCCGTGCCTGGCAAGACGAAACTTGCATAGTTCAGTCTGCCTGCCAGCAGTTGACTCAAAAAGAAACGGCCGAGCGAAACAAAGTCGCTCGGCCGTTTTTGTTGCTTTTCCGTATTAAGACGGCGCGTTAGGCGTCCTTCTTCTTTTTCTTCTTCTTCTTTTTGCCACCTCGGTTGGGGGCTGCCTTTTTCCGTTGCTCAGGCGTCAGCAATGCCAGTACGGCTTTCTGGAATCCCTGTTGGATTTCACGTGTCTTCGCCAAAGCGGCTTTCTCTTCGGCCGTTAGCCCAACCGCCTCTTCGGCAGCCGCTTGGGCGGCTTTACCTTTTTTGCCGTCTGCGACCGCCTTCTTCCGGGCTGCGCCAAGCTCACGACGCTTCTTGCCGACCACCTTGTTCGCTTCGGCAAGTTTCGGTTGAGCTTCACTTTGCAGCTTCTTAATCTTCGCCGTCTGCTCTTCGGTCAGATCAACTTTGGCACTCAGTTGCTTGACATAATTTCCAAATGCGGTTTGCCGAGCTTTGTTGGCATTGCCCTTCTTCTTTTTCTTTTTTGCGTCCTGTGCCGCCAGTGGCAGGGTAATGGCGACAGCCAAGCAAACGAGAACAAGGCTCTTCAGTACATTCTTCATGGACAAGTCTCCAGAGAATAGGAAGTAAATTGTGTCGGGTAACAATCCTTATTCCCCAGAGCACAGCGAAACAAAAACCGTTGATGCAGCGTCATGCCACGTCCTAGTTACAAAAATGCAGAAGCAGTGCCATCACCGCATCCATCTAAAGTAGTCAGACCGAAACGGTTAAGCAAACAGTTGTTTGATCACGCTGCCGTCGCGGACAATCGTGATCGGCCTAGGAGCGAACAGCGAATATCATTGCTGATCCAGTCCTTAGTCGATGGCCTTGGTAGACGATTTCTTGTTGGAAGTTTTGTTGCTCGTCGCGGGCTTCGCTTTTCGAGCGTTCGGTTTGACTGATCTGTCACGCTTCTGCGTGGCTTTCGTCAGTGACAACAGTTGCTTTTCAAGGGTCTTGTCGCGGTCCTTCTGGATAGACTGCAGTTGCTCGTCCAGCTTCTTGAGCCGCTCAGCGGTTCGATCACGATCTCGCTGCAGCAATGTGGCGCGCAGGTCATAGACTTCGGCCAATGTCCTACGCAGCGCGTCGCGCAGATCATCAGGGCCGCCCATCTGCAATCTTGCCCCCAGCAACCTCGCACGTGACTGAGCTTTCCAGAGTTTTAGCTCGGCAGGGTAGCGATCACGGCCTTCGAACTGTTTCAGGCGTAGCCGATTTCGATCCAATTCTCGCACCGCTCGCTCATACTCCTTGGGCTCGTTTTCCTTGAGGCGAGCTAAAACGTCACATAACTCGCGATGATGCTCACGCACAAACTTGCCGACGTGAGCTTCCATTTCGGCGGTGATTGGGACGAGCCGTTTAGATTTGGCTGCAGCGGCATTTTTTGCGGATTGTCTTTGAGCAGCTGATGTTCGGTTTGCGGCGTTGCGGTTGGGAGAATTCTGTTTTTTGGATGGCGCCTGCGCCACGCGAACTGCGCCAGCATCGTCGCGCTGCTGGCGCTTTCTTGTATCACGCTTAGCCGTGTCACTGGCGCCGGTCAGTGGCAAAGCAAAGACAAAAGACGCGAGCACCAGCACGGACATGCACAACATAGTATTTTTCATCACGCTACTCCTGCTTCTCCGCATCGGTGAAACCGGCCAAGGCAGCCATCATCCAGGATGGAGCTTGCAGCCGATCGTCATTCACTTCGGCACGGACAGTTGGCTCGCTATGCGACGCCAGTGGTTCATCATCGAGCAGCCCGTCGATAGACTCGCCATCGCTAACCAGGGTCGTGGTGACGAGCAGCTCGCCGGTCTCCACCCATAGTGAGGCCAATTCGCCGGAATCAAACACGGAAACATCAGTCGCGGCAACGGGCTGACCGCCCGGATCCAAGCTCGGCGGCGAAGTTCGCGGGTTCCAAAACAACAAGGCAGCCAGACCGGCTAAGGCGGCAACCGCCGACCAGGCAACTCGGGCCATCCAAGCCTTGCCAGCCTGATCATGCGGAAAAAACTGTGTCGCCACTATTGGAGATCGAACGCAAGGTGTATCGTTCGATGGCACGTCGCCCGTTGTTGATTCGACCATCGCCATTGCCTGGGTCAATTCAACAGTTCGCGCGAGGGCTTCGCGTGCCAACTGATCGTTCTCCAGGCATTCTTCAAAGTAGACGACGGAGGCTTCGGGCAGTTCACCTGTGAGATACTGAAAGGCGAGCCACTCCACGTCCATTGAAGTCGATGCGCTCGATCTGTTATTCTTGCTGTCATTCATCGGTTTGTCGTGAGTCATTCAGGTTCAGTCAATTCTGATCGCAACTGCCCCATCGCAGCTCGCATCCGCGACAGTGCCGTTCCTATAGGGATCTGCAGTTCTTCGGCAATCACCTTGAAGGTCTTTTGTTCGTAAATCCTCATCCGTACAATGCGTCGCTGCTCGCGTGGCAGTGCGTCCATTGCCTTCCGAACTCGTCCCACAATTTCAGCTCTAAGAATCGGTTCGTCGGCGGGTCCCGCCTGCGTGGTGGCCGTCGTCGCAAGTTGCCGCAACACATTGTCGCCGGTGCCCTCACGACGACGCAACAACAATGCCTCGTGATAGGCCACTCGAAACAGCCATGCTTTGCGAGTTTTCTCCTGAGCCGTATGGCCCCGCTCCACCATTTTGACGAGTGCATTTTGCATTGCGTCCCCCGCCAATTGCGGGTCCCGCAACACACCAATCATGAAACGTTCGAGTTCGGCACCATGTTCTCGCAGTAGTGCCTCGACAATGGTCGGGTCTATTTTTGCTGCGTCGTCAGCCGTCACGCCACCATTCCTGATGCCGCGTGCGGCGTTGAAATCATGATGCGCCGAACTAGCAGTTTATTTGGCAGCCAGGAATGCAAATCTGTCTCTCACGCCTAAAGTGTTTTACCAACAGCAATTACGTCTTCGACAAAAACTAAGCGCCTGCACTGTTTCCCGCCAACGGCCACCTCGGCAAATCAATCTGAACCAAGCTATAATGCCGCTCCGTATCAAAGCAACAGTGTATCACGACCGACTTTTTCGTGCTGGCAAGGAGTTGACGGATTGTTAGTGGGTCCCGTTTTCTTTCGTGAAGCGTCGACAACTCCTCGTCGATCGCGCCACTATGTTCTTCGCGCCATCTACGTCCTGGGGCTTCTGGTGCTGATTTGCACTGCTTGGCTTGTTCAGGCGGACACGCAGATCGTCCGCAACATCGGCGACATGGCTCGCTTTGGAGCCAGGCTTTTCCAGATTCTAGCGCCGCTGCAGTTGACTCTAGTCGTCTTTCTTTCGGCATTTGGCGTGGCTAGCGCGGTTTCTCAGGAGAAGGACCGCCGGACACTGATTCTGCTGCTGATGACCAGGCTCAGGAACAGCGAACTGGTCCTCGGCAAGCTGCTGGCAGCTCTGCTGGATGTCTTCGCCCTGGTGATTGCTTCCGCCCCCGTCTTTATGCTGATCACGTTATTGGGCGGCGTGTCGACGGATCAAGTCGTGCGCGCCCTGCTGATTACATTCACAACAGCGCTGGCCGCCGGCAGCCTCGGCTCCGTCTTGGCCCTGTGGCGTGAAAAGACGTTTCAGACGTTGTCCATGACCGTGTTGACGCTAATGATGTGGGTGGGACTCTGGGAAGCAGTCGCATCGGGAAAACTCTTCGAATCCGCCGCGGGGCTTTCGTGCGAGACGATCGCCGCTTCGTTTAGCCCTTTTCGCGCGATCCTGGCCGCGGCAACTCCTCGCATGGCAAGTGCGCCGCTGTTTTCGTGGACAGACGGTGTCACCTTGTACTTGCTGGTCTCCCTTGCCGCCAGCGTGTTAATCAATTTGGTGGCAGTTCTTCGCGTACGAATCTGGAACCCATCGCGTGAACTGCGGCCCGGTCAACAGGACGAAGCGGAGACTGTAAGTATCTACGCCGCGGAGGAGGAATCCGAAAAAGGCTCGACGGATGAAGCCGCAGCAACGACACCAGCAACCGCGGCGGAATCCGCACGGGCCGGTCACGTTGATGCGCGAGTTCGCTCGGCCAGCCAAACCAGTCGTGAAGTCTGGGACAACCCCATCCTCTGGCGCGAGGCCTGCACGTGGGCCTACGGTCGCAAAGTGATGATCATCCGAATTGCGTATTTGGTCTTGTTTGCCATGGTCGGGTTCGGCCTCTATTGGATTCTGGCGGAAGCGGAAACTGCTTCCAACGTAACCGGTCTAGCCAGCCGGATTCCCGTCACCGCATTGATGTTGGCGCTTTTTTGCCTGGTCAGCCTGGTCATCATCAATGCGCTAGCGGTCAATTCCATCACCAACGAACGCGACAGCCAGGCGCTCGATATTTTGCTCGTGACAGACCTCTCGTCCCGCGAATTCGTCTTCGGAAAACTGGGCGGTGTGCTGTGGGTCACCAAAGAAATGGTGCTGCTTCCGATGGTGCTTTGCGGCTTCCTGTGGTGGCAAAATGGCATCACCACGGAAAACCTTCTGTACCTGATCGGTTGCCTGGTCGTGATGGACATTTTCGTGACGATGCTGGGTGTTCATTTTGGCATGAATTACGCGAATTCACGATCCGCAATTACAATCAGCCTGGGTGCCGTGTTCTTTCTCTTTGTGGGCGTCGTAGTGTGCATGACGATCATGATTTCGTTTAACGGTTCGTTCCAAGTTCAATATGCGCCGTTCCTGGCGTTTATTGGCGGTGGCAGTCTAGGGCTGTATGTGGCGCTGGGTTCTCGAAACGCATCTTCAGCTGTCTTTTGGGCATCGTTGCTATTGCCAATCGCAACGTTCTACTGCATCGTTAGTTTTATGCTGGGTGATCGCGAATTGACAATCTTCCTAATGATCGCCGTCACGTATGGATTCACGACGGCCGCGATGATGGTCCCTGCGATCTCTGAATTCGATTTCGCGATGGGTCGCACAATGACAGACGGCACCGAATGAGAGCGGTCACCGCACATCCGAAGGCCGTTAAGGCGAGCGGCAGATAAGGGTGTGGGCCGGAACAGGCGCAGCGCAGTTTCGGCTCAAGAATGGCACGAAGAATTGGTATTGACGGAACTGCGCTGCGCTTGTCCCGGCCTACTTGGTTGAAACTCGATAGATTCAATGGACGTACTGGCACAACTGTTCCCTTGGCTAATTGCCATGGCCGTGCTCATCGTCGGCTCTGGATTTTTCTCGGCCAGCGAGGCGGCTCTGTTCTCGCTCAAGCCACACGATCGCCGATCCCTGCAGGCAGGCAACACTGCCCAACGTTCGGCCGCCCGCCTGCTGGACGATCCGGAAAGGTTGCTTTCAGCGGTGTTATTCTGGAATCTGACGACGAACATTGCCTATTTTGCGATTGTCGCGATCGTGAACCTGCGACTGGAAGAGACCGCCCATTTTGGTCAGTCGACAGCGATCGCCTTCGGTGTCGCCTCGCTCTTGGCTATCATCTTTTGTAGTGAAATGATCCCCAAGAGCGTCGCCGTACTACGGCCTAGGGCGCTGGCCGGCTGGGTCGGCGTGCCGTTGGTTGTGGCCGTCCGATTAGCCGACCCGATCATCCCGGCCTTGCAGTTAGCAAATGTGCTGTCACGACGGTTGATCTGGCCAAACTTCAAGCCCGAGCGATACCTCGAAGTCACCGATCTCGAACGGGCCATTGAACTCTCAACGACCGATGCAGACCTTATCGAGCAAGAGCAGGCGGCGCTTCGCAACATTGTCTTACTCTCTGACATCCGCGCCGAAGAGTGGATGCGCCCACGCACGCAGTTTCAAGCGTTTCGCCCGCCCGTCATGCTTGCCGACCTGAACGGCGTGATGACGCCCAGCGGATACTTGCTGGTTACCGAACACGACAGCGAAGAAGTGGATGCGGCGATCCACTTGAAAGAACTGGCCGATGTCCCACGCGAACATCTTGAACATTATGCCGAACCGGTCGTGCAGTTGCCCTGGTGCGCCACGGTCGCCGATGCATTGCAGGAACTCAGCCAGCGGCATCGCCAAGTGGCTGCGATCGTCAACGAATTTGGCGAGACGATCGGTATTCTGACGCTGGAAGATATCCTGGACACCGTGTTCACCTATCATCCCAGCCGCAGCCGCTTACTGCTGGGAAAGAAACCAATTCATGACATTTCCAAAGACGTCTGGCTCGCGGCCGGCGTCACCAGCTTGCGACGATTGTCCCGTTATCTGAACATCGAATTGCCGCCCAGCAAAAGTGTGACCGTGGCGGGTGTGATCCAACAGTCGCTGGGGCGGATCGCAACAGCGGACGACACGTGCGATTGGGGACCGTTCCACATGAAGGTCCTGGAGGCTCCTGAACGTGGCCACATGTTGATCCGGTTAACGCGCAAAAAGTCAGTGGAGACCGACAGATGATCGTCGGTGCCATCTTGTTTGCTCTGGGCATCTTTCTCAGCGCCTTCTTCAGCGGCTCAGAGACCGGTTTCTATCGAGTGACGCGTGTCCGCCTGTTGCTCGATGGACTCGGTGGTGATCCCATTGCGCGGACGCTACTGTGGCTGACCTACCAACCCGCATTGTTTGTCGCCACCGCGCTGATTGGCAACAACCTGGCGAACTACCTTGTTTCGTTGTCAATCGTGATCCTCACCCAGTATGCGTTTGGAAGCAGCATGTTCTGGTTGGACCTCCTGGCACCGGTGGCCCTTTCGCCGCTTATCTTTGTTTACGGCGAGTTGCTTCCAAAGAGCTTGTTTTATCGCGCACCAAATCTTCTACTTCGCCGTACTGGACCTTTGTTCTTCTTGTTCGCCTTGGCGTTCGCGCCGCTCTCTGCTCTGCTGTGGGCGTTCGGCCGTGTTTTGCAAGCCTTGGTCGGTGAAGCACCACTCCGTGTGCGCTTGACGCTTGCTCGCGGCGAATTGCAGCAAGTTCTCGCGGAAGGCGAAGAAGTGGGAATCCTGCGACCAGCCCAACGTCAGCTGGCACAAGGGCTGTTCTCGGTCGCCTCGCACCCGGTGATTGAACTCTCCAGGCCAGTCGCCCGCGTGGCCAGCGTTGAACTGGGTGCCGCGGCCTCGGAAGTGCTGCGAATCGCGCGGCGCCATCGAGCCGCAATCGTTCCGGTCGCGGACGAGCAACAGAAGCTGATCGGCTACGTGAGAATCGTCGACCTCTGTCTTTCGCGAGCGGAGACCGTCAGCGAGTTCCATCCGTTGGTGAGCATCCCCGCTACGGAAACGCTGATTGCCGCACTCATTCGAATGCAATCCAGCAAAGAAGAGCTGGCGGCTGTCGTGAACGACGAAGAGAAAACGATCGGCTTGCTCTACGCGGAAGACCTGACGTCGCGACTGTTCCGCGCCCGTTAAGATCGCCAAGAGAATGCGTGCGATGATCGCCAAGAGTGGGCCAAGAAGGGGACGGGAGTCTTTTTCGGGCAACGACTTGCAGGCGACAGGCACCGATGGCCGAAAAGGACTCCCGACCCCCGTCACCATTCACCGCTAGACGTTCACCGCACGAGGACTATTCATCTTTGTGGTAGCCAAGCGTCATAATCACCGAAAGCATCTCTTCATAGGTGATGAATCGGCGGCGGTGATGCAGTTTGTACTGATCGATGGCGATGGCCAGTTCGCGGGCACCCGACGACAGCTCGTCATGGCTGTTAGTGAATTGGCGACGATCGTTTGCGGGCGCCGTGGGATCGCCAGCGTAACCGCGACGATCGACAAACGACGGATCTGCAACAGATGTAGTCGGCGCCAACACTGGACTCTCCTTCTCGAGGATTTTTGTTGGGGGGGGGGAGGAATCTTGCATCGTTCGGCACTAAACCGTAGGTCACGTCTTGAGGAGAGTCAAACCGACGAGTTTTCAATCCGATCCAATCCATAAACTGTCTGCCGATCAGGGAATCCAGCAACTCCCGGAAAACCGGTACTATGGTGACGCGCAGACGGAAACTTACCTGTAGGACGGGCACTCTTGCCCGTCGCAAAAGGATTGACGGTCAAGCGTGCCCGTCCTACGACTGGTGAGCCAAATTCCGCCGCTCGCCTCAGGGCAGGTCCGGTTGTACCGGACGATCGGGTCGTGCCGAGCCAAGTTGAACCGTGCCAAGTGACAACATCGAAATGCATCGGCGCCCCGTTGAGCCGTTCTTCCGAGCCATGTCGTGTCATTGATCACGCAAAGGCGCAAAGGAAAAGAAGGACCGCTCCCCAACATTCTCTTTGCGCCTTCGCGCCTTTGCGTGAGACTTCCGTTCTTCGCACCACAGATCTTGAGTTATCGCAGCTTTCAAGGACAGGAATCTCGAGATGATGCCTGTCCTTTTGGCTTCTTTTGGCTTGTTTTTGGCTTTCGTGGTGGTTGGTCCGGACACGGACAAGAGTCGTCACATGCCGCTATGGGGCCTTCTTGGTCGTGACTTTGACGGACTTGATCTTCACCGGATCGTTGGGGCGATCGGCGGCGTTTCGTGGTGCACGGACAATCTTGTCCACCACGTCCATCCCCGTAGTCACCTCGCCAAAGGCCGTGTACTTGCCGTCCAGAAACGGCACGGCATCCACACAGATGAAGAATTGACAGCCGGCGGAGTCTTCCGGCTGCGCACGGGCCATGGAGAGCACGCCTCGCTTGTGTTTGCGCTTGTTAAACTCCGGCTTGACGCAATAGCCAGGACCGCCCGTTCCGTCTCCTTTGGGACAACCGCCCTGAATGACAAAGCCCGGAACGCAGCGATGAAAAATCAGCCCGTCATAGAAGCCAGCCATGCTTAAGGCGATGAAGCTCCGCACGTGGCCGGGTGCATCTTTCCCGTAGAACTCAATTTCAATATCGCCGGCGTCAGTCTGGAGCGTCGCGACCGAGCGGACAGGTTTGCCGTCGGACTCGAGCTCGATGTCTCCCCACAGTTTCTCGACTTTCGCCTTCATCTCGGCGATCGATTTGCCGTTGATACTCTTCTCCGGCGGTTGTTGGTAGGGATCGCGGGTAGCCTCTGCAAAGCTTGGCTCGTCAGCAACCGCAGGCATGAGAAACAAACTGGACGTCGCCGCGGTTATGACCACAGTTACCAGCAAAACAGATAGGCGAAATTTCATTGTGCGTCCTCGAATCGTTGTGGAAATGACTGACATCGGTCGACAATTCTGGCGGATAACAGGTCTCAGGCCGCTGACGTGTTGATGAGTCCGAATCCTCAAGCGAGGATCGGCACGACTTGGCGTGCGAGAATGTAGCCAATTATCGAATCGCCCGGCCCCGGTTACAAGCCACCGTACGCTGTCTCACAGATGCGTCTGCGAGAACCAACGTCGAATCGCTTCGGACACCAAGCAGAAATCCTACCACTCTTTTCGGCAGGCCCATCTCGGCGGTGCGAGATGGCCACTTTGGAAAGACCCTGACAGCTGGAGCGTGTCACGCAGCGTCTAATACCATTCCACCAATGCAGTCATCCGCCGATGCTGCTCATTGATGCGGCGGTCCAACTGGCGCACATGTTCGTTGTGCGGGGCTAGGATCAGCGCTCGGCGAGCTGCCAGGCGAGCGTTGGCGGTATCCCCCGCGGCGAGCTGTGCGTCGCCAAGATGATACAGCACATCCAACGTTGGCTCTCCTTGTCGTGCCGCTGCGGCCAACATCATGACGGCATCGTCGTAACGATCCATTGCCTTTAGTGCCAGCCCCTGTTGCAGCAACAATTCTTGCGGCACTTCGCTGGGCGGATATTGAGTCGCCAGCACCTCCAACGTCGCCAGGGCGCGACGTGGCCGATTCATTTCACGATAAACGGCCGCCACTGCCAACTGAACATGAGGGTATTGAGGTTGGTTGCTGAGGGCTCGATGGTAGTTGACCACTGCCTCTTCAAGTCGCCCTTGCTTGCGAAGGATATCACCACGCAGCGCCCAAGCCGATGCCAGCTTGCGCTGCGCTCCGATCGCCGCTTCTACCTGTTCCCAAGCCTGATCGGTCTGGCCCAGGGCCAAGTACATTTCACCGAGTCGCACGCGACGATGCGGATCGCCGCCTGATAATGCAACTGAACGCTCAAGATGCGCGATTGCATCCGTTCTAGCGTCGCGGTGCCAGAGGGCTTCCGCATACTGCTGGTGAGCTCGCTCGTCCGCGGGACAGGTATCGATCGCCTTAGAAAAGAGCCCCTCGGCCTTTTCCCATTCGTAACGCTGCATCGCATCGATGCCACTTAATGAAAACTGCCGCGCTTCAACCACGTTGTCGGGAACCGGCTTGTGCTTCAGCGTCGCGCACCCAGCAAGTCCAAACGTCAATCCGATACCCAATACGACGGCCACGACCACCTTGCTTGGCCCCGTCACACTGGGGCAACTTCCTCGCGACGCGGTGCTGGCCAAATGCGATTTGTTGTTACGAGTCAAACTGGCTTCCTTGCCACAAATGGGCTGTCGATCATGCGTGCCGTTAGAGAGTTCATCGTCACGCTGAAATCGATAACGCAACTCGAAGCGGATCAAGACGTCGACGACTGTGACGCCTTCCTGCTTCCAGAACAGCAGTGGGGCTCGAAAACTATCAAAAAGTCCTTTCTGCCACAATACTTACCTCGCATGAACTAAAGACTGCTGCGACGGCACGACTGCTGCGTCAAGCTGAGGAATTGCGGTGGGTAGCCGCGATCGTAAGAGCCTCCCTGGCGATGCCCCAGGGAGGCTTTCGTCTCGAAAGGGCAAAAACTTGTGTAAAGCAACGAGCGCGGTGCCCCTGGCTACAGAGGTCGTGCAGCTTTCAAATCTTTCTCGCTTCTAGAGTTAAGATCCAGTCATCTTTCCCGCTGGGAGACTTTTTCGCTTTGGACTAGGGGAAAAAGCCGGCAGCGAGTCCCTTCTCCCCTCGGAGAAGGATAGGATGAGGGGGCGAACTGCCAAATGAAATCAGCCACCCCTCATCCGGCCTTCGGCCACCTTCTCCCCTCGCAGACTTTCTGACTTATTATGCCGCGATTCTAGGCGTATTCTCAACGGCTGACTCCCGTTTCTTTTGATTTCGAAGTTTGGCGAGCAGACGGAGGTTATGGCTGAG
>PVBE010327314.1_pt1 | contig 35411 bp, 28 predicted proteins | sample 1631181 | NCBI WGS metagenome assembly PVBE01 (sample SAMN08397723, study PRJNA350692) | Marine metagenome, whole genome shotgun sequencing project. | isolation source: water | place: Pacific Ocean | collected 2012-04
CAGGATGACGCCGAGCTCGTAGTCGATCCGCTCCCGAATCTCGGTCGTGATCTCGCCGTAGCGCTTCACCGCCCCCTCGTTCACGATCTCGACGAGCAACTCCTCGGGCGTTTTCTCCGAGCCCGTGTTGAAGACGGGGAGGTGGTAGACGTTGAATTCGATCTCGACGTTGCACTGCTCCGCGATCGCCATGGTGTTCGACACGGCATCGGGCACTGAAGCGAACGCCGCGGCCATCTCCGCGCGGCTCTTGAAGAACAGCTCGCGCGACCCCATCTTGAAACGCTTCTGGTCGTTGAGAACCTTGCCCTCGCGGATGCAGAGCATGATGTCCTGTGCGATCCAGTCTTCCTTCTTCAGGTAGTGGGCGTCGTTTGTCGCGACGACGGGGATCCCCGTCTCCTCGTGAATGCGCAAGAGCCCGTCGGTGGCACGGTCCTGCGGCTCATAGCCCGTGCGCATCAGCTCGAGGTAGAAACTGCCCGCGCCGACGATCTCTTGCAGCTCGAGGGCCTCCCGTTTGGCTCCTTCGTAGTCGTTGCCCAGGATCTTGCGCTCCACTGGACCGTTGACTCCGCCGGAGAGGGCGATGATCCCCTCGGCGTGGGTGCCGAGAATCTGCTTGTCGATGCGGGGGCGGTAGTAGAAGCCGCGCAGGTATCCGTGGGTGCTGAGTTGTCGGAGGTTCGTGAAGCCCTCCTCGTTTCGAGCGAGCAGCGTCAGCTCGCACGTCGGGTTGTTGACCGCAGCGCCGCCCTTCTCGAGGCTGCTCCTCCCTGCGAGGAACGCGGTCATGCCGAGGATCGGTTTGATCTTGGCCGCGGTGCAAGCCTTGTAGAATTCGATCGCGCCGAAGAGGTTGCCGCTGTCCGTCAGCGCGAGAGCGTGTTGGCCGTCGGCGACGGCTGTCTCGACGAGCGACTTGATGCGCGCGGGCGACGAGAGCAGCGAGTAGTGAGAATGCGCGCGAAGATGGACGAACGCTGGGCCGGGGTCGGGCGCGTCGTCTCCGGTTCTCGAGTCGCTGTCTCCCATCCTCGCCTTGATCGGTCACAAATCCCGGTTGCTTGCGATCACGTAGCCTGCGATCAAGCTACCAGTGATCCGTGCCAGCGATCGCGCCAACCGGCTCGCGATCACCCAGCGCGGGATCGTACCAGCCGTCCAGCTGTTCCGAAACAACCGTCATGTGGATGCGAGTCGCTGGAGTCGGCGGACCTTGTTGAAAACAACTCACATCCGTTTCGAACGACTACTGCAGCAATTGCACGAGCAGTGCTTTCTGCACGTGCACGCGATTCGCGGCCTGCTCGTAGATCACCGACCTTATCCCATCCAGGACGTTGTCGGTGGCGACGACGTTGCGTCGGACCGGCAAGGAATGCATGAAGATCGCGTTGTTCGTCTCCGCCATGATGGCCCGGTCGACGCGCCACGACTGCAGCGAGCGCTTCACCATCACCTCGCGCTGGGAGTCTTCCCAGTACTTGGAAGAGCCCCAGGAGCGTGAGTACAGCACGTCTGCGCCGCGTGCGCCTTCGATGAGGTCGTTGACGATCCGTACGCTTCCACCCGACGATTCCGCGCGACTCTTGATGGTCTCGATGACCTCGGGGTCCAGATCGAATCCGAGGGGGTGGGCGATCGTGACGTCCATCCCGACGGTGGCGGCGACCGTCGCCGCGGAGTGCGCGACCCCCATGCTCTTGGACTCCGGGTGGTTGGACCACGCCAGGGTCAGCTTGCGACCCGGAGTGCGCACGAGGTGTTCCTGGATCGTCATCACGTCTGCGAGCGCCTGGCAGGGGTGATGTTGCAGGGACTCGAGGTTGATCACGGGAACCGAAGCGTGCTCGGCGTAGCTGTGGAGCAGGAGGTCCTGCCGGTCGTGCTCCCAGTTGCCGGTCTTGTGCACGTGGCGGACGCCGAGGATGTCGACGTAGCTCGAGAGCGTGCGCGCAGCGTCCTTCACGTGCTCCTCGGCAGCGCCGTCCATGATCACCTGTTCCTCGGGTTCGAGGTCATAGATCTCGCGGTCTGCGTCGATCTGGATGCAGTGGCCGCCGAGTTGCTTGATCGCGACGTCGAAGGACACGCGAGTGCGAAGGCTCGGATCGAAGAACAACAAGCCCAGCGTCTTGTTCGACAGGACCTGCGTCGTGTGTCGATTCTTGAACTGGGCCGCGAGATCCAGGAGGTTCCCGAGCTCCTCGGGGGTGAGATCGTCCGGCGAGAGAAGGTCGCGCTTGCTCAAGGGATCAGTTAGGTCTGCGGGAAAAGGTGATAGAAGAGCACCATGGCTACGTCGATCAAGGATGACGATAGGCGGACCGACGAGAACTACATGATGCGGTGCCTGGAGTTGGCCCGGGACGCCGCGGCGGCGGGGGAAGTCCCCGTCGGGGCGGTGGTCGTGGTCGGCGGTCGGATTGTCGCGGAGGGGCGTAACCGGACCCGTGAACGCGGCAGCGCCCTGGCCCACGCGGAGATGATCGCCCTGGAGGCGGCCATGCAGGCCGCTCTCGAGGGGGCCGACAGCCCACCAGCCAGCCGACCGGGGGGTGATCCGGGGCCCGCGGCCTTCGGTCGGCTCAATGGGGCGGTCCTCTACTGCTCCCTGGAGCCCTGTTTCATGTGCGCCGGAGCCCTCCTCCACGCCCGGGTCGACCGGGTGGTGTTCGCGACCGCCGATCCCAAGTTCGGTGCTTGTGGCTCGTTGGCGCACCTCCCCTCGGATCCGCGGCTGAATCACCGCTGTCCGGTCGATGCGGGGATCCTCGCGGAAGAAAGCGCCATCCTGATGCGCGAGTTCTTCCAAAGGCTGCGTTGAAAACGATTTCGACCCTGGCAGAATCCACGCCCCGCCATTGTCCAAATACCCCTGTGGAGAGGTGCCGGAGTGGCTGAACGGGCTGGTTTCGAAAACCAGTGTAGGCCTTGGTCTACCGGGGGTTCGAATCCCTCCCTCTCCGCCATTTTCCGCCGTGCGCAAGCGTGGTGGATTGACCCTTGGCACCGGTCGCACTGCTCTGTAAGAAAATCAATCGCCGGACGCCGAATACCATCGGAGTGCAGCGCCTCCGTTCGGAGGACGACCCTCATGCGGAGGGGTGACCGAGTGGCTTAAGGAGCTCGCTTGGAAAGCGAGTGCGGGCGAAAGCCTGCCGCGGGTTCGAATCCCGCCCTCTCCGCCATTTTTTGTCGTGCTCAGGACGTGGCGTTTCCTTTCGGGCGCGGTGCGGCTCTTTGAGGTGTAGATCAGCGGGTCCCTGGCAAGGGCACGGTGCGAATCTGGTCAGGCCGGGAACGGAGCAGCCATAAGCATGCAGTTCCCTGTGTCGGGAACGCCTGTTGGTCTATACCTTTGAGTGCCGCACCGCGTCCGGTGCGCGTCGTGACGATGGCCGCCCAGAAGACAGACAACACCGAGAACTATCAGGTCCTCGCACGGCGGTTCCGGCCGAAGACGATGACCGAGGTCGTCGGTCAGGAGGCGATCCTCGAGACTCTGCGCGGCGCTCTCGATTCCGGTCAGGTGCCGCATGCGTTCCTGTTCTCCGGCAGCCGCGGCGTGGGGAAGACCACGCTCGCCCGCATCCTCGCCCGTTGCCTCAACTGCGAGAAAGGAGTCTCGTCGGACCCGTGCGGAACGTGCGCCATGTGCACGTCGATCCTGGACAACAGCAACGGCGACGTGATGGAGATCGACGCCGCGTCCCACAACCTCGTCGACGACATCCGCGAACTGCGTGATCGCGTCGCGTTCGCCTCGATGGGCGGACGGTACAAGGTCTACATCCTCGACGAGGTTCACATGCTCACGCGGAGCGCGTTCAACGCGTTCCTGAAGACCCTGGAGGAACCGCCCCCGAACGTGGTGTTCATCCTCGCCACGACGGAACTCCACAAGGTTCCGGACACGATTCGATCACGCTGCCAGGTCCTGCTGTTCCAGACCCTGGACGAGACCGACATCACGGGCCGATTGGCTGCGATCGCGAAAGAAGAGGGTCTGGAGATTCCCGATGCGATCTACCTCGAGATCGCCCGCGCCGCCCGTGGGGGCATGCGGGACTCGGAAACCATGCTCGAGCGGATCCTCCCCGTCGCGCGGGAGAAGGGTTCGTCGTTCAGCATCGAAGACTACCGCCGGCTGGTGCACCGCACCGGAATGGAGGAGGTCGTCGAGGTCGTCGCATCCTTGGTTCGCGGCGAGGCCGCGCCGGCGATGCACTTCGTCGCCGGGCTGGTTGCGACCGGCGTCGACGAGCGCGAGGTCTTGGGCGAGATCCTCGAAGTACTGCGCGCGTTGCTTCTTCTGAAGGTCGACGGCCCAGATACCGGGCTCGTCACGTTCGGCGGTGAGCTTCGCGCGACCCTGCAAGGACTCTCAGCGGACGCGGACCTCGCCCGTCTCGACGCGATGGTGCATGCCGGTCTGCTCGGTCGCGAGCGCATCCGCCGCGTGGACGATCGGCGGCTCGTGCTGGAAGTCAGCCTGCTGCGCATGGCGGAAGCGGGGCGATTGCCACAGCTTGCCGAGCTCCTCGAGCAGGTCGGCAGTGGCGCGCCGCTCTCGGCGGTGCTGTCACGTTCGTCAGATCGTTCACAGAAGCCGGACGCCCAACGGTCGCGTCCTGTCTCGCGCGTCGCCGTGACGGGCACGCTCAAGGAGCGCTTGCTCGCGACCTGCCAAGAGAAGCGCGGCGTGCTCGCGCCGACGCTGAAACTATGTTCCATCCATGATCCAGATGCCGAAGGCCTCGTGCGCATGGTCGTCGACACCCAACTGAAGCTCCACCGAGACCGGATGGGCGCGAAGGGCGTGCAAGACGATCTTCGCGCGATGCTCGGGGAGATCCTCGGGAAACCGGTGCGGGTCGAGGTTACCCTCGGCGGCGGAGCCAAGAAGCCCCAGAAACCGGTGCAACCATCCGAGCAATCAGCCCGAAAGGGTTCGCGAACCAAGCCGGGGCCGGCTGCACGCAAGGTCCTCGAACGGTTCGATGGTAGAATCGTGGAACCGGGCGCGAGCGGTGATCCGCACGCGGACGAGAGTTCCGACTGACGACACACACCAACAACTGAAGCCCCCAGAAACCGGAGAACGACGTCATGGCCGCAGGATTCGGCGACATGAGCAACCTGCTCAAGCAGGCACAAGAGATGCAGAAGAAGATGAAGTCCGCGGAGAGCGGGCTTTCGGAACGCATCGTGGAAGGCACGTCCGGTGGTGGCGTGGTCAAGGTCTACGTCAACGGTATGCAGGAGATTCAGGGCGTGAAGATCCAGCCCGAGGCAGTCGACCCGGACGACGTCGAGGGTCTCGAGGATCCGATCATGACCGCGGTGCGGCAGGCGATCGGCGCCTCCCGCGAGTTGCGTGATCGAGAGATGGGCAAGGTCACCGGCGGGATGAACCTGCCGGGCATGGGTTTCTAACCTGACGCGAGGAGGTCACCGTTGGCGGGGTCGAAGGCCGTCGATCAACTGAAAGAGTGCTTCGCGCGTCTCCCCGGCATTGGACCGAAGACCTCTGATCGGTTGACGTACCACCTGCTGTGCGTCGACGAGCGGGAGGCGATCCAACTGGCGGACGCGATCCGCGCCGCCCGGGAGTCAACGAAGGTGTGTTCGGTCTGCTTCAACCTCGACGAGGTCGATCCGTGTTCGATCTGTACAGACCCGACCCGCGACCAATCCCTCATTCTCGTTGTCGAGGATCCGCGTGATGTCGGCTCCTTTCAGGAAGCGGAGTACCGGGGTCTGTTCCACATTCTGCAGGGCAAGGTATCCACTCTCGAAGGGATAGGCCCCGAGGACCTCACAGTCGCGCAGCTGCTGGCCCGGCTCGGTGACTCGAAGGTCACCGAGGTGTGTCTCGCCACGAACCCCGACCTCGAGGGGGAGGCGACGGCGCGGATGGTCGCTCTCCGCGTCGCCGAATCCGTTGTCACCGTCACGCGGTTGGCCCGCGGCATCCCTGCGGGCGCGAGCATCACTCAGGTCTCGCAGAGCATCCTCAGCGACGCGATCGAGGGCCGTCGCCCGATGGGTTAGGGTTTCGATCCTGAGCCTGGCACAGAATCGGAAGTTCCCAGCCCGACATGACTCTCGCTCCGTTGCCGATCGATGCGGTGATTCCGCAGCTACTCGCCGCTGTCGAACGGTGCGGCGCGGTTGTGTTGACGGCGCCGCCGGGCTCTGGAAAGACGACGCGCGTCCCCGCAGCGCTCGTCGATCACGGCCTCGATGGTGAAGTCTGGGTCCTGCAACCTCGCCGGCTCGCGGCGCGCGCGGCAGCGCGGCGGGTCGCGTTCGAGCGGAACGGCAGGGTGGGGGACGAGGTCGGGTACCAGGTCCGCCACGACCGCCAGACCAGCTCGGGCACGAGGATTCGCTTCGTCACCGAGGGGATCCTCTTGCGAAAGCTCCTGCACGACCCCTTTCTCCCCGACGTTGCGGCGATCGTACTGGACGAATTCCACGAGCGCAGCCTGGAGGCAGACCTGACCCTCGCGATGCTCGCCGAGGTCCGGAACACGGTTCGCGAGGACCTGACCGTACTGGTGATGTCTGCGACCCTCGACCCCTCGCCGATCGTCGCGTTTCTCGAGCCGTGCGAGTCCGTCACCGCCGAGGGTCGCTTGCACGACGTCCATGTCGAACACGTGCCCGTCGCGCGCGCGATGGGCCGTGAAGACCTGCCGCAGTCCGTGCGGAGCGCCGTGTCCACCGCGCTCGACGCGACCACGGGCGACGTCCTCGTGTTCCTCCCGGGCGTGGGCGAGATCCAGCGCTCTCTCTCGGCACTCGAAGACTCTTCGCGGCGCGCCGGGGTGGCCGTCCTCCCGCTCCACGGCCAGTTATCCCCTCGGGAACAGGATGCCGCGATTGTTCGCGGCAGCTCCCGCAAGATCGTGCTCGCGACGAATGTCGCCGAGACGTCGATCACGATCGAAGGGGTAACCGCCGTCGTCGACTCGGGGCTCGTGCGCATCCTGCGGCACGACGTCGGTCGCGGCCTCGACCGTCTCGAACTCCAGCGTATCAGCCGCGCCTCCGCGGAGCAGCGGCGCGGACGCGCGGGACGCACCGGGCCCGGCGTCTGCTACAGGATGTGGTCGGTCGCGGAGGATCGCGGCCTGGCTCCGTTCGAAGTCCCCGAGATCCGGCGGCTCGACCTGGCCGGGGTCGCCCTCCAGGTGCGTTCGTTCGCCGCGCGAGACCCGCGGGAGTTCGGTTGGTTCGAAGCGCCGGACGCGATGGCCCTCGATCTCGCCGACGACCTTCTCGGAATGCTCGGCGCCGTCGATGCGAGAGGAATCACGGACGTGGGGAAAGCGATGCTACGCCATCCCCTTCACCCCCGACTCGCGCGGATTATGGAAGAGGGGAGTCGCCGGGGTTGTCCACACGCCGCCGCTGAGTTCGCGGCGTTGCTCTCCGAGCGCGATCTTCTCAGTCGTCGCGGTGATGCTCGGCACCGCGAAAAGCCCGCCGACCTGTTCGCGTTACGGTCGACCCTTCTCGAACTCGAGGGCGCGGGCTTTTCGAACGCCACCGCGCGATCCCTGGGCGTGGACGTGCGCGCGGCGCGGGCCATCGCGAAGGCCCGCGATCAGATCGCCCGCGGCGCCGGGGCTGACCGCGAGGGGATCACCGAGGACGACCTGACCAAGACTCTGCTGGCGGGCTACCCCGATCGGGTATCGAAGCGAACAAGCGAACACGAGACCGAGGGCGTGATGGCCACGGGTCGTGGGTTCCGCCTCACCATGCGGGACCACGAGGACCTCGGTGAACTGCTGCTCGCCCTGCAAGTTCGCGAAAGTGGAGACCGCACCCAGAGTCGTTCGCTCGTCGATCTGGCGTGCCCGCTTCGCGAAGACTGGCTCGACGACGTATTCCCCGGAGCCATTCGCGACGAGGAGACGGCAGATTTCCACGGCGTTCGCGGCACGGTGACGGCGGTGCGACGCCGCTGGTTCGGGCGGCTCGTGCTCGAGGAACGCACCGGAGGTCGTGTCGATCCCGATCGCGTGCACGACCTGCTGGCAGCGCAGTTGCGTGAGGACCCCTGGCGGTACCTCGGCGCGCAGAAGGATCTGCGGGCATTCCTTTGCCGGCTTGCCTGGCTCAGGGAACAGCTGCCGGAGGGCGACTTCCCGGCGATCACCGACTCGGACATCGCCGACGCGGCGGTCTCCCTCTCCGCGGGGATGACGCGTCTATCCGCGATCGCCGACGTACCCGTGCTCGACGTCCTGATCCATGGCTTGGACCGCGAAGCGCAGGCGAGGCTGCGCACTCATGCCCCCGAACGCGTGACCTTGCCCTCGGGGCGGCAAGCGCGCATCGACTACGATTCTGGTCCGGAACCGTTCGTCGCCGCGCGCCTACAGGAGTTCTTCGGCCTTCGCGAGACGCCGTCCCTCGCCGGCGGACGCGTACCATTGCTCCTGCACCTCTTGGCGCCGAACCACCGACCGGTCCAGATCACCAGGGACCTCGCGAGTTTCTGGGCGAATGTGTACCCGGGCGTGCGCTCGGAGTTGCGACGGCGCTACCCGAAACACGCGTGGCCGGAGGATCCGATCGCGGCGCAACCCGAATCGCGACCGCGCCGCCGTCGATGATGCGACGGCTTTGCCGTTGGTGCTCAAGTGTTCGCCGATCCAGTGCCGAGAAAGTGTACAGCTGGAGATGGCTGGACACATGGCGATGCAGGCGCGGCAAGAAGGGCGGATGGAGCAGGGGATGGCTCTGCTACCAAAGATGCTCCAGTCGATCGAAGTGCTTCAACTCACTTCGGTCGAGTTGCTCGCGCTGATCGACCGTGAACTGGAGCAGAACGAGACGCTGGTAGCGGAGGTTGCCGACTACGACGCTGATCTCGGCGACAGCCCCGCGCCGGATGAGTCGGCGGACGGCGATCCGAGTGACTGGAACCTCGCCGATCGCTCATCCGAGTGGAGCCCCTCGGACTCGGATGGTCGCAAGACCGTCGGCGGCGAAGAGGACCGGAAGCAGGCCTTTCTCCAAAACGTTCCGGGCCGCGGTGAGTCCCTCGTGGACTACGTGCACGCGCAACTCGCGTGGCTCGAACTCTCGGCCGGCATGATCTCGGGGGTTTCCTCTCTCGCCGAACGACTCGATGGCCGCGGGTTGCTGACGGCGACGCCGGAGGAGCTCGGAAAGATCCTCGACGAGGATCTGCTGGAGCCGTGTCTCGAAATCTTGCGGAGCTTGGAGCCCCGTGGCATCGGCGCTTCGGATCCCATCTGCGCCATGCTCATGCAGCTGCCGCAGAACGACCCGGATCGTTGCGACATCGAGGCGATGCTGACCCGACACCTGGACGCGCTCGCGAAGAACCGACTTCCGGATGTGGCGCGGTCGCTCGGGCGCACCGTCGAGGAAGTTCGCGAACTCGTGGACCGGATCCGGACCCTCGACCCGCATCCCGGCAGGGGATTCGATTCCGACAGGGACGCGCAGTCCGTTCACCGGATGTGATCGTGCGTCTCGTCGGGGATCGCATCGAGGTAGAGGTTGATGACATGGCGCTTCCCGACCTCGGCATCCAGACCGACTACGAGGGCATGGTTCAGAGCGACCAGACAGACAGGAAGGTCAAGCGCTACCTCAAGGACAAGATCCGGTCCGCCCGCGATCTCATCGTGGCCGTTGAGCAGCGCAAGCGGACGCTCGCGCGGGCCACCTACGCGATCATGCGACGCCAGACCGAGTTCCTCGCCCAGGGGCGGCTCGCTGTCCGCCCCCTGGGTATGGATCAGATCGCAGAGGATCTCGATCTCCACCCGTCGACGGTCAGCCGCGCGGTCGCGGGGAAATTCGTCCAGACGGACCACGGGATCTTCCGGTTGCGGGACTTCTTCGACGGCGACCGGCGCGACAGTTCGTCTGACGGCAAAGCCATGGGCCGAATGGCGATCCGCGACCACATCCGTGACCTGATCGCGGGCGAAGATCCTCGAGCCCCGCTGTCCGATGATGAGATCGTCCGGGGGCTTTTGCTCAGGAACATCAAAGTTGCGCGGCGCACCGTGGCGAAATACAGGGTGGACCTGGGGCTCGCATCGAGCTGGCGTCGACGGAAGTACGAGGATACGGAATGAACGAGGGCAGGGAGTTCGATCCACTCGGAGAGGAAGACTCCGCTAAGGAGACCGCTCCCCTCCTGGCCAAGGGGAGCGAAGCCGATTGGGAGCCAGTCGAAGATGACGACGAGTGGGTTCCCGATTCCCAAATGCACCAACTCGAAGTGATGATGGGCCAGGACGACCCGCCTGCCGGGACCGAGATCACGGCTTCCGGGACGTTCGATTCGCCGGCGCACCACAATCCGATGCCGAGCGAGGACGCGACCCCGAGAGAGCTCGCCCTGGACAGCATGGAGGCCATCGTTGGCAATGCCGTCTCCGCGACCAAGCTGGACAAGGCCGAGCTGGAGGTCGTCGAGGCAGAAGCAGAAAGTGCCAAGCCAGATGGCCCGGAGCCGGCCAAGATCCGCGATGATAGATACGGGAGGATTCGGCAGCCTGCTCCGCCCATCGCTCCGGTTTTGGACGCCGCGCCGTCGAGCGTGCGCGGCGACGAGACTACGCAAGGTCCCACGTTATCCGGGATCCAGGACTCGCGGAGCGGTCGGCGCCCTTCTCGGGTCCAGCAGGCGTACAACAGCAACGAAGCGATCCACGGCAGCGACATCGTCACCGCCGTGGGGGACGGATCGACGAGGAGTTCGAGCCGCGAACGCCTGCCGTCGCGGGCGGACGCACCGGCGCATCCCGTCCACGAAGTCGTGGAGTCTCGTCCCGTGTCATGGTTGGTCCCCGGCATCGTGTTCGTCGGCGGAAGCGGTGTGGGAGCGTACGTGTGCATCGGCGCCAGTCCGATCCTCGGCGGCATCGCCATTGCGCTCAGCATGGTCGGGTCGCTGTTCCTGCGCGTCTTGCTGGGGCAGTAACCGTCAGGATCGCCGGGCTCGTCACTTCACAGTGCGAATCCAGGTGTGGGACTCCTATCCTGTGTCGGCGCGAACACCCCGTCGATGCAGACCCTTCTCCTCACGATACGCTACCACGGCAAGGCCTACGCAGGTTGGCAGCGGCAGGACGGATTCCCCACGATCCAGGAGCACATGGAGAACGCTCTCGCGACCATTTTCGGGGAGAAGATCGCCGTGCACGGATCCGGTCGCACGGATGCCGGGGTTCACGCGCTGCGCCAGACCGCCCACGTCCGCGTGCCCGCTTCGTTTGACGCCTCGCAGCTTCCCGACGCCCTCAACGGCAACATGCCCCACGACATCGCGGTGATCGATTCCCGCCCGGTGCCGGCGAGTTTTCACGCCCGTTTCTCAGCGCGAGGCAAGCGATACGCCTACCGGTTTAGGAACGATCTGAGGCGACCGGTTCACGGTCGCGATCTCTTCCATTGGGTTCGACGTCCGATGGACATCGAGCCGATGCGGGAAGCCGTGGCGTATCTGGTGGGAGAACACGACTTCGCCGCCTTCGCCTCGAATCCAGGTTACGAGCGGGTCCGTGGCACTGTTCGCGTCATATCCCAGGCGCGGATCGTTCGCCGGCCCCACGGGATGGACCTGGTGGTGCAAGGCTCGGGATTCCTGTACAATCAGGTTCGAGCGATCGCCGGGACCCTCCAACAGGTGGGTACGCGCAGGATCCCCCCGCAAAGGGTTCTCGAGATCCTGAATTCCAAGGATCGCAGCCAGGCCGGCATGACTGCGCCAGCGTGCGGGCTGTACCTGGTCCGCGTCCTGTACCCGCGAGATGCCCTTGGCGCGGAGCGATGAAATTGGGGCTGTATAAGAACGCCGCAATAGCCGAAAATGCAGCGGTCTACCGGGTGTGCGTTTGCGCGTCGTGCGCACGCCGGTAAGGAATCCGCCCGCTCTTTACCTCAAAATCTGAATCAACACATGGCGAACAATCGCGATAGGGATGTTTCGATCGAAGTGGTCAGCCGTCACCAGCACGTGTCCGAGAAGACTCGGGACTTTGCGACGGAGAAGGCTGGGAGGTTGACGCGTTTCAACTCCCGGATCTCGCGGATCCAGGTTCTCCTCGACGAGCGTCACGAGGATTTCATCTCCGAGTTCATCGTGCACGTTGATTCTGGCGCCACGATCGTCAGCAAGGAGGCCGCCTCCGGCTACCGCGCGTCGATCATCTCGGCGGTCGAGAAGCTCGAACGGCAGCTCAAGAAGGACAAGGAGAAGCGGCAAAACCACAAGCACGATTCGCTGGGTGCCGCCCCCGAGCCCTCCATGGTGGGCATGGAGTCCGAGAAGACCTACGAGGAGATCGTCGAAGAGGATCTCACGGCCTAGGCAGCCCTGGTCCGAGGCCGCACCCTACGACTAGATTGGGCCTCCGCCCGCCGGGAAACAGGGTCTGAGCTCTCGCTGGATATCCAGGCCCGGGCCAGATAGGTTGGGGGGCTCGGTTCTGGGCCTTGCGCCCGGTTTTAGATGAATAGCAACCTGATCGATTCCACTGTCCTGATTCCAGAGCTGACTGCGACGGAACGCGATTTGGCGCTCGATGAAGTCCTCGGGGCGGTCGTCGACGCCGGTGTCCTGGACGCCGGGGCCCGGAAAGAGGTGTTGAAGCAGCTCCTCGCCCGCGAGGCGCAGGGCAGCACAGGACTCGGCAACGGCGTCGCGGTGCCCCACGTCAAGGAAGCTGACGTCGCCGAGATCGCCGTCGCCGTCGCGATCAACGAGGCGGGGATCGGTTTCGACGCGATCGACGGGCGACCGGTCCACATCATGTTCGTCGTGCTCGGTCCGAAGGGTGGGCAGCCCGAACAACACCTCGCCGCGCTGCGGTGGGTGTCGACGCTCGCGCGCAACGCGGACTTCCGGCGATTCGCGCTGCACGTCAAGAGCGCCGAGGAACTGCGCGACCTTCTCCTGGAGATGACGGGAATCGCATGAGTTCGGCGGGGGACACGCTGCCTTCGGCGCAGGCCGAGGTCACGCTGAACAACTCGAATGGCCTCCACGCCCGACCGGCCCACCTCTTCGTACAGACCGCCAACGGTTTCGCAAGCGAACTGCAGGTCAAGCGTTCCGGAATGGACTGCATCGACGGGAAGTCCATCATGGGAGTGATGATGCTGGCCGCGGAGAAGGGTGCCGTGCTGGAGTTGCGCTCCGCGGGACCCGACTGCGAAGACCAGATCCGGGCTCTCGTCGAGTTGATCGACAACGGATTCGGCGAGGAATGACACGAGGTCGTGATCGACGCGGCCAAATGTCGGAAACCCGTACGGATCACGTCGATCGTTCGATGACAGGGGAACCTCGGTAGGCCCGTTTCCCGGACCGATTCCGCCCTCGGGAAACGCGTTCACGCGTATCGTCGACGAGGGCCTCGATCTGGGGTCGACCGACTCAACATCGCAACCCCAGGTGCCGATACCGGTACCGTACGCATTTGCCCGTAGACAGGCGGGTTACTGAAACGAACGTCCGAAGGAGAGCATGCTCAAACAGCGAAAGAGCATCATTGGGTTGGATTTGGGATCGAGCTGCATCAAAGCGGTGGAGCTTACTCGAGACAAGTTCGACTACATCATCACAGCTTTTGGTCAGATCGACATTCCTGGCGATCAGGCGCGTCAGGATGCGATCTCGGACCTGTTCAGTTCAGGCGACTTCCGCACGAAGCGCGTGGCCACCGCCGTCAGTGGCAAGTCGGTCATCTTCCGCTACGTGAACATGGCCAAGATGTCGGACGAGAACTTGAAGAACGCGATCAAGTTCGAGGCGGACAAGTACATCCCGTTCGAGATCGACGAGGTCCAGATGGACACGCAGAAGCTCATGGACATTCCTTGCACCGAGACAATGACCCAGGATGAGATGAAGGTCCTGCTCGTGGCGGCGAAGAACACCGAGGTCGAAGACCAGGCGCAGATGCTGCAGAGTCTCGGACTTCAGCCCGTGAGCATCAGCGTGGACAGCTTCGCGCTCGGCAACGCCTACGAGTTGAGCGACATCGTCAGCCCCGGCATCCAGGAGACCGACCGGACACTCGCGTTGCTGGACATCGGATCGAGCAAGTCCTCGATCAACATCATGCGTAACAACGTCACGTGCTTCGCTCGCGAGGTACCGATGGGTGGATTCGACCTGACGAACGCGATCACGCGGCGCTTCGGGCTGGAGAATCACGAGGCTGAGGCGCTGAAGCGCGACCCTCAGGATCAGATCAGCGATGTGCAGGACGCAGTGACGCACGTGATGGACGACCTCGGAAACGAGGTGAACCTCTCCTTCGACTTCTTCGAGAACCAGTTCGAAGGGGAGGTTGAAGAGGTGTTCCTGTCCGGGGGGGCGGTGCTCTTGCCGTTCCTCGAGGAAGGCATGGAGAAGATCTTCGAGAAGAAGACACGAGTGTGGAACCCGATCGAGGGGCTCAAAGTGAAGTCTGACAACGTGGACATCGATCTGCTCCACCAAGCCGCGCCGCAATTGACCGTTTCACTCGGGCTCGCCGCGCCTATCGCATAGCTCACTGGAGGAAAGCAACCATGATTCGCATCAACCTTCTTCCTGAGCCGTACAGGAAACCTGAGCGCACCTCGCCGAAGGTGTTCGCCGCTGCGCTTGTCGGTGTCGTCGCTGTCTGTTCCAGCCTGGGCTGGTTCGGGATGGTCTACTTCGGTGACCTCGACCAGAAGGTCGTGGAGCACAAGGCCGTCGAGGAGACGCTCAAGGGCGTGAACGACCGGGCCGCGCTCTACTCCAATCTTGTCGCCGAGGAAAAGGAGTTCTCCAAGCGTTCGGAGACGATCAGGAACATCGCGAGGGGTCGCATGCTCTGGACGAGGTTCATGGACGAACTGATCACCGTCGTGACCAACGACGGCAACTACGAGCGCCACGTCGCGTGGTTCAGCAACATCATGGTCCGGGGTTCGAGAGACGGTCGCAAAGGGCCGAGCGTCGTGCTGCCGGGCGCCGTGCAGGGTGCCGACATCCGTCGGATCGCGAACCTGCACGACGACGTCGGGGCGACCGAGTTCTTTCAGGACATGGCCGAGTTCAGTCCGCCGAGCGGTGTAAAGAAGATCGACCAGGGACTGTTTCCGCCCGAGTCGTTCACATTCAGTTGGAAGTGGCAGTTCGTGGCCCCGCCCAAGTGGGCGAAGAATCAGCCTGGCTCGAAGCCCGCGAGTCCAAAGTAGGGAGCGAAGAGACACGTCATGGCAAGGTTGAATCAGAAACAGACTCTTCTCATCATCACTAGCGCGACCGTTCTTCTGTGCGGCGGTGCCGGCGGTGGTGTCCACTGGGCCAAGGGTCTGATCGAAGAAGAGAAGATCCAGATCTCGAACAAGGAGAAGGAGATCGAGGCAGGTCGGGAGAAGATCAAGAGGATTCCCGACGTCGAGAAGAAGGTGATCGTCCTTCGCGAGAACGTGAAGGAGTACGTGAAGATCCTGCCCAAGGAGGCGGAGCTCACGCGGTTCACCAGAATGGTGCAGGAGTTCGCGATCAAGTCGGACATCTCGATCGACCGGTTCGTTCCGGTTCGTGGCTCCAAGAGCGGCGGCGCGTTCCAGCGCATGAGCTACCAGTACTATTTCCGGGCGAGCCTGTGGCAGTACATGAAGTTCATGAACTTCTTCGAGAACTACTCCCGGTTCGTGAGTATCCGCGACTTCACCCTGACCGAGGGTGTGGATACCAAGGAAGGAGAAGACGTGCAGCACTCGATTCGGATGACGGTCGAGACGTACGTCTACAACCCGAAGTCAGGTGGAAGGAAGACGAAGATCGTCAACTACGAGACCAAGAAGAAGAAGCTGCGTGTGTTCATCCAGGCCGCGGGCAACTTGAACCTCGATCCCTACAACTACACGGGTCGCGATGGTCGACGAGACATCTTCATCGATCCGCGCATCAGCGCAGACGAGAACGCCGAGAGCATCATCGCGACGATGGCGCAGCAGCGCCGGCTGATCGAGGACTACGGTTCGCGTATCAGCAATCTCAAGCAAAAGTGGCAGCACAGCGCGTCGAGAGAGATCACGATGTTCAAGCGAATCGAGCTTCTGCGCGAGGTGAGCATTGGCCTGAAGGATGTCGGGGAGAAGCTCGACGAGGTCGCGGAGAAGAACCTCATCAAGAACCCGCCCTTGGCCTCGTGTTGGTACAAGGATGTCCAGCAGCCGTACAAGGCCCTGGCCGCGAAGATGGCGACCGGTGATTCGAACGCCGCGAAGTTCTTCGGGAAAGGAGAGTTCGAGAAGCTCATCAACTCCTTGAAGGAGGACCTGAGCAGCGGAGAGCTCGATGCGGCGATCACGAAGTACAGTTCGTTTCAGTCTCGCATCGAGGTGCCGAAGCTCGATCCCCGCTACCCGTTCCGGATCAAGGTCGAGAGCCTGATCATCCAGGCGAAGATCGCGAAGGAGTTCAGCGGAATCACGCTGAAAATCTCTGGTGTGCTCGTCAACGCGATTGGCAAGTCCGGTGTAATCCTCAACGGTGAAGTCTTCGAGGAGGGTGAGTACATCGACTCCGGCCTGTTCGTGAAGGCCGTGCGGCAAGAGGAGATCGAGTTCGTATACAAGGGCTTCACGCTCGTGAAGACGCTGTAGCAGCGCGGCTTGACTCCGCGTCGTCGCGTCCTCTCCCAGGGCAGGGCGCGTCTCGATTCCGCCCTCGAATGAACGATCGTTCGACAATGACTCCCTTCGTGTGCCGAATTCGTGGCCAGGTGACGAGTATCTCGTCGATCTTGTCGCCTTGAAGGTTCGTTAACGTCCCCTGTTACTGAGGGAAGCTGGCTGAATCCAACTTCAGCTCCTCGGCATCCCGCGACGAAGAAGGAGTGACCGTCAAGCGCGGGCACGCTTGTGTTTCCGCGCCCCTCAGATTGTTCCCCCGGTAAGGGAAAGCCCAATGATGCAGGCACGAATTCCTACGCTCGTTCTCGCAGCCCTTTTTGGCGCGAGCGCACTCTCCTATCTTCCGGCCCAGGAAGAAAAACCAAAGCTAGACCCGAACGACGTGCGGACTCTGGCGCCCGGTGACCGGAATACCCTCCTCACGCTGAGGCTGAAGGACCGCCTCTTGAAGGATGTTGTCGAGACGATCCGCAAGAAGGTGGGGGTCAACATCATCATGGACGATGGAATTGACGAGACCGTCAGCATCGACCTCGAGGATGTTCACTGGCGCACGGCGTTGAGCCTGGTAGTGGAGAAGGCGGGGTGCGTGCTGCTCGACAAGGGGGGCAGCCTCCTAAAGGTCGAGAAACCGCCGCGTGTCTATTTCTCGTTCCAGAACGCACCGATTCAGCAGGTCATCGACACGATCGCGAAGATCTCCGGTGCGAACATCGTCGTGGCTCCAGAGGTCCAGGGCGTCATCAGCTTGCGCCTGCGGAACATCCCCTGGCGCGACGCACTCGATGCGACAGCGAAGACGCTCGGCTACGCGGTTGTCGAGGAGAACCGGGGTATCCTTCGCGTTGTCCCGCGCAGCAACCTGCGTGAGGATCTCGTCACGAAGAGTTTCCAGCTGCGCTTCGTTCGACCGAAGTCGACCTACCAGCCGGTCATCAACTCTCCGTACGTTCGGAACAACGCGCAAGCCGCCGTCGGCGGCGAATTCCAACTCGTCGGCGCCTTGCGCCGCGTCCTCACTCCGGATCTGGGCACGCTGGAGTACTTCGAGGGCAGGAACCTGATCGTCGTGAAGGACATCAAGCCGGTCATCGATGAGATCGAGGCCATCATCAACCAGATCGATACCGAGCCGGCGCAGATCTTCATCGATGTTCGCTTCGTGACGACGGCGAATCGGGACATCCTGGAATACGGCATCGACATCGGAGACGCGGGCTGGGCGGCGCACGTCAACGGTAGTGCGATTCCCGTTCGCTTGCCGTTCAACCTCGGCAAAGGCGGGTTCGAGGACAGCATCATCGCGGACGACACTCGATCGGGTCCATTTGCCCAGGCTGGCAACCCTGGCGCGACGACGATTCCGAACGTCATCTTCGGTGCGCTGAACTTCCAGGAAGTCACCGCGGCGCTCCGGTTGCTCAAGCAGGACGTGCACTCCGAGATCATTCAGGCGCCGAAGCTCGTCGCCCTCGATCACCAGGAAGCCACGATCTTCGTGGGTGAGACCGTCCGCTACGCGCAGGCTCGCGCCGAGCAGGGCCAGGCCGGTGGCCTGCAGCTCGTCGTCGAGGAAGCGCCGAACTCACCGGTCAGCGTCGGCTTCCAGCTCCTCGTCGTGCCGCACATCGTGCCGGGCACGGACAAGATCATCATGGATGTCATCCCGCAGTCGGATGCTCTCTCGGGCACCGGTTCGAGCGCTCTGGCTCCGGCGGGCTTCGATGTGTTCACGGTGGGTTCGGGAAGCGGTGACGGGCAGATCGCCCTGCCCCGCGTCTCCTCGAGCACCATCGCGACCCAGGTCCTCCTTCGTTCGGGGCAGACCGCCGTGCTCGGCGGCTTGATGACCGACACGGTCTCGGACACCGTGACCCAGCTCCCGCTCCTCGGCGACATCCCGTTGCTCGGTTGGTTGTTCAAGCACAAGAACACGAACAAGACCCGCACGAGTCTGATCGTCTTCGTCACGCCGCAGCTGATTCGCAGCCCGGAAGAGGTCGACGAGAACATTCGCCGCATGATGCGCGAACGCGAAGAGATGGTCGAAGCGGAACGCCGCGCGATCTTCGGAGGCGGCAAGTAGCCGTCCACCGTCTCCTATACGGAGCACCTGTGGCAGCGACCTCGCTGGAGACATCTCTTGCTTGAGAACGCATAGGCTCATCACGAAGCGGTCGCCAGGGCGAAGTCCCCGGCGGTCGCGGTCCGGCGAGCCGCCCCAGCCGCCGTCATCCTCGGCGTGCCAACCCGCCAAATCCCCCCTGGATCCGGCCCTGGCAGGCCCCAGCCGCCGCCCGGGAGGGACGGTCTACTCCGAAGTTGTGTGCGGTCCGCCCTTTCCGTATGATGTGAACACGCCCTGTTTCGACAGGGCTGGCCCTGTCCGAGGGCGCACTCGTCGACGCCTTGTCGCGTCCCGAAGCCGCGGAGACATCATGGAGTCCCCGTCGCCTCGCACCCCCGGTCGAGGCTCGAGAACAGTCATGTCGACCCCCATCCCAGGCCAAGATGGCCGAAACCTCCCGCACTCCGCCCTCCGGTGGCGCTGCGGCATGCTCCCGTCGCGCTGTGGCGGGGCGACCGGATGGGTTCGACGTTGTCCGAGGCGTCACACGAGACGCCTTTGGGTTTTTCCGGAAGTGACGGGGCGTCAAGCGTTCCGACTTCTCGCGATGAGTCGACCGATCGCGGTCGACCAGATCCGCTCATTCGCGTCCTCGATGCCCGCACGACGGGCTGGGGGCGATGTGCCAGCTGCCGCGCGATGTCGCGCGGAGATGGTCCGATCCGGGCCCGCGCCGAGGGTGCAGGGTGGCTCGATGATCGATGCAGCGCGGTTCGCGAGGACAGCTTCCTTGTGCCGCGCCGACGCCGTCGGCGCGCTATCGACGAAGGATACAAACCGTGAAGCGAATGCTGATCAACGCCATCGATTCCGAGGAAAGTCGGATCGCGGTGGTGGAAGACGGAGTTCTCCAGGAACTCCACGTGGAGATTGCCAACCGAGAGGCGTATCTCGGCAACATCTATAAGGGCCGGGTCGTCAACATCGAGCCCAGCATCGGGGCCGCATTCGTCAACTTTGGCGGGCGCTCCAATGGGTTCCTCCACGTGTCGGACGTGCTGCCCGCGTACGGAGGCGATGAGTTTTCCCTCGAAGACATCATCGAGGGCCGTGCCCGGGTGTCCGGAGAGGAGGGACCCGATGCGGTGCGCTCGGTCCTGACCGACGACGACGGCGGCTCGGATGATGACGTCGACTTCGACGACGTCGACGATCCGTCCGACGAGGGTGCCTCGGACGAAGACGCCTCCGAGCAGGATCCGGATCAGGCAGAGCCTGCCGCCGATCGCGAAGAAGCCAACGCGGGCAAGCCCTCGCCGACGCGGAAGAAGCGTTCCCGGCGAGGGGGCCGCAAGCCCGTGGCGTCCGAAGCGACGGTCGCCGACGGCCCTGCGGCTTCCGCGGACGGTCCGGCGGATGAGAAGGCTGAGGACAAGGAAGGATCGGGAGGCGGCGGCGAAGATCCGGTGCTCTTCATGGCTGCCGGTCGGGGGTCCACCAAGGACACCGACGGGGAGACCGCGTCCGTGGAGCGGGTCAAGCGCGGTGGTGGGGGGCGAGACCGGCGGAACGACAAGAGCCACCGCCGAGCCAGCTCGCGGGAGTTCATGCCCCGGATGCCGATCGACCAAGTACTCAAGAAGGGTCAGGAGGTCGTCGTCCAGGTCACGAAGGAGGGCATTGGCGCCAAGGGCCCGACGCTGACGACCTACGTGTCCTTGCCCGGTCGCTGCCTCGTGCTGATGCCGAGCCTCCCGAAGTGCGGGGTGTCCCGCAAAATCGCGAGCGACAAGGAGCGGCGACGGTTGAAGAAGATCGTCCGCGCCCTCGACGAAACGGGCCACGGCGGTCTCGGCTTCATCGTGCGCACCGCGGGCGTACTCAAGACGAAGGACGAACTCGAACGCGACCGGGACTACCTCAAGAAGATCTGGGAACTCGTCGCCCAGCGGCTCCGGGTCACCCGTGCTCCGGCGCTTCTCTACCAGGAGTCCGACCTCGTGTTGAAGGCGATGCGCGACCTGTTCGCGCCTGACATCGAGGAGGTCGTCGCCGATTCGAAGGACGTGTTCCTCCGCATCAAGGACTTCACCGAGAAGTTGATGCCACGGATGGCGGAGCGCATCAAACGCCACGAGTCGACGACCCCGGTCTTCCACGCGTTCGGCATCGAGGTCGAAGTGCAGACTCTCTACCAGCCGAGGGTCGAGCTGAAGAGCGGCGTCTCCATCGTCGTCGACCAGACCGAGGCCCTCGTCGCGATCGACGTGAACTCCGGCAAGTTCAAGCCGGGGACGAACCTCGAGGAGACGGCCTACCTCACCAACATCGAGGCGGTTCCTGAGATCACCCGGCAGCTGCGGCTGCGCGACCTGGGCGGCGTCATCATCATCGACTTCATCGACATGAGCCTCGAGAAGCACAAGCGCGCGGTAGAGCGCAAGCTGGTCGAGTGCATGAAGGGCGACAAGGCCCGCATCAAGATCGGTCGAATCTCGCCGTTCGGCATGATGGAGCTGACCCGCCAGCGGGTTGGCCCGGGTCTCAAGCGAACCGTGTTCAACACCTGCACCCACTGCGACGGCGCGGGCATGTCCCGGACAGCCCAGAGCAAGGCCCTGTCGGTGATGCGCGACGTCCGCGCGATCCTCCATCTCAAGGGCTTCTCGGTCCTGCAGGTGTTCGTGGCGCCCCCCGTGAACGACTTCCTCGTCAATTCCAAGCGCCGGACGATCCTCGATCTCGAGGAGGATGTCGGCAAGAGCATCATTGTGCGCAGCGAGCCGAGCTACCCCGTCGATGTGGTCCACTACCGGTTCCTCACGGCGGATGGCCAGGAGGCGAAGGTCGTGATTCCAGCTGGACTTGGGGTCAAGAAATAGAGGCCGCGGTTTGCCTCACCGAAGGGTCCGGGCTGGGTATTGATTTCGCTGCCCGTCGGGCTAGCATTCGGCGCCTTCCCGAGGCTCAAAGACAAGGTTTTCAGGCATGTACGCCGTCGTCGACGACCGCAACAATCAGTTCCGCGCCGAACCCGGCAAACGAGTACAGCTCGCCCACAACGAGACCCTCGAACCGGGTACGAGCATCACGTTCGACAAGATCTGCCTTGTCACCGGCGACAAGCCGCAGATCGGCTCGCCGTACTGCGATGGCGTCACCGTCACCGCCAAGGTGATCGGCGCCGTCAAGGGCCCGAAACTCGTCATCCAGAAGATTCGGCGCCGCAAGAACAGTCGGCGTCGGACCGGCTTCCGCGCCTGTTTCACCGAAGTCCGGATCGAGAGCATCGACGGCGTCTAGGAGGCAATCCAAATGGCACACAAAAAAGGACAGGGCTCGACCAGAAACGGGAGCGACTCGAACCCGCAGTTCCGTGGCGTGAAGCGCTTCGGTGGTGAGAGCGTCACCGCGGGTACCATCCTGGTTCGCCAGTGTGGCACCTGGTTCAAGGCTGGCAAGAACGTCAAGCGCGCGAACGACGACACCCTATTCGCCCTGCACCCCGGGAAGGTTCGGTTCACGAGCAACCGCAAGGTTCACATCGACCTGACCCCAGAGAACGCGAACAACTAGCGTTCTCCCCGCCGGCCCTCCGGCACCGCAGCCATGTTTCTCGACGAGTACGAACTCAAGGCGGTCGGGGGGAAGGGCGGCGATGGTTGCTGTTCGTTTCGACGTGAGAAGTACGCACCTCGCGGCGGGCCCGACGGTGGCGATGGTGGTCGTGGTGGTGATGTTGTCTTCATGCCGACCATCCACCGCAACACGCTCTACCACTTGGGCGGCGCGCGGCAACACGAGGCGGAAAAGGGCCGACAAGGCACCAGCGCAGACTGCAGCGGCCGCAAGGGTGCGGACCTCGTGCTCGAGATCCCGGTGGGGACCGTGATCTACGACGCGGAGCGCGGCAACCTCCTGAAAGACCTCGATCAGGCCGGCGAGAGTTTCGTCGTCTCGCGAGGTGGCAAGGGTGGCCGCGGCAACGCGAAGTTCAAGACCGCCACGAATCGCGTGCCGCGGACGTTCGAGCAGGGCCTGCTCGGGGAGGAACGCAGCGTGCGGCTGAGCTTGAAGCTGATCGCCGACGTCGGGCTCATCGGACTACCCAACGCGGGCAAGTCGACGCTGATGTCGACGCTGTCGAAGGCACGTCCCAAGATCGCGGACTATCCGTTCACGACCCTCGAACCGTGCCTGGGCATCGTGCCCGGTCGCGACTCCGACTCGTTCGTCATGGCCGACATCCCCGGCCTGATCGAGGGCGCTCACCAGGGGAAGGGGCTCGGCGACAAGTTCCTCCGCCACGTCGAGCGTACGCGGGTGCTCCTCCACCTCGTCGACTGCTGCTCTGGCGCGAGCGAAGAGCCCGAGACCGCTTATCGCGTGATTCGGGCCGAGCTAGCGGGTTACAGCGATGATCTCGCGTCTCGCCCTTCCCTCGTCGTGGCGACGAAGGTCGAGGATGACGCCAGCCTGGAACGTGGTCGCCAGCTGCAGGAGGCGATCGGCCAACGAGTAGTGCCGATATCCGCAGCGACCCGTCGAGGATTACCACAGATGATCGATGCCGTGACCCCCTTCGTGCGGGGCTGACCGGTCTTCGACCGCGGGTTCGTTGCACCTGGCACCTCGATCGTGCCGATAGATCCAACGATATGGCCGAGGTAATCAACGAACCGAGCCTGAAGGGGCTTCTACAGATCATGCAGAAGGAGGGGGCATCCGACCTCTTCCTCAAGGCCGGGGGTTGCCCGGGGATGCGCGTCGCCGGCGCGATTCGCTTCGTGGGGGATCAACCGCTCAATCATGAGGTTCTCGTGACCTACCTCGAGCAGGTCCTGGATCGTCGAGGCCTCGACGAGTTTCGTCGCGCCGGCGCCACGGACCGCGCCCTATCCATCCCGGGCGTCGGTCGGTTCCGCTGCAATGCGTTTCATCAGTGCGGCGACGTCGGGATGGTGTTCCGGTGCGTGAAGAGCGAGATCCCGTCGTTCAAGGACCTGAACCTCCCCGCCGACCCGCTCAAGCGGCTGGCACAGCGCAAGCGCGGCCTCGTCCTGGCGACGGGTGTTGCCGGTGCGGGCAAGTCGACCACCCTCGGCGCGATGATCGAGCACATCAACCGGAACGCCCGCAAGCACGTCATCACGATCGAGGATCCGATCGAGTTCCTCTTCGAAGACCGGTGCTCGATCATCAACCAGCGTGAGATCGGTACCGACGCCCCGAGTTTTGCCGAGGCGATGCGTTCCGCGGTGCGCCAGTCACCCGATGTGATTCTCATCGGCGAGATGCGCGACCGCGAGACCGTGGCGGCTGCGATCGCTGCTGCGGAGACCGGCCACCTCGTCTTCTCGACGCTGCACACCGTGAACGCGGTCCAGACTGTCGAGCGGATCATCACGTTCTTCGATCCGCACCAACACGAACTGGTGCGCGCTCAGTTGTCCCTGAACCTCGCCGGAGTGATCTCGCAGCGGTTGGTGAAGACCAAGGAGGGCAAGTCGATGGTGCCCGCGATCGAGTTGCTGATCAGCACGCCGACGGTGCGCGATCTGCTCGCGAGCGGTGACACCCGGAACCTCCCGAAGGCGCTCGAGGAGGGCGGCTACTACGGGACGATGACCTTCAACCAGTCGCTGATCCGACTCTTCGAGGCCGGCAACATCGCGCTGGAGGACGCCCTCGCCGCGTCCGACAACCCGGACGAGCTCAAGATGCAGATGCGCGGCATCTCCGCCGGCGGGAAGATCGCCTAGGCGAGGCCGCGATGGGGGCCTGGACCAGCCTGCTCCTGACCCGGATTCGTCTCTCAATCCTGGAGAGTCCGGGGCGCGGGTCTTTTTGCCCCGGTGACGATCTCACGGGAATAAGACCCGCGACCCCCCGTCCGACCCAATGATGGCTGGATTCGCGGGTCCGGACGCCAGACCGCAACGTGACCTGTCGCGGGAGGCTGGCTAGACTGAACGGACCACCCGGCCTGACATTTTCGAGTCCCGGACCGACGCGTTCATGAAGTTTCCGATCACCCCGCTGCTCTACCTGGTCTCCCTGGTCTCCCTCGGTGGCATTGGCCACGCGGTGTACCAGTACTCCGACAAGACCAACGACTACGACGCCAAGGCCCGGGCCAAGATCAAGAGGGAGAACAAGAAGCTCAAGGACCAGGGCATCGCCGCGAAGGACCTGAACAACGAGCGGTGGGACTACCGCAAGACGAGGTTCTGGAAGCAACTCGCCGACGTCAACCTGACCGGTAAGATCGAGAAGAAGGACGAGCCCAAGAAGCTGGTGAAGGAGGTAGAGACCGACCCCAAGCCCGAGATCGTCCAGCTCAAGGACATCGTCGAGGTCATCTGCATTGCGCGGGCGGGCGACGAAACAGGCGTGGTCATCAAGTACACGACCGACGTCGAGGTGCCCGAAAGCGAGGTCATCACGCCGTCGACACCCTCGTTGAAGAACACGATCCCGAGGGGTCGTCAGCGGGGTCGGCGGCGATCGACGCCGCAGCCTGCTCCCACCCAGACCATCGGCCAGTCCCCACCGCACCACGTCAAGGTCGGCGAGGCGCTGTGGCCCAAGTACAACTTCGTCTACTTGAAATCCGTCGCGCCAGACGCGTCGTTCGCGACGTTCGAGCTGCGCATCGACGACAAGAAGGACGAGAAGGGCGCGTACCCGACCCAGGACGTCATCAAGGGCACGCTGGACCTTCCCCCCGAAGTCCTGGCGAAGATGCGGGCCGGCATTCCTCTGCGGGCCGACGACAAGGGCCAGCCGATCCCGCGCAAAGTTGAGAGGTCGGACTGGGTCGATACCCCGACGACAACCGTCAGCCGCCAGTCAGGTCGCGTCAATGTCTCGCGCAAGGACCAGGAGTTCCTCGAGAAGAACGGTACGGACGTCTTCACAGACGACGTCCACATGCGCGACTACTCCGGTGGCAGCGGTAAGTACAAGATCAGGGGTGTCCAGTTCAAGAAGCTCAGCAGCCGCGTCAGGCAGTTCGGAGTGAACGAAGGCGACGTGCTGATCTCCATCAACGACCAGAAAGTAACGGGCATGGCGAACGCCAAGAAGGTCGGTCGCCGCCTCTACAACAAGGGCGTCCGCAACTTCAGGGCACAAGTCCTCCGGCAGGGCCGCATCATCACGCGGACGTACAGCTTCAAGAAGTAGCGGCGTGGTCACCACGCTGCTCACGCTCGACCGGGGGAATTCCACCCTGGACGGGATGTGGCACACCGAGCCGCCGTCTCGGGAGCGCGTCGACCCTGAGGACGGGGACGCCGTACGACGGTTGTTGTCGGCGAACGACCCGGCGGCTGTCGCCGCGCTCACTGTGGTCGAATCAGGCCTGTCCCGGGTCGAGGACATCTTGGCCGAGCACGGCTGTCGGGTTCTGGTCGCGGGTCGCGATCTTGAGAATCCCCTGCGGGTCGCCTACGACGATCCGTCCGGACTCGGGGTCGACCGGTGGGTCGGGGCCTTCGCGGCGCGGCGACTCTACGGCGCCGCGGTCGTGATCGACTGCGGCACCGCCGTGACCCTCAGCGCCGTCGACGCCGACGGCGTGTTTCTGGGCGGGGCCATCGCTCCTGGCGCTGGGACGATGGCCGGGTCCCTCGCGACCGCGACCCCGGCCCTGCCCGCAGTCGATCTCGGAGCGGACGTGTCGGTTCCGGCGACGAGTCCGCAGGCTGCCGTCGATGCCGGGGTACAGCTCGGCTTTTGCGGAGCGGTGGACCGCCTCGTCGATGACGTGGTCTCGGCGACCGACCTCGCGAACCCCGTCGTCGTGCTGACCGGCGGCACGGCTTCGGTCTACGTCCGTCATGGACGACACCCCGTGCGCCACCATTCCGACCTCCTGCATCTGGGCCTTCGGTGGTTGATCGAGGATGCCTGACCGGGAGGCAGGATTCGAACTCCTGACGCCGCGGGGTCACGGGGGCGTCGCAGTCGTCGGCGTGCGGGGTGAGGACCGATGGGCGCGGGTCCGGGAGTTCGTCGCCGCGTCGGAAGGGGGGCGCGGCCCCCAGCTGGGAGAGTTGCGGTGCGACGGGGTAATCGTGGACGAGGTGTTGCTCGTCGACCGTCCCGCGGCGCAGATTCTCGAGATCCACCTGCACGGCTCACCGGCGGTGGTCCGCGCGTTCGAGCGGGCTGCGGGAGGATTCGCGATCCGACCGGTGGGGCGGGCTGATCGGTTGTTGCGCGAGGCGCACAGCCGCGAGCAATTGGGGTTGGCCCTCGAGCAGCAGGCGCTCGACATCGGTGTCTTCCTGGACGCGTCGCCTTCTCGTGCGGCTGTGGGCGAAGCTCTCGCGCGGTCCCGAGTCGCCATGGCGCTCGCGGTGCCGAGGCGGCTCGTGATCTGCGGCGACCAGAACGCGGGCAAGTCGACCCTGATGAACCGGCTGCTGTTCCGCGAGCGGGTGATCACCGGGGACTTTCCGGGGTTGACGCGTGACCCGGTCCGCGAGGGCACCCTGCTCGACGGCTACCCCTACGAGGTCGTCGACACCGCCGGTGAAGGTCCCGTGGACCGCGGCGAGGCGCCTGAGATCGACCAGCGTGCACTCTCCCTTGCGCGGCGTGAGCGGCGCGAGGGGCTGTTGTTGTTGGTCGCCGATGGCAGCCGACCGCCGTCCGCGAGTGACCGGAACATCCGCAACCAGCACACCCTCGTCGTGCGCAGCAAGTCGGACCTGCCAGCCGCGAAGTGGCCCGAGGATTTCCCCTCCGACGTGACGGTGTGTTGCACCGCGCCGGACTCCGCGTCGGTTGTTCGCCGGGGTGTCGGGGAGGCGTTGCGTCGACTGCGGAACCTCCCTCCGGCGGGTCCGGTCGGTGGTGTCGCCGCGCTCTCCGGGGAGGAACTCTCGCGACTCGAGGTGGCGCGAGGTGAATTCGGGACAGGATATTCGCCGCCTCCGGTCTAATGTGCGTCCGATGCCGGCGCCCACCAAGCGTGATCTGATCTCCATCGAGGATCTCTCGACCGAAGAGATTCTCGAGCTCTTTGCGCGCGCAGACACCTATCGGGAGGACCTGCACGGCTTCTCCCAGGTCTGCAACGGACTGATCCTCGCCGCGTTGTTCTTCGAGCCGAGCACCCGGACGCGGCTCAGCTTCGAGTCCGCCATGCTCCGTCTCGGCGGTGGCGTGATCACGGTGCCCGAGGGTTCGAGCAGCAGCGGCGCGAAGGGCGAAGCCCTCTCGGACACCGTCCGGGTGGTCGGTGGCGGCTACTCGGACATCATCGTGATCCGTCACCCGCAGGACGGGGCGGCCCGGGTCGCCGGCCGTTACGCCGAGGTGCCGGTCATCAACGGTGGCGATGGCGCTCACGAACACCCGACCCAGACACTCTGTGATCTCTACACCCTCTGGCGGGAACGAGGCCGGCTCGAAGGCCTCGACGTGGTGCTGTGCGGCGACCTGCGATACTCACGCACGATCCACTCGTTCGCGTACGCGCTCGGGCGGTTTCGAGCGAACATCATCACCGTCCCGTACCCTGGGTTCGAGATGCCGAAGTACGTCCTCGAACGTCTGCGGCGGAACTTCGGCGTGCAGGCGACGAACGCGTCCCTCGGGGATCTGCAGGACATCACCGATCCCGAGGGCGGCTCCGCCGCGGCCTACCTGACCGCGAGCAAGCCACACCAGCAGGCTCTGTTCCCGGCACTCACCGACCGGCACCTCGATCGAATCGACGCGATCTACATGACCCGCGCACAGCGGGAACGCCACTCCGGCGAGTCGCTGAAGGGTTATCCGGTGCTCTCCGGCAAGTCGCTCCAGGCGAAGATGTTCGAGAATACCCGCGTCATGCACCCGCTGCCGCGGCTCGACGAGATCGACCACGAGCTCGACAAGGATCCCCGAGCGGTCTACTTCCGCCAGGCGGAGCTGGGCGTCCCGATCCGCATGGCCTTGATGGCTTTCTTGCTCGGCAAGATCGACCTGAAAGCTGAGCCGCCGCTGCCCCGAGCCCGGGATCTCTACGTGTCCGGCCACGGCGGGTTCATCTGTCGGAACGAGCGGTGCATCACCAACGGCGACGGCAAGCGCCACCTGTCCCACGAGTTCTTCGACCTGTCCGATGATGCGCCTCTCCTGTCCTGTGCCTATTGCGGCAAGGTCGCGCGACCCGAGGTCGTTGGAGACCGGAAGAGCATGCACTTCGGACCCGCCGACTCAACCTGGGGCCGCGGGCTCGGTCCCGTCGTCGGGGAGTTCTTTGCCTCGGAGAACGAGGCACGGGCCGCAGGTTTCCAGCCGAGGAATCCGGACTGAGCGGGACCGCACGGGCGACCGTCGTAAGTCGCTCGGTGCGGTGCTGATCCAACTCGGAGCGAGATCGTTAAGTGCAATAGATTGCTTGGATTACATCTCCACGCGGCGGGGACCTGGACTGGCACGGTAATTGTTCCAGGGCGGCGGTGAACGCTTCCCCGTGCCCCCGCCAGTCGACCTGCGAACAGGCCTCCGGCGGTGCGTCGCTGTGAACCCTTGGCCTCTCGGTAGCGAGCAGCGGTTCCGCTGCCCGAAACCAACCGCATCCCAGTGATTCCCTTCCACGACAGCAGACAGACCGACGCGGAGAGGGGCCGCTGCGTACGCGAGGATCAGGTCGTCCCGGGAGCCACCCCTGGCTCCACGGGCTCCACGGCGACGAGGATTACTCGGATCTCTGACCTCCGGGGGAATGTCTGGCTGGTGCCGAAAACCCCTTGGATCCGCCGGAATCGGGCGAATCCGCTCCTCACACCGGGGGGCTGGTTACGATCCTCTGCGAACGGAGCCCGGAAAGTACGGAAGGTACTTGTACAATCAATCTGTGGCCCTCTATCCAGGAAGACCCCTTTTCCACCGGGTAGGCTCCGGCCATCGAATCGCACTCAGGTGCCGGTCTCTGCTTTCGACAGCCGCGACCGCATCTTCCCGCAACGACGTCCCTCTACGAATCCCGGAAGGCTCGGGCCCTCCACCTCAGTCCTTCCGAACCTGATCGATCCCACTTCGAGAAACCCACGATGTACAAGCACACCCCCTTCCTGAGGAACACCTCTGCGGCCCTCCTGGCTCTTCTCGTCGCTGGTTGCAGCGGTGGCGGAGCAGGGAGTTCGGGCACGACCGGCAGTTTCGTCGTCTTGCGCAGCATCCCTGCCAACAACGGTCAACTGTTCCTCAACCAGTCCATCGCGTTCGAGTTCACGAACAAGATCGACCCGACCTCCGCGGACTTCAACTCGGTTTCGTTTGCCGTGTTCGACCTGAACGGCAAGCAGCTCTCCGAGCCGGTGGAAGGCAAGTTCCGCGTGAGCACGGCGACCGGTGACTCGGAACCGGGTCGGCGGCTCGAGTTCGTGCCGAAGTTCCCGCTCACTGACACGTTCACCGACGGTGGCTTCGCTCCGGGACGCAAATACATCGTGAACCTGGTCAGGGGCGATCATCGTCGCAACGTCGGTCTGCTCGACGCGAACGGACGTGGTCTCGAGAGCGCGTTCTCGTTCTCGTTCCAGACGGCGGACGGCACGACTCCCTCGCAGCTGTTCCGGGACACCAAGGTTGGTGGTCCGCGGCGATCGGGATTCGACGTCGCCCCGCGCAACCCGGCCACGGCCGAAATCGAGCTCAGTGAGCTGGGCCAGGTCCAGACCGAGGTTCGTCTGGAATTCGACCAGCCGCTCAACCCGCACAGTTCCAACGTCCCGTCCTACGTCGACCTCGACCCGCGGACCCGGAGCATCAACAACCGCGGTCGGATCTTCCTCGAGTACGATGACCTCAAGGGTGCCGCGTCGTGGATTCCGTCGGTCGTCAGCCTCGAAGTGAACTCGCTCGAAGGATCGACCGTCGTGCTGCGGCCCCTCGGCGTGCTCCCGAACAACGCCACGATTCGCGTGGTCGTGGAGTCGACCATGGAGGACATGTCCGGTGAGTCCAACGTCAACGACGCGGCGTACAACCGGATCTTCGGCAGTTTCGAGACGGACTCCAGCTACGAATTGCGGTTCGACGCGCTGGTCGAGAACTTCCTCAACACCGAGAACATCGACTTCGAGGCGCCCTTCGTGGAGCCCCTCGCCGAGATCAAGGCCGGGGTCGTCCGCGCCAACTTCGACTTCGAAGGCGGGCGGATCAACCTCGACTACGAGCCCAACACCCGCGAGGTGGTCCTAGACACCGACTTCACGCAGATCACGCCGAAGAACGGCCAGCCGATCAACGTCTCCAACGGCATCTTCACGTTCCGCAACGTGACGATCCCTCGGGGCGTCACGGTGCGCGGCACGGGGTCGAATCCGATGGTCTGGCTCGTGACCGGCAACTTCACCGTGGAGGGTGATCTGCAGGTCGACGGTGGCCCCGGCCAGCGTGTGGATACGCTGAACTCGGCCAACTTCCCGTCCGGCGGCGGCACCGGGAACTGCAACGGTGGTCGTGGTGGTCAGGGATCGCCCAACTCGACCGACCGGAGCTTCTTCGGCGAGAACGGCTACGGTGCGGGCGAAGTCCCGAACGGTGGCGGTGCTGGTGGTCGCATCAACTGTGCGAACAATGGCTGTGGCATCGGCTCTGGCGGTGGCGGCGGCACGTTCGTGACCCAGGGCGACCCTTACTACAAGATCAAGGGCTCCCCGACGTTCGTGCAGCCGGGTGGCCAGGGCGCCTACGGTTGCGTCGGGCGCGGAACCACGGTGTTGCCCGGTGGCAAGGCTGGACCAATGGTCTTTACCGACCCGTTCGTCGACAACAACTTCTGGGGTTCGGCAGTCGACCTCAACCGCGGTATCCGCATCACCGGTGAAATGCGCAAGCCGCGCGGTGGCCAGGGTGGCGGCGGTGGTGGTGACTACTCCCTATCCTGCGCCAGCAGGGATCCGAACTTCTTCAATGACGAGAAGGCCGGTGGCGGCGCTGCCGGTGGTGGCGTCCTGATCATCAAGGCCCTCGGCAAGGTCATCGTCAAGAAGAGTGGCCACATCAGCGCCAACGGTGGCGACGGTGGTGGCGGCGCCTGGGCTGGCAGTTCCAACCGCGCCGCCGGTGGTGGGGCGGGTTCTGGCGGCATGGTCATCATCATGGCCGGCCAGAACATCGACATCGATGTCCACGGCGAGACCTACGCCAGGGGCAACTACGATTTCGCGATCACCGCCGACGGCGGCATCGGCCTGATGGACACGTACGGTGGCGGCGGCAACGTCCGCGGCAAGTACCCGCCGACCACGGCAGGCAACATGAACGCGCGGCCCTCGGGTGGGATGGGTGGCCTCGGCATCATCCAGTTGATGGCGCCTCCTGGCCCCAACTCCACGCCGGACGGGACGAACACGGTCCTGGACGACAACATCATCATCCGCGATTCCGGGAACATCAAAACCGGCGCCGAGAAGCAGCGCTTCATCGCGTGGCGCGGTATGCCAGATGCCAGCGGCATCTTCCGGGACGATGGCGGCAACGCGGTGAAGCTCGGCGACGCCGAGGGTGACATGAGGCCTTCGCCGATGTTGCTGCCGGCACCGTTCGGAACCCGTTCGCGTGTCCGCTCGAAGTGGATCGATCTCGGTTCAGTCGCCCGTCGCATGACGGTCGCTGGCGGCGACGGCAACCCGCGTGGTGTCGTCGTGCAGCCCAAGTTGAACATCGGCGACGACTTCGGTCCTCTCCCCGAGTTCGAAGGGGTCGAGACCGGGGCGTCCACGGATGCGCAGTCTGGCTACGTGCGAGTCATCGACGACAACGTTGGTGGCGTCAAGATCGACTTCCAGACCATCTTGAAGGGCCAGACCGTCAACGCGGTCAAGACGAACGTGTCCTATCGAGGTCAGGAGGTCTACGAGGTAACGCTGCCTGCGTCGGGCAACTCGATCCTGGGTGCAGAGCACAACCGCTACTCACACTACTCGGCCGTGCTCACCGAAGGCGCCTCGTCGCTCGGTGAGTTCCGGATTCTCGGGCACACCGGCGTGACGCTCTACCTGAGCACCGAATCCGGCAGCCTGGCGAACATCAACGGCACGAACCGTTCGATCAAGCTCGCCGTCGTCGAGAAGTTCTTCAGCATCTTCACCAACATGGTCGAGGGCTTCCCTCAGACCTTCGTCGGTCGCAGTGGCTCGAAGTACTCGAGCGTGCGCATCCCGCGCGCCAACGTCCGGATCCGGTTCGCGTTCCACCAGAACCCGAAGAGCACGTCATCGCTCCGGTATCCGCCGGTTCAGGCTGGCAAGCCGCTCCAGTACTTCAGCGACTGGTCGAACTCGACGAAGCTCGAGACAATCCGCAAGGGCGGCTACAAGTACGTGATGTATGACATCTTGTTCAACACCCAGTACGAGTGGGATCCGGCGTTCCCGAACACGAGTTCGCTGAACCCGGACACGCCTCGTCCGGAGATTCGGCGATTGGTCCTGCCTTACAGGTACTAGGCCTCAGGCTGAGTTCTGCAGAGCGGACGTGGCGGCGGGCAAGCCGGCACGTCCGCTCTGTGCATACCAGAGGGGTCTCACACCCGCACGACCCCTGTGCCCACGAGAGCGTTTGTCCCCGATCCGGTGTCGCAAGGGGGTACCAGCGAGAAGTTTCGCTTTGGGCAACGGGTCCGACCGTGTCCGTGTCGACCTATAATCCGCGATGCACGGAGTCCACAAGTCGCCCGATCGTCTGGAACATCCGAATGGTTCGTAAACTCGGTTACGCTTGCCTTGCCGTCGGTCTCATCGCCTCGTCGTGTGGGCAGGGCCGCCCGCCGTCACGCCCGATGCAGGTTGTCTCGGCGAACTCTGCGTCGGGCGAGCAGCACCTGGGAACCAAGGCCCATCCGGATAAGTTGTATTTGACCGCGAAGGTCACGGTCTCGTTTTCGGAAGACGTCGATCCGCTGTCGGTCACGGCGGACACGGTGCGGATCGTGAAGATGACCCCAACCGGTCCCGAGAAGGTCAAGATGGCCCGCCGCCGCATCGGAACCCGCTCCGTCACATTGGAGCCCGAGTGGCCGCTGTCCGCGGACTTGAACGACGGTAGCTTTCAACCCAATCAGTTCTACAAGCTCGAGGTCGCCGGCTTTCCCCTGACGAACACCGTCGAGTCCACGAGCGGCCTGCCGGTGGGGGACCAGTTTGTCAGGTACTACCGCACCGTCGACGTGGATGTCACGGACCCCGGGCCGCTGCTCCCCGTCGGGCTGCCGACCGCTCCGTTCGTGCTCACTGTGCCACAGCTGCGCATGGCCGCGGATATGCGGACCGTTCTCTTGCACTTCTCGCTGCCGGTCGATCCGCGAACGGTCTCGCCGCGTAGCTTCGTGTTCATGCACTCGGACGCGATCCGCATCGAGTCGACCCGGGTCCTGAACTCGCGCGGCGCGATCTACGGTCGGTCGGAGTTCCCGAGCAGTACCGTGGAGATCAGGCTGGCCGAGGGAGTCGAACTCAAGTCGGGTGGGCTGTTCGGCGTCGATCTGAGGCCACGGGGGCGGGAGAGCGACTGGGTTCGGGATTACCGTGGGCGACACGTGACCCAGAAGCAGAGCATGGTCTCCGGGTTCATCTCAGGCGGGGCGAAGGTGGAGCTTGTCCGTTTCCACGTCGAGGGAAACGTGCTGAAGCTCAAAGGCACCACCGCGTCTCTGGAGTTCGAGCGCGTGGGTCAGAAACTCAACTTCGAGGGCCGCGACGACCGCATGCAGGTCCTGGCGCGGCGAGACGTCGGTCGCGGCACGCTCGGGGCGTTCCACCCCCGGCAGTCGATGACGCTTTCCCCCCGGATCCCTTTTGGCGTCGGCCTCCGCAATATCCGGGTCAGCGGTCCACGGTTCGAGTTCTCGGACATCTACATTCCCAAGAACGTAACGGTCACGCTGCGGTCATCCCAACCGATCGAGCTGCTGTCGACGGGTCGGATTCAGATCGACGGCGAGCTGATCCTGGACACCGTCCACGCCGCCGAGAAGGGCGATTTCGAGAGTGGGACCAGTGACGCGTATCTCCGCCGCGTGCTCGAGACGAAGTTCGGGTGCCGGGTGATGGCAGCCGAGGACATCACGCTCCGGGGCGCGATCCGCCATGGGCGCATGAACGAGGAGGACTACCGTCCTCCGCTGGTCTTGTGGGCCAAGTCGCTGTCGCTGCGCGGTCCGTTCCCGTCGCGGACCATCCGCGGGGAGGAGCCAGGTCGGATCGTCGGGGGGGCGGTGCAGACCGGTTTCCCGTTGGCTCTGGACATGCCCCAGGGTTATCCCGAGGGCCATCGGACGACCGCAGAGGCGTGGACTCCCTGGGTTCGACTCCCCGTCGACTTCTCCGGGAGTCACATCAGCGCGAGGTACGACGGGATCGAAGGCGACAACCTGGACGTCCTGCTGCAGATCGCCGCCGCGGACTCGATCGATCCGTCGCAACCCTACGACGATCCAGCTGGATTGTCCGCGCCGCAGAAGCTCCCTCTGAGAGAGCCCATCAAGGTTTCGGGTCGCGTGCACATCCGGTTCAAGTTGCGCGCGAAGGTGATCGGTGGCCGCACACCGCTGCCCTCCGTCAAGGTGCTCGTCGTACTCGGTGGATAATCCCGCCGCGTCGGGCTAAGATCCGTCTCGTCGTGGACCGCTGACCCG
>PVBE011424009.1_pt1 | contig 35397 bp, 24 predicted proteins | sample 1631181 | NCBI WGS metagenome assembly PVBE01 (sample SAMN08397723, study PRJNA350692) | Marine metagenome, whole genome shotgun sequencing project. | isolation source: water | place: Pacific Ocean | collected 2012-04
GATTTCGTCGCCAGTCGAATCGCTTCCCGGTACTTCTCTTCCTTCCGGGCGATGGCGGCCAGGTCCCCGTACAACCGGCTTTCTTCGTGCGCCCTTCCCGCAAACCGACGAAAGGAGCCCGAATCCAGAAGGGCCTGGCAGAGCTTTTTCGCCTCCTCAACCCGGTTCATTTTCACCAACAAGGTGTACCGGAACATGTCGACAAAGTAGCGGTAGTGCGGATACCGCTCCCCCGCTTCTCCGAGAAGGCGGAGAGTTTTCGGGAATCCAATGCGTTCCGCGTCGCCCTGCAGGATCCAGGGATGGAGGGTCTCCTTCACCGCTTTCTCCGTCATCCGGGACAGGTCCTCCTCCCGGTCCAGGCTGTGCAGGGCGAGCCGACGGGGGTACGCGGCGGCGAGGGGATCCCGCGTCCCCGCCCTTTCCAGGAGGGAGATCGCCCGGGCGGGATCCGATTTCACCAGGCCATACGCAAGCGGAAGCAGGGCGAGCAGGTCGTTCGGTTGAGCCCGGTAGGATTCCTCGAGATGGGGGGCCGCGTCCGGAAGGGAATTTCCCCGGACCACGTTCGCACGACGACAACAGGCGGCGCGGATCAGGAGAAGATCCCGGTCCCCCGGATTCCGGGCGTAAGCCTTCTCGAACGATCGCCAGGCTCCCTCGAAGTCGCCGTCGAGGAACCATTTCAACCCGGTGGCGGTATCCATGTGGAAGTCGGAAACGCCAAGCTCGACGGCCTTTTCCAGGTCGGAAAGAATGAGATCTTCCTCCGCGATCCGGTCATATTCCAGGGCACGGATCAGGACGGCGTCGACCAGGCCCGTCTCCCGTATGTACCTCCAGAGGCGGAGACGGGAGCGGAGCAACCAGGCCATCGGATCCTCCGGGTGGAGACGAACGAGGTTCTCCGCGTACGGGAGCCCCCTTTCGTCGCGAAGGTCGTTATAGGCTTCCGCCATCGTGAAAACCGCCTCGGGGTGATCGGGGTCGATCTTCAGGATTTCTTCCAGTTGCCAGATCGCCTCCTCGTACCGTTTCCGGACCCGGTCGATTCCCGCCCCTGCCCGGGGAGCGAGGGCGCGCGCTTCCCGGAGTTTCTGAACGGCGAGGCGGTGCTTCGGTTGCGACCGGGTTCGATTGTCGATTTCCGTTTCGCGTGACGCGAGCACGGCAAACCGGGTCTGCGCCTCCTCCCGGAGTTTCGCAACCCAGTCGGACCCGCCCCCACGCGCCTCGATTTCCTGGCAGACCCGAAGGCATTCCGACCAGTTCTCCTGCCGGTGGAATTCGTCCGCCCGGACTTCGAGGGTCCTGAGCTCGGACCGATACGATACGACCCCGGCCAACCAGTATACGCCGATTCCGATCATCCCCGCGGCCACGAGGAGGAAGGGATACCTTTTCTTCGAAAACCGGATCCCGGTGGAGAGCGCCCCACGAGCCTTGGCCTGCACCGGTTCGCCGCGAAGAAACCGGTCGAGGTCGCGGGCGAATTCAAGGGCGGTCGAAAACCGTTTCCCCTTCGATTTTTCAAGCGCCTTCAGGCAGATTGCCTCGAGGTCTTTTGGAATCGACCGGTTGAATTTCGAGGGAGCCTTCACATCGGCATGCACCACCATCGAGAGGGTCTCCACCGCGCCCGGACCCTGGAAGGGGGGACGTCCGCAAAGGAGGTCGTACAGGGTCGCGCCGAGAGACCAGATGTCGGTCGCGGCGTCGAGCGTGTTCGATCCTCCCTGCGCCTGCTCGGGAGACATGTAGGCGGGCGTTCCCATGATCAGCCCCGTCCCGGTGATCTTTATGTCGCATTCCACCTTCCGGGCGAGGCCGAAATCGGTGACGTACGCTTTTCCCTTCTGCGTGATCATGATGTTGGCCGGTTTCAGGTCGCGGTGAATCACCCCGTTGGAATGGGCGTGATGCACGGCGCGCGCGACATCCCTCATCAGGAAAACGATCCGGCGGAGGGCCTTTTCGTCCCACGGGACGTCCATCTTTTCGAGAGATCCGCCGTCGATGTATTCCATCGCGATGAAGTGTTTGCCGTCATAGATGCTGATTTCATAGACGGGGGTGATGTTCGGGTGGGACAACTGCGCGGCGGTCTGCGCTTCCCTGTAAAAACGCTTCAACTGTTGGGCATCCCCGCTCCCGAGGAGGAACTTGATCGCGACGAACCGGCGCAGGTCCATCTGCCACGCCTTGTAGACCTTGCCCATGCCTCCCCGCCCGAGTTCCTCCAACAGGATATATCGCCCGAAGATCCTCTTCGGATTCTTCATCGCGATTTCCACCTGTCCGGGGAGTGTTACGTCGGTCGTGTCGGCCATGGATCGTTCCGTCCTTGATGCAAAAGTCGACTCTACGATGAAATCGACCACGCCGGGTCGAAACTGAAACCCCCTCTTGTCCCCTCTTACGCCAAAGACTTTACCGTTCATTTTTGTTTTGTCGGAGAAACCTCTAATGGAGGCCGGATCCTCTTCGTACTGCTCCCCGTGATACAACGAGAAAGGGGGAGGACGAAGATGGAAACCAAAACAACGTGGGGCGACTTCGAAATCGATTTCGACCATGAGATCGGGTCGGGCGGAATGGGAACCGTCTACCGCGCGCGGCAGATTTCGCTGAACAGGCAGGTGGCCGTCAAGGTGGTGGACTTTGACAAGGCGCCCGACGAGGAGACGCGGGAAGAGTTCCTGCGGGGATACCGGAACGAGATCCGGGCGCTCTCCGAAATCCGGGATCCCCGGGTGCTCTCCATCATCCAGGCGGGACTCGCCGGAAGCCTCCCGTGGTTCGCAATGGACCTCCTGCAGGGGGAGAACCTCGAGGAAAGACTCCGAAAAGGACGGGTACCTGAATCGGAAGCGATCCGCATCGCCCGGGAAATCGCGATCGCACTGGAAGCGGCGAGAACGAGGGGCATCCTTCACCGGGACGTGAAACCGGCCAACATCTTCCTCGGGCGGGACGAATCGGTGACGCTCCTGGACTGGGGACTCGCGGAGCCGGGACCCACACATCTTCCCGGCGAGTTGATCAGTTGCACCCCCGCCTACACGGCGCCGGAATATATCCAGGGAGAGGAGATCGATTGGAGATCGGATCTCTACTCGCTCGGAGCGGTCCTGTACGAAATGGTCGCGGGACGCCCGCCCTTCCCGGCCGCCTGTCCCCTGGAGGTATTTTCCGGCCACTGCACGGGGAAAGTAAGGTTCCGGGGAACCGGGCGGAGATTGACCCGCGTCCTTCGCCGGTGTCTCGAGAAACGGCCCGGGGATCGATACGCCACCCTGCAGGATTTCATCCGGGAGCTGGAACCGCGGCCGACCCGGCGCCTCTTTCGTACCGTCGGGGCGACGATCGCGTCAATCATCCTGGCGTCTCCCACCATTCTTCCCACGTCGACCAGCGAAGGGGCGTTTTTCGGAAGACCAGTTCCCGGGTCCGGACCGGCGGCGGAGGCGTATCCACTTCCGATTTTCGATAGCGCGGCCGGGACCAGGGAAGCAGTCGTTTCAGCGGGTAAAAAATCTCCGCGTGAAAATCCGATCCGGGCCAGACCACGATCCCGCCCGAGATGACGTCGTACCGGACGTTCGCCGGGAGGGCGCGTTCCACCTGTCCGCGGACCAGGTCGACTCCCGCCAACCGGTAGAGCCCCTCGAGGGCGAAGCGAAAAACGGGATCGGGCTCGCCCCCCCTCCACCCGGCCACGGTCCACCCCGACTGCTCCTCGAAGGAGAGCTCGCCGTGCCCGGGGAGCGATACCCGGATCGAGTTGGAGGTGAGCCGGACCTTCCCGACGCCGACTTCCCCCTCCCACCGGGGGCTCGCCTTCATCAACGCAACGAACTCCCGCTCGACGAACCGGCGGACCGCCTCCTCGTGTTCCCGAAGAAGGTTTTCCATCTTCCTCCCGGCCTTTCCCTTCCGCTGCTTCCGCCTCAGCCTCGAGAAGGCCTTGGGGATGGAGCCGGAATGGAACCCGGGCCGGAGAAGCCGGGGAACGCTCTCCCCGTGATGACCGACCTCGACCGGTTCGATGTTCCGCGACCGGTTTTCCCGGTAGAGCCGCCAGCTTTCCTTCCACTCCCAGACGAGGAACCCGAACATCCCGGGAAGGAGGAAGACCGTCATCACCGCGATCCCGTCGGCGACGAGGGATCCGAGCGGAAGAAGGGGCGTTCTCATCAGTTCCACAAGCGTCACCGACATGGGAAGGATGATCTTGTGGGAAACGGTCACCACGGGAAAATGCTTGATCGGATTGACCTGCGGTTCCACAAGGACGTTGATGTAGATGCGAATGAAATAGGTGACGACGAACCATCCCGCGCCCAGCGCAGCCTTCCCCCAGACCGCCACGACGTGATCCCCCGGCCGGAAGCGCAGGGATTCGTCAACGCGGTACAACAGCTTCTCCAGCCCCTCGAGAAGAAGACGGAAGGTCTCCAGCGTCCAGCGGGAAAGGTTCGGCAGAAGATGCGCGGCGAAATGGCGCCATCCCCGGATCAGCCAATCCTCGGCACGCTCCTCCATCATCCGCCCCAGCAGGGTGTTCAGTCCGACGTTCACCACGAAGAAGAGCGCGGGCGCCGCGTACCACAGCATCCCCTCCTTCAAGTCCAGCAGAAGAAGGGGCCACCCCACGAGGAGGGAAAGGAACGCCGGCCGGAAACCGTAGCGGACGAAGGTGAACCACAACCAGGATCGCCGGAACCAGAGGAGGGGACGGAGCCGGAGGATCCACGCGGGCGCGTCCCACATCACCATCGCGCCCGCCCGTTTCGCGCCGCGCAGAACGGTTGCGACCCCGCGGCGAAACCCGGGGAGGGAGATCATCGCCATGAAAAAGAGGCCGAGCGCGATCCACGTCTCCCGGTTCAGCAACCCGGGTACGCCCCCCCCGAACCACCCGATCACGGGACCCGCCAGGTGCTGCATCCCCTCCAGGAGCACGAAGGCACCGCCGAAGGGCATGATGGCGTACCGGACGAGGAACCGGCCCGTCCGTGTCCCGAAGAAGAGCGAGCTGAACCGTTGCAGCCACCGGAGATATATTTCCCCCCTCCGGTACACCCCCTCGAGGGGACGCGCCAACGCGCGATCCATCCGGAGAAGCGGATCCCCCCCGAAAAATTCCGCCGGACCGGAAAGGTTGTTCAAACGCGCCTGGTTCCGGGCGACCGCGTCGCGAAGTTCTCCGAAAGTGAAGAACCCCTTCGCGATCACCTCGTCGAGAAGTTCCTCCACCATCTTGTCGGAGCCCACCGCCGAAACGATCCTCTCCCGGGGAAGAGCCGAATCGGAGACCGCCCGTTGAACGAGGGGACGAAGATGGACGCGGACCTTCTCCTCCAGGTGAACAAGGGAATCGTCCAGGAGGCGGGTGATTTCTTCGGGCAGTTTTCGGGAGGCGCCTTTCCGGAAGTGCTTCAGGGGAAGGACTTCCCGGAGCGCCTCCAGGGGACGGCGGACCGGAAGGCGGCCGAGACGGAGCAGGGGTTCGACGATATCCACCCGGTGCGGAGGCGTGGCGTGATCGACGCAGGCCTTCTGAAGATCGAACAGGAGGCGCGTCGAACGGGAAACACGGTTCCGGAATCCGCGGGCGACGAGGAGTGACAGCGCATCCGCCCAGCGATCCGCCGGAAGGCCGGTCAGGCCGGAGAGGTCCCTGGAAAGAGACCCGACCTCGACGGCGGAGGATACCCCCGCCCCCGCGAATGCGAGGGCGGCGCCGACGCGATTCCCGCGCGCCCTTGCCGCCTCCGCCCTCCGACGAAAAGTGCCGGCACGCGCGGAGTCGGGAATTTCCGGAGAGGCCGGTTCCTCTTCTTCCTCCGGCTCTTCACGCTGGACGGGATCGGGACATCCAACGGGACGGGTTTCCGAATAGAGACGTTCCGCGTCGAGATCCCGGGCAACAAGGTCGTCGATTTCCCCTCCCCGAAGTTCCAGGCCCGGAAAGTAGCGGGAGAGGAGAGGCGGATCGAAATATTTCAATTCGAGATGGGTGGCCAGGAATTCCCCGTACGCCTCGGGAAGGCGCTCCGCTCTCCCGCGGGAAGGGAGAAGAAGATCCTCCTTGCGGAGGACCAGCCGGATTTCGTCGAACTCCACCTGCCCGATCTGGTGAATTCGTTCCCGAACGGCGGAGGAAGAAAGCCGGGCTTCCCGGTAGAGGGAATGGACCCGCTCATGGAACAGCTTTCTCCAGAGCCAGTCGGGGGGAACGGCTTCCTCTTCCGGCTCGGCGATCATGATGACGTGGGCGTGAAGCTGGAGATCGGCGGAAGGAACAAGCCTTTTCAACAATTCCCCGCGGAGCTGGTAGGAGCCTGCGTGGGGAATGTCCCGGCCGAACCGGGAGATGCGTCGATGCCTTCGAATCACCCGGCGAAGGAGACGGGGGGGAAGGAACACGACGGAGACGCCCATCGCCTCCGCGCGCTCCCGTGCGGCGGCGCGGACCTGGTCGAATGTCTGTTCCACGGCCGATATGATATCGCCGCCGGGCGGGCGTGACTACGGTCCCTTGCGGCGTTTCCCGCCGGGATCGGTGACGGGGATTTCCGACTCCCAGTGAACGCCTTCCTTTCTCCCCTGCTGAACATGGCGGCGGGTTTCTTTTCCTCCGCCTCGTGCATTCCGAGCGCTTTCTCCATCGCCGCCTTCAATTCTTTTTCGGACGCCTCTTCGGGGACGTGGATGAGTGCCTCGCCCTTGAGACCGAATTTCCCGGGTTGAACGATGAGGAATCCGGAACTTCCCCGGGCGCCCTCGATCCCGTCAAGTTCCTCCGGCCGGGAGCTCTCCGCGTACATGAACCGGCCGACGAACTCCTGCCCCCAAGCGAGGGTAAGAATCCTCTTCTCCATTTTGGAAAGGGTTTTCTTCTTCGGAGAGGAGAGCACGACCAGGGGACGGAGGTCGCACGACGCGACGTTGAGGCCGAGGCGGACATCCCCGATGTAGGGGAGCGACTCCACGGCGTTTTTCGCGCGGTACTTCCCCGAGGTCCTGACCAGGAACGAAACCATCTCTTCCGCACTGCGATAGACCATCTTGGGAGACCGGCCGGACCGGCTCAGTTTTGTCTTCCCGTCCGGACCCATGATGCAGAAGACCGTGTTCTCCAGCTTCCCCGATCTTCCGCGAAAGATCGAAACGAGAAATTCAGCCTCCTCGGCGCTCTCGTAGGTTTGCGGACGGATGCAGATGAAATCCCGGGAGGCATCGACGACCGTTTTCTGCGACAGGTAACTCCTGTCGGCTTCCTGGTACCCGGGTCACCAGAGTCCGGAAATTGTGCGACACTGGGGCGCGCCGGACATCAAAAGGATTGGTTTCCCGGTCCTCTTCGCCTCATTCAGGCCCCCCTCGAGGGTGCCGAACCACTGGATCCCGGGATCCTTGTCCGATTCGCCCGCCATCGCGGGAACCGCCATGAAAAGCGCCAACGCGCCGGGAAGTAAATATCGCATCATGTTCTCCCTTACCCTGTTAACACTTCGGAATCCCGGGCTGTTACGCCGCCCGTGAAAGAAAAACCATCCCCGGGAGAGAATTATCGTGCGATTTCTCAAGTGGACTTGAGGTTGCGGACGAGGGCGGCCGCGAGCCCCGGGAACCATCTTTTCAGGTAGATCCCGGCGATCTCCTTTCCCCCGGGGTATATTTCCCTCTTCCGGCGGGAGACCGCGCGAACGATCTTCCGGGCGCATTTCGCGACGGGCATTCCATTCGCCTGCGCCTGGTCCATTACCTGGTACTCCGAACCGTCGGCGACCAACGCCGATTTCGATATCTCCGTCCGGATGAACCCGGGACAGATCATCGTGACGCTGATGCCGTGGTCGTGCACTTCGGCGCGAAGGGAATCGAAGAACCCGTGGAGCGCGTGCTTGCTCGCCGCGTAGGCGGAACGGAGGGGCGTTCCCACGAACCCGGTCACGCTGGAAATCACGGCGATCTGCCCCTGTTTCCGCTCGATCATCATGGGGAGGATTTCCTTCGTCAGCGCGATGACGCTGAAGTAGTTCACTTCCATGATCCTCCGGTCCACGGAGAAGTCGGTCTCGGCGGCGAGGGCGCGCTGGCTGATCCCCGCGTTGTGAACGATCACGTCGATCGCCCCGAAGGCGTCCCGCGCCTGGCGGCGGCGGTGCGGAATCAGGTCGATCTCGGTCATGTCCATGGGAAGAACGAAGACCTCTCTCGGATCGGGACACTTCTCCCGGACGGCGGCGAGTCGATCTTCCCGCCGGGCGGAGAGGATCAGGCGGGCGCCCTGCCTGGCGAACTCGTACGCGCACGCCTCCCCGATCCCGGAGGAAGCGCCGGTAATCCAGACGACCTTGTTATCGAACCGCATCGCTCCCCATATTAGGATTTTCGCCCGTCGTTTGTCGACACTCGGGAGGAAATGTTGACGTTCGTCGTCACCTCCTGGCAACCGTCGAATGATCGAAAAAAGCCCTCCACGCCACTCTAAAGGGTCGTATTCCGCCTTGTTAGCGCCCGGATATATTCTGGCACCTGATTTGCTGTAGTTGAAAGGGACATTGACTGGGTTGGAACACGTCGAAAGGGATGAACATGGGGATGCGCTTGCCGGGGCTGATTTCTTTCATTTTCCTACTGGCCTTCGCGATTCCGGCGCAGGCGTACGGACCGGTCGCGCACGCGGAGCATGTAAATTCGGCCAAGGAGAATCTTCCCCAGCCGTACAAATCCATCGTGATCGCGCATCCCGAAATGTTCATCGTCGGGACCGAGTTTCCCGACGCGTTCCACGCAACCTACCCGGGCTTTCTCACCTCCTACCTGTTAAAGCACGGACTCGATCCGGCCAGTCGGCCAGACGTCTCCGTCGGATTTCACAACCCGTACTACGCGAAAACCCTCCTGGACCTGGCCATGGCGAATCAACAGGAAAAGATCGCATCGTTCGCGCTCGGGTGGATCAGCCACATGATGGCCGACACCGTGTCCCAATCGACCTACCCGGCGATGAAATTATCCCGCCACCGTTTCCCGTTCGCGGAACACGCGGAAAATCTCACCGAGATGATGCTGGACGCGCATCTCTATTCCAAGCAACGGGGAGAGGCGATCATTTCCGCCATGGACAACTTCCTGCAACTCGAAGCGACCGCGGCCGACTCGCCCCTGCAGGTTCTCGTCCAGGTCTTCGGAACCGCCTACAACATCACCGTATCCCATGACGACATGGTCGAGAACGTCAAATTCTACCGGGACGCGCTCGATCTCACGCTCCGCAAGAAATTCAACCGGGCCCGCATCGCCCTGGGCGTCTACAACGTGCTCGCCTTCGCGGCGGATGTCGTCACGCTGGGCGCGTACCCGAATTTCCTGAGACCCTCCTCGTACAAGGATTTCCTGAAGGGGGGATACGACGACATGGCCACGGACGCGCTGTCGTCGGTGGTCCTCCTGGGGAACGCTTCCCCCTGGTTGACAAAATGGGGCCGCATCAATTACGCCACTTTTCGTTTCGGCGCCCAGCAGTGGTACAACGGTTCGATCTGGGCGCTCTTTTCCCGCGACCGGAACAAGCACGGGATCATCGTCTCCGACTTCTGGTTCGGGAAAGGGAACGAACGGATTGATCTCGCCGGCCCGCAGGTGGGCGCGGTCACCGCGAACATGAAGCTTTCCTTCTGGGAACCGGTCACCAACCGGAAAGTGGTGATGGTGGTGAAACGGGACAGGCCCCGGTGGTTCGACTCGGTCCAGGCGAAGAAAACCGTCACCCTCACGGTCAGCGCGGGCCAGATCGCGAACGGACACCTGGTGGACGTTTCCAAGAGTTTCACGCCGCCCACCTCCACGAGCCTCTACAAGGACGATTCGGGCTGGAAATGGTGGGGGTGGATTCCCTGGTACTCCCTCGACACGAAGTACACCCGCGGCTTCTACGTGGAAGCCTACCTCAACAAGCAGGGCAACGACGGCGACGAGGAATTCAGCACCAAGGCCTCGCGAATCCAGCGCTGGCTCGGGGAACGCACCTACGACCGCTGGCCCTTCTCCCTCCGGATGGACAAGAACATGGGCGGAACCTGGACACATATCGACGGCCCCCTGAACTTCCAGGGAGAAGGAAACGTGCCGCAACACCTGTGGGAAAATCTCGCTCCCTGACGGGGAGGGGAGGGCATTCCTTCCAATATTTTCCCCGGGATTTCCGGACCGGCGTTGTATACTTCCCTTCGGAACGTGTTTCTCGTGATGATGAAAGGGGAACCAGAATGAGATTATTGATTGCCGCCGGATCGCTCGCGCTTCTTTTAATGGCGGCTTCCGGGTGCCGCGTGCGGGGTCCGATCGTGATCCGGCCGGCACATCCCGTCGTCAAGATCAAGATGGGGCACAAGCACTCGCACAATTGCGGACATTACCATCACGGTGGAAAGTGGTTTCTCCACAAGGGACACGTCCACAAGGCGAGGTGCGGCCACAAGCTGAAGGGCGGCATCTGGATCCGGATCAGGTAACCCTCCCCCAAAATCAAGAGCCGGTGTTCCGCGCGAACGCCGGCTTTTTTTATTTTCCGGACGATTTTTTAAATCCCTTCCCCGCCCCCTGCACAAGGATGGGTGGAGAGGGAAATGAAAAACCTGTCCGTTGAAAAAAAAGGGTCGGGAGGAGCCACTCCTACCATCACCCTCCGAAGCCTTCCGATATTTTCAACGGAAACCAACCCCCCCCTCCCGGGGGAGCTCGCAACCCCCCGGGAGGTTTTTTTATTAACAAAAGCATTCTGAATCAGGAAATGGGATCCGGGACCCTTTATCGGGATGTAGGATCCTCGATGAACCCCGAAAAGGTTCCGGGACCGTTTTTTTACTTTCCGGGAGCGACGAGGGCGGCCGCAAAGCGGGGGGACCAGAGGGTGGAGAGGAGGAGGTGGAACGCCGCGAGGGCGTTTCCGGATTCGAGCAAAGCCTCCACCCTTGGAAGGCGTCGCTCCCCCAGGTCGGAGAGGAGCGCCCGGACGAAATTCACGTCAAGCGCGTGCTTAAACCAGGAGCGTACGATCTCGAGATCCGCCTTTCGGAGAAACCGGTATCGGATCGACATCCGAAGCAAAAATCCCGCGACATCGATCCCGATCGCTTTCCCAATGAGTTCCCCGTCGTTCCGGAGAAGAGCCGCGTCGAAGAGAAATCCCTGACGGACGCGGGGGGCCATCTCCCCCCCTTTTTCAAGGAGCGCGTTCATTTCCTCCGCGACCGACTCGCGTCCCTTCCGGATCCAACTCCCCCGCAATTTCGCAAGAGCCCCTTCCGGCGATTCGACGGACCACGCGGGAATCCGCCCTTCGCCCCCGGGAGAGAAAAGGGTGAATTCCTCCACGCGCAGGGAGGCCGGCAGATCGCCGCCCCAGTCGTACCGGACACCGCTCTCCATCACCATGGCGCAGGAACCCACGGGGAAAGCCTCCACGTTCTCCCATCGGACGACCCGGCGCTCCCCGCTGGACGACGATATTCGAAGCGTCAGCCTGCCCAGGTGGCCCGCGTAACCCACGTCGACGACCCATGATTCACCCGCCTTCGAACCGTTTCCCTTGTACACCCATTCCCGTTTTCCCGCCGGGGCGGAATCATACCGGAGGGTGATGCGCGACGCAGGGGCGTCATTCGATCCGCTGAACCGGAACTGAACGCGCAGGGAACCGGATCCCGCGCGAAGCGGAGGGTCGGTCCCGGAGAGCCTCGCCAGTCCCCACTCGAACTGCCGTTCCCATCCGACTTCCTCCAAGACAAAACGCATTCGCAACCGGAAACTCCCGGAAGGGGAAGGAACGGGAACGAGGTGGGCAACAAGCCCCCTGTCCGGGGCATGCCAGAGCCATTCCCCCGCCGCCTGCCGTTCCACGAGGAACGGATCGTCCGACCAGAGAGGGGCCTTCTCGAGGGAGACGACCGGGCGCAGGCCCTCCATGACCCGGGCCCCCGCGAACCTTTCCTCCATCGATTTTCGCAGCGCCGGGGAGGGAACCCCCGACTCCAGGAAGAACCTGAGCTTCGCGGAAAGTTCCGGCCACCATTCCTCCCTCTCCAGCATCGAAATTTCCGCCATCGAAACCTCGTGGAAAAGAGAGGGATAGGCGGAGATGGCGGACCGGTATGCCTCCATCGCTTTCTGCACCTTTCCCCGCTCCCGATGACAGTTCCCCGCCCGGAAAGCGAGCCAACCCCGGAGATCGGCCGGATCTCCCTCCCTCCCGGGAGACTCCGCCAACCGAAGAGCTTCCTCGAAGAAACCGAGGGAATACAATTATTCCACCGCGGCGAGAACCGGGGGCCGGCCCTCCCGCGAAACCGGGGAGGATTCCGGCAGGGAAACTTCCGGTACCGGGCCCTGGCCGAGAACGAGAACCTCGACACCCCCCTCCCCCCTTCGAACTCGCAGGAGTTCGGGCGAGGCATCGTCATCCATTTCCGCTACGGTCCAGTCTCCTTTCGCACCCCCAAGAGAGAGGGAAATCCCTTCCGGGGTACGAACCCGGAGATGGTCGGATTGGAGGAAGGAGAAAAGACCCCCGGGCGCCTCGAGCGGCCAGGAGTCGACGGAAACCGGCGTGGAATATCCGTTCCCCTCCCACCGGGAGCGGTAGACCCCCTCCGCGAGCACCTCTCCCCCGTCCGCCACTTTCTTTACCGCCTCGAGATGTTTGCGGGGAAAATGGTTCCGGAAATAAATTCCACCGGGATCAGACAACACCCGGTCCGCGTAGGTCCTTCCCTGAAAAAGAGACTCCGACTCCATCCCTCCCGGACGCGACCACTTCACGAGGAAGAGCCGGTACCCCCGCTTCCAGTCCCATCCCCCGGTGGAGATCAGAAGTTCTTCTCCGGGAGTTCCGTCGAAATCGACCACCGTGGCCGAGAGGGGATCGCAGAAAAATGAAACTCGATCGACGAGCGAAAAGCGCTCGCCGTCCCATCGGGCAATCCAGACCTCCCGCTGAAAATAACCGATCCCCAGAACGACTTCGGGTTTGCCGTCCCCGTCGAGGTCTCCCGTCGTCGCCCAACAGCGCTCCCCTTCCCCCTTCATCTCCTCCCGGGAAACGAGGACCAGACCGCCGTTCCCCTTGAAGAACGAAACCGCGCCGGTCTTCTTCCCGGCATCTCCACGGAAACAGACGATCTCGGACCGGCCGTCCCCGTCCGCATCGACGGCGAAAAGAGAGAAGGAGCCCTCCCCCGGAATGATCCCGTGATCCTCGTCCGTTCCCGACGCGAGATCGGTGGAGAGAAGATGTCCCGCCGGATCGATCCAGACGAGATGGAGGCGACCGCTTCCCGACAGGTCCGCCAAAGTCCATGCCTGTGCGGAACGGGAAAAGGTCCGGGCCGGGAGAAAACTCTTCCGCAGGGAGATCTTTTCCGGGAGAGAATCCCGCACCTCCGCGCTCAACAGGGACTCCTCAAGGAGAGCCTGCTTTCCCCAGGAGAGGGAACGTTCCCCTTCCCCCATTCGGGAGAAGGTTTCAAAGAGGCGCACCGCCGCGACGGCAGCCTCCTTCGATCCGGGAAATTGTCTTCGGACTCCGCGGTAGGCGCCTGCGGCCCGGTCCCATTCCCCCTCCGCCTCGAACCGGGCGCCCATCGAGAGCAGAGCTTCCCGGGCCACGGGCGAAGGCCTGGGCGTTTCCATAATGGCGGCATGAAAGGCCCGCACCCGTTGCCCCATCGCGCGGGTTTTCTCCCCTTCCCCCTCGTACACCTTCGAGAGGAGGAGGTAGGTCTCCGGGAGCGGAAGACGCCAGGGGCGCGCCAGGACCTGCAACTCTTCGCGCGATCGATATTTTTCCGGAAGGGAACGGGCCAGGCGGACCGAAGGAGCGCCGGCCTCGATGCGAAGACAGATCTCCCGGCACTTCGCGGGGTCTCCCCGAAGGAAGGAAGAGCGAGCTTCCCGGTACCATTCTGCGAGTTCCGTTTCCCGTTCCGTCTTCAATTCCGCTTCCGACCTCAACAGCGCCAGTTCCCGCCGGTCCGCCTGTCCGGCGCCCCAGAGAAGAAACCCGACGAGGGCGAGGGCGAGAAGGGCGGCGATCGATCCGGCGAAGGAGGCCATCTTGTTTTTCCGAACGCGGCGGAGAACCTTCTCCCCGAAGGAGGTGGGACGTGCGGAGATCGCCTCCCCCCGGAGGGCGCCACGGATATCGTCCACGACCCGTCCGCAATCCGGGTACCGCCGGTCGGGATCCTTTTCCAGCATTTTCAGGACGATCGTCTCGACATCCCGGTCGATGCCGGGAACGAGTGTCCGGGGCGGAACCGGATGGGCCGTCGCCACCTTCACCAGGAGTTGGGCAAGGATCTCCTCCACGAAGGGGGGATTTCCCGTGAGCATTTCATACAGGACCGCGCCGAGCGCGTATTGATCTGTCCGCCCGTCGATTTCGCCGACGGAGGAGTCCGCCTGTTCCGGCGCCATGTACATGGGCGTGCCGATCATCACCCCGGATGCGGTCAACCTCGTTTCGGCCGACTCGTCATGGGCGATCCCGAAGTCGGTGAGGAGCACGCGAAGGGTCCCGATCGCCTCTCCCGTAACGATGCGGGTCGTCTCGCCCCATCCCGAAAGAAGAACGTTCGCCGGTTTGATGTCCCGGTGAACGACGCCCCCGCGATGCGCATGGTCGAGAGCCATGCCGAGCGCCTCGGAGACCTGGAGCGCCATGCGGGGAGAGAGGCGGCCCTGCTCCTCGATGACTTCCGCCAGGTTTCTCCCCTCCAGGTATTCCATCGTGAAATAGGGGGTGCCTTCGTGAACGCCGTAATCGAAAATCGTGGCGATGAAGGGATGGCGCACCCGCCCGGCCAGTTCCGCCTCCCTGTGAAAGCGGGCGAGGAGTTTCTGGCTGGCGAACAATTCCGGTTTCAGCGTCTTCAACGCCACCGTGCGGTTGAGTTCCGGGTCGGTAACGAGGTAGACGACACCCTGCGCCCCTTCTCCGAGAATGCGTTCGACGTGGTACCGGAGAAAACGGCTTCCGGGGGAAAGCCTCTCGACCTCGTCGGACAAATCGGGACCCTGCATCCCGGAGAGATCCTCGAAAGCCTCCGCGCGAACGAGTGCTCCTCCGCATTCCGTACAGGAACCGGAAGATTCCCCTTCCATGCGACGCCCACAGGACAGGCAGGTGACGGAAGCCATTCCTCCAGATTATAGCACGCCCGCCGGGAATCAAGCGTCCTTGAAAAACCGCTTCAGGCAGGCGTTCTCCTCCGCGTACTCCTCCGGGGAGGAGCAATACTGCTGGATGATCCCCTCGAGGTATATGCGCAGTTTCCGCTTCGCATGGTGGATCCAGTTCCGGATGTCCGACTCCTTCGCCTTCATCTTCTCCGCAAGTTCCCCGTACGGCCGGGGATCGTTCATATGAAGGAAGAGCGTTTCGAAGTGGCGGCTTCCGGAACCTTCGCACTCTTCGCGAAGCCTGTCCATTCCGAGCCGGAGCAGGTTCACGGCCCATTCGCGGGCGAAGTCCTCGTCCGGCCCCTCCTGCGCGAGCATGTCGCCGAAACTCGTTTCCGAATCGCCCCCCGGCGTGGTATCGAGGGAAAGGGTGACAAAATCGCCCCCCCTCTTGAGCCTTTTTTTCGCGCGCAACCAGTCCCCGACCACGTTCCTGGTGATCCCGAGAAGAAGACTGCGAAAGCGCCCCTTTTCCTTTTCCGCTTTCAGGAGAAGGTCGTCCTTGAGGATTTTCAGAAGGGACTCCTGGACGAGATCGTCGGCGTCCTCCTGCGAGAACCCGTGGTTCCGCAGGTAGTTGAAGATGGGGGCCCGGTATTGTTTCAGCAGGCGATCGACCGCTTCAGGGTCCTTCTCCTTGGCCATCCGGATCTGGGTCCAGATGGTGCTGGCAAAGTTGATTCCACCCACGCGGGCCATGATAGGTCCCGGCCGACGGAAAATCGCGAATTTTTCACGGACCCATTAAACGAAGGCCCCCCTTCCGGCAATGGTACCCCCAGGAAAAGGAGAAAGAATTTATGAGAACGAAAACCGGAATCGTCGCCGCCATCATCTTCCTGGCCACCTTGGCGCCCGCGCAGGCGCAGTCGATCGAGGGCGGGCAGACGTGGCGCCTGGGATCGAAAAAGCTGGGCGTCGAGACGAGAGCACACGCGAAGCTGAAACAGGCTCCGAATTACGCGGGAATCGAGGGGAACCTGCGAATCTCCCCGCGCCTCTTCGACCGTACCTACCGGATCTTCCGGTTCCGCGCCGTATCGCACGTCAAGAACGGAACCGCGAAAAACGGGATCTCCCTCTACGTCGGCCCCTTCCGTGTCTGGTCGAAATCGCAGAAGCAGGGATGGAAATGGAAGCCCGCGATAACACAGGTCTGGCTCAACAAGAACCGCTCCTTCTTCGCCGGCGGCTTCCTCCTCAACGCGGGAGTTCGCGCCGGGGGGACGGTCTACGGAAGCCTGAAACTGGCCGCGAACGTGTTGGGCGCCGGAATCGAGGGCAAGGTCGGGTCACAGGTCTGGGCGGATGTGACGGTGGGGCTGGACCTGGTCACCCATCGCGCCGGGGTCCGGACGAACGCCACCCTCCTGCACGGCTGGTGGGAAGCCGATTCGACGGTCTCCTTCTGGGGAATCATGGGAGAATTCGGATTCCACTTTCAACCGCTCGCGGTGAACCTGGACCTGGTGATCGACAAGGCGAGTTGGAAGCGCAAGGGATGGCGCATGGTGCGCACCTGGAAAGCGTGGCTTTCCCTGACGATCGCCCGCTGGTCCTGCCGGGAATTCAAGCGGATCTATCTCCGCTGGTAAAACGCCACTACTCCTTATGGAAAGGGCCGGGTTTCCCCCCGATTGACCCGCGCCTTTTCCAGAACGATGTGTCCGCGCGGAACGGATGTCTACCGTCCCGTGCGGACATTTTTTTATCGGATTTTCGACAGGATTTACAGGTGATTCCGAGGATTCCGCCCCCATAATCATCGTTGGATGAGCCAGATGCCTTCTTCCCCGCCGAACCGGACCCCGTCACAAATGCTCCTTCGAGCCCCCAGCCGGGAATAATGAAAACGCCCGCGCGGGAGGCACGGGCGTTTTTTTTTATTTCGGTGTCAGGACTTCTGGAAGACGGCCGGATCGACCCACTCCTTCGGCCCGAAGATCCCGAAGCGGTAAAGCTTCATGTACTTCCGCATCGCCTTCTGAACGTCTTCCGCGGTGACGTTGCGGACCCGGTCCATGACCCGGTCGTACGCGTCCGCGCCGCCCCCGATGAGCGCCCCTCGGCCGATTCCGCCCGCCTGGCCGCCGTTCGGCTCGTTCCGCATGAAGTGGCGGGTGTAGAGTTTCAGCGCGCTCGCCTTGACGTCCGTCGCTTCCAATTTGCCCGCCTGCATCTTGTGCACTTCCGCGTACATCAGCTTGATGCAGTCGTTCGGCTTCGTCGAGGTGACGTAAAGATAACCGTAATTGCTGTCGTAGACGGACATGCCGCTGAAGACGGCGTAGGAAAGGGCCGCCTTCGTGCGAACCGCATCCCAGAGATTGTCCGAGAGCATGTCCAGCCCGACCTGGAGAGCCGCGTAGTCGTCGTCCGCGATGGACGGGGCGGGGAATTTCCCCAGAACGTAGGCGGTGGGAATCTCCCGGGGGACGACGTTCAGTTCGACGCCCTCCACCGGCTGGTAGGAAACGCGCCGGGGCCGGGTGTAGGATCCAGCGGGGAGACTTCCGAACGCCTTCTCCACGAGCCCGAGGTCGACGTCCCCGACAACGACGATCAGGAGTTGGCCACTCTTGAAAATCCGGTCGTAGTGGGCGACAACTTTTTCCCGCGTCAGTTTCTTGACCGATGCGAGCGTCCCCTTGGGCTGGTTCGAGTAGGGATGGTCCCGGAAGAATATCTCGTTGCAGACGATCGGCGTCATCGCGTCGGGATCCGATTCCTGGCCGAGAAGACCCTGTTCCATCCGCGAACGGATCTTCCCGATTTCCGAGTCTTCCAGGAGAGGGTGGCGGATCGCGTCCGACACGAGGTCGAGAACCTCCGCGAAATCCCGTTTCAGGCACTTGATGGAGATCGTGGAAAAGTCGTAGTTGACGGCCGACCCCACCGAGGCGCCCAGCGCCCCCAACCGGGACTGGAACTCGTTCTTGGAATAGTTCTTCGACCCCTTGAGCATGGCGGTCAGGAGAAGAGACTCGACCCCGGCGTTCTCCGCCGTAATGTTGGTCGATCCCCCGTCGATGAACAACTGCAGGGCAACGACATCGTTCGTCTGGACCGGCTTGTGAATGACGCGAAGCCCGTTGGAGAGTTTCGTCTCGTTGAGCGTCGACGTCGAGGCGGCCTTCTCTTCCACCGCGCCCAGTTTCGCGAGCGTGAGCCCCGTCTTCGCCTGGTTCTCGGGGGAGATGAGGACGCCCAGGACCGAAGGTTTCCCGACGATCCATTTCTTCGCGAATTTCGCGAGATCCTTCAGGGTGACCTTCTGGATGTTCGGGATGTAGTCGAGGAAGTAGTCGATCCCGGCGATCGCCCACCAGAAGGCTAGGTCGACGGCGAACTGCTGTCCGCTTTCCCGCGCGAAGGTGGTGCTCACCTCGAGCTGTCGCTGGGCCGCGCGAAGTTCCGCTTCCGTGAAGTAGCCCGGCACGGCGAAGTTCGCCAGTTCCGTTTTCAACGCCGCGACGGCCTTCTCGATCCTGTCGGGCGTGGCGACGAGCATGGCGCTCATTTCCCCGCCGTCATGCTGGGTGTAGTAGCCCCAGGAAGCGCCGGCGCAGAGACCGGAATCGACCAGGGTGCGCTGGAACTTCGACTGCGGAAGAGCGACCAGGGTCCCGAGGACATCGGCGACGTAGGTCTCCCACGTCTGCTTCGCGTCGGCGCCGATGTTCGGACCGTACTGGCCGAACTGCGCCATCGCCTGCTTGTAGTCGCGGTTGACGATGAGCACGTCGCTTTTCGCGATGGGGGGATGGGCCGGAAGGGGCTGGGCGTGCGGATCGGCGCCCGCCTTCCACTTGTTCGATCCGAAGAAATGTTTCGCGAAAGCCATTGCGGTTTTCGGATCGAAATCGCCCTGGATGATGAGGGCGCTGTTGTTCGGGACGTAGTAGCGCTCCTTGAAATCCTTCAGGAGCGCGGGCGTCGCGAGGATGATCGCGTCCCGGTCGCCGATCGGATTTTTCCGGTAGTAGTAGGCGTGGAAAAGCTTCTGCCGGACGCTCTTTCGAAGGAAAAAGGCCGGGTTGGATTCGTTCCGGTCGTATTCGCCGAGAACGACCTTCGTCTCGTTTTTCAGTTCTCCCGGATCGAAGTTGGGGGTGAGGAGCGCGTGGGACATGAACTCGACGCCCTCTTCCAGGTAGTAGGAAGGAAGGGTGACGAAGTATTTCACCGCCTCGGTGGAAGTTGTGCCGTTGGAACTGATGCCCAGTTCGGCCTCCCGCTTCTGGTAGGCCTCCTGGCTGGGAAGGGCGGCGTTGCCCTTGAAGAACATGTGTTCGTAGAGGTGGGCCAGGCCATCCGTCTTGGGCGTCTCGGTGTACGCGCCGGTGCGGACCGCGATTTCGACGGTCACAAGCGGGATGGCATGGTTCTCGACCAAGATGACTTCCAGGCCATTTTCGAGTTTCGTGGTTGTGAGAAGATCGTTCGACTCCTGCTTCGCCTGCGCGCTCGCGCACCCGATGGTGAGGGCCAGGACGAAGAGGGTAAGCAACGCTTTGCACATGAAAGCACCTCGAATAGGGGGTTTCGGAATCCCCGAAAGTGTAGCAAGGTTCCCGCGGGAGTCCAGAAGGAACCTCCATGGTCCCGTGCCTCCGCAAACGGAAGGGCGATCCGAAAAAAAGGTGCCAGGCCCCATTTCACCCCTTTAAATGGCCATTTCAGAGGGATTAGCGGGGCCCCCTGGGATAATCTTCGAAAAGGGTCTCAGGAACCCTTTTTACCGGGCGCCGGTTTTGACCTTCTTGAGGGGAGGGGTGGCGCGCTTGAGGAAAAGGATGGCGAAGCAGGTGTTCCGGACGTCCACCCAGGAGCCGTTCGATTTCTGGTTGTCCAAGATGTAGTTGGCGCCCTCCCTGTACCAGTCATGACGGCCGAAACGGTCCAGGCCGGTCAGGATCCCGGCCCGCTCAAGCGCGTAGAGGTAGTAGTAGTGATGGGTCGCCTTACCGGGGTTCTCCGTCACGGTAAAATTCTTCCCCATCCAGGCGAGCCCCTTCCGCACCCGGTCGTCCCGGTTCCATTTTTTTCCCATGTAGTGCCGGAGAATGACCATACTTCCGACGGCGCCAACCGTCATGCTCCCGTAGACGGGCAGGGTATTCCCGTAATTCCACCCTCCCCCCGGCCGCATGGATTGATACCACCAGTCGAGCGAATCCAGGAGTGTTTTCCTCGGGGGCCATATGTTCGCTTCCATGCAGGCGCGCAGGCCCAGGAGCGCGTACTGGCTGTTGGAATTATCCCCTTTCTCGATGCCGGTGCGCTGGGACCGGATATGGAGCGGCTTCGGAGCCTTCTCCTTTTTTCCGGGCTTCTTCCCCGAGGTGGCGACGTCCTCCCTCTCGGGGCGCGAAAAAGTGGGGACGTCCGCCGAATATTTTGTCGGTTCCCCGTAAGACCATTGACCGTTCCGGCACTGGTTGTCGACGAGGAACTGGCAACACTGGGCGATTCTCCAGCGGTATTTCTCCGCGTCGAACTCCTGGAAGAACATCGCCTGGACCGCCACCGTGTAAGTCGTCTCCAGTTCCGACTCAAGAACCTTCTTCAGAAGTTTCTGGAAGAGGGGCGTCTCGGGATCGACGTCCGCATGGAAGAGGGTGTACAGAATGAAATCGTGAAGACGGAGTGTGCTTCCCCCGCGGGGCGCCTCCCATTCCCGAAAATCCTTCCGCTTGATGAGAAGGTATTTCGCCCCCCGCTCGATCGCCTGGTTCACGCGAAACGGGTCGACGCCGGGATGGGGCTTCTTCTCTTCCTGAGCCTGAAGAGGAAGAACCGCCGCCAGGAAAAATATCCACGCTTTCATTGCTTACCCCACTATACGGCACACGTACGCCTGGAATTGCCTATTTCTCCCGCAACCGGTCGAGCAACCCTCCGAAGACCGCTTCCCCATCCGCCCGCAACCCGTTGTGCTCGAACTCGTCGGTGATCCATGTTCGCAGTCCCCGGATCGCGCCGGCCGTTTCTTCCGAGTACTGGCGGGGAACGTACATGTCGTTCTCGTAGATCGCCGCCACGCAGGGGACCTCGTTTTCTCCCAGGCGCCCCACGTCGTACAACCGTGGCCATTCGTCGTCGTTCGCGAGAATCTCCGCCTCTTCCTTCATTCCCCCCAGCACCCGGACCTCGTCGAACATCCAGGGAAAGATCATCTCCTCCGTGAGGAGCAGGTCCTCCCTCATCCGCTCGGCGGACCATCGCGACGCCCCACCCTGCAGGTAACACGCCTCGTGGAGAATGGCGTAGATCGGGTTCGTCGAAAAGGGAAACATCTGGTCGACCTGGTTGAGAAATGACTCCCCGAGTTCCCCCCCGGTGACAAGGGCCTCCTCGAGAACGTAATGGATCTTCTCGAAGCCGTCGCTCGCTCCCAGCGCCGATCCGATCTGCCGGAACCTCCGGGGGGTGAGACGGTCGCCCCTCGGAAGCCGGACGTCGCAGGACGCCAACTTCTCTTCGATACACCGGATGGTTTTTTCGTCTCCCGGGTACCGCTCCAGGAAGAGCCCGATTTTTTTCCGCAGTACGGAATACGTAGCCCGGTAGACGTCGTCGATCGGACGCGTGAGCGAAGGGAGCCCTCCCGTGATGAAAACCTCCCGAAGACCCTCCGGCGCGGCGGAGAGATAATGAACCGCGCAGAATCCGCCGAAGCTCTGGCCGAGGAGGCTCCACTTCCCTCCCCCGGCCAGTTTGCGCCGAATGCACTCCAGGTCTTTCACGATCGAATCGGCGCGGAAAAGTTTCAGCACGCCGGCCCGTTCCCGGGCGGATCCGAATTGCGCCAGGAAGGGCGCGCCCACCTGGGTACTGCATCCGGTCCCCCTCTGGTCGAGAAGCAGGACCCGGTATTCCTCCAGCGCGGTCTTGATCCAGCCCGACCGGTCGAACGGCCGGGGCGATGCGAACCCGGGACCGCCCTGCAGGTAGACGAGCCACGGAAGTTCCTCCCCCACCCTCTTTTCGTCCACCACCTCCCGGGCGAATACGCGGAGGGTATCGCCGTCCGGGCGATCGTGATCGAGGGGGAGATCGAACCGGTGGTCGCGGAGAATCATGCCATCGAGCCGGGTCAAGGTTGAATTCCTCGCTTCATGAAACCGTATCCTTGCAAGCCGTCAGTCGGATTTCCTTCGCAAGTCGTGCAACTCCTGCCGGAGCGCGGCGACTTCCCGTTCCAACGCAGTAACACGTACCCCAAGTTCCGATGGAGGGACTTCGGACTCGCGCCGCGGCGGTTCGGGTTCGGCCTCGGGTTCGGGTTCGGAAGAAAGAAGGTGGCCGTACCGGGAGGCATTTTTCCCCGGCTGTCGGGGAAATCGCCTGACAATCGGCGGTTCCTGTGTGGAGAGCGCGTCCAGGATCAGGCCGACGGCGTCCAGGTCGAGAAGAGGCGCCAGGCGGGACGCGTTCGTCTTCAACTCACCGGGCGTCTGTGGCCCCCGGAGCATGAGCTCCGCGATGATCGCCTGCTTGTACTGATTCCACCCGAGTTGTTCCTCCACGTTGTGCCGGAAGCGCTCGACCCGGGCGTTTCGCGTCGGATCAACCTCCGTGACAAGCCCGGAGCCCTTGAGTTCACGAAGACCCTTCGCGACTTCCTCTTCCGTCAACTGCATGACCGGATCACGGCATGAAAGCTGGTTGCACCCGACGAAGATCGCGTTGAGGGTCAGGGGGTACGCCGCCGGGTTGCTCAGCGACTTCTCGACCAGGACGCCGAGCACGCGGCGCTGAAGGAGGGAGAACGCAATCGTCATACCAGTTTCCTCCGGTCGTACGACCAGGGACCAACAAGGCGCCCTACTTCCCTCTCTTCATCAACTTCCGCAGGATCCCGGGAATGTCCCAACCGCGGTCGCTGGAGAGGTCCCACGCCGTCTCCCACGTGGTCTCCCTGACCGTGAAGCCCCGCTCGACCAACCGCTTGTGGAAATCGGGAAAGTGGGCGGCGCCGTAGAACAGGCCGATTTTCTTCTTCCCCGCCTCGACCTGCCCGTCCACCACCTTCATCGCCACCTCGTTCCGGTCCTTGACTATGTAGAGTTCCATCTGGGAGCCCATTCCCGAACCCTTCAAATCCCCGCCCATTCCTTCCGCCATGTACCGCTTCAACTTCGTCGGACTGGAAAAGAGGCCATCCGTATCCGGCTCGCCCCCTTCGCGTACCCGGCGGAACGACTCAAGAACGGAGTTCAGCAGAATGGTAAACATGTTGTCGCCGCGCTCCGCCATCTTTTCCTGGAGGTCTTCCATGCTCATGTCGGCATGCACGAAGTTCGCGGGCGAATAGTCGACCCCCTCCAGCTGACCCTGGAGTTGAAGTATGCCCCCGATCATTCCGTAGAGGTCAATTCCCCCTCCCCCCTTCACGGGCCGCGATCCCTTCGCGCCGACCAATTCGTAGCAGAGAGCGTCGTACTTCCTGAATTGCCTGTTCAACGCCTGGTAGTACTTCTTGTCGGCGATGTGGATGGCGCCGATCGCGTCGACGATCACCTTTTCATCCCCTTCGCCCTTTTCGTACCGAACGATGGCGGTGTCGAGCGAAGTGATGGTACCGGCCTCGTCACGAACCAGTCGGATGAAATCCGGGGCCTGGGTGGCGGTCCCGGGTTCCTGCGCGGCGACCTGTGAAACGAAAAGTAGAGCGAACAGGGGAACGAGGAATCTGCGCATGGAAAGTCTCCTGAAATCGACCGAAGCTTTGATTATAGGCGCGGAACTCCCCGGGGACAAGAGGCCGGGCCTCAGGGATCCGTCACCGTGTAGCTCGACAATTTCACCCCACCGCCGTCGTACCCGACGACCAGCAGGTCGCCCACGAGAACGGAATGGGGCCGGGACCACGTTCCGGCGAGGATGGCGTCACTGGAAAGGAGATCCCAGTTCGCATCGAACAGGGAGCGGGTCAGGACCCCTCCCCCGGCGCCGGGTCCCCGGCCGTAATGGACGATCCACGTCTCCGTCGACGGGTGCCACGTCAGGGCGGAGACGATCGTGATCATGCCGGGGTCGTACAGGGTCGACTTCTTCGTCTCCACCACGTTCCAGGCCGTATCGAAGACGATCCGGTTCACGTTGTCGTTCATACCGGGGGCGAGAGTATCGGGCGCGACCAGGTAAAACTTCCCGTCCCGGTATTCGGCGACCGCCCCGTTGGCGTGCTTGTTGGCGCCTCCGCCGATGTCGACGCTTCCGAGGGAGATCAAGGAAGCGTCAAACGAGTAGACCCGGTGTCCCTGCCCCGGCACGAACTTTCCGACATGGACGTTCGTGCCGTCGCCCACCATGAACATGTCGTTCGTGGGAGGCGCAGCGGAGACGACGGTCGTGATCGCGATCCGGTTCAGGCCGGAGTCCGTCTTCACGATGTAGAGGTACCCCCCCGATCCGCCTCCCGAAATGGAGAAGGTGAAGTAATGGGCGCCGTTCTGGAAAAGGTGCTTGTGATCGGCGATGGTATCGCCGCCCGCGGTATCGGTGGAATCGGCGATCTTCGCGATCGCGCCGGTCCGGTTCAACGACAGGTCATGCTTCGCCGCCCAGACCGCCCCTCCGCTCTCCGTGGAAATCACCAGGTCGGTCCCGTCGAAAACGGGAATGCACCAGATTCCCCCGAAATCGGGGGTCACCTGCCCGGCGGGGGCGAAGGAGGGCGGACCCGAAGAGGACGGGACCGGGGAGGAAGAGTTTTCACCTCCCCCTTCCCCGCCGCCTCCACAGGAGACGCAGAGCAGGACCAGGATGAGCGCGAAGAAAAGTCTCATATCAACACGATAACGTCCCGGTCCACTTGAACATTGTGCGCCAACCGAATATATTCCTCCCGGCTGACTCTATCCAATACCATCCACGGGAGATTCATGAAAAAAGAAGATTGGGGAGGCGTCTTTCCCGCCATCACCACCAAATTCGGGGAGGACGGAGAACTCGACATCGATGCCACGGCCGGGCACATGGAAGCCCTGCTCAAGGCGGGCGTCCACGGAATGGTCGTGGCCGGAACCGTCGGGGAGGGAGGCTCCCTCTCCCGAGCGGAAAAACTCGAACTGGTCCGGCGGGGAGCGGAGGTCTGCAAAGATCACGTCCCGATCCTGACGGCCGTCGCGGAGACCACCACCCGGGAAGCGGTCCGGTTCGCGAACGAAGCGGCCGGCGCGGGCGCCGAAGGAATCATGCTCCTCCCGGGCATGCAGTACCCCTCCGACCGGAAGGAGACGCTCACCCACTTCCGAACCGTGGCGCACGCGACCGACCTGCCGATCATGATCTACAACAACCCCCCGGCGTACATCGTCGACACGACGCCCGACATGTTCTACGCGCTGGCGGACGAACCGAACATCGTCGCGGTCAAGGAATCGACCGGGGACATCCGGCGGATCACCGAGATCATCCGCCGGACGGGCGACCGTTACCGGATTTTCGTCGGGGTCGACGACCTGGCGGTGGAAGCGTTCGCGGCGGGGGCGGATGGCTGGGTGGCCGGCCTCGTCTGCGCCTTTCCGAAGGAAACGGTCGCGCTCTACGACCTCCTGCAGGAAGACCGGATGGACGACGCCTGCGCCGTCTACGAATGGTTTCTCCCCCTCCTCCAGCTCGACACCTCGTCCAAGCTGGTGCAGAACATCAAGCTGGCGGAAAGCATGGCCGGTTTCGGAAACGAGAACATGCGGGCGCCCCGGCTCCCGCTCTCCGGCGACGAACGGGAACGGGTGACGAGCATCGTCCAGGAAGCGCTCGATTCCCGCGCAGAATTTTTCCAGGAAGGGACGGTCTGAGAACGAGAATGGCCAGACTCACCTTCACCAGCGTCGACGCGCACACCTGCGGAAACCCTGTCCGCGTCTTCCTCGACGGAGCGCCCCCGCTCGAGGGTGCGACGCTGATGGAGAAGCGCCTCCATTTTCTCCGTGAGTACGACCATATCCGCACCGGCCTGATGTTCGAGCCCCGGGGACACGACATCATGTCGGGTACGTTTTTCTACCCTTCCCACGACCCGGAATGCGACATCGGCGTTCTCTTCGTCGAGACGAGCGGGTGCCTTCCCATGTGCGGGCACGGGCTCATCGGAACCGTCACGGTCCTGGTGGAACGGGGCGTCGTCACGCCGCGGAAGCCGGGAATCGTGGCGGTGGAAACGCCCGCGGGAAGGATCGACGCGCACTATGTAATGGAAGGGGACCGGGTCGCCTCCGTCCGCTTCGTCAACGTTCCTTCCTACGTTCATTCACGGGGGCTGAAGGTGGAATGCCCGGGACTGGGAGAACTGACGGTGGACGTCGCGTACGGAGGAAACTATTACGCGATCGTGGAGCCGCAGGAAAATTACGCGGGGCTGGAGGCGATCACCGCCGCGGATATCCTGAACTGGAGTCCCGTCTGCCGGCGACGGCTCAACGACGAACACGCGTTCCTCCATCCGGAAGACGACCAGATCCGGGGGCTGAGCCACCTCATGTGGACCGGGAAACCTCGCGACGGGGAGGCGGACGGCCGCAACGCCGTCTTCTACGGACCGGCGGCCATCGACCGTTCGCCGTGCGGAACGGGAACGGCCGCCCGCATGGCGCACCTCGGACTGAAACAGGGCGATACCTTCGTGCACGAAAGCATCATCGGAAGCCTCTTCCGGGGCCGGGTGGAAGAAGAGACCCGCGTGGGCGAATACGACGCGATCGTTCCCTCGATCGAGGGTTGGGCGCATATCACCGGCGACAACCGGGTCACGCTGGACGATCGCGATCCGTTCGTAAAAGGGTTCACCGTCGAATGACGGCCGAAGAGAAAGACGTCCTGGTCATCGGCGGCGGCACGGTCGGTTTGAACGCGGCGTACTACCTTCACAAGGCGGGCCGTGACGTGACCGTCCTGGAACGCGATTCCTCCGGGGAGGGATGCTCCTTCGGGAACGCGGGGCTGATCTGTCCGAGCCACCTGGTCCCCCTCCCCGCCCCGGGCGTCATCGCGCAGGGTCTCAAGTGGATGTTCGACGGGAGCAGTCCGTTTTACATCCGCCCCCGGTTGAGCGTCGCCCTGGTCCGGTGGCTCTGGCAGTTCCGGAAACACTGCACGCAAGCGCACGTCGACCGGTCGATTCCCGTCCTGGCGAATCTCCTCGAGACGAGCCGCGGGCTGACGGAGAAAATCGCCGGGGACGAAAAACTCGATTTTGGCCTCGACCGCCGGGGACTGCTCATGCTTTTCCACGAAGAGGAGGAGCGGGAAACGACGCAACTCGCGGAAGCGGCCGCGAGGGTGGGGATGGAGGCGAAGTTCCTTCACGACCCGGAGGGGGTAAAAAACCTCGACCCCGGTCTGGACATCGTTCGCGGAGGCGGCCTGCACTTCCCCGGCGACAGCCGTATCGATCCGCGCCGATACATGCAGGAACTCGCCCGGCACCTGGAGGGAAACGGCGTCGAGATCAGGCGGGGAGAGGAAGTCACCCGGATCGAACGGGAAGGGAACCGGATCCGGGAAATCGGGACGGAACGGAACTCATACCGGCCGCGGGAAGTGGTGCTCGCGGCTGGATCCTGGTCCCCCCTGCTTGCGCGCCGGTTGAAACTGCGCATCCCGGTTCAACCCGGCAAGGGGTACAGCGTCACGTTCCCGAAACCGGAAGGATGCTTTTCCATCCCGTTGATCCTGACCGAGGCTCGGGTCGCCGTCACCCCCTTCGAGAACGAACTCCGCTTCGCCGGCACGATGGAGTTCGCAGGATGGGACCTGCGCCTGCGGCCAAAACGGATCCGGGCGATCCTCGACGCGGTGCCTCGATACCTGCGGGGGATCCGCATCCCCGACATGAAGGAAGCAAAAGTCTGGGCGGGGCTTCGCCCCTGCTCGGCGGACGGCCTCCCGATCATCGATCGCGCCCCGGGCGTGGAGAACCTGGTCATCGCCACGGGACACTCGATGCTGGGAATCGCCCTCTCGTCGGTCACGGGACACCTGGTGGCGGATATCGTCGAAAAGCGCGATCCGATCGTAGATCTCGTGCCGGTCCGCCTTGGACGGTTTAAAGGAAAAACAATGGGAACCGCCTGATGAAAAAATCCCTCGTCGCCCTTTTGATCGCCTGCACCGGTCTCTCCGCGCAGGAACCGTCTCTTCCGAAAAAGAGGCAGGACGGGATAAACGCGTCCGGGGGAAAGATTCTCCCGCAGCAGGCGGCCTACGACGTCCTGCATTACGACCTCGCGCTGACCGTCGACCCGGAACAGCGTACGATCAAGGGCACGGTCACGATGACCGCGCGGGTGGTGAAACCGTTCCGGTATCTCCTTCTCGACCTTGCCGATCCGCTCCAGGTGACGGAAGCCCGGGCGAAAGACCGGAAACTTCCGTTCCGACAGGGGAACGGGATGATCTCGATCGACATGGGAAAAAGCGTACCCAGGAACCGGACGATCATGGTCGCCGTCGATTACGGCGGGAGACCGCGCTCCGCCCCGCGCGCGCCGTGGGACGGGGGATTCACCTGGAAGAAGACCCCGACCGGCGCCCACTGGATCGCCACCACGTGCCAGGGAGAGGGAGCCGATCTCTGGTGGCCCTGCAAGGATCATCCTTCCGACAAGCCGGAGGCGATGGACATCCGGGTCACGATTCCGGGTAATCTCTTCTGCGCGAGCAACGGGAAACTCCAGAGCGACACGAAGAACGAAGACGGAACCCGGACCTTCCATTGGCGTCTCGACACGCCAATCGGGAACTACAACGTGGCGTTGAACATCGCCCCGTACACGATGATCACGCGGGACTACACGAGCGTAACGGGGGAAAAAGTTCCGGTCGCCTTTTACGTTCTTCCCGGAAGCGTCGAGAGGGCGAAGAAATCGCTCCCCTATTTTCTGAAAGACCTGGCCTTTTTCGAGAAGGTATGCGGCCCCTTCCCCTTTCGCGCGGAGAAGTACGGCGTGGTGGAGACGCCCCACCTGGGCATGGAGCACCAGACGATCATCGCGTACGGAAACCGGTTCCGGGCGGGACGGGGCGGGTACGACTGGCTGCACAACCACGAACTGTCGCACGAATGGTGGGGAAACCTCGTCTCCTGCCGGGACTGGAAGGACATGTGGATTCACGAGGGTATCGGGACGTACATGCAGGCGCTCTACCACGAGGACGCCTTCGGGAAGAAGGCGTACCACCAGCAGATGAGCCGGACGCGCCGGGGGATCGGGAACCGGAAAGCGGTCGCGCCAAGGGAGAGCCAGGACAGCAAGGAGATCTACTTCGGGTCGGGCGGAAACGACATCTACAACAAGGGTTCCTGGATCATGCACACCCTTCGGTGGTTGTTCGGGGACGAAACCTTCTTCAAGGCGTTGCGGCGGATGGCCTATCCCGACCCGGCGATGGAGAAGGTGACGGACGGGTCGCAGGTTCGCTTCACCGACACGGAGGAGATCCGGGCGATCGCGGAGAAGGTATCCGGCCGGAAGCTCGACTGGTTTTTCGAGGTTTACCTGCGCCAGCCGGAACTGCCGGAACTGGTGGTGGAACGGGAGGGAAAGAGGGTGAAACTCAGTTGGAAGGTTCCCGGAAACCTCCCCTTCCCGATGCCGGTGGAGGTGGTAAGCGGTGAGGAAAGCAAGCGGGTCGCCCTGCCGGCGACAATCACGGTTTCCGACGATTTCAAGGTCGACCCGATGAGGTGGATTCTCCGGAAATAAGGTTCACCCGGGCCACCATCTCTTGAATTTCACCCAAAAGGACGATACTTTTCCAGTAGCAGGGAGTAGTGGAGAGCGGCCGTGAAAAGGGAGATTCCGCTAAAAGGAAGCGTTTCCAGCCACCGATTTTTTCGTGGATTCACAGAAAATACATACAATATGGTTGACAAGCATTATTTATGGTGTAGACTATGACTGACCATTTTGTAGAGGATAAATTCATGGAAGCCGTACTGCCGATCCAGGAGGCGCAACCCCTTCCCGCGGCCGAAATCGCCGAAACGAGGGCGGCGCTCGAACGCGCCCTCAAGGAGTACAAAACCGGCCTTCGGAGCGTGATCCGATCCTGTATCGGCCTTCTTCGTGGCCAGGCGATCTTCCACGCGGCCTACTCCGCGGAAAAGATCTCCGAGAAAGGCACCCTTCACGTTCTCACCCAGTGGTACCAGCAATATAGTCTTCTTGGAAAAGATATCGCCCATGCGACGGATTCGCATAAACGTCACGGCGTCGAGAAGACGGAGGCGGCCCTGGAACTCGGGTACCGGGGGGTGGACATCCCCCACGCTGCGGGCGCTTTCGGCTTCTGGAACCATATCAAGGACGGGAAAAAGGGAATGCAGGAGATCGTTGATCTCCTCAAGAAAGTGTACGCCGACCTCCATGAAGGAGACATCCGGTACGCCGCGATGACCGTTCGCAACCTCGGCGTCGGCGCCCTGGAAACCGCCCTTCGTGACCGGCACAAAAAGAACGACCGCGAACCGTGGCTCCGGGGCCCTTCCATCCCGCTCGTGGCGCACGCATACCGCCTCTCGGCGCCCCATGCGGGCCAGGCGATCGATATCTGCCGGAAAAACGGAAGCCGTCGCGAGCGCATCGGCGCGGAAGTTCTCGCCGCCTTGGGCCGCCGGTTCAACAAGCAGATCGAACCGCCGAACTGGATGGGATAGGGCAGGAGCTTCCCGCCTGAAAACCCAACGGCCAACCACCAATGCGGGCGCTTCGCCCTTGGTACCAAACAAACCAATCGCCAATCGATGGATTCTGTCTCTTCCTTGGCCGTTGGCTGTTGTACTTTGGCCGGTTCCCTACTTCGACCGGTTTTCCCGCCACCACGCGCGGATCTTTTCCAGCGCCGCCTTCCGGGAGTCCTCGTCCGGCGAGGCGGCCCTGTACCCCATCCGTCCGAGGTTGAACCTTCGGTAGGGATGGAGAGCCTCGAGCGTGGCGCGGAAAGACGACGCGGCCGTTGTCCGGATCGACGCGTCCGGATCTTCCATCGCAATCAGCAGGAGGTCCACCACTTCCCCCCGTCGACAGGTCCCGAGCGCCATCACGGCTTCCCGGCGGATCGTGGCGTTATCGGAGGAGAGTTCCCCGCGCAGGACCGGCAGTCCCGAGATGTCGTCGAGCGCCAGGAGCGCTTTCGCCACCCGGATGCGCGTCTGGGCGTCCTTGTTCCCGAGGAGTTTCACCAACCCGGGCACGTTCGACCAGCCCGCAAGAGCGAGGATGCCGTCAAGCGCCGCCCGGGCGAGGGCCGCATTCTCGCTCCCGGCAAGTTCCTGGAAAATTTTCAACGCCTTGCGGTCCCCCATCTTCGAGAGCGTTTCGATGATCCGCATCCGGAGGTTCAGGTCCCCCGATTTCTCCAGGGCGGATCGCAACCGGGGCAGGATCGATTTTGACCCCCTTTTTTGAATCGCCTGGAAAAGGGCGAAACAGGCCTGGACCGGAACGCTCCCCTCCTCGATCAGCGCAAGGGCCGCTTCCATCGCGGACTGGTCCCCGGTCGAGATCATGGCGGCCATCGCTTCGAACCGGACCGCGTCCGCGGGGTCCTCCATGATCGCCCGGATCACGGAAAGAGAATCGGGATCCTTGTGCGTAACCAGCGCGGTGAGAATGCGCTTCCGAAGATCCGTATCCTTGTCGGAACCAAGGACGATGCAGAGCGATTTCGCGGCCTTCCCGCTTTTGCCGCAGTAAGAGGCCGAAAGGTAATGGACGATCGCGAGCCGGTCCTTCAACTTCAACCGGGGCGAGGCGAAATTCGTGACCAGGTAGTCCATCCCTTCCAGGTCTCCGAGAATTTTTCGCGCGTACGACACCTCCCCGCGAAACGCCCAATGGTGGAGCGACTGGAGCGACCGGAGAGCGGCGAGGGATTTCTTCGTTCCGTGCGTTCGAAGGACCCGGACGAACGAGATGCGAATATCGCCCGGCCCACGGGCAAGTTCCCGGAGAAAAACGGGAATATGACGATCCTCGGCGGCGTTTCCCAGCCGGATTTCAATCGAAACGCGGGTGGCCGGGTTCGCTTTCCGCAACTCGACGAGCAGTTTCCCCACGTCATCCTGCGGAGAGAGGGCCAGGACGAGAAGGACCGCGACCATGCCTAGTCCCCCGTCGCCGTTCCGCCGGATGTTCCCCCGCCGCCGTCGGGCCGGTTCGGTCGATCGGGATTCGGCGTCGCGGTCGTTTCTCCGGTACTGCCGCTCGACTTCGGCTTCGGCCGGTTCTTCTTCCCCGTGCCCACTTTGTACACCGGGACGAAGACGACGAACCCGGCACGCCGGGTCAATACTTCCCAGGGAGTCGACCGGTGCAGGTCGATCACGCGATCGGCCACCTCGAGAAGACGGAGCATTTCCTCCTTCACCCCGGGGCCTTCCATGAATTTCACTTCCCGGAGAGCCTTTCCCCCGTGACAGAGGAAGTAATTCCGACTGGAAAATCCGATCGGCTTTCGACCGGCCGGATCCTCGAAAGAGGACTCTCCGAATTCCTCCTCCGCGGGACGAATCCAACGACCCATCTGCTCCGCGAAGAGGGCCAACTGGCGCAGGTTGAAGCGGAGCATGAGAAGATGAACATGGAACGCGTCCGCCGTCGCCCGGGCGCGATGGGAGGAGTTCGGGCCGAATTTTTCCAAGAGCGGAACGAATTCGGCGAGGACCTTTTCCACCCCGCTCCTGTTTCGAAGCGCTTCCTGCTTTCGCGCTTTCCAGTTTGCGCCCACCTGCGCGGAGTTGACGACTCCTTCCTGCCGGGGTTTCTCTTCCCGGAACCGCGTTCCGCCGAGGCGAAGCTGGGGTGATCCGCGAAGGATGCCCTTCTTTTTCAACTGGATCCAGGCGCGATGAACCGCTATGGAAAGCGCTTCCCGGCCGTATCCCTGGCGCACCTGGTTCCGCGCGCGGAGGTCGGGCGCCACCAGGTCGAGCTTCGTCGACTGGAAAACCGCCCCGCAAAGGGCATGAGTCCCGGAACAGACCTGGCACCCGCGAGCCTGGCAGAAGGTCGAGCTTGATGATCCATCCGCATGGTAGACGTAATACTTCCCCCCGGTCCGTGTCGCCAACCGGCTCAACGCGAAATAGCCGAAACCGGAAGGGACGGTGGAGGCGGGATCGATCCCGACGAGGGGCCAGCCATAGGGAAACTCGATGTAGGCGCTCTCCTGCCCGGCCAACCGGAACTTCAACCGCTGGAACGGCCCCGTGTTGCTGAAACTGCTCCCCAGGAAACTTTTCCAGTACGGGTCGCTGTAAACAGCCTCGCCCGCGATAGCCACGAACCGGATCTTCAATTTCCGGAGGAACTTGAGGGTCTCCTCGAGATGGTCCTCGTTGTCGCCGTTCGTTGGCGTGAAGAGGACGACGAAGCGGTTCCCCTTGAAACGGGAAGCCGATTTCGCGGCGACGCGAACCCCCAGGAGGCAGTTCTTGATCAGGTTATCCGGGGGCCGTTTCGCCAGCGTGTCGAGTCCGTCGGCGATCTTTTCCAGGTCCCTGGTTGGCGCGAGGAGCCCCTCGGTGGGATCGCCCAGCGCGAAAAGGGAATGATAAACGTCGCCCGGAAACGAATCCCGGATCGACCCGGCGAGGAGTTTCCCCTGCCCGCTTGATCGAAAAGCGCTGGTGTTGTCGACCACCCAGACGACGAGCGCCTTCTCCCCTTTCGATGTCGTCCGGCCGACCTCAGCCGAGATTTCGCGCACGATCCGCGGAAGATCCTTGTTCCGATCGATCGTACCCTCCCGGCTTTCCTGCGCGAAGGCGGGAAGAACCAGTAGGAAGTAGAGAAGCGTAATTCGTCCCATGCATCCCAATGGTACACCATCGGGAGGCAGAAGGCCCGCTATGAAATCATCGGGGCAACCTCGTCAAGATACAAAAAGAGCGGTCCCGAGAACGCCGACGCCGATTCCAAGTGCGAGGGTTCCGGCGGAAAAGAGAGTTGCCCATCGCCCCCTTCTCCTCGAAGGGGTCTTGGGGTCACCGTTCCCCGCCAGCCAGTCGCCGAGCGCCCGGGCGAGGCCATCCGCGGAAGCATAGCGTCCGCCTGGATCGGGTGAGAGACATTTGAAGATGATCCGTTCCAACCGCGCGTCAACCCCGGGATTCCGTTCCCGCAACGACGCGGGCCATTCCCCACTCGTCTTCTGGCGATACTGCTCCTCGAGCGATCCCCGGTCAGGAAGACGGCCGCCGAGGATCTCGAAGAGGGTCACCCCCAGGGAATAGATATCGGTCCGCGAATCGACCCGGCCGGATCCCTTCCGCACCATTTCGGGAGAAATGTAGGGAGAAGAACCCACGACGGTATTCTCCCGGCCGTTCGACCGCTTCCGGGATCCCCGTTTCGCAACGCCGAAATCCAGGAGGTAGACCCGGTCACCCTGTGCACCTTCCTCGACCATCAGGTTGGATGGTTTCACGTCGCAATGAATCACGCCCCGCTCGTGGGCATAATGGACCGTTTCCGCAACATCGCGGACCAGGGATACGATACGGGCCACGTCATCACCGGGGATCCGGGCCAGGGTGCGCCCCCGGATCAACTGCATGGCGATAAAGCGCCTCCCCCCCACATTCCCCTTCTCGTAAACGGGAACGATCCGTGGATGGCTCAGCCTCCCCGCGATCCTCGCTTCGCGATCGAGGAATGACGGGGACATTTCCGAGTCGTCTCTCCGGATTTTCAGGGCGACCCATCTTCCGATCCGGTGATCCCACGCCTTCCAGACATCGGCCATCCCTCCGCTCCCGAGCAGGCGGGTCGTGGTATAGTTGCCGATCCGCTCTCCCCGCCCGGGGGACGGAGGGTCGAGGACGACCGTTTCCCGGTCCGCGACCGCATCACGAAAGAGAACCCCCGCCCGGGGACGATCCTCCCCGTTCCAGGAGCAATAGGTCCCCTGCTGGGAAATGAAGTTCGATCCGCATCCACGACATTTCCGGCACAAGTCCGGGAAACTGACCTTCTTACCAGTCGCTTTCACCATCCAACTCCTCCTGGGACAACCTTCCCTCGGTCGTTCCCGTGGATGGGATTGCGGCGGGGGGCGAAACCTGTCACGAATTGTGTTCCGTCGTGAGAACCAGGGGAAGGGAGAGGCTGTCAGCGTTCCCGGGAC
>PVBE011103049.1_pt1 | contig 35385 bp, 29 predicted proteins | sample 1631181 | NCBI WGS metagenome assembly PVBE01 (sample SAMN08397723, study PRJNA350692) | Marine metagenome, whole genome shotgun sequencing project. | isolation source: water | place: Pacific Ocean | collected 2012-04
AGCACCTGGCCGTCGGCGAGGGCCACGAACAGCTCTCCCGTCGAGGCCCTCCACAGGTCCCTGGCGGTTTTGGCGTACCCCTGGGGATCCGCCTTCCAGGCGCTGCCGTCGTGGGTCAGGATGGTGCCGTTTTCCCCGACGACGAACCGCTCGGTGAGCGTGCCCCAGATGTCGTTGAGGTCGAGCTTGCCGTCGCCGAAGGCGTACTCCTTGGACCAGGCGGTCCCGTCATACTTGAGGATCAGCCCCTCGGTCGTCACCAGATAGACCTCGCCTTTTCCCTTACCCCAGATGGCCTTGACGACCTTGCGGTCCAGCAGCTTGACCTTGGTCATCTTCCACTTCTTGCCGTCGTAGCGGATCAGCTCGACCCCCTTGCCCCCGGCCCAGATGTCCGACGGCCCGCTGCCCCAGATGGCCAGCAGGGTCGACGTGGTGCTGGTCTCGGCGTCGGTGTGCTGTTTCCAGTATGCCCCGTCGTAGCTGTAGGCGAAGCCGTCGTCGCCCACGAGCCACAGGTGGCTGGAGCTGGTGCCCCAGATGCCGAACAGCCGTTGCTGCGCCTTGGACACCACCGGGTTGGACCAGTCGCGGCCGCTCCAGAGGGTCACCTTGCCCGCGTTGCCCGGCATGAAGGCGTCCCCGGCCTTGGTGACCCACACCCTGTTGAGCCGCTGGGTGGTGGCCACGTCCTTGGCCTGGGTCCAGCCCGTAATGCTCTGGTTCTTGATCACCGGCTTGAGCACGGTGCCGTTGGTGCCCACGGCGAAGACCTTGAGCGGGCCCTGCCCCGAGACGCCGTAGAGCATCTCCTTGGTGCCGGACGGGACGACCTGCCACGAGGTGCCGTCGAAAAAGAGCGTGGTGCCCGCGTCGCCAACGGCGAAGACGTAGGATCCGTAGGCGCCCCACACAGCGTTGAGGGTCTGGCCGCCGGAGACGGGGACGTCCCAGCACCAGCCGTCCTTGCTGCACACGCGCCCGGTGGCGCAGGTCGGCTTCACCTGGCTGTCGGCGCCCTGATCGGGGGCGCTCAGATCTGGCGCCCGCTGATCCGGCGCGCGCTGATCCGGTGCTCGCTGGTCCGGGACCGCGGGGGCGTCGGCGCCGCCGTCCTTGACCGCGCTGCAGCTGCCGCCGACGCACGCCTGACCGACTCCGCAGCGCGGCGAGCAGCGCCCGGGGTCGAGGGCGTTAGTCCGCTCCCACTGGCAGCCGGCCAGCAGCGCCAGCAGCAGCAGCGGAGCCAGGATCGCTGCTGCAAAGTACATGTCGCCGGTCGTCTTCAACAAACCCTCCGGGGCCGATATGTTCTGTAAAGCTGTTCGGTTTGCGCCGCCCCCAGAAGCCGGCGGCGCGGCGGTTTTGCCGTGCTATAAGCTATGAGGTGGAAACACGGCAGAGGCCACATTTGACTCGAAGAAAACCGGCCCTTTTCGGCGCGCTGGTCGTGGCGCTCATGCTGTGCGCCTGCAACGGTGAGCAGGGCGGGCCCGACCTCCAGGCGGCGGACCAGGGCAAGGACGCCCAGGCCGTGGATCGGGGCCCGGACGGCCAGCGTGACGCGGGCTCCGATGTCGGCGCCGAGGACGCGGGCTCCGACAGCGGCGCCGCCGACGTGGGCCTCGACCTGGCGGACGCGGCCAAGCCGCTGACCTGCGACGCCACGTGCCAGAGCAAGGCCTCCTATCTCTGCGTCAAGCAGGGCAGCACCTGCCTGGAGTGCACCACCGACGCCCACTGCGCGCAGAACCCGGCGGCGCTCGGCACCAAGTGCAGCTCCAACCTCTGCATCTGCACCGGCGACGCCGACTGCAAAGGCAAGACCCACGGCGGAAAGTGCCTCAAGAGCAGCCTGGCCTGCGGCTGCTCCACCGCCGCCCACTGCGCGGCGCCGCTGACATGCTCGGGGTTCATCTACACCTCGGTCAAGGTCTGCGCCAAGGGCTGCGCCAAGGACAGCGACTGCCCCTCCAAGGGCAAGCCGAAGTGCAACACCACCACCGGCGAGTGCCTCGCCTGCTTGACCTCCAAGGACTGCGGCGGCTCCCGGCCGCTGTGCGACCCGAAGAAGAACGCCTGCGTCAGCTGCATCACCAACAGCGACTGCGCCACGACCCTGGCCGGCGGCCTCTGCACCGGCGGGGAGTGCTCCTGCAAGGCCAACAGCGACTGCAAGACCGCGGCCTGGGGCGGCGCCTGCCTCAGCACCAAGGTCGTGCGCTGCGGGTGCAAGGCATCCACCGATTGCGCGGGCAACGACAACGGCACCGTCTGCCACGCCCAGTTCAACAAGTGCACCTGCGACAGCGACGCGGACTGCACGAGCAAGACCCACACCCGCTGCACCCTCGCCGGCGCCGGCGCCAAGCTCGCCCACTGCCAAAAACCGTGCGTCAAGGACAGCGACTGCTCCGCCGCCGGCAAGGGCTTCAGCAAGTGCTTCAAGGGCCGCTGCGGCGACTGAGAAAAGGACGCCGACTGCACCAGCGGCTCCTTGGGCAACAAGTGCGACCCGTCTTTGAAGGTCTGCACCTGCGCCGCCGACGCCGACTGCGCCAAGAGCAACTTCGGGCACAAGTGCGACCTGGCCTCCAAGGCCTGCAAGTGTGACAGCGCCAAGGACTGCCCCCAGCAGATGACCTGCGTCAGCAAGACGGTCTACGGCACCAAGTACTGCGGGTACGGCCCGCCCCGCTGACACGCCCGGAGCCGGCGCTACTTGTCCGGCTTGATCCCCGCCGAGTCGGGCCCCGTCACGATCATGTCCACCTTCTTCGGCATGTCCGGCTTGATGCCCTTGACGGACAGCTCCACCGGCATGTCCAGCTTCACCGGCGGGATGTCGGGTTGGATGCCGTCCATGGCCAGGGGCGCGTCGACTTTGATGTCCGGCTGGCCGCCGTCGCCGCCGTCGATCTTCGTCGGCATGTCGGTCATGGCGCCGTCCCGGGCCTCGGGCACGTCGGTGAGGATGCCGCCATCGGCGTCCTTGTCGTTGTCGCTGCAGCCGCCCACGGAGCCGCCCGCGGCAATCATGGCCACGGCGCTGGCCGCCACGGCCTGCAGAAACCCCCGCCGCTGAACGTTGGTCGGCGACGTGTCCAGCGAGGCAATGAACGCCTCGAGCTGGTGTCGCGGGGCGTTGCGCAGCACCGCCGCCTCGGACGCCCGCAGCTGAAGCCCCGCCTCCTCCGCCGCCTCGTCACGCCGGGAGAGCAGCCGCCGGCGGAAGGCCTCGTCCGTGGCCGCGAGGTAGAGCGCCTGCTCCACCCCCGCCGAGACCTTCACCTTGGCCGGGGTGTGTTTGGGAGGGTTGTCCATGGCCTCATTATAGATCAGATCAGGAAAAAGAAGGTTGACAGCAAGGGGTCGGGAGCGCTAAACAAATGTTTAGAACAAAAATTTAGAACAACAGTTTAAATAAGCGGCACCCAGGAGAGACCCATGAACATGCCCATGCGCCAGAAGCCCAGCACCCCCCGCATCGCCGGCTCGGTGCTGCGCGCGCGCCTGCACCGGGGCCACCCGGTCTACCTCATCCACTCGTTGACCAACCGCTGCAACGCCAAGTGTCAGTTCTGTGCCTGGCACTACCAGGACGCCACGGACGAGCTGAGCACCGCCGAGGTCAAGGCGCTGTACTCCGAGGCCCGGGCCGAGGGCTTCTTCGCCCTGTCGTTTTGGGGCGGCGAGCCCCTGGTCCGCCGGGACATGCCCGAGCTGTGCGAGCACGCCTGGCGCCTCGGCTTCATGACGCACATGGTGACCAACGGGGCCCTGCTGGAGCGGAAGATGCACCGCGTGATGCCCTACCTCGACCGCGTCTGCATCTCGGTGGACCACCCCTCGGAGCGGCACGACGAGCTGCGCGGGATCCCCGGCCTGTACGGCAAGATCCTGTCGGCCACCCGGGAGCTGCGCCGGGTCTACCCCGGGCGCAAGGTGGTCTTCATCTACACCTTCCAGAAGGGGAACACCGGCCCGGCGGAGATCCGCCAGATGGCCAGGACCATGAAAGAGCTGGGCGTGGTGGGCGTGTTCAACGCCATGCGCATGGAGGCGGCCAACGACGCCGGCGTGGACCTGCAGCAGTTCAACCCCGAGCCCGAGGAGCTGACCGAGGCCTTCCGCGTGGTGCGGCAGCTCAAGCGCGACGGCTACCCGGTGGTCAACTCCAACACCCACCTGGAGATGATGATGAAGGGGCCGCCGCGCTACCGCTGCCACTGGCCCAAGTTCATGCTGCCGGTGGAGGCCAACGGCGACGTGGTGGACTGCATGCAGTGGGGCAAAAACCCGGTGGGCAACATCCGCGACACGTCGTTTTCCGAGCTGCTGGACCACCCGCGCCTGCGGGCCCTGGCCGGCGACGAGGGGGAGGCCTGCCACAAGTGCGTCTCGCTGCACCGAGTGGAGATCTCCGAGGCCTGCGAGGGGCGGCTGGAGCCGCTGACGTCCTGGCTGTCGAGTCTTTAGTCCAACCCAAGGGAGGGAAGATGCCTGTCTTCGAAAACACAGATCACCTGTACCGCGTGTTCGGCGCGTTCTTCGACAAGCTGGCCACTGAGGAGGCCGTGGCCGCGCCGCTGATCGAGCAGGGGGCCATGGTCCTGCGCATGCGCTACCGCGACCCAAAGGGCCAGGTCACGGTGGACCTGCGCCAGGGGCCCATCACCTGGGCCTTCGGCGAGGACGAGCGGGAGGCGGACCTGGAGCTGATCCAGGACGCGGACGTGGCTCACCAGTTCTGGCTGGGGCGGCTCAACATCACCCGGGCCGTGGCCACGCGCAAAGTAGTCGCCCGGGGGCCGGTGTCCAAGGCGCTCAAGCTGCTGCCGGCGCTCAAGCCGGCCTACCCGCTGTACGTCCAGGTGCTCGAGGACCTGGGCCAGCACGCGCTGCTGCCCAGAGAAGACGAGGCCAGCGGGGCGGGCGCCCTGGGCCGGGCCTGGCGCTGGCTCACCACCTGGGGCGGCGGGGCGGGCGACGTCGATCTGGACGCGCTCAACGCCCACCTGATCCCCCTGGAGGACGACCCGGCCGAGCCCGAGGTGCGCTACCGCGACCAGCAGCTGCCCGCCGAGGAGCCGGCCCTCGGTTTGGCGATGTACGAACGCATGCTGCTGATCCGCGCCTTCGAGCTCGAGCTGTCCCGGGCCAACGCCGCGGGGGAGATCCCCACCGAGGCGATCCACCTCTCCGTGGGCCAGGAGGCCGTGGCCGTGGGGGCCTGCTTCGCCCTGCGCGCCGACGACCACGTGGCCACAACCCACCGGGGCCACGGCCACATGCTGGCCAAGGGCGCGGATCTGTACGGCATGATGGCCGAGATCCTCGGCAAGGCCGACGGGCTCTGCGGGGGCAAGGGCGGCTCGATGCACGTCACCGAGGCAGCGGTGGGGGCCATCGGCGCCAACGGCATCGTGGGGGCCTCGCCGCTGATGGCAGCCGGGGCGGCCCAGGCCGCGCGCTTGCGGGGCACGGACCAGGTGGCGGTGGCGTTCCTCGGCGACGGCGCCACCAACCAGGGCATGTTCCACGAGGCGCTCAACTTCGCCGCGGTGTTCGATCTGCCCTGCGTCTTCGTGGTGGAGAACAACCTCTACGGCGAGTTCACGCCCCAGTCGCGGCACATGCGCATCTCGCGCATCGCGGACCGCGCCGCGGCCTACGGTATGGAGGGCCAGCAGGTGGACGGCAACGACGCGGCCGCGGTGCATGGGGCCATGGGCCAGGCGGTGGCCAGGGCCCGCGCCGGCGAGGGGCCCACCCTGCTGGAGTGTTTGACCTACCGCTGGCACGGCCACATGGAGGGCGAGCAGATCCCCTACCGCGACGCCGAGGAGCTCGACCGCTGGAAGGAGCGCTGTCCGATCAAGGCCCAGCGCGCAAAGCTGCTGGCAGCCGGCGCCCTGGACGAGGCGGCCGCCGACGCCATGGAGCAGGCCGCTGACGCCGCCGTGGCCGACGTCTACCAGCGAGCCTGCCAGGCCGACGACCCCGGGGCGGACCGGCTGACCACCGACGTCTACGCGCCGGAGCCGGCGGCGCTGTACACGCCCTGCGACGCGGTGCAGACCGACCGCGAGATCACTTGCTCGGCGGCGCTGTGGGAGGCGCTGGCCGAGGAGATGACCCGGGACGAGGGGGTCTACCTGCTGGGCGAGGACGTGTCCACCGGCGGCTACTTCGCGGTGACCGCCGGGCTGACAGACCGCGTGGGCGCCGGGCGCGTGCTCGACACCCCCATCAGCGAGTACGCCATCGCCGGCTCGGCCGTGGGCGCGGCCATGACCGGCTGCCGCCCGGTGGTCGAGATCCTCTTTTCGGACTTCATCACCACCTGCATGGACCCCCTGGTCAATCAGGCGGCCAAGCTGCGCTACATGTCCGGCGGCCAGTATCGGCTGCCCATGGTGCTGCGCACCCCCGGCGGCGGCGGCCTCGGCATGGCGGCCCAGCACAGCCAGAGCCTGGAGGCGCTGCTCACCGGCGTGCCCGGGCTGGTCATCGCCGCGCCGGCCACGCCTTACGACGCCAAGGGCATGCTCAAGGCGGCCATCCGCTCCAACAACCCGGTGCTCTTCTTCGAAAACAAGCTGCTCTACACCACCGTGGGGCCCGTGCCCGAAGAGGACTACCTGGTGCCCCTCGGCGTGGCCGACGTCAAGCGGCCGGGCCGCGACGTGACCGTGGTCTCCCTGGGCGCGGCCCTGGGCAAGGTGCTGGACGTGGCCGGCGAGTTGGAGCGCCAGGGCATCTCGGTGGAGGCCGTGGACCTGCGCTCCCTGGTGCCCCTGGACATGGCCGCCGTGGCCCGCTCGGTGCAACGCACCGGCCGCCTGGTCACCGTGGAGGACGGGTCGCTGTGCCACGGCTTCGGCGCCGAGGTGGTGGCCCGGGTGGCCGAGGCGCTCCACGGCGCCCTGCGCGCGGCGCCCCGCCGGGTGGCCGGCCTGGACGTGCCGATCCCCTACTGCACCGCCCTGGAGCAGCTGGCCCTGCCCGACGAGCAGCGCATCGCCGAGGCGGTGCGCGCTACCATCTGAGTCAGGGAATCACTTGCACTTGAGCAGCTTGCACTTCCCCGAGGTGCAGCTGCAGTTGTAGAGACAGGCGTGACCGGCGCTGTAGCGCGCCTGGCACTTGCCCTTGTAACACCAGGCGCTGCCCTTGCAACGCGGGGCGCCGCAGGACGACACGAGGCAGCTGCTGTAACAGGAGGCGAGGCCGTTGCAGGTGTAGCCGCCGCAGCCCTTCTCGGGATCGGTGCCCGATTTGTGGTTGCGGCAGAAGCCCTCGAAGCCGACCACGTTGCAGGCGCGGCAGGGGCCCGAGCAGGTCTTGTTGCAGCAGAGCTTGTCGTGGCAAAACCCCGAGATGCACTGGGCGCCGGTGGTGCACAGCTTGCCCACGGGCTTTTTGCACAGGCCCGCCTGACACTTTTCGCCCAGGGCGCACTTGGTGCCGCAGGCGCCGCAGTGCAGCTTCGAGGTCTTGAGGTCGACGCACAGCTTGGTGCAGCAGCTCTTGCCGGCGCCGCAGGCCTTGCCGCAGGCGCCGCAGTTTTTGTTGTCGCCCCAGAGGTTGACGCAGACGCCGCTGCAGCTGGTCTGGCCGATCTGGCAGCAGGTGCCGGCTGAGCAGAGAGAGCCCGTGGCGCACTTTTTTCCGCAGCCGCCGCAGTGCAGCGGCGAGCTGTCCAGCTTGACGCACTTGCCGCCGCAGCAGGTCTGGCCCGCGGCGCAGGCGCTGGAGCACTTGCCGCAGTTGTTGGCGTCGGCTTTCAGATCCACGCAGGCGCCGTTGCAGAGGGTGTAGCCGATGGTGCACTTGGTGACGCACGCCCCGTTGGAGCAGTACTGGCCCGAGGGGCAGGCGGCGCCGCACTTGCCGCAGTTGTAGGCGTCGGTCTTGAGGTTGACGCAGGCGCCTCCGCAGCGGGTGGTTCCCTTGAGGCAGCAGGCGCCGCCGGCGCAATAGGACAGCAGGTTGCACTTTTTGCCGCAGGTGCCGCAGTGGGCGGCGGAGGTCTGCAGGTCGACGCACGCGCCGCCGCAGCAGGCCTGGCCCGAGGGGCAGGCGGTGCCGCAGGCGCCACAGTTTTTGGCGTCGCTCTTGAGCTTGACGCAGGCGCCGTTGCAGCTCGTCTGTCCCAGGGGGCAGACCTTGACGCAGAGCCCGAGGGTGCACTTGGTGCCGCCCTGGCAGACCTTGCCGCAGGCGCCGCAGTTTTTGTTGTCGGTGGTCAGATCCGCGCAGGCGCCGTTGCAGCTCTTCTGACCGAAGGGGCAGCAGGTGCCGCCTTGGCAGAGGTTGCCGAAGGCGCAGGCGTCGCCGCATTTGCCGCAGTTTTTTCCGTTGGAGGTCAGGTCCACGCACTTGCCGCTGCAGTTGGTGTCGCCGAGCTTGCAGCACCTGCCCGAGGAGCAGGCGTAGCCCTTGTAGCAGGCGTAGCCGCACTTGCCGCAGTTGTTGCTGGAGCTGCTCAGGTCCACGCAGGTGCCGCTGCAGCTGGTGGCGCCGAGCTTGCAGCAGGTGCCCTCGGAGCAGTGGAGCCCCTTGGCGCAGGCGTTGGCGCAGGCGCCGCAGTGGGCGTCGGACGTGGTCACGTCGGTGCACGTGCCGCCGCAGCAGGCGACGCCGTTGGGGCAGGCGTTGCCGCAGCCGCCGCAGTGGGCGCTGGAACTGCTCGGGTTCACGCAGGAGCCCGCGCATTTGGTGGTGCCGGGGGCGCAGATCGAGGTGCACTTGCCGGCGGAGCAGACGGTGCCCGGCGGGCATTATTTTCCGCAGGCGCCGCAGTTGGTCGCGCTGCTCGTGAGGTCGACGCAGCTGCCGCTGCAGTTGGTGGTGCCGGCCTGGCAGACCGTGGCGCACTTGCCCGCCTTGCACGTGGTCCCCACGTAGCACTGGTGCCCGCAGGTGCCGCAGTTGCCGTTGTCGGTCTTGAGGTCGGCGCACTTTCCGCTGCAGCAGGCCTGGCCCGCCTTGCAGGCGAAGCCGCAGGCCCCGCAGTGCAGGCTCGTGTTCTTGAGGTCGACGCAGATGCCGCCGCAGTTGTCGTAGCCCTTGAGGCAGCAGACCCCCTCGGTGCAGGCGGCCCCCGCGGGGCACGCTTTTTTGCAAGCGCCGCAGTGGCTGTCGGTCGACGAGAGGTCCACGCAGCCGCCGCCGCAGCAGCCGTGGCCCTTGGGGCAGGCGCCGCAGGTGCCGCCGCAGCCGTCGCCGCCGCACTGCTTGCCCGTGCACTGGGGCACGCAGGCGTCGGGGGCCGGCCCCTTGTCAAGCGAGCCCTTGTCGATGGCGGCCATGTCGATGGCGGCCATGTCGATGGCGGCCATGTCGGGTGAGCCCTGGTCGATGGCGGCCATGTCGAGTGAGCCCTTGTCGGTCGCGCCCCTGTCGGGTGAGCCCCTGTCGGTCGCGCCCTGCTCCACAGGTCCCCTGTCCGTTGCGCCCTGCTCGGCCGCGCCCCTGTCGCCAGCGCCGGCAGCGTCGGCCGTCGGGCCGGGCTCGTCCTGGCCGCAGGCGCCGGCGAGCCCGAGGAATCCGACGAACATCAATGGGAGAATCCAACGCCGGAGCCGCCAAACGCGCCGTGTGATCCTCATCAGAAACCTCCATCATGCCTGGGTGAAGCCTCATCATAACCGAGGATCAAGCGCTGTCCCCGGTTGTTGTTCCACAGGGCGCTGCTTCATATACATCGCGATTTGCACTACCCTTGGTCCATGGCCCATCCGCGCAAGAAGCTGCTGATCATCGCCGCCGGCGCCCTGCTGCTGCTGGCCCTGGTGGGCTTCGCCCTGCGCCAGGAGTTGACCGGCGTGCTGGACGACGGCGTGGACCGCTGGGTCCAGGTCAGCGCCGGCGCGTTTCAGACCTGCGGCCTGGAGGAGGGCGGGCACATCGCCTGTTGGGGCAAGCTCTACAAGGGCCGCGCCAGGCGGGTGTCGGGCTCCTTCGTGCAGGTGGCCGCCGGCGCGGAGCACACCTGCGGCCTGGACGCCGACGGCCTCGCGCAGTGCTGGGGCACCGACTACAAGGGCTCCACCACCCCGCCCGCGGGCGTGGCCTTCACCCAGATCAGCGCCGGCTGGGACTACGCCTGCGGCGTGAAGAAGGCCGACAGCACCGTGGCCTGCTGGGGGCACAACGGCCAGGGCCAGGCCAGGCCGCCTGCCGGCGTGAAGTTTTCCCGGGTGGCGGCGGCCTACGCCCACACTTGCGGCGTGCGCGCCGACGGCGCCATCCAGTGTTGGGGCGACAACAAGGAGGGGCAGAGCGACACCCGCCAGGGCCCGTTCACCGGGGTGGACATGGGCGAGTGCTACACCTGCGGCCTGGCCAAGGACGGCCACGTGCAGTGCTGGGGCTGCGTCAACCGCGCCCTGGCCAAGCCGCCGAAGGACGGGCGCTACGTGCAGCTGTCGGCTGGCTACCGCCACGGCTGCGGGCGGGCCAAGGACGGCACCGTCTCCTGCTGGGGCCACCACAACAACGGCCAGGCCGACCCCCCCGTGGCCAAATACCTCGACGTGGACCTCGGCTTCTACCACTCCTGCGGGGTGAAGGCGGACAACACCATCACCTGCTGGGGCTGGAACGAGTTTGGCCAGGACCCGCGGCGTCCGGTCAAGCGCATCCGCCACGGCACCACCTGCCCCTGGGAGGGGCTGGGCCTCGTCTTCATGATGGAGGGGCGCAACGACAAGGCCAAGGAGTTCCTCAAGTACGCCATCAAGCGGGGCCCCACCACCGAGACCAAAAAGTACATCGGCCTGGCCAAGATCTACGTCGACGAGGGCAAGCGCGAGGAGGCCCGGGCCATGCTGCGCAAGGCGATCCAGATCGACCCCAAGAGCACCAGCGGCGAGGACGCCCGGCGCATGCTGGCCGAGCTCGAAGGGAGGGCGCAGCCGCCGCCCCCCGGCGGGCGCGGCCCCGGCCCGGCGCACCCGCCCGGCAAGCGTCCCTATCGCGCTGCTCCATTGCCTTGAACATTTCGGGAAACGTAGGGCGGGGGCTTCGGTGCTCGGCTCCTTCGGACCCTCCGCGTGCGCCGAAGCCTATCCCCCGCCTGGCCCGGACGCGGGGGACGAGCCCCCGCGCTACATGTGTAGAGGTTGATCAACCTAAAAAGAGAACGGTCCAGGAGCGAGCGTAGCAAGCCCTCGCTGGCTAACTGCCTACCTACTCCGGATCGCAGGCGCCGTCGCAGACCTGGATGAACTTGCCCGTGTCGAGGAAGGTGGTGACGTGGGTGACGTAGGCGCTCAGCTTGCGCACCGTGCCGTGGGTCTTGTTGTCCTTCTTGGGCGGCAGGTTGGTCTTGGGTGACGGCGTGACCTTCTCGTCGTAGACGAACATGGCGCCGAGGGTGCCGGCCGGCGCGCCGCCGGGCTTGGGCGCGGTGATGGTCTTCAGGCCGTAGATCTTTTTGGCCGACGGCGTGATCAGCGGGATCTTGGCCGAGCGCACCACCCACTCGGTGACCAGGTTGCGCACCTGGCTGTCGTTGACCGCCATGTGCACGGCCACCGGGATCTTCTTCATCCCGCTGAAGCGCTTGGTGATCAGATACGGCGAGTAGTTCATGGAGTCGATGGGGTCCAACAGGATCTGGATCAGCGACATCATCAGCTGCAGGTCCACCGGGTGCTGGTAGAGCAGCTTGAGAAACTTTTCGTACTCCGACCACTGCACCGCGCGCTGCAGAAAGTGGGTCAATCCGCCGCCGCCGACGATGATCGAGGCCCGCTGCACCTCCGGCGAGGTGGCGGTCACCACGAAGCCGAAGGTGCCGCCGTTGGAGATGCCGTGGTAGTAGACCTTGTCCTTGTCGATGAGGGTCACCGCCTTGCCGCCGCTGTCCTTGCCGGTGATCTCGGTGACCAGCTTTTGCCGCACGAGGCGCGACATGTAGGTCACGTTGCACAGGCTCTGCTGCACCTCGGAGACCACCTTCTCCAGGGCCGCCGGGTTGACGCTGATGGCGCCCATCAGCAGCTTCTCCAGGTCCTCGTGCACGCCCATCTTGGTGCCGGCGGTGACGTACTTGTGCTTGGTGGCGATGTCGTTCCAGGTGCCGCGGGTGCCCTGGTTCCAGCTGCCGAGGAAGCCGTGGCCGTAGAGCACCAGGGGCCGGGCCTCGGTCACCGTGGACGGCACGGTCAGCCCGAACTTGACGTCGCGCTCCCCCTGCTGCACCGCCTTGCCCGAGGCGTCCAGCTTGACGGTGCCGTCGGTGCCGACGTAGTTGGGCGTCTTGATCGAGACGATGACCTGGCGGTTGGTCTTGCTGCCGCTCTTTTCCACCTTGTCCGAGACGATGGTGTGCTTGCCCAGGGTCGCGGCGGCCATGGCCCGCTGCATGGCCACGAGCTTGTCGGTCACCTGCTTGTCCGAGCGGGTGCGGAAGGTCCAGCCGAGCACCACCTCGGCGGGCTTGAGCGACAGCGCCTTGATCGCGCCGTTGACCTGCTTGAAGTCCTCCCGCATCTTCTCCACGTCCTTGTCCGTGGTCTTCACCCCGTCGCGCAGGGCGGCGAAGGCGGCCCCGGCCTTGTGGGCGACGCCCTTGGCGTCCTTGAGCTTGTCGCGCACCAAGACCACGTACTGGGACTTTTCGTCCAGCAGCACCAGCGGCCGCATGATCAGCGCCCGCTCGTCGTCCTTGGCGGCGGTCATGTCGATCTCGATCAGCAGCGGCACCTTCTCCCAGGTGCCGGCCTTGACCAGGTAGGCCGGCGAGTCGGCGCCCACGGTGAGCGCGCCGTCGTCGGGGCTGGGCAGCGACTTGGTGTCGAAGCCGCCGGGCAGGTAGGCCAGGATCGAGGGGATGCGGGAGAAGCCGTCGGCGTGAGCGAAGATCTTCGGCTTCAGCGCCGTGGGCAGGGCCTTTTCGGAGAACGACACGCGGTAGCCGCTGGCCGTCTTGCTGTCCTTCTCCAGGTAGAAGTCCGAGGGGAAGGGCAGCGCGGCGAACTCGGGCACCAGCGGGTTGCCGCCGGGCTTGTTGGGAAAGGTGACCACCTTGGCGTCGGCGGTGGTGGCGTCTGCCACGCCGCCGTCGGCGGCCGGCTCGGAGTCGTCGGAGCAGCCGGCCAGCAGCAGGGCGGTGAGCGCGAAACCAATGGTGGAGCGGTGTTTCAGACCTGACAACATAATTACCTCCTTGGAGGAGAATAGCCACAGATGGTATGAGAAGCCATGATGAACTGGACACGACTGCTGGGGTCGGATCGGCTCTGCGCGCGCCGCCAGGTGCAGGACGGGCCGGCACGCACCGCCTTTCAACAGGACGCCGACCGAATCCTCTTTTCCAGCGCCTTTCGGCGTCTCCAGGGCAAGACCCAGGTCTACCCGCTGCCCGAGGACGACCACGTGCACACCCGGCTGACCCACAGCCTGGAGGTGGCCAGCGTGGGGCGCTCCATCGGCAACCGCGTGGGCGAGGGGCTGGGGCCGCGGCACCCGGACCTGTCCCTGTCGCTGTGCGACCTCGGCGACTGCGTGCACGCCGCCTGCCTGGCCCACGACCTGGGCAACCCGCCGTTCGGCCACTCGGGCGAGGACGCCATCCGCGCCTGGTTCCGCGGCTGGATTGAACAGGCGCCCGGGGCGGCGGAGCTGTCGGAGCGCCAGCGCCTGGACCTCGGCGGCTTCGAGGGCAACGCCCAGGGCTTCCGCATCGTCACCGGCGAGGAGCACAGCGGCCGCGTCGGTGGACTGCAGCTGACCCACGCCACCCTGGGGGCCTTCACCAAGTACCCCTGCGCGGCGCAGCTTCAGCCTCCGCCCCGGCAGGGCAAGAGCACGTCCAAGCTGGGCGTCTACCAGGCCGAGCTGGCCTACTTCGAGGAGGTTGCCGACGCCCTGGGGCTCATCCCGCGCCAGGGCATGGACAGCGCCTGGTGCCGCCACCCCCTGGCGTTTCTGGTGGAGGCGGCCGACGACGTCTGCTACCTGATCCTCGACCTGGAGGACGGCCACCGCATCGGCTACGTGACCCACGCGCACTACCTGGACCTGATGCGCCCCATCGCCAGCCGCCACCCGAGCTACCGCGAGGGGCAGGCCGAGGTCGGCGACGTGCGGCAGCAGCGGCACTACAGCGGCATCTTGAGGGCCCTGGCGATCAACGTGCTGGTGGGCGACGTGGCCGCAGCGTTCCTCGAGCGGGAGGAGCAGATCCTCGCCGGGGAGTTCGACGGCCAGCTCACGGCCCACTCGCCGTCGGCGGCCGACCTGGAGCTCATCGAGCGCGACAGCATCCGCCACTGCTACAACGCCCGGGACGTGGTGCAGGTGGAGCTGGCCGGCTACGACGTCATCGCCGGGCTGCTGGACAAGCTGGTGCGGGCGGCCATGGAGCCCAAGCGCCCCGAGTCGAAAAAACTGCGCCGCCTCTTCCCCTGGCTGGGCGGCGGCGCGGACCTCTACCACACCCTGTTGCAGATCACGGATTACGTCTCCGGCATGACCGACAGCTACGCCGTGGACCTGTACCGCAAGCTCTACGGGCTGAGCTTGCCGGGGCGGCGCTGATGGGCTACCAGCTGTTCGTCGCCATGGCGGCCATCGCCCTCGGCTTCGTGCTGGTGGGGCTGCGCTGGTTTTTGCTGCGCGGGGTGAAGGTCAACTACCGCGCGTTCAACGCCGTGATGATCAAGCTGGTCAAGGCGGGCAACGTCGACCGCGCGCTGAAGGTCTGCGCCGCGGTGCCCCGCTGCAGCTACGCCCGGGCCCTGGCGGCGGGGCTGCGGGCCGGCCAGCGGCGGGAGGACGCCCGGGGCTTCGAGGTGCAGGACGCGGCCCGCGCGGCCTTCGACGAGGAGCTTTCGGCCCAGCTGGAGACCTTCTTCCTGCCGGCCATGGTGGGCGGCCTCGGCCTGGCGATGATTCTCTGCGGGGTCGGCTTCGCCCTGTCATACCGGGTGCCCGTGTACCCGGCGATGTACGTTGTGGCCGGTCTCGGCGGGCTGGCCTACCTGGCGTCGCTGACCATCCCCCGGGGGGTCAAGCGCTCCCCCATCCTCTTCGCCGAGGTGGCGGCGGCCCTGGTCGTGCTGACCGAGGAGCAGCGGGACAGGTGATGATGCATGTAGACTCACGTAGGGCTGGGGCTTGTCCCCCGCCATCACCGGCAAGAACGGACTGACCCTACGGGTTGATCGAGATCTGATACTTGGCGCTGCTGTGCGCCTTCTTGCCGGTCGCCTTGTGGATCCGCAGAAACAGCGTGCCGCCGTCGTCGGAGCCCTTGCAGTCGTTCTTCGGGTTGAGCGTCAAGGACTTGCCGCCGTTGGCGCTCTTGGAGGTGGCGGGCAGCTTCTTGCCGTCCTTTTTACAGACGTAGTGAGCCATGACGCTGTACTTGGCCGCCTTGGGCAGCGCGGCGAAGCTCACCGTGGCCGAGGCCGACAGCGCGCACCAGGTCTTGTCGGTGATGGCCAGCTTGAACCAGTAGTAGCCGCCCTGCTCCCGGTCGTTGGGCGGCGTGACGTGGTGGCGGCTGTCGGACAGCAGCGTGCCGGCGGCCTTCTTGACCGGGTCACAGTCCGACACCGCGCCGAGGTCCTTGGCCGTGGCCTCGGTGGTGTGCTTGGCCAGAGGATCGGCCACCTCGCAGCCGTCGGCGATCTTGCCGTTGACGTCGTAGTTGTCGCCCTTGCAGGCGATGGTGCAGGTCCCGGAGACGCAGGCTCGCGCGGTGGCGCTGTCGTCGGGGCCGGGGCACGTGTCGCCGCAAAAAGCGCAGTTATCCGGCGTGCCCTTGGTGCAGGTCCCCTCGGCCGGCGGGCCGTCCTGGGGGCCGACGTCACCGGGCGGGCCGTCGCGCGGGGCGTCCGCGGGCGCGCCGTCGGTGGGCGGGGGCGCGCCGTCCTTTACCCCGCCGTCGGTCACGCCGCCGCCGCTGCAGGGGCCCTTGCCCGACACGGCGCCGCCGCTGATGGAGCGGGTGCCCAGGTCCATGGCCGCGGTGCTCGTCGGCAGCGGCACCTTGATCTCGAAGGGCGCCAGCTTCTTCGACACGCCCAGGGGCAGCCGGACCTCCACGCTCGGCTTCAGCGTCAAAGAGCCGCTGGTGGCGGTGTTGGCGGTGTACTGGGCCAGGTCGCCGCTGACCCTGGCGCAGGCGCCGGTGAAGTCCGAGGTCACCGTGCCCGCGGCCGAGACCACCAGGTCGCCCTTGATCCCGGGCAACATGGTCAGGGCCCCGGCGAGGTTGACGGTGGCGAGTCGCGTGTCGGGGAAGCTGTGCTTGGCCGTGACCCGCTGGCCGATGAGGAACGGATCGAAGCTGGCCTTGTTGGTGAAGTCCAGCTCCATGGCCGGCGCGTGGGGCAGGGGCCCGTTGAACTTTTTACCCGCCAGGTTCAATTTGAGGTAGGCCTTGATCGAGACCCTGGTGTCGAGGATGTAAGAGCCCGTGCCCGCTATCCCCACCAGGCCGGTGTCGGAGATGGAGCCCCTGGCGTGGCCCACCAGCTTGCCCTTGTTGGTCACCACGAAGCGCACCTGGATCGGCCCGCCGGCCGGCTGGAAGCCGGTGTCGTGGGAAAAACCCGGCAGCGCCTGCTGCTCCCCCTGGAAGGCCAGGTCGGCGATGTTCGGGTTTTCATCGGTGCAGGCCAGGGCCGCGGCCAGCAGGGCCAGGGCAGGGATCCAGCGCCTCGTCGCTCTCATGGGGCCTCCGTGTGCTCTGGCTCCAGGATATCCCATTTCACCGCGCGGCCTCGACCTCGATCTGTGCCACAACTGGTGTAAGAACGGCGCCTGCGTCCCCTGAGGCGCCGGCCGCCGGGACCCCGCCGCCCGGCTCGAGGCCGAATTGCAGGACGTTGGCCGCTCCAGGTGCTTTCCTTTTGCCGGCGGCTGTGGTCCGATGCCTTCCAGTCACCTCGCCCGGAAAAAGGAGGTCCCATGAGCACCAAGACCCTCTGCCTCGCCCTGTCGACCCTGCTGCTGTTGTGCGCGCTGGCCGGCTGCAAGCGCACGCCGCCCTCGCCCTGGAAGGAGATGACCTTCCCCATGGACAACGCCGAGATCCTGCCCGGCGCCAACGCCGAGAAGCTCACGGTGATGTACCGCGGCAACACCCAGGCCCAGTCCTACATCCGGGAGTACATCCAGTCGATCAAGGCCGCCGGCTACGAGCAGATCAAGGACGGCAAGAACCACGACCCCACCTCCCACACCTACGTGCACATCTTCCAAAAGGCCGACGACCGGATCCGCTTCACCCTCCAGGGCGGCGACGGCAACCTGCAGGTCGAGCTGAAGGTCATCGACGACTGAAAACTTTCGGGAGCCAGCGCCAGCCGAGGTGGCGCGCCGGGTATGGCGAGGGCGGCCGCTGGTTTCCGGAGAAGCGCACCCCGCCGTAGCCCTGCTCCTCCGAGGTCACCGCCTCCCCGGCCACCCGATCCACGCTGTAGCCGGCGAAGTCGCCCCAGTGATAGATCAGCGACATGGTCATGGGGACTGTGGCGTCCGGCCTCCGGGCCGAGAGCAGGGCGTACAGCCGGTCGGAATAAAACGCCACGTGGTAGCCCGGGTTATCGGCGTGGCGCAGCACGACGTGGCGCTGCGCGGGGCGGCCCGCGGACGGGTCCCCCATGAGCGGGGTCCCTGACCTCCAGGTCATGGGGTAGCTGCGGGTGGTCTCCACCGACGTGAACGACAGGTGCGCCAGCACCAGCAGCGCCACCACCGCGCCCAGCGCCAGCCCCGCGCGAACCCGCGGCCGCGGCCTCGGCCAGAGGGCGATGCTCGCGACGCAGGCCACGGTGACGCTCACCGTCAGCAATAGCAGCGGCGCAGCCTGCCCCCGGCTCCAGAAGATGGCCAGCTTGCCGCCGCCCACCAGCGCCACGCCGAGGGCCAGCGCCCAGGGCAGCGCCAGCGGCCGCCTCAGCGCGCGGAGCCCGCCCCAGATCAGCAGCGCCAGCAGCAGCTCCCCCAGGGGCTCGATGAACAGCAGGTAGTACAGGCGACGAGCAGCAGGCTGGTGTGTGTGTGGTTCAGGCATCGGTTCTTCATGAGGGCCCCGTTGGCATGTTGTCAGGCAGCGGCAGGATAGCCAACCACGGCCTGACCCGCAACGGCGCCCCGGTTGCGCGGGGCCTTCGCGCGTAGTATCACCGGCCCGTGATCGAATCCGAACAGCAGCTCGAGGGCACGCGCCTCTCCGCCGACGAGGCCTTCAACTTCTCCTGCCACCCCGGCCTGCCCTGCTTCAACTCCTGCTGCCGGGACAAGCGCCTGCCGCTGTTGCCCTACGACGTGCTGCGCCTGCGGCGGGGCCTGGAGATGACCTCGGACCAGGTGCTGGAGCGGTTCGCGGTCATGGAGCGGGACCCGGAGTCGGGCTGGCCCGCCCTGCGCCTGAGCCTGGACGACGACGGGCGCTGCCCTCTGCTCGGGCCCTACGGCTGCACGGTGTACGCCCACCGGCCCACCTGCTGCCGCATCTACCCGCTGGCCCGGGCCGTGCGCCAGCGCCCGGACGGCGGCGTGGACGAGGTGTTCTTGCGCCCGGCCACCACCGGCTGCAAGGGGTGGGACGAGGCCCACCCGCAGACCATTGAGCGCTGGTTGCAGGAGCAGGGGCTGGCCGAGTATCAGCAGGCCAACAATCGCCTGCTGTCCTTTCTGCTGCACCCCAGGGCCGGCCGCCCCATGGAGCTGGACGATCGCCGCGTGCAGGGGGTGATCCTCGGCCTCTACAACCTGGACGTCTTCCGCCTGATGGTGAGCCCGGAGGCCTTCGCCGCGCGCTTCGACCTGGAGCCCGCCGAGATCGAGGCGGCCCTGGCCTCGGACGAGGCGCTGCTGGAGCTGGGGCAGCGCTGGCTCACGGCGCAGTTTTTCGGGGAGTAGGTTCCAAAATGGATCCTGGCAACCAAGCCATCAGCGGTTGACCCACAGCGCAAAACTCTACTTGCAGTGCTGACGGCTATCGGCTAACAGCCACCTTCCACACCACGAGGTAGCCATGACCACCGCCGTTTATCTGGAAGACGCCTACCTGCGCCTGGTCTACGCCAAGGTGCTCCGCTGCGACCCCGTCGACGACGGGAGCTTCGCCGTGGTGCTGGACCGCACCGTGCTCTACCCCGAGGGGGGCGGGCAGCCGTCGGACGGCGGCCGCATGGACGACCGGCAGGTGCTCCGGCTGCGCCAAGACGGCGACGATGTGATCCACCTGCTGGACGGGCCGGTGGAGGGCCAGGTGAAGGTCTACCTGGACTGGGACCGGCGCTACGACCACATGCAGCAGCACACGGCCCAGCACCTGCTCACCGCCGTGGCCCAGGATCGCCTGGACCTGGCCACCACGGCCTTCCACCTCGGCCCCGAGCGCAGCGACATCGAGCTGGACTGCCCGGCCCTGTCGCCGGGCCAGCTGGCGGAGCTGGAGCAGGCCTGCAACACCCACGTGCGCGAGGCCCTGGAGGTGACCACCGTGATGGTCAAGCCCGAGGACCTCGACGGGCTGGAGGTGCGCACCCGGGGGCTGCCCGAGGGCCACACCGGCGAGGTGCGCCTGGTCTGCATCGAGGGGGTGGACACCAACACCTGCGGCGGGACCCACGTGGCCAACACGGCTGAGCTGCAGGCCATCAAGCTGCTGCAGACCGAGCGGCTGCGCGGGGGCACGCGCCTGTTCTACGTCTCCGGCCACCGCGTGCTGCGCTGGATCGACCGGGCCCAGGCCCACCAGCGGGCCCTGGGCGAGGCGCTCTCCTGCGGGCCCGAGGACCACCCGGCCTCGGTGCAGCGCCTGCTGGACGACGCCCGCGCTCACCGGCGTCAGCAAAAGGCCGCCCGGGAGGAGCTGGCCGACCTGTGGGCCCAGGCCCAGGCAGGCCAGCCCGGGGTGGCCTGCCTGCACCGGCCCGACGGCGACATGGCGTTCTTGCGGGCCGCGGGCGGCGCCCTGCAGCGGCAGGATCCCCATCGCTGGGCCCTGCTCACCGCGGGCGAGGGCCAGGGGGTCTTCATGGTGCTGGGGCCCGAGGAGCCGCTCAAAACGCAGGGCCCCAGGGTGGCGGCCCTGCTCGAAGGCAAGGGCGGCGGCGCGCGCGGGATCTTTCAGGGCAAGGCCCAGGACCTGTCACGGCGCGAGGAGGCGCTGGCGTTGCTGGAGGCCTGACCTCACCCCCTCACCCCCTGCTCCTTCAACGCCTCGGCCAGATACGCGTACTGCTCCACGCTGTTGTAGGCCTGGGCCGACACGCGCAGCAGGCGGCCGGCCGGTGGAGGCCAGGGGTAGACCTGCACCTCGATCTGATGCTGCTGGCGCAGGGCGTCCTGCAGGGGATCTGTGGCCGTGGCGTCGAAGACCTCGGCGTGGCCCGGCGGCAGGGGCACCGAGGCCAGGGCGCCGATCATCTCGTCGGGGCAGGGGGCCGGCAGCCCGAGGGCCTGGCAGAGCAGGTCGCGGGCCTGCAAACAGAGGGCGCGGTTGCGGGCCATGAGCCCTTCCAGGCCGCCCGGCTCCAGCGACGCCAAAAGCTCCAGGGCCGCCGGGGCGCTGAGGTAGGCCGTGGGGTCGTGGGTTCCGGTCCAGGAAAACTCCAGCTGGAAGCGCGAGCGGTCGGTGCGAGGCGAGCTGGCGCCGTGGCTGATGGACAGCGGCCGCAGGTCGGCCTGCCGGTCCCGGCGCGCGTGCAGAAACGCCGCTCCTTTTGGGGCGCAGCACCACTTGTGCAGGTTGCCGGTGTAGTAGGCCGCGCCCAGGGCGGACAGATCCAGAGGCAGCATGCCCGGGGCGTGGGCCCCGTCCACCAGCACGTCCACGCCCCGGCCTTGCAGGGCGCGCACCATGCGGTGGATGGGCAGGATCAGCCCGGTGGGGCTGGTGACGTGGTCCAGCAGGGCCAGGCGGGTGCGCGGGCCGGCCGCGGCCAGCACGGCGTCTCGCGCCTGCTCGGCCGACGCCAGGGGGAAGGGCACCTCGGCCACCACCACCTCGGCGCCCTGTTGACGTGCCACAAACTCCAGGGCGTTGCGGCAGGCGTTGTAGGCGTGGTCCGTGGTGAGCAGCTGGTCGCCGGGTGACAGCTTCAGGCTCCGCAGCACGGTGTTGATCCCGGCCGTGGCGTTGGGCACGAAGGCCAGGTCCGCCGGGGCCGCGCCGACCAGCGCCGCCACCGTCGCCAGGGCATCGTCCTGCAGGGCGGGCAGGCGTCGCACGAAGAAGCGCAGGGGCTGGCGCTCCAGCCGAAGCCGCAGCTGTCGCTGGCGCTCCAGCACGGCGGCGGGGCAGGCGCCGAAGGAGCCGTGGTTGAGGAACACCACGTCGGGGTCCAGGGGCCAGCGCGCCGCGTGGGCCGAGGGGGCGGGGAGCTGTCTCTGCCGGGGCATGGTCCATATCGATGGTACGCCCTGGCCGGCCGCGGGCAAAGCCGGAAAACGTCAGCCGACCTCAGCGGTAGATGGTATACAAATGGCACCGCGTCGCCGGACAGTTCAGCCGACGACGGACATTCAGACAGGGAGGTGCCCATGGGACAGAGCTTTCACATTGATCACCCGATCATTCACATCAGGCAGCACACGGCCATGTCGTGCTGGTCCGCAGCAGCCGGCATGGTGCTCGGCATCCAGGGCAGCGTGGGTGCAGGCGGCGCCAACTACAACGACGCCGAGGGCCTGGTGCCCAACTGGGCCAACCTGCAGACGTTCGCCGACGCCCACGGCTTTCGCATCTACCGCCCCCAGAGCTGGTCCACGACGGCCATCGTGGACATGCTGCATCGCAGCCCGCTGATGGTCATCGGCGCCTTCCCCCAGGGCCACGCCATCGTCGTCGGCGGCGCATATGGCGACGGCACCCCCACGGGCACCAACCTCAAGATCCACGACCCCGCCGCCAACGGCCCCGTCACCGGGTCCTATCAGCGGTTGATGGACCATTTCCCGCTGGCCACTGTGCACATCCTGCACCTCTGACGAACCGACTACTTCGCCCCGAAATGCGGCGCCAGCATCCTGGCCGCCGCCTCGCCCACCAGGGCGTTGCCCATGGCGCTGAGGTGGCCCTTGTCGTTGGGCAGGGTGGCGCTGGCCGCGTCGGGGCCGCAGCAGTTGCGCAGGTCCACCAGCGGGATCTTCGTCTTCCTGGCGTAGTCGATGACCCAGTCGTCCCCCTTGCGGTTCAGCGGCCGCCCCCCCGGCGCGTGGGTCAGGTCGATGTAGGTGGGCAAGAAGCCGACCATCAGGCGGCCGCCCCAGGTCTTGAGTTTCGCGCGCATGCTGTCGAAGCTCTGCTGGCGCTCGGCGTCGGAGACCCGGGGCACGCGGAACTCGTTGGTCTCGGCGTCGGGCATGAGGAAATGATCCCGGTAGTGGGGGAAGAGCATGCGCCGCAGCAGGGCGTAGATGCGGCTGTGGCGCGACAGCACCACCCGCGCCCCGGCGGCCAGGTCCGCCCCGCCGGCGATGGACTCCCGGTCCGAGACGAGCACCAGGTTGTAGTCGTGCAGCGGCACGAAGACCAGCACCCAGTGGGGCTTGTAGTCCTTGACCACCTTGTGGAAGAGCCAGGACACCTGGGTCGTGGAGTAGCCCGACTGGGCCGCGTTGAGCACCTCCACCCGGGTGGCTTTGCCGGCCCAGCGCTTGGCCCGGCGGGTGAGCGAGCGGCGCAGGGCGTCGCCCACGGTGTAGCCGTCGTCCACGCCCCAGCCGAAGGCGGTGGAGTCGCCCATGATGGCCAGGCGCAGCACCCCCGGCGTGCGCTTCTCCGTCAGCGTCGTGCGCAGCCCGCGGCTGTTGGTGTTGAGCAAAAAGCCGCGGGGGTTTTCGTGGGTCGCCTGGCGGAAGTTGGTCAGGTTGGGCGAGCCGAGCCAGTTGCCCTTCCAGGGCATCTCGTAGGCCGAGCGGACCCCTGTCACGCGCAGGGTCAGCTCCGCCGCCGCCAGCAGCAGCAGCGCCACCACCAGCCCCATGATCAGCCGCCGGCGCAGCGGCAGCCGACGCCGCCGGCCCTTGCGCGGTCTGTCCGTGGACTCGCTCACTTCTTCCCCGCCTTGAGGGTGGTGTTGTCCTCGCTGACGGCGAGCTGCTTGGCGAAGGTGCGCCAGCGCTCGAGCGCGGTGGCGCGCAGCACCGGGTCCTTGACGCGGTAGAGCACCACGTGGTCCCCGCCGTTGGTGCTGCGGGCCAGGGGCGGCCCCAGGGCCTTGGCCAGCCCCTTGCGCAGGCGGGCCCGGTCCCCGGGCATGAACAGGTCCGGCCGCCAGGCCACGGCGCCCACGCCCAGGGAGGCCAGCCGGCCGGCCAGCTGCCCCTGGTTGTGCTTGCCGAGCAGCAGCTTGGTGCGCACCCAGGAGCCGATCTTGAAGCGCGGGCCGGAGCGGTGGTCGCCGCCGAGGCAGCGGGCCAGCAGCGGCCGGCCGTGGGCGTGCTGGTGGGCGCAGTCCAGGGTGGAGAGGAAGGTCTCCATGCGCTTGGACCCCGCGTGCAGCTCCGGCATCAGGTGCAGCAGGGCCCCCGCGTCGGGCAGCTTGGCGTAGGCCGCGGGCACCTCCAGCGGCCAGCGCCCGGTGCGGCCGGGCATCTGGGTGCAGACCCAGAGGTCCACCAGGGCCAGGGGCAGCAGCAGGGCGGCCCAGCGGTTGCGCCGGGCCAGGCGGTCGGCGGTCATGGCGGCCACGGCCCCCAGGGCCAACGCGGCGACGAAGACCAGCCGCACGGGGAAGCGGAGGAACGAGGCCAGGTCCAGCTTGACCAGCGGCGCCAGGACCCAGGGGACGCCCTCGGAGAAGGCCGAGCCGCGCAGGGTCGGTCCGAGGGCCACGGCCAGGGCGGCCAGGCCGAGCAGCAGGCACATCAGCCAGGGTCGGCCCGGCGCGCGCAGGCGCAGAGCCAGGGCGGCCAGCACCAGGGGCAGAAATCCCAGGGCCGGCACCATGGAGTGGCTCTCGCTGTCCGCCGAGGCGCTCACCCCGGCCAGGTCCGCCAGGTTGGCCGAGCCGGCCCGCAGCACCCCCTTGTCCGGCATGTCGCGGAAGGAGTCGATGGCCCGGGCCCCCCCGCCGCCCGAGGCGAAGGCCACGGTGTACATGCCGCCGGCCAGCGCCATGATCGCCAGGGCCAGGGCCAGGGGCCGCCAGCTCAACGCCCTGAGGCGCCGCGCCAGCACCGGCCGCAGCGCGCTGCCCACCACCCAGAGGGTGGCGGCGATGCCGGTGTAGGCCGAGGTGAGCAGGCACAGGATCCAGAGCAGGCCGGCCACGCCGCCGTGGCGCAGGCGCGCCCCCGGCTCGGTGCAGCGGTGCCACTGCCAGGCCAAAAGCGGCAGCCACGGGTTGAGCAGAATATAAGGGTGCCCCTCCAGCAGGGCGGTGGCCGCCACCCCCGAGAAGGCGTAGGTCAGCCCGGCCAGCAGCGACCAGGGCCAGCGGGCGCCCAGCACGCGAGCGGCGAAGCGCTCGGCGGCCCAGGCCGAGAGCACCGGCCCGACCAGGGTCACCAGGTAGAGCAGCGTCGGTCCCCCCAGCAGGCGCCCCACGGTCATCGACAGCAGCAGCAGCACCAGGCTGTCGGACCGCCGCAGGTCCAGGCCCTCGGGCCACCCGCACATGGGCGTGACCAGGCCGTCGCCCAGGGCCGGCCCCACGCCGCCGGTCCAGAGGGTGCCGAAGATGTCGAAGTGACGGCTCACCATCACCGAGACGCCGGTGACCTGGGGCCAGGACCAGACCACGCAGACCAGGGCGTAGAGGGCCACGGTCACGGCGTTGCGCACACGGGGCCGCTCGCACGCCGCCGCCGCGCGCTCAACGGCGGCTGGCCAGGTCACGCCGCTCAAGCCGCGGGCTTCCCTGCCGGGGGCTCGTCGTCCCGGCCCCGGCGCCAACCCCACGCCAGCAGGGCCACCAGCGCCACCAAAAACAGCCCCCAGCCCAGGGCCGCCACCGTGGGCAGCACCTGGGACACGGTGCCGTGGCGGCCGGGGTAGGCCGCGGTGGTGGGCGAGGCGATCCAGCCGGAGCGCCCCTTCTCCAGGCGCCAGCTCATGCCGTCCAGCCGCGTATCGATCATGCGCACCACGCCATCGTAGGCCGATGCGACGGACCCCTTCTTGGTGCCCACGAACAGGCGCAGCGACATGGTCTGCACGAAGGCCCCGGAGTAGCGCCCCATCCACACGCCGTCGTGGGGCTGGTCGCCGGACACGCTGCCGTCGTCGGAGAGAGCCACGTAAAGAATGCGCCCGCCACGGGTCATCTCCACCAGCGCCGACTTGAGCGTCACCTCGTTGGGCACGGCCAACTGGAAGACCAGCTCGGTCTGCTTCTTTGATGAGGCCTTGCTCTTTTTGGCCTGGCCCCACGCGGGACCGGCCAGCAGCAGCGCCAACATCAGCACCGCGAACCTCATGCCCCCTCCTCCTCCGCGCCCTCTGCGCCCTTGGCGTCTCCCTCCCTCTCCTCCTCCGCGCCCTCCGCGTTCTCCGCGGTTCCCTCCTGCTCCTCCTCCGCGCCCTCGGCGTTCTCTGCGGTTTTCCCCCGCTCCTCCTCCGCGCCCTCGGCGTTCTCTGCGGTTCCCTCCTGCTCCTCCTCCGCGCCCTCCGCGTTCTCTGCGGTTTTCCCCCGCTCCTCCTCCGCGCCCTCAGCGTTCTCTGCGGTTTTCCCCCAGGCCGACCACTGCTCCGGGCCGTCCACCACCCACAGGGGGAACCGCCGCGCCACGCGCTTGCCCAGGGAGAGCACCGGGTCCGTGGGGCCGGCGCGATCCAGCTGCTCCGGGTCGGTGACCAGCAGCGCCACCGGCGGCCCGTCGGACACCGCCAGCCGCTCCACCGCTGTGACCAGCTCGTCGGGCAGGGGGTTCTCCTCCAGGCAGCTGACCACCGCGTCGCCGCCGTGATCCGGCGCCGGGCCGAGCAGCACGACGCGGTGCCCGGCCAGGGGCCCGGTCAGGGCCGCTGCCACCTGGCCGGCGTCGAGGTGCACCGGGTCCACGGCCTCACCGGCGGCCACCGCCAGCCGCGCCGCGCCACGGGGCCGCCTGCCGGTGAGCGCCAGGGTGATGGCCATGCCGAGGCCGAGGGTGACGAAGGCCAGGGCCCAGAGCACGAAGCCGGAGCCGAGGTTGGCGCCGCCGCCGGTCTGGCTCTTGGGCCGCGTGGTGCGGGTCACCGTGGGGATTACCGGCCGCACCTCGCCGAGGTTACGGCCCAGGCCCGTCGTCGGCCGCCGCCCCCATGGCACGTGGCCCGGCGGCAGGGGCTTGCCCACCACGTCCCGGGGCACCTCCTTGACCTTGCCGTCGGCGAACAGCTGTAGAAAGACCAGGGCCTGGGCCTGCTCGGGGTCGATGCGGACCTTGGTCTTCCAGCTGCGGCGCTCGGACTTGATCTTGATGTTGACCACGCCGTCGGGGAAGAAGGGCGCCGGCGCGGAGAAGATGCGGTCCCCCTTGGCCACGTCGCTGTGCTGGATCTTGCCGCTGTCCGCGGGCTTGACCTTGCGGGCCGAGCCCATGGAGCCCTTGAGGGTCACCGTGGGCGGCTTCTTGAGGTAGCGCTTCGGGTCGTAGATCTGCAGCAGGAAACCGGGCCGCCCCTTGGCGATCTTGGTCGAGGGCTTCGGTATGCCGGGCGCGCCGGGGTGGGCCACGGCCTTGACGTTGGTGAGGGCCACGGCCCGGGGCTCCTTCTTGATGCGGCCCCGGGTCTGCAGCCGCAGCACCACCAGGGGCTGCTTGTCCTTGGGGTTGACCTTGACCTTGATCACCCACTTCTGGGCGCCCGACCGCACGGTGATGGTGAACGCGCCGCCGGGCATCACCGGCGCCGGCGCGGAGTAGACGTTGTCCCCCTGGAGCGAGTCGCCGTGGGCAGCCTTGCCGCTGTCCTTGGGCTGGAGCATCTTGACGTTGCCCATCATGCCGGTGAGGGTCACCAGCGGCGGCACCTTGAGCAGCTTGCCGGGGTCGTACAGCTGCAGCAGCATGCTCATGCGCTGGCTCGGCGCGGAGGGGGTCACGGCGCCGGGCGCCCGGGGCTTGCCGTCCTCCCGGGCGGTCTTGCTCACCTTGCCGTCCTTGGCCAGCCGTAAAAAGACCAGGGCCCGGATGTCGTTGGGGTCCAGGGTGACCTTGATGGTCCAGGTGCGGGCGCCGGAGGCGATGGTGATGGTCACCGTGGGGTCGGGGAAGCCGGGCACCGGCACGGAGTAGATGCGGTCCCCGGCCGCCACGTCGGCGTGGAGCCGGCTGCCCTTGTCCTCGGCGGTCACGGCCCGCGAGCCCCCGGCCGAGCCCTTGAGCGTCACCTTGGGGTCCACGGTGATCAGCGCCGCCGGATCGTAGATCTGCAGCAGAAACCCCATGCGCTTGGTGGGCGTGGTCGGGGGCTTCGGCCGGGGCACCTGGGCTGTCGCGGGGGCAGGCAGCGACGCGATCAGCAGCGCGGCCACCAGCCACAGCCTGCGGACAACATTAAAATAATCCATCACGAGCATTCGATCCTTTGGCCCCGAAAGTCTAACAGAAGAAGCCGGACAGGTCGAAAGATCCGGCTTGAATTCGACCCCGCCGTTCGGTAGGATATTGGGTAGGATAATTGGTAGGATGAATATGAGATGGCCAAGGTCAAGGTCAGCCTGACTCTGGACGAGAATGTGTTGCGGGCCGTGGACCTCGAGGCCGCGCAGGACCCCGGGTCCAACCGCAGCGCGTTCATCGAGGCGGTGCTGCGGGGCTGGATGGACCGGAGGCAGCACCGGACCCTGCACGAGGACATCGCCACCTATTATTTGCAGCGCTCCACAGACGAGGCCACCGAGGACGAGTCCTGGGCCGAGCTGGGCGACAGCACCGTGGAGCAGGGCTGGGACGATGACTGACCTCCCCTTTCCCCGGCGCGGTCACATCTACCGAGTACAGATCCCCGGCGAGCCCGGACAGAAATCACGCCCTGCGCTGGTGCTCTCGCCGGACGTGCGAAACCGCCTGGCCAGCGACGTCATCGTCGTCCCTCTCAGCAGCCACCTGCGCGCGGCGCCGACCCACGTGCGGCTGCGGCCCCGGGAGGGAGGGCTCCCCCGGGCGTCGGTGGTCAAGGCCGAGCAGATCACGACGCTACCGCGGGATCGGCTCAGCCCCCGCCCCCTGGGCGGCCCCCTGGCGGCTCACCGCTTGCTCGCGGTGGAGAAGGCCGTGCTCCGCTCCATCGGCGTCCCCGTGGAGTGATCTACCAGCCCCGCTTCTTCAGGCAGCCCGCCACCGCCCCGGCCACGGCGTCGTGCCCGCGCGGGGTCCAGTGGCCGTCGAAGGTGTAGTAGGCCGGCGCCTCGGCGGTGTTGGCCCGGCGCAGGGCCGGCGTCAGGTCGCAGGCCTCCACCGACAGCTTGGCCAGGGTCTCCTCCAGGGCGCGCCGGGGGGCGTCCAGATCCGCTCGGGCCGGGTCGAGGCCCACCATCTCCAGGGTGGGGCCGGCGCGCTGGCGGTCCACGGCGAAGGCCGGCGGCGCCAGGGCCACCAGCAGCTTGTGGCCTCGCTTGCGGGCGTCGTCGCGCAGGGCGGTCAGGGCCCGGCGGGTGGCCGGCATCAGCGTCTTGAGCAGCTTGCCGCCCCGGTCGGTGCTGGTAAACAGCGACAGCTCACTGCGCCAGCGGGGCAGAGAGTGGTGGGTGCCGTCGCGCAGGGACTGCAGCCGGTACCAGACCCGCAGCCGGCCGTAGAGGTAGGAGTGGGCCATGAGCCACTTGGTCAGAAACGTCACGTCCTGCTTGGGCAGCAGATCGCCGGTCTTGGCCTTGCGGCCCCCGGGCTTGTGCCCGCCGAACACCGGCAGGTTGCCCTGCTTGCGCTTGAACTCGGCGTTGTCGACGAAGTCGTTGCCCAAAAAATAGACCAGGATCACGCCCTGCAGCGGCTTTAGCCCGGGCGCCAGCTCGCCGTAACGGCCCGCGGCCTGCCAGGTGGAGTAGGTGTCCACGCCGCCGTTGAAAAAGAGCTGGCCGGTGCGTTGCTTCAGCCGGGCCTGGAAGGTGTCCTGCTCCTTGACCTGCAGCGCGATGACGAAGGAGTCGCCCACGGTGAGCCAGCGCTTGACGCCCGCCGCCGGAGCCGGGACCTTGCCGCCGCGCAGGCCCAGGGAGTTGGTGCGCAGGGGCGCCGTGAAGCCGAGGCAGTCGACCTCGCCGGCGAAGTTTTTCACCGGCACCCGCTGCAGGCGCTCGTGGGTCATGTACAGGCCGTCGGGGGTGGCGTTGGGCGAGTCGAAGAGCAGGTCCGCGTTACCCGGCGGGCGGGCCAGGCGGGCGCCCAGCTCGGCCAGGCCCAGGCCCAGGGCCAGGCCGCCCAGCAGCAGGCCCAGCCGCTTGAGCATCCAGGCGCGGGTGTCGTGGCGGCGGCGCGCCGTCATGGGCACTTCACCGCCTTCTTCAACGTGGGCAGCTTGATCCTGGCCATGTCGAACAGGGCGTGGTCCGCGGTCTCGGCCACGGGCTCGCCGGCCGCCGCGCGCAGCCCGGCCACGCATTTTTTGGACTGGGCCTTCTTGGTGAACAGGCGCTTGTGCACCATGACCCAGCGCAGCCCCCCCGACTTGAGGCAGTAGACCGTCTCCTTCCAGTCGTTGGAGATGCCCCGGGTCAGGGCGGGGTAGTCGTCCCAGCGGGTGAGGCCGAGGTTGATGGCCACGGTGGTGGGCTGGCCGTGGTGCATCTGGGCCATGTACATCGTGCAGCGGGCCACGGTCACCCCCGGCAGCAGCCGCGGGATCTCGGCCACCGGCCCCTCGCCGTCGATCTTGTCGTAGATCTTCGGCACCCGGGCGTCGGAGATCTCGGCCACCACCGGCACGGGCAGGGCCCACACCCGCTCGACCATGACGGCCGCGAACAGCAGCAGCGCCCCCACCACCTGCAGCCGGCGCCCGGGCAGCGCGCTGATCACCAGGGCCAGGCCCACGCTGCCGAGCATGACGAAGATGCCCGCCTGCTGCCACACCGGCGGCACGCCGCCGTACAGCGGCACCAGATACGCCAGGGCGTAGAAGAAGGGGTTGATGATCTGTTTCTCCCCCACCAAAAACACCGGCCCCATGGAGAGGAAGCCGAAGAGAAAGGCCAGGCCGAGCACGATGACGCCCCAGCGGGCCCGGCGGCGGATGGCCACGGCCAGCCCGCCCAGCATGGCCAGAAACGGGATCCAGCCCACGTAGACCAGGTTGTGCAGCTCGTCATCCAGGCGGGAGGGCTTCTGCTGCCGCACCTGGAAGGGGTCCAGCAGCGCGGCGGGCGTGGCCACGTTGAACTCGGACGAGGACACGCCGATGGAGGGCGCCACCCGGGTGGTGGGGATGCCGGCGAGGAAGTTCTCCTGCATCACGAACCAGTGGTGCAGCAAGAAGGCCGCCACCAGGGCCAGGCCCATGCCGGCGTAGGCGATGATCAGCTGGCGCAGCTGGGGCCAGGCGCTGCGGCCCCGGGAGCGGGGCACCCGCGCCACCAGCGGCAACAGCAAAAAGAGCATCACCGCGATGAACACGCTGTAGGTGGGGCAGGAGCAGGCGGCCAGCAGCAAGCCCCCCATGGCGGCCAGGGGCCAGCGCCACCCGCCGTGGAGCCGGGTCTCCAAGAGGGCCAGGGCGATGAGGGGGAAGAGCCAGGCGGTGAAGCGCTCGTGCACGCCGCTGGCCAGGGCGTGGCCCAGCAAAAAGGGCGAGGTCTGGGCGATGACGCCGGCGCAGACGCTGCCCACGCGGGACGCGCCCAGGTGGCGGCAGAGCAGGTAGACCACGCCGGCCACGGCCACCAGGTTGAGCACCACGAAGAGGTTGGCCGCCAGCACCGGCCCGGCCACCACGGTCACCGGGGCCATGATCAGGGCCGGCAGGAACATCACGTCCAACAGCACGCCGCCGGCGGTGGGGTTGAGGTAGTAGGTGTGGGGGAAGTGGCCGCCGAAGACCTGCCGCAGGGTGTGCCAGTAGGCCCAGCAGTGCTTGTACACGTCGCCGCCGGTGCCAGGCAGCGCGCCGAAGGGATCCGCCAGCACCCGCCCCATGGGGAGCAGGGCGCCGATGATCATCACCAGCAGGGGCCAGTATTTGGCCAGCCAGGCACGATCCGGCAACTTCCAGAAACTGCTGTTTGAAGAGGAAGGCATGGGCGGCGACGGGGCAGCGTCTGTTAATGATACACCATATCGGCGGTCCAGAAATAATGGAACCAAACGGGCGTCCGTGCTCTACTTGAATCCTCCTTTTTTCACAGAAATCGACGCAGTGACCGAGCCCGCCCCCATAGAGAGCACCCAGGAGCGCCGGCCCTGGCACGGGCGGCTGTGGGACCGGCTGCGCCGGCCGGCCCAGGAGGCGGTGCTGCCGCGGCTGGGCCCCCGCCCGCGCTACATGCTGCCGGTCTACCTGGCCCTGCTGCTGACGGCCTGGATCGTGCTGCAGCCGGCCAGCCGCACGCCGTGGAGCACCCTGCCCGGCAACCTGGAGCACCCCGACGCCAGCTACGCGCTGAACAACCACTGGGTGATCCAGAGCCGGGGGTTCCTCGCCAGCCTCAACAGCCGCCTGCTGGCCTTCCCCGTGGGCGAGGACCGCTTCGTCACCAGCGGCTTCCCCCTGGACGTGCTGGCCGCCTGGCCCCTGGTCAAGCTGCTGGGCTGGCCCGCGGGGCTGACGGTCTTTTTGGTGCTCGCCCTCTGGGCCGCGGGGGCGGCCATGGCCTGGCTGGCCGGGCGCTGGTGGCGCTCGGCCTGGGCCGCGGCCGTGGCCGGCGTGGCCTACCAGACCTCGGGGGTGCTGCTGGTGGAGGCCACCCGGGGCGCCTACCACACCGTGCTCGGCGCGGTGTTCGTGCCCCTGGCCCTGGGGCTGTTGGCCCGGGCGCTGGTCACGCGCAGCCAGCGCGACGGGCTGCTGGCCGGGGCCTGCGCCGGCCTGGCCGCCCTGGCCTACTGGTACCTCGGCTGGTTCGTGGGTCTCGGCGCGGCGGCCCTGGTCCTGCTCGGCTTCGTCGAGCGCCGGGCGCCGTGGCGCGTCTACCTGGCCGCGGCCACGGCCCTGGTGGTGGTGGCCGGCCTGCCCCTGGTCTACACCGCCGTGTGCGCGGCCGAGGCGCCGGGCTACGACATCGACAAGTGGGACATGATCCTCACCGGCGCCAAGGAGCAGTCCCTGGCCGGCTGGGTGGCCAGCGAAAATGGCCTGCTGTCGGAGAAGGCGCCCGTGGGGCTGTGGGCCTGGCGCCCCGTGCTGGTGGGGCTGGTGCTCCTCGGCATCTGGCGGCGCCGGCGCCGGCGCTGGATGGCCCCGGCCCTGTGGATCGCCCTGGGCCTGCTGCTGGCCATTGGCCCATGGGTCGTGCTGCCCGGCGGCCTGCTGCTGCCCGGGCCCCAGCTCGGCTCCATGGACACGCCCATGCTGCGCCGCATGTGGTGGCCCTACCGCGCCCTGCTGCTGGCTGCCCCGGCCGTGGCCCTGCTGGCTGCCGGCGGCGCCGCGCGCCTCCACGGCTGGCTGCCGCGAATGCAAGGGCTGGCCGACCGGGTCTTCGCCCGGCTGCGCGAGATGGAGGTGGAGCACGCCATCCACCGCCGCTGGGTCCCTCGCGCCCTGCCGCACCTCGGCTACCTGCTGGCGGCGCTGCTGCTGGCTGAGGCCTTCCTGGTCCAGCCGCGTCTGCCCCTGGCCTCCATGCCCTTCGTCAGGTCCGCCGCGGCCCGCACGCTGTCCAGGGGGGGCAAGGGCCCGGCCCTGGTGCTGCCCTTCGGCCGCACGCCCATGCGCAAGGACACCTTCATGTACGTCGACCAGATCCACCACCGCCGGCCGCTGCTCAACAGCCCCACCTTCCCCCACGCCTCTCTGGTCACCCTGCGCATGCGCCGCTCACCCACCTGGGCCGCCCTGGACTACCTCGGCCTGTGCGAAGTCAACCCCAAGGCCAAGGGGCACAAGAAGGACTTCGCCCGCGCCATGGCCGGGCTACGGCAGGTGGGCCTGAAGGCGGTGCACGTGCAGATGACCGTGGTGCAGGCGGCGGAGACCCGCCTGCCCTACCTGCGCTGCATCGAGCGCATGCTCGGCAGCCGCTACGACAAGGCGGGGCCCTTCCGGGTCTACCCCGTCAGCGCGAAGAAGCTGGCCGCGCGCTAACGCGCTCCCGATAGACCATGCCGACCACCCCAGGTCCCCAGATCCCCAGGTCCCCAGATCAACGGCCCTGGGGAGCCGCGCTGCTTCTGAGCATCTGCGCGGCGGCGCTGGCCTGGCCGGTGCTGGCCGGCGGCGCCCTCTCCTACCTCGACAACCCGGTGCACCTGGCCGAGGTCCACGCCCTGGCCCACACCGCCGGCGGCGGCTGGTCCGAGGCGGCCTTCTGCGGATTCCCCGTGCACCAGCTTCACTCGCCGCTGTGGTACGGGGCCCTGGCGGCCCTGGTGCGGGCGGGGGTGCCGCTGGAGCCGCTGTATGCCGGGGCGGTGGGGCTCGGCTTTTTGGCGCCGTGCCTGGCGCTGCTCGTGGTGGCCCGCCGCCGCCTCGGCGGACACGCGAGCGTTGTGCCCGCCGCCGCCCTGGCGTTTTTGCTGCTGATCCAGCGGCCCGGGCTGCTGGGCCTCGGCTCGACCCTGGGGGGCATGTGGACCTTCTCCCTGGCCGCCGCCGGGCTGATCCTGCTGCTGGACCGCCTGCAACGGCCCCACCGCAGAGGTAAGGACCTGGCCTGGACCGCGGCGCTGTTCGGGCTCGTCGGCCTGACCCACCTCTTCGCGGTGCTGCCGGCGGCCCTGGCCCTGTTGCTGCTGGCCGTGATGCGCAGGGGCCGGGGCGTGGGCCGCCAGGCCGTGGCCGCTGCGCTGGGCGGCGCCGCCTCGGCTGCCTACTGGCTGCCGCTGCTTTGGGCCACCGGCGGGCGGCTGGTGGCCGAGACCCAGCACCTGTCCGCCGGGCCGCTGCTGGCCCGCCTGCTGCTGCCCACGCGCATCTTCGGCCTGGTGGTGGGCCACATGGACCGCCGCTCCATCCCGGGCGACCTGCACTACACCGACGCCGCGCCCATGGTGGTCCTGGTGGCGGCGGGCCTGGCCGGGCTGTGGCTGGCGGCGCGAGGTCTGCGCGAGCAGGAGGGCGATGAGCTGCCCGTGGTGGGCGGGCTGCTGGCCCTGATCATCTTCGCCTTGCTGCTGCTGGCCGAGCCCCTGGAGCTGGACCTGCTCGGGCCGGTGAGCTGGCGCTTCGTGGCCTTCGTGCGCATCGGCCTCGCCCTGGCGACCCTGCCGCTGCTGGACCGCCTCTGCCGACGGGTGCGGCTGTCGCCGGCCCACGGCCTGATCCTCGGCCTGGCCGCCCTGGCCTCCTGCTGGTGGTGGGGCCGCCCCCTGGCCGCCGAGGTGGTCCCGGCTCGCGGCGCCGAGATGGACGAGGTGCGGGCCCTGTGGCGCGGCATCGCCAAACTGCGTCGCCCGGACTGGGGGCGGGTCTACCTGCAGGACACCCTGCTCACGCCGCCGTTTTCCCGGCGCCTCGGCATGTCCCACGTGCTGGCGCTCACGGCGCGGCAGACCGGAGCGCGACAGCTGGGCGCGGCCTACAGCGTCACGCCCTTCCCCACGGCCCGCTGGACCGCCAGCGAGATGGGCAGCCTCTACAAGCGCCCCCTGCGCGGACCGCGCCAGCTGCGCCGCCTGCTCTGGATGATGGAGCGCACCAACGCCACCCACCTGGTGATCTCCGATCCGTTCCTGGCCCACACCCTGGATCGGGTCAACCGCTTCGAGCGCCTGCTGCGCGCCGGTCGCTTCACGCTCTACGCCCGCCGCGAGACCACGTCACGATGGGCCGCGCCGCTGACCCCCAGCCTCACCGTCACCGGCGCTGAGCACCAGCCGGGTCGCATCCGGGTCACCCTGCTCAATCCCCGGGCGGGGGGCCGCCTGCTGGTCAAGACCGCGGCCGCGCCGGCCTGGCAGCTCGCGGGCCCCGACGGCGCGCGCCTGGCCGCCACCCGTGACGGGCTGATGGAGGTCCGGGCGCTGCCCGTGGGCGTCCACGCCTTGACCTTGACCTACGAGGCGCCGTGGTGGCCGTGGTGGATCACGTTGGTGGGGTGGGGGTTGATCGTTGGGGTGTTTTTCTGGGGGCGGCGGTCGGGGGGGAGACAATAAAAAATAGAAAATAAAGAACATGAAATGGGAAATGGGTGGGCGTGCCGACGGGGGTGCGTGGACTGTGGTTGGGGGGTGGGTCGTGCCGACGGGGGTGCGTGGACTGTGGTTGGGGTCGGTTTAACTAGGAACTGGGAACAAGGAACAAGGAATGTTCAATGGGCGGGTCGTGCCGGCGGGGGTGCGTGGACCGTGGTTCGGGGGGGGGGGTCGTGCCGGCCG
>PVBE011508528.1_pt1 | contig 35375 bp, 35 predicted proteins | sample 1631181 | NCBI WGS metagenome assembly PVBE01 (sample SAMN08397723, study PRJNA350692) | Marine metagenome, whole genome shotgun sequencing project. | isolation source: water | place: Pacific Ocean | collected 2012-04
ACGACGATGACGCCACCGGCACCCTCCCCGCCAGCGAGGACAACATCGAAGGCAACTTCTCCGGCGAGTGCGCCGACGACGCCGACAACGACGCCGACGGGGACTTCGATTGCGCCGGCGAGGACTGCGCGGGCGCGGCGGTGTGCGCCGCCGGCGGAGGCTGCAACTCGTCGATCTCAGCCGCGCAAGCGTCGGCCTGGGCCCCCCTGGTCCTGCTGTTGGGGCTCCCCGCGATCAGTCGACGGCGACGATCGTCCAGCTGAGCTTCTCCCAGGGGCAGTCCGGCTCCTCGCAGGGGGCGAAGGGATGGTCCCGCGTGTTGCTCTGCGCCGCGCTCACGGTCAGCACGTAGCCGTCCACCTCCGCCTCCTCGTGGGTGAAGAGCACCGCCTCGTTGCCGTCGGGGCTGGTGAACGTGACGGGCTTGTTCCGGTACTTGCCCGACTCGCCCGCCCACGTTCGGCAGGTCTCCTTGTCGCGCGGGGACTCCACCGTCCAGCCGCCCAGCGGCTCGAGCAGCTCGATGTTGCCGCCGAGCCAGACCGGCTCGCCGCTGTCCGCATCGGCCAGCATCAGCGCCGGCTCGAACTCGTCGCCCATCGGCGGATCGAAGCCCCGGGCGGTGATGTCGTAGAGCCCCTCGCGAGGCGCCTCCAGCGGCTCGCCCCCCTCCCGCAGCAGCGCGAATCCGTAGAGGTCGTCCTTGCCCTGGATCTGCACGTCCGGGGCCCACTGCGTGTTCCAGCCGCGCAGCTCGGTCGGCAGCGGCTCCGCCTCCGAGTCGTGCACGTCGAAGCGGAAGAAGGAGTCGGTGTGGTCGTCACAGCCCGGGTCCTGCGCCTCGGGGGCGCAGCCCAGCATCGCCACCACCGCGATCCAGACGCCTCGCTGCATGCCCGAAGCGTACACTCGACCGCCCGATGAGCCGAGTCTCCTGGCATGCCTGTTGCCGCGTTCCGGAGAATCTCCACGCCGCTGCAACAGACTTCGGCCGCGGACCCTGGGAGCGTGGGGTCATGAAGTGCGCGTTCCCGATCCTGCTCGCCCTCCTCACGGCGTGTGTCGGCGCCGACGAAGTCGGCTTCGGCGGAGACCCCTCGGACTACGACTCCGTGAATGACGACGAGGACCCCACCGCTACCGACGACGACGACAGCGAGCCCGCTGTCGACGACGATGACGCGGTCGATCTCCCCGAAGACGACGCTGAAATGGTCGACTGGTCAATCCCAGACAGCCTGGACTGCGGTGAAGTCGCCACCGCATCCGTCGAGGTGCGCAACCTCGGCTCGGCCACGTGGACCCGCGACGGCTTCTACAAGCTCGGCACGGTCGACGACGACGACCCCCTGTTCCTCGGCGTACGCGTCCGCCTCGGCGAGGACGATGTCGTTGAGCCGGGGGCGAGCCACCGGTTCGACTTCGAGCTGACGGCCCCCGACGAGGAGGGCTGGTACACGACGGATTGGCGCATGGTCCGCGAAGGCGTGACCTGGTTCGGCGACATCGCATCCCAGGACGTGGAAGTGGTGTGTGAAGTCATCGTGGATGACCCCCCGCCGGACGAGCCCGGGCCGCCCGATCTGTCCACGGTCACGTGGCTGCACTCGAACGTCTCGAGCTGGCCCGCCACGGCTGCCCTGGCGTCGGTGTCGATGAGCGGCGGGCAGATCTGCCTCGACTACGACAAGGCCAACGTCTGGCCGATCTACGACCTCGGCGGCACCGACGTGGTGGGGAACCCCTGGATCTTCATCTACGAGAACGACCAGTGGTACGGCGCCACCTGGGAGTGGCTGCGCCCCGGGCAGACCTGTAAGAGCGCAAGCTCCGTCGCCGGCGACCACATCAAGCAGTGGCCGTTCGACGAAGCCTCGGGGTGGACCCCCACCTCCGGCACGACCTACTACTTCATGGTCAGCGGGCTGGCCCGGTTCTCCGAGCGCAACATCGAGGAGCGCACCGCCCTGGTGCCCTTCGTCTGGCCCTAGTCGGGACGCAGGACCCCGAAGCGGAGCTCGAGCCCGAGGCGGACGAGCACGTCATGGCGCTGGGTCGAGTAGACCTTGCGGAGCTCGTTGGTGGTGCAGCCTGAGCGGGCGCACCACTGGAAGCCTTCGTCTTCGTCAAAGACGAGGGCGGCGCGGTTCAGGTCCACCGACAGCACCGGACCGAGGGCCGCGGCGCGGGTCTTCGTCGGGAACAGGAGCCCGACGCGCAGCCCTGCTCGAAGCTGCGAACTGCGGACCAGCGTCGGAACCTCGGGCACCGATTCATCGCGGGTGGCGCTGTTGCCGTCGGGATCCGTGGTGCGTTCCCAGTGGATCTCCCGCGCCGCTCCGTCGACCGTCCGCACGGCCCACGGGGCGCCGCCGGGGACGAACCAGGCGACGTGCCCGCCCAGCACCAGGAGGGTGCCCGGGCTCACCGCCAGGGCCCCGCCGATGTGGGCCGCCGGCCCGAGGTGCTGCAGCGACCAGATACCCCCGTCGAGGAAGCCCTGCGCGGCGATGAACTGGTTCAAGCCGACGACCGGAGCGAGCCGGGTGAAGGACGCGGCCGCGCGAAGCTCGATCCGGAACCAGCCCGCGCGGGCACCGGAGCTGACGGAGTTGAGGATCCGGAGGTGGGGGCCGACGGCGACGAACAGGGCCGGCTCGGGGGGGTGGCCGCTGATGCCGCCGGTGGGGGCGGCGTCGAGGGCGAAGCGGGCGCCGACGCCGAACGCTCGGCTGGGGAAGGCATCGACGCGGGCGGTGACCCCGACCAGGGCGGCGGCCGCCGCGGTGTGGGGGATCCAGCTGTTGGTGCCGGCGCAGCGGCCGTTGATGGCGCCTTCCACGGCGGTGGTGCAGGAGAGCTCGTGCACCCCGGATCCGGCGGCGTAGGACAACTCGACCTCGAGCACGGGGTCGTTTCGAAGGAACTCCGCCGCGGCTCCCTGCCCGATCCGGTTTGCGCCGCCGAGCCGCCGCAGCCGCACCTTCGCCTTGCGGACGAGGTCCTCGAACATCGTCTGCCCCTCCTGGGAGGCGACGAACGCTTCGAGATCCTCCCTGGCGGCGTCGTCGCGGCCGAGGCACTGGGCGAGCACGCCGCGCCAGTACAGCAGGTAGGGGGCCTTGCTCTCCTCGTAGACCTCGCTGAGTCGGCCCCAGACCTCCGCCACCGCGAGGGTCGAGCTGGCGGCCTGCTCCACCTGGGCGCTGTACAGCTCCGCGCAGTGCTCCTGGTTGACCGCGTCGGCCTCCAGCGCGAGGTCCAGGGGCGTGGGCTCGGCCGCGACCGCGAGGCCGGGCAGAAGCAGGGTCAGCAGCAGCAGCAACAGCGGGGAAGATGCGCGCATTAGCAGCGCCAGAGTACGCCCCCTAGAGCGCGAGCGTGACCCCGGGGAGGTAGGTCGCGGTCATGGACTCGACCTGCACGTTGATGCAGAACTCGCCGGGTGCGCCCTCGCCGCACTCGAGGCAGGTGATGCCGATGGTCTCCGACAACAGCTGGCATGTGGCGCCGGTCTCGCCGCCCAGGGAGGCGTCGAGGGGGCGCGTGTCGAGGGTCGCCTCGAGCGTGCCCCCCTGAAGGCCGTCGAGGTCCGGGCCGAAGATCCCCGCGATCGTCACGTTCGACAGCGCCAAGGTCTCGCCGTCGAGCACGAAGGGGATCTCCGGGACGGGGCACAGGCTGATGCTGGGGTCGGAGAACGTCGCGGGCTGATCCGCCGTGAGCAGGCTCACGCCGCCTTGGATGGTCGCCTCGGGGTTGTTGATGTCGGCGGCGGTCGCGCCGAGCACCTGTACCTGGTCGGCGTCGAAGTCGGAGTCCGCGGTGGCGGCCAGGAGGTAGGCGGCGTCTTCCAACTGTGACTGCAGGATGGGGCCCACTCCGGGCGGCTCGACCCAGGTCCCGCCGCCCATCAGGATCCCGAAGGTGCGCCCCACGAGATCCTCCGGCTCGGTCACCGGCGTGCCGTACGCGCTGGTGGAGAAGGCCAGGGTCAGGGAGACCGGGTCCCACTCCACCATCAGCTCGTATTCCGTGGACGGCGCCAGGTCGTCGGTGGGGTCGAAGCGGATCACCCGCCCGCCGGACTCGAGGGACTGCTCGCCCGGCACCTCGACGCCCGCTGCGTCCACGATGCTGAGGGAGGCCCCCTCCGGGGCGATGTTGAACTCCACCCACGCGTCCGCGGCGTAGAAGAAGTCGTCCTGGTCCGGCATGGGCGAGATGTCGAGGATGGCTGGCTCGGGGTCGGGCACGACGTCGTCGTCGTCCCAGGGCGCCGTGTCGTCGTCGTCGGTGGTGTCGTCGTCGTCGGTGGTGTCGTCGTCGTCGACGGTGGTGTCGTCGTCGTCCGGCGGCGGATCGCCGACGTTGAGGGCCGGTTTGCAGCCGATGCACAGGACGAGGAGGACGAGGCTCAGGCGGGTCATGGACGTGGGGTGCAGCATGGGTTGTGCCAGCGGAGCGGGCGACGCGGGGTCAGGGCTCCTCGCCCACGGGGAGGGTGATCCGCACCGATCCGTCGGGGTCTGCGGCGACCCGCTCGCGGGGGCCGCGCACCCGCGCTTCGGTCAGCTGCAGGTCACCCGCGGTGCCGCCGCTGCGCGTTCCTTCGATCGTGATCGCCCGGTCCCCCAGCAGCTCCGTCGGGGTGCCCGCGCGGACCGTCCGCCCGCGCTCGTAGAGGGCCATCGAGTCCCCCAGTTCGAGGGCCTCCCCGGGGCTGTGGGTGACGAACACCGCCGGGGTGCCGCGTCGCTCCAGGGTCGCGCGGAGGATGCCGCGAAGCCGCTTGCGGCCGTCGCGATCGATGGACGCGAAGGGTTCGTCGAGCAGGAGCAGGCGAGGTTCCACCACCAGCGCGCGGGCCAGCGCCACCCGCTGCCGTTCGCCCCCGGACAGGGCGTTGGGATCCGCCCCCGCCAGCGCGGTCAGGTCGAGCTCTTCGAGCAGGGACCGCACGGCCTCGTCGTCCCGGTGGCGGCGCGGCTTGGGGAGCCCGAAGGCGATGTTGCTGGCCACGTCGGTGAACGGAAACAGGGAGTGGTGCTGGGGCACGTAGCCGATGCGGCGGCGCTCCGCGGGCACGTTCATCCCTGCGGCGACGTCCAGGAGCACATCGTCGCCCAGCTGGATGCGGCCGGTCTGGGGGGTGATGAGGCCCGCGAGCGCCGAGATGGTCAGCGACTTCCCCGTGCCGCTGGGGCCGAAGAGGATGAGCACCCCGTCGTCGAGGCGGAGGTCCGCCGCCAGCGAGAAACCGGGCACCGACAGCTCGAAGCTCGCCTCCAGGGCGGTCATCGCAGGCCTCCCGAGCGGGGCGCGAGCCGGCCCGCGGCGAGGACCACGAGCAGCGACGCGGCCGTCAGCACGACGACGTACAGCAGCGCGAGGCGGTCGTCGCCGGCCTGGTACGCGACGTACAGCTCCAGCGGCATGGTGTTGGTCTCGCCGGGGATGTGGCCGGCGAACATGAGGGTCGCGCCGAACTCGCCGAGGCCGCGGGCGAAGCCCAGCACCAGCGCCGCGACGATGCCCCGCCACGCCGACGGGAGGGTCACACGGAGGAACACCCGGGCGGGCGACAGGCCGAGGCTGCGGCCCACGTGCTCCAGCTCCCGCGGCACCGCTTCGATGGCCGGCTGGGCGGTCTTGACGACCAGCGGGAGGGCGACCACCGCCGCCGCGATGACGGCCGCGGTGGGGGTGAACACGAGGCGCATGTCGAAGGCACGCTCCAGCAGCCCCCCGATCGGTCCCTGGCGACCGAGGGTGACCACGAGGAAGTAGCCGACGACCGAGGGCGGGAGCACCAGCGGCAGGAGCACGGCGGCGTCCACGAGCCCTTTGAGGCGGTAGGTCGTGCGTGCCTGGATCCAGGCCAGGGCGAGGCCCGGCGGGGCCACGATGAGGAGGGCCAGCACCGCCGTCCGCAGCGACAGCAGGATCGGGAAGGCTTCTTCGCTCACGACGTGGGGGGGCCGAAGCCGAAGTCAGCGAACACCGCCGCCCCCGCGGGGCTGGTGACGAACGTCAGGAAGGCGCGCGCGGCGGGGTCGGCGTCGGGGGCGGCGGCGGTCACCACCTCTGCGACGGGGCGGTCGGCCCGGTCCAGAACGGCGACGTCGGGGATGCCTCGCGCCTCGGTGGCGTAGACGATGGCCGCGTCCACCTCGCCGCGTCGGGCGTAGGCCAGGACCATGGAGACGTCGCCGCCGTAGACGAGGCGGTCGCGCAGGCCGTCCCACTGGCCGAGGCCGCGGAGGGCTTCCTCGGCGTAGGTGCCCGCGGGCACGACCCGGGGATCGCCGATGGCGAGGCGTCCGGCGGCGGGGAGGCGGTCGAGGGTGGCGAAGCGCAGGTCCGAACCCGGGGGCCCGATCAGCGCCAGCGCGTTGGTGGCGGCGACCTCGCGGGTGGTCGGATCGGCCAGCCCCTGGGCCACCAGCGAGTCCACCGGGGCGGGGCTGGCGAAGAGCACGGCGTCGATGGGGGCGCCCGCTTCCACCTGGCGGCGGAGGGTGCCGGAGGCGCCGTAGGTGACCCGGAGGTCCCCGCCCCACGCTTCGATCAGCGCCGGCACGACCGTCCGCAGGCTCGCCGCGGCGGCCACGGTGGGAGCTTCGGGGGTGGGGCTGCAGGCCACGACGAGGAACGTCAGGAGTAGCAGGCTCAGGGGGGGGCGGAGCACGGCGCGGACGATAGCAAGCCGCGGACGGAGCCTCCGTCGATGTCAGGCCGCGAGGCGCCGCGTCTCGACCGGGATGCCGACCTGCCGGTAGACGAACTGCAGCAGCCACGCCGGTCCGACCAGGAGGAACTGGATGTCCTGGAAGAAGGACGGCTTCTTGCCCTCGATCTTGTGGCCGATGAACTGAAACACCCATGCGGTGAAGAAGACGCCCGCGCACAGCTTCGTCAGAGGCAGGCCGGCGGCCACGATGGCGAAGTTGATGGAGAGGCAGGCGGCGCCGATCAGGGCCATGCCGGCGAAGATCGTCCAGGACAGGCGGGCATAGAAGACGAGGCAGATCGCCCACGCGAACACAGCCCAGTTCAAGTAGGGGGAGACCTCCGCGAACGGGTGCGGGATCGCCTGCACCAGGCCGATCGAGACCAGCAGGATCACCGGAATGGCGACCCAGTGGATCGCCTTGTTGGTCTTGTTCTGGTGGCTCTCGCCGTACATCTCGAACCAGGTCGTCGCGCTGCGCATCAGTCAAAACTCCTTACTTACGAGAAAGTAAGTACAAGAAGCGCCATGATGAGCGCAACCGCAAAGTGAGAAAACGACGGCCTGCCGCTGAGACCCGTGCCGAGCTGCTCGCTGCCGCCGAGCTGCGTCTGCGGGAGGGGGGCCCGACGGCGCTCCGGTTGGACGATGTCGCCGGAGACGTGGGGGTCTCGCGCCAGGCGGTGCTTCACCACTTCGGGAGTCGTGATGGGCTCATGCGGGCGCTCGTGGAGCAGGCCTGGACGGGGCTGTTCGAGGACCTCGCGGGCATGGCCGGATCCGCCGGGGAGCTGGAGCCCGAGCAGTTCGTGGAGCTGATCGACGATGTCGCCCGGCGCAAGGGCAACGCCCGCCTCGGCGCATGGCTGCTGTTGTCGGGGCAGGGGCTTCCGGATGCCGTGTTCGAGGGGGCAGTGGCGGACCTGGGGACCGAGAACTCCGAGGAGGGGTTCACCATGCTGATGCTCGGCGCCGTGCTGTTCGGTGACGCGATCTTCGGGGAGCGGCTGCGGCAGGTGCTGGGGCTTCCGGAGTCCGAGACCGATCGGGCGGCGTTCCGCGCGTGGTTGGCGCGGCTGGCCCGGGCGGGCACACTCCGCGAGCCGTGATCCTCGATGCCGCTGATCTGAACGCCGGAGCCGTCGTCGAAGCCGACCTGTGCATCGTCGGTGCGGGCGCGGCGGGCATCACGATGGCGCGGACGCTGCGCGGATCGGGGCTGCAGGTCCTGTTGCTGGAGGCCGGCGGCCTGGAACCCAGCTCCGCCAGCCAGGCGCTGTACGCGGGCGAGATGGTCCGGCGCTACGGCGAGGACTCCGCCTACCTCCAGACCAGCCGGCTGCGCTACTTCGGCGGCACCACGGGCCATTGGCGCGGCTGGTGCCGTCCGCTGGACGCCGTCGATCTGGAGGCCCGCGACTGGATGCCCAACAGCGGCTGGCCGATCTCCCGGGCAAAGCTGACGCCGCTGTACCGGCAGGCGTGTGAGGTCGTGCACATCCCGCCGTTCGATGGCGGCGGCGCGGGGAGCACGTCCCACGGACGGCCGATCCTGGAGGTGCCCGGCGGCGAGGTGGAGACGCGGATCTTCCACTTCAGCAAGCCCGTCCGTTTCGGGAAGGTGTACCGCGCCGACATCGTGGACGCCCCCGACGTGCGGCTGCTCGCGGCGGCGGTGACCCACCTGCACACCACCGAGGCCCGAGGCGCGGTCACGGAGGCAGACGCGGTGACCCCTGAGGGCAAGCGCCTGCGGGTGCGCGCCCGCGGCTTCGTACTCGCCGCCGGCGGCATCGAGAACCCGCGCCTGCTGCTGAGCTCGGACGGGCTCGGCAACGACCGGGATCAGGTCGGCCGCTACTTCATGGACCACCCCCACGCCGGCCGGTACGGGCAGGTGCAGTTCGTCGATCGGGCCTCCGCCAAGAAGTTCGCGGCGCTGTACTTCGACCGCAAGGAGGACCCCGCGGTGGGGGTGCGCACCAACGGGGTGTTCGTGCTCAGCGACCGGGTCAAGGCGGAGCAGCGGCTCCAGGGCTGGTCGGTGGGGCTGCGGCGGCAGAAGGCGAGCAAGGAGCTGGACGAGCTCGGGGTCGCGGTCGGGCAGCTGGCGGGCGCGGTCGACACCCTCGGGCAGGACGTGGACGCTGACCCCCGCATCCAACTGGCGCGCATGTCCATCCGAGCGGAGCAGCGGCCCAACCCCGACAGCCGGGTCACGCTCGGCGACGAGGTCGACGCGCTGGGGCTCCGCACCGTCCGCCTCGACTGGCGCTTCACCGACGAGGACGCCGCGAGCATGCGCCGCTCGGCCGAGCGGTTCGTGACGGCGGTGTCGGCGGCGAGCCTGGGGCGGGCGCGGCTGCTGATCGGCCCCGACCAGCCCTGGGACGACGTCAAGGGCGGCGACCACCACATCGGCACCACGCGGATGGCGTCGGATCCGTCGACCGGCGTGGTCGACGGCCACGGGCGGGTGCACGGCGTCGCCAACCTCTGGGTCGCGGGCAGCTCGGTGTTCCCCACCTGCGGGGTGTCGAACCCGACGCTCACCATCGTGGCGCTGGCCCTGCGGCTCGCTGCGCACCTGCGTGCGGAGCTGAGCCGGTGAACGAGGGCGTCCAGGCGCTCCACGTCTGGTGGGTGTTGGTGGGGGAGCGGGCGCCCTGGTTCGCCGCCGCGCTGGCGCTCCCGCTGCTGCTGGCGGGGGCGGCGAAGCGCTGGCCCGACAAGGTCCCCCGGCCCGGCCCGAAGTCCACGGCGGCGGTCCTGATCGCGTCCTTCGGGGTCGGGTACCTGCGGGTGTGGCAGCAGCGGTCGCTGTTCGACGACGCGTTCATCTCGTTTCGGTTCTCGCGCAACTTCGCCGACGGTCACGGCCTCGTCTGGAACGTCGGCGAACGGGTCGAGGGCTACACCAACTTCCTGTGGACCGGGGGGCTGGGGCTGTTCGGCAAGGTGCTGCCCTGGGAGATCCACTGGATCGGCTTCGTCGCATCGATGGGGGTGTTCGGCGCCTGCCTCGCGGTGACCTGGCGGCTGGGGCGGGCGCTGCAACCCGAGGGGACTCCCCACCTGCCGATCGCGGTGGCGCTGCTGGGCACCCACCAGGTGTTCACCGAGTACGGCACCACCGGCATGGAGACGGAGTTCGCCGCGCTGCTGGTGCTCGCGGGGGCGCTGTTCCTGGTGCGGGAGCCGAGCCCGGCGAGCCTCGCGCTGGCGGGCACGTTCCTCATCGGGGCGGCGCTGACGCGCATGGATCACGGGCTGTTCTACGCGGCCGGATCGGCGGTCGTGGGGGCGGATCTGGTGCGGCGGGTGCGGGTCGGTGATCGGGCCGACGTCGTGCGTCTTGGGCTGGCCTGGTCAGCCCCGTTCCTGGGGTTCGTGGCGTGGCTGGGGTGGAAGCTGAGCTTCTACGGGGAGCTGCTCCCCAACACCTACTACGCCAAGGCCGCCCACATCGCGCTGTGGAGGGAGGGGCTGCTGTACGGGGGCACCTTCCTGCTGTCCTCGGGCGGCTGGCTGGTGGTGCCCGCGGCGCTCGCCGTCGGCGTGATCGGGGACCCTCCCGCGCCGCTGCGGCGGTTTCGTTGGTTCGTCGCCCTCGGCGGGGCGATGTACATCACCTACGTCACGAAAGTGGGCGGCGACTACATGGTCGGCCGGTTCTACGTGACGCTCATTCCGCTGGCGTTCCTCGCGGCGGAGGCGGTCGTCCTGCAGACCGCGTCGAAGCGGCGGTGGATGGCGGCGGCGGTCGCGGCGCTGCTGCTGGCGTCCTGTGTGCCGACGGAGCTGTGGCACGGCCGGCAGGTCCGCTGGGGCATGGTCCGCGAGGGCGGCGTGTACCCGATCATGAGCTTCGACCCGTTCCGCGTGGCCCACGAGTCCTGGAGCGTGGGGCGGCGCCTGGGGAGGCTGCGGGAAGCGGGCGTCGAGCCGATCCTGGGCACCGGCGGGATCGGCATGGTCGGCTACTACTCGGGCCTCGAGCTGGTCGACAGCCGGGGGCTCACGGACAAGGTCGTGGGGCGCAGCGAGAAAATGGCCGGCGACCGCCGGGGGCACACCCGCATCGCTACTCGCGAGTACATCCGCGGGCGCGGTGTGCACCTCCTTCGGCTCAAAGGGGGGCAGAAGCACTTCCACCCGAAGCGGTACCGGAAGCTGACCCGGATCAGGCTCGCCAAGCACGACAAGTGGCAGATCGCGGTCTACGACCCGGCGATCATGGCGGCCATCCGGGAGGCGGATCCCAAGGCGAAGTTCACCGACTTCCAGGTCTGGTTGGACGTCTACAACACCAAGGTCGCGACCCGGAACCCGAAGAAGGTGCGGCGCGACCTGAAGTGGTTCCGCACCTACTACTTCGACCACAACGACGATCCGGCGCGGTTGGCGCCGATCGAAGCGAGGGCGGCGGTTCGGTAGGGGACGGCCTCTCCGTGCTAGACGGAGTCGGTGGAGAAAGCTCCGATCCAAGGATCGTTGACCCGGGTCGACGCGGCCGTCCCCGCCGCCCTCTGGCTGGCCGCCGCCTTCGTCCGCACCCACCACCCGGGGCAGATCCCCGTCGAGTTGGACTGGGCGTGGTTCCTGCGGACGGCCTCCGAGCTGTCGGCCGGGATCGCGCCATCGGCGGCGTATCCCTACCTGTACACGACGGTTCCCCCTGCGCTGGCGGCCCCGTTGATCCCGCTGCTGGCCGGGCACGTCGAGGTCTTCCTGGTGGTGTGGGGTTCGCTCCAGGCGCTCGCCGTGCCGTTGGTGTGGTTGGCGATGGCCCGCCCCGTCGGCCGTCCCGCGGCGTTCCTCATGGCGCTCGCCTTGGTCAGCCTCGACGCACCGGTGGGCCGCGGGTTCGAGACGCCGTACCTGGCCAGCACGGCCCTCATGGTGGCGGTCCTGGGGCTGATTCTCGGTCGGTAGCGACACGTCGCCGGTCCGGCTCTGCTGGTGCTCGGAGGGGCGTTCGCGGCGGGCATGCAGCCGGGGCTCGGGGCGGCCGGGATCGTCGCCGTGGCCATCGCCGCCTGGGATGTGCGCCGGCTCGCCGCGCACCGAGCCGCTGCCGCCGTCGCGGCGTTGGCGGCGGGGCTGGGACCGCTGCTGGTCTTCGTGTTCTTCGATTCGGTCCGGATCGTGGAGGACCTCGCCCAGGAACGGGCCGTGCCCGGGTTCGTCGAAGGCGCCTGGTTCAAGAGCTTCGACGTGATGATCGTGCTCCGGCAGGCGACGGGCCTCGGAAAGGTCGTCTCCGTGCTCGTTCCGATTCTGATCGCCGTCGCTGTCGTGGCCTCACTGGTGCGAACGGCGGAGGCGGAACCGGACCGGGAGGCCGACGCGCTCGCCGGACGGCTCGGGTTCTTCGCGGCGGCGACCGTGGGTCCCTACGTCGTGATGGCGGCGACCACCGACTACGTCTCCCACATCGGCGCCGGCCAGGCGCTGTTCATGGCGGCCTCGGCGGCAGCGGCCCGATCGCTAGGGGGAGCGGTCGGCGGCCGTGCCGCAGCGGCGGCTCCGATCGCGGCCGCCATCGCCTGGCTGGCCATCCCGGGATGGAACGGTGCGGTGGCGTTGATTCCCGATGTCCTGGAGGCCGAACCCGCCGATCACCCCCTGCCGCGGGCCGTGCGTACCGCTGAGAGGCTCCGGGCGTTCGCCTCCGACGCCGGCGGTCAGCCGCTCATCTACTTCCACCAGCACCCCGAACTGGCGCCCGTCACAGCGCTCGATCCGGAGATCCTGAACGCGATTGTAGGGCTCGGATTCGCTGGCTCCGACGCGCCGCGGGTCTGCTTCGTCATCGGCGAGGCGGGGATTGCAGACCGCCTCGGCGGCGCCGCAGTCCTCCTTGGCTCCGTCGGCGACGGTCTCGAGGTCGAGGCCTCCGCCGCCGTCGGGTGCCGGTTGTTGGAGGGGGGCTGCGCTGCCTTGCTGCACGGCCTCCTCGCCGCCCCGGGCCGTCGCATCGCGAATTCGGTCGGCTACGAGCAGCGCTGCCAGACACCCTGACCCGCGCGTCGGACGACGCTCGGAACCCGCCCCCGGCGGAGGCGAAAGAAAGTAGCCTCGACGGCGCATGAGCAACCCTGCGGAGCAGACCCTCACCGTGAAGTCCGGCCGGCGGCCGCGCACGGTCGTCCACGAAGGCACCACGCTGGCGGTCCCCGACGGCTGGGAGTTGCTCCCCCCGGGGGACGCGGGGCTGACGCGGCGGGTCAAGGCGGGCGGTCCGACGTGGACGGAGAAGGAGAAGAAGGGGCGGCGGACCTTCTCCCTGGGGGTCTGGGCGCCGGCGGACCGGATCGCCGCGGCGAGAGTGGCGGTCGAGGCGCAACGGGCGACGCCGGAGTACCAGCGCAAGCTCGCGGCGGATCGGGGGCGGCGGGCCCGGGGGCATGCCGAGTACGCCGTCGAGTTCGAGCTCCAGGTCGCCACCTTCCTGGGTTTCCACCGGCGGCATCGGGAGCTGGAGCGCAGCCTCGCCAAGGCCATCGCCGCGCACGCGACGCCGGTGGGGAGCGGCACGGTCGCGCGGACCCAGCGGATCCCGGTGGGGCAGCGCGCCGAAGCGGCGGTGATCGCGTGGTTGCGACACCAGACCACCGCCTACGACCACATGAGCATCGCCCGCGTGAAGGGTCGACGCCGGGAGGTGCGGAGGGAGCTGGCGAGGGAGTCGCGGAAGCTGCCCGATCGGTACCGCCGGGGCGAGCCGACGGCGCCGAAGTGCGCGCTTCGGGCCGCGATCGGGACCTCGGACCAGCCCGCGCCGGCGCCGAAGGCCGAGGCGCCGGCGGCGGTGGAGAACCCACCCACGGATCGGGACGCCGAGCAGCAGGCGCTCTACGAGAAGGTCCGGGCGAGATTCAACCGGTGATGGGCCTCCCGCTCCCCTTCTACAAGTCGTTCGCCAAGCAGCTCGTCCGCGCGCGGCGGGGCGAAGCAGCCCCCTTCTTCGCGACCTTCTTCATCACCGGCCAGTGCAACCTGCGCTGCGACAACTGCTTCTTCTACCGGGAGTACGAGCTCGATCCGTACGAGGTCGAGCTTCCCGTCGCGTTGGAGGCCGCCGACCAGCTCGGGCGAGCGGGGGTGGCGCTGTGCTTCCTCGCGGGCGGCGAGCCGCTCATGCATCCGCACGCCCTGGAGATCGCGCAGGGGCTCACGGCGGCGGGCGTGGTGCCGGGGCTGTTCACGAACGGCTTCCCCGTCACCGCTCGCAATGCGCGTGCGATCACGGAGACCTTCGGCCGCCTGGTGGTGTCGATCGACGGCAACGAGGCGGGCAACGACCGGGTTCGGGGGGCTGGGAGCTACGCCCGGTCGACGTCCGCCGTGGGGCTGCTCCGGGCCGCCGACCCCGAGGGGCCGGTGCTCGTGAAGTGCATCCTGTCGCGCAACAACTACGAGGACCTGGACGGCTTCGTGGAGAACATGCTCGCGGCGGGGGCCTCGCAGGTCTCCATCCAGCTGGACAGCTACGTCGACAACCTCCCGCCCGCCAGCGCCGCCGGCGACATCGTCCGGCTGCTTCGCCGGGTGCGGGCCGCCGACCCCGGCGCGCTGTTCGAGGACGACGAACAGATCACTCTGGCGGAGACGTTCCTGACCACCCGCACCGCGCCGCCGTGCACGCCCGAGCAGCTGGGGCAGATCGCCATCTACCCGGACCTTCGCGTCTCCGGCTGCTGCCAGTGCGACCAGCCGCTGGGGGATCTGAAGCACGAGACGCTGGAGGCGGCGTTGGCCCGGCCGTTGGTCCGGTCGGGCGCCTGCCACGGCTCCTGCCGAACCGACTACCAGCTCATCGACAGCCTGACCCGGGGAGGGCTCGCGGATCTGGTGCGCGAGGGTCGAAACGGACTGCGCCGGCTCCGCGGCAAGCGCTGATCAGGCGAGCCGCGCCAGCTCCTCGTCGACGAGCCGCTCGTCCCAGGCCCCGTTGACGAGCTTGGCGAGCGAGCGTGCCTTCTTCAGCTTCTTGGCCGCCGCGGCTGACTTGCCCCGCTGACGGTCCCAGCGGGCCGCCAGAATCCACCGTCGGGGACGGCACACCGCCTGCATTTGGGAGACGCTGCCCATCATCTTGAGGCCGAGCTCCACCGAGTCCTTCCAGGCGGCGCTGTCGGCCGCCTCCGGACGAGCCTCGAGCAGGTCCAGGTACAGCTCCGTGAATCCGGCGATGCCCAGCAGGCAGTAGTAGATCGTCGGCGCCTGCTCCCTCATGAGGGCGGCGCATCGCTCCGCGAACTCCAGCGCCCGGGCCTCGTCACCATGGGCCATCCAGCCCTGGGCGAGCAGTCCGGTCGCGAGCACCTGGTCGACGTGGGGGATCCGCTCCAGGAACGGCTCGAGCACCTCCAACTGCTCCACCTGGGACTGGCCTTCGGCGAGGTCCATGGACAGCTGGGCCGACAGCGCGAGGCTCTGGTTTTGAGCCTCGCCCCAGGGGTGGGCCGACGCCCAGAGCTGCTCCGCGAGGGCCCGGGACTCGTCGAACCGGCCCATGTGCATGCGAGAGAACGCCAGCAGAGACAGGGTCAGTTCGTGGTTGAAGCTGTCCCCGAGCTTCGGATAGAGCGCCGAGGCCTCGCCGAAGGGGGCGTCGACGTAGTCCAGTTCGCCGGTCGAGGCGCCGTCCGCGAGCTTCAAGGTGTTGACGTAGGCGAAGACGCCGTCCCGGCCGGTCTCGCGAGCGGTTCGCGCCGCGCGCTCGTGGTACTTCCGTCGGATCCCGGTCAGCCCCATGAACGCGAGCATCACGGCGATCCCTGAATACGCGTAGGCAGCCGCCGCGCAGGTCCCACCGCGGTCGGCGTGGTTGGCCTGCGTCCAGTTGGTCGTCAGCATCATCAGCGCGTCGTTTCGACGGTAGTAGTGCTCTCCCAGCACCTGCAGGACCTCCGAGGCGAGCTGGTGCCGCTCCCTCGGCTCCCCGGTCCGTTCGGGGAACAACGGGAGGTACCGATGCAGGATCTGGGTCCCCATCTGTTTGAAGAGCGAGCCGACGACGACGAGCTTTGCGGCGGGGAGGGGGAAGCCGATGAGCCTGAGTGCTTCGAGGCCGTGCTCCTCGAGTTCCGCCCAGCGACCCTCCCGCCGCAGTGCCTGGGCCGCCCCTGCATGCCAGCGGGCGCGGCGCAGCGGAGGGACGTCGGTCCCGAGCCGGAGGGCGTCACCGAAGAAGCCCAGCGCCTCGGTGTTGGCGAACCGGTCGAGCGCTTCCTGGCCCGCGGCCGAGCACGCCTCGACCGTCTTGGCATCGTCGCCGGCCTGCTTCCAGTGCCAGGCCAGGAGCGACCACGGCGGGCTCTCTTGCTCGGTCTCCAGCCAGGACGCCACCGCCGCGTGCAGCTTGGCGCGTTGCGAAGGGACCATCCGCTGGTAGGAGGTCGCCTGGACCAGGGCATGTTTGAACAGCCACGCGGGGTGGGGCTCGGGCACCTCCGGCGTGGTCAGTTCGTGCTCGACGACGCGGCGGCGTGGTCCCCGACCAGGGCTCGCTGCTCCTCGATCGGATGAACGCCCCGGAGCGTGGTCAAGGCGAAGACGCGTCCGACGACGCTGGCGACCTTGACCGCCATCTGCTCTTCGGCGGACAGCTGATCGATGCGGCTCCCGATCACCCCTTCGACGGTCTCGGGCAGTCCGAGGTCGTTCAAGACGTCCGCGGACCGCGCGACCGCCGTCTCCCCATCCAGCGTGACGACCCCCGAACCCCGCAGCGCCAGGGCGAGCTCTTCGGCGAACAGCGCGTGGCCTTCGGCGCGGCCGACGAGGAACGCCTCGACCTCGTCGGACAGCACGCGCGCACCGAGGGTGTGGGCCGCCAGGGCGGCGATGGCCTCGTCCGAGAGCGACGTGAGCACGAGGTACTCCGTCGACCGCTCGTGGATCTCGCGGAACGCGTCGGGGGGCGTGTCCCCCAGCGGGCGGGTCGTCAGCAGCACCGCCTGGTCGGGCATCGTGCGACGCACGGCGAGCAGCAGGCCCCACGAGGCGGAGTCGAACCACTGCGCGTCCTCGAGGAAGATCACCGCGGGAGCCTCCTGGCGCAGCAGCTCGACCACGAGCTGATCGCGGGCCTCGGCCCGGCCCTGGCCTTCCATCTCCGACGTCAGAGGCGTGGCGGTGGCGCCGACGGGGAGCAGGTCTTCCAGGAGCGGAAGCCACGGCAGCAGCTCCGGGCGGCCGGCGAGGAGCTCGCGGGCTCGCTCCAGGGGCTCCGACCCGAGGCAGGTCGCGAGCATCCCCCGCCAGGCGTGGCCGCTGGTGTTCTGGTTCGTCGGATCTGCGCCGCCGACGAGCACCAGTCCGTCGACTTCCCTGAGTACCTCGCCGGCGAGCGCCGACTTGCCGATCCCGGCCTTGCCTTCGATCAGCACCAGCCCCGCGGGCTGCTCGATCCAGGGACGGAGGGTCTCCAGCTCCTCTTCCCGGCCGACCACTTCGCCGACCGGCTCGATCGCGACCGAGGTCGCTGCGCTTCGCCCCAGCGGCTGATGCACGGGGACGGGCTCGGTCAGACCCTTGAGCTTCAAGGCGCCGCGCTCCTCGAACGCGACTCGGCGCCCGGCTCCCTCCGTGGTCGAGGCGTCGCACAGTACGCGGCCGTCGGCCCCGCCCATGATGCGGGCGGACCGGTTCACGGAGTTGCCGAGCAGCGTGTACTCGCGCCGTCGCGTGCTGCCGTAGGAGCCACAGAACGCCCGGCCGGTGCTGACGCCGATCGAGTTGCTGAAGCCGCCCGCTTCCAGGTGTTCGGCCGCCGCGAGTGCGCCGAGCGCGGCCCGCGCGGGATCGTCCTCGTGAGTGTGGGCGGGGAGCTCGAAGGCGGTGACTACGACCGTGCCCTTGTCGTCGTGCAGGATCTTGTCGACGACGCCGCCGAACGGTTCGATGCCGCGCTGCACGGCGCGGAGCAGATCCCGACCCCGTTCCTGGGCGTCCGGAGCCGACCAGTCGATCTCGGGAACTCCGACGAACAGGGTGCTGACGCGACGGAACTCCGCGAGCCACTCCTGCTCGCCGGCCTCCAGACGCTTGCGCAGCGCCGTCGGGAGGATCGGTCCGGCCACGTCGTCGGCGGAAGGCTCCATCGCGGTGCCCCGCGCGGGGGTGCGGATCGCGAAGAGCGGCCGGGGCCCGTTTCGCTCCGGGCCGAACTCGGCGCCCTCCAGGTGCGGCAGGAGGCTCGGAGCGCCGAGGACCTCGCCGACTTCGGCGCTGCCCTCGGCCAGGGTGGCGTCGGCCAGGGCGGGGCCGGCGAAGAGCAGTTCGTGGCAGCCTCGTCGCCCTCGAGGTCGAGCGCGACGAGGCTGCCCGCGCCCAGTCCGATCTTCAGCCGCAGCGTGGCCGTGGCCTCCTCGCGACCATCGAGGGCCTCCTGCGCGGCCAGCGCACAGGTAACGGCCCGGGCGGCGGCGACGTCGAGGGCGCCGTCCGAGGGGAAGACGGCGAGGGCGGCGTCCCCCGCCAGTCGAACGACGTCCCCTCCGTGCTCGTCGATCAGGTCCAGGAGGGTGCCGAAGGTGCGGTCGAGAATCCGGCTGAGTTCTTCGGCTCCCGCGGCGCCGCGGGGGGCCAACTTCTGGCCCAGCGCGGTGAAGCCCGAGAGACCGGCGAACATCGCGGCCCCTTCGAACTCGAGCCGTCCGTGCTCACGGACGCGCGCCGCCAGTCGCGGCACGTAGACACCCAACCCACCCTCTCGATCGCCCATCGTCCCGTCCTCCATCGCAGACGGTGACCATTACCCCAGTCAGGGCCGCCGGCCTAGGAGGCGGTCAAGGTCGACTGTCGGAGGCGTACCGCTCGCGCACCCAGGCGTCCCGGATCGCGTCGGTGATGCCTCCCGCGGCGATCACCTCCTCGAACGCATCGGCTCCGGCGGTGCGGGTGCGCGGCAGATCGGGGTCGTCGAAGTCGACGCGGTAGAGCCCGAACCTCTGGTCGAAGCCGTGGGCCCACTCGAAGTTATCCGTCAGGCTCCAGTGGTAGTAGCCGCGCAGGTCGATGCCCCGCTCGGCGGCGGCCTGGATCTGGTCCACGTGCTCCACCAGGAACATCGCGCGGTCGTCCCCGTCGGGGTCCCCGAGGCCGTTCTCGGTCACGTACAGGGGCAGGCCGTAGACGGCGAAGTCGTCGAGGATCTCGCCGAGCCCGTCGGGGTCGATGGCGTAGCCGAGCGTGCTGTGGGGGAGCGTGGGGTCGTAGTCGGCGACGTCGATGTTGGGGAGCCCGCCGAGCACCGAGCCGGGGAGGCCGTCCACGCGGATCGGGCCGTAGTAGTTGATGCCCTGCCAGTCCAACGAGCCCGCGAGCTCCTCGTAGTAGCCCTCGTCGATCGGGAGGTCGGGGTCGTCCGCCACCGTCGTGGTGAAGGCGCGGTCCATGTCGACGTCGAGCATGCCGTCGATCAGCGCCGCCATGGTCGCGTGGTTGACCAACCAGTCCAGCTGCGCCGCTCCCTCGGTGTCTTCGGTGTCGCCGGGGATCAGCGGGCGGATGACGTTGGTGCCCTGGGCCTGGCCGCAGAGGGCGCCGACGCCGTCGTCGTCCATGTCGGCCGAGTCCTCCTCCCGCAGCGCGGTGCAGGCGGCCCCCTGCGCGAACAGCAGGTTGATGGTGGTCGCGCGGGCTCCGTCGAAGTCGAGCAGGGGGGTGCCCGGGGGGAACGCGCCGCCGCCGCAGGGGCCGTTCATGTAGCCGCCGCTGATGACGCTGAAGGGCTCGTTGAGGATCGAGTAGAGATCAACGTGAGGGCCGATGGCGGGGGCCACGTAGCGGACGAACTCCTCGAACTCGTCGACGAAGAAGGAGCCGGGCCCCGGATCGAGGACGAGCCCGTCGAAGCCGTCTTCCTCCGTCGGGTTCTGCACCCACGTCGGCATGACCCAGTGCCACAGGGTGACCATGGGGGTGAGCCCCTCGTCGCGGGCGGCCTGCAGGACCTCGACGTAGTGGTCCAGCGCGGCTTCGTTCCAGTGGTCGTCCTCGGGCTCGATGCGGGTCCAGTCGATGGTCAGCCGGTACGTGTTGTTCCCGAGGGCGGCGGCGAGCGCGAAGTCGTCGCGGTAGCCCCTGTAGAAGCCGCTGCCGACGTCGTTGGTCTGCCCCTCGGTGACGCAGCCCCGCTCGGCCCACACGGTCCAGTTGCTGCGGACTTCGAACTCGTCGTCGGGGTCGGGGTCGTAGTCCCCCTCGACCTGCCACGCGGCGCTGGCGGTGCCCCAGAGGAAGTCCTCCCCCAGCGGCGGCTCGGGGGCGGGGCAGGCGGACAGCAGCAGCGCGGGCAGCAACAGGACGATTCGCATGGGGTGGCATCGCACGAGGCGGCGCGGGGGACAACCCGCTTGATGAGGTGTGCGGGAACCCACACCAAGGTGTGCGCGAAGGCACGGCTGGAGCCGGCGTCCCGCAATCCAGTCGGTGTGCCGCGGCAAGATCGGGATCGACCGGGCAGTGGCACGTTCCTTGATGATCCAAGACCTGGCTCCGCAGCCGATCGAGGAGGAACGCCATGGTTGAACGTCTCACCCTCTTGCTGGTCGTGTTCGCCCTGATGCTCGGTGGCACAGCCTGTCCGGTGGCGGATGACGACGACTCGACGTCCGACGATGACGACGACGTCGCCCCTGACGACGACGACGTTGCGCCCGACGATGACGACACCGCGCCCGACGATGCCGACACCGTGCCGGATGACGACGACACCGCGCCGGACGACGACGATACGGCGGGTCCAGTGCCCTGCTCCTCGTTGGGCGGCATCGTGCTGAGCATGTCCAGCTCCGTTGGCGTCGGCATCTGCGGCATGCCCTGGACCGACCAGGGCGTGGTCTTCAACACCAACCCCTACGCCGCTCCCACCTGCCCGCAGCCCTGCGCCGCGTTCAACGCCGGCCCGGCCTTCTGGCTCGCACCGGCCGAGCTCTTCGCCGACCTGCTCGGCGTGTCGTGCACCGTCTCCAGCGTCGAGGTCGACCTCACCGAGGTGGGCTCGCCCGGCTTGACCACCGTGTCCCTCACGGATCCCACCGGGGCACCCCTGGGAAGCGCGACGAGCACCATGTACGGCGTGTTGGAGACCGTCACGGTCAGCACGTCGGGGCAAGGGGCCGTGCTGTCGATCCAGTCCTGCGAAGCGTTGATCAGCGAGGTCCGGCTGTACTGACCCGCGACTCCCATACGCTTCGCCCCCTCCCGCGATCGACGGCGTGGTCGATCGGCGCGGCCGCCCTGCTCGCGGCGTGGGTGGGGGGCTGCGAGGTCTCCGGCGAGCTGCCTCCGGAGGGGTGGCTGGACGACGACCCGACGGCGTACATCGAGGATGTCGCGTATCGCCGGGGGATCCTGGAACGGGACCTCGTCTCGACCGACAACATCTACGCGCAGCGCCGGCTCGAGCAGTACGGGATCGACGGGGAGGGCTGGGACGTGCTGCCCGAGTGGGATCCCCCGTCGCGCTGGCTGACCGACGCGGATCGGGAGCGGCTCGCGGCCGGCCTGCCGTTGGAGTTCGACCCCGCGGAGGCGACCTCCCTGACTCCTGACGAGCTGCCCACCGACCCGATCGCGTGGGCCGAACTGGGGCAGCGGGTGATGGCGGAGTACCCGCTCCGCGCCGACACGATGTACGAGGAACTGGTGGCCCTCCCCGACGGGCTGGAGCGCGCCGGCTTCCTGCGCACGCCCGAGCGTTGGGTGGGGCTTCGGGTGTTCGAGACCGCCGACGGCTCGGTCCGGCTCGGGCCCACGTGCGGGCAGTGCCACTGCAGCTTCGATCCGTACGACAGCCTGCTGCCCATCGTCGCCAACAAGGACATGGACGTCGGGGCGGCCCGGCTGCTCGTCCAGGGGCTCGAGCCGGGCGAGCTCCCCCCCGAGCTGGAGGACACCTCCTATGCGGATCTGGATCGGCTCGGGCCCGGTCGGGCCGACGTGCAGGCCGACGGCCGCTTCAACCCCTTCGCCATCCCCGACCTGGGCGGGCTCATCGACCTGCCGTTCCTCCAGCAGAACGCCAACTGGCACCACCGGGGCAACGCCACCCTGGCGGTGCGATGCGAGACCCTGTTCATGACCGCGTCGCGCGAGCAGACGCGAATTCCCCGCGCCCTCTCCTGGGCCCTCGCCGAGTTCGTCCGCGCCCAGCCTCCTCCGCCGCCGCTGGACCCCGACCCCGCGCCCGAAGCCGAGGCGGGCGAGCAGGTCTTCGCCGATGCGGGCTGCGACGGGTGCCACACGCCCCCGCTGTACACGTCGGATCGGCGCGTGACCGTGGAGGAGGTCGGCACCGACGACTCCGCCGGGCTCAGCCCGATCCGCCGCACCGGCTACTACCGAATCCCCAGCCTGCGGGGCGTCGGCCGCACCGGCCCCTACCTCCACCACGGCGCCATCGGCTCCCTGGAGGAGTTCTTCGATCCGGAACGGACCGAGCGGGGGCACCCGTGGGGGCTCGACTGGACGTTGCCGATCGCCAGGCCCTCGTCGCGTTCCTCCGATCGATCTGACGGCGGTCCGGGGCGCTGATGTTCGGGGGTGCCCCCACCGCCCGGGCGTGTTAGAGACCCCGCGCCGACGGTGGATCGCCGTCGACCCCCAGGAGATCCCATGCGCCGCATCGCCTTGCTGTTCCTCTTGATCGCGCTCGCCATCCCGCTCATGGGTGCCGGCGACTGCCAGCCCTGCGAGGACCCCTCGCAGCTGTTCTGCGCCTAGTCCCGCCCCCGTCGCCAGACCTGGGTCCGACCGCCGACCCGAGCCCGAGGCTCCATGCCGACCGGCGCTACGTCCGCGCCCTGTTGGTGTCCGTCGCGTTCGTCTGGTTCGCCACTGGTGTGCTCGTCGTCCACCACGACTACTGCGTGATGGGGGCCCACTGGCTCGGCCGCCTCGGCCTGGGCCCCTCCTGGATGTACGTCACCTGCGCCGGTGAGGTGATGCTCGCGTTGATCGTCGCGCGGTCCCAGCCGACGACCCTGCTGACCGTCTTGCAGACCGGCGCGGTCGCCACCTTCACGGTCCTGCTGGCGGGATTGGATCCGATGCTCCTGGCCCACCCCGTCGGGGTGCTGACCAAGAACCTCCCCCTGATCGCCGTGCTCTGGACGGCCTGGCTGGTCGCGCGCGAAGGCTGGACGGAGCGGGCGACGTGGCTGCTGCGCGCCGGCATGGCGGTCATCTGGATGACGGAGGGGCTGTTCCCGAAGATCCTCTTCCAGCAGCCCTGGGAGGTCGAGATCGTCGCCGGCAGCGGCCTCGTCCCCATCGACCCGTCACTCTTCCTGATCGGCATGGGCGTGGCCCAGATCGCGTCCGGGATCGCGGTCCTGGCGCTGAAGCCGGGCCGCCTCCTCATCGGGCTGCTGCTCTGCCAGGTCGCCGCCCTCCTGGTGCTCCCGGTCCTCGTCTCGATCCAGGAGCCCGCGCTCTGGATCCATCCCTTCGGCCCCCTGACCAAGAACGTCCCCATCGTCGTCGGTACGCTGGTCCTGGTGAAGCGATGCTCTTCTTCGTCCTGAAGACCCTGCACGTGCTCGGCGCCCTGCTGTTCCTGGGGGTGGGGATGGGGAGCGCCTGGTACAAGCTGCGCGCCGACGCCTCGGGCGACCTGCGGGTCGTCGTGTGGGCTCAGCGCGAGATCGTGCTCGCGGACTGGCTCTTCACGGTCCCCTCGGCGCTCATCCTCCCGATCACGGGGCTCTGGATGGCCAACCTGTTCGGCATGCCGTGGACCGAGGGATGGGTCGGGTTGGGGCTGCTCGGCTTCGTCTGCGCCGGCCTGCTCTGGCTCCCCGCGGTGGCGCTGCAGTACCGGATGCGCACGCTCGCCGAGGCGGCGCTGGAGCGGGGGACCGAGCTCGGCCCCGACTTCGCGCGGGCTCGCCTCGCCTGGCTCGCCCTGGGCTTCCCCGCGTTCATCATCGCGGCCGGCACGATCTGGGTGATGGTCGCGAAGTGGTCCCCCGCCTTCATGGGGTAGGAGGAGGCTTCCAGCGGCTCAGCTCGTCCGCGGAAGCGACACCCGAAACCGGGTCTTCCCCGGTGCACTCTCCACCTCGATCTCCCCCCCATGGGCCCGGCACACCGCCCGCGCCAGGCTGAGGCCCAGGCCGATGCCACCACCCTCGCGATCGGTGGTGAAGAAGCGATCGAACACCAGCGCCCGGTTCGCCTCCGAGATCCCCGGCCCCGCGTCGATCACGTCCACGCCGGTGGCGCCCTCGTCGCTCCAGCCCACCACGTGCACGGGCGCGCCGGCGCCGTGGTGGACGGCGTTCTCGACGAGGTTGTCCAAGGCGGCCTCCAGCTGCCTCGCCTCGCCGATCACGCGCCCGGCGCCCGGCTCGACGACGACATCAGGGTGACGCTGCGCGACCCGGGCGACGAGCTCGGCCAGGGCCAGGGGCTCCCGCTCGCTCTGCTCTTCGGCCCGCGCCAACGCCAGGAGCCCGCCCACGAGGCGCTCCATCCGGTCCAGCTCGGCCAGGGCGTTCTCGAGGAACCGGGCCTGCTGCTCCGGCGGCATCTCGTCGTCGTCCCGCAGCAGCTCGACCGTGCCCCGCAGGGTCGTGATCGGCGTCTTGAACTCGTGGGACACGTTGCCCGCGAATTCGGTGATGTAGGCCAGCCGTTGGCGCAGGCGGTCGTTCAGCGCGCCGATGTCGCCGGCCAGCCCCGCCACCTCGATCACGTGAGAGTTCGCCCCCGGCATCGCCGTCTCCGCGAAGCGCCCCTCCGAGATCCCGTGGGCCACCGCCGACAGCGCCCGGAGCGAGCGCGACAGGAAGTGGCTGATCGCCAGGGACAGCAGGGTCGTGCCGGCCAGCGCAAGCAGCGTCAGCGTCACCAACGTCGGCCGCATCAGGTCCTGTTGGCCCAGGTACCGCATCACCAACGTCGTGGTCACCAGCATCGCCAGCGGCACCGCGAGCACGAACACGTACGACGCCACCAGCCACACCCGCAGCGGGAAGCGGACCGAGGGAAGGGGCGGGTCGGGCACGTCAGCCCTTGCGGAGGCGGTAGCCGAGCCCGTGCACGGTCTCGATGGGATCGCCCCCGCCACCGTCGCGCAGTTTGTGGCGGATGCGTCGGATGTGGGAGTCCACCGTGCGGCCCGCCACGAACCGTCGATCCGGGTACGCCCGCAACGCCAACTCGTCGCGCGTAAACGCCCGCCCCGGGGTCTCCATCAGGACCTGGAGGAGCCGGAACTCGGTCACCGTGAGGCCCGCGTCGGTGCCTTCGATGCGGCACTCGAACGCCACCGGGTCCAGCACGATGGGGCCGACCTGGAGCGGCCCCGCGGCCGCCTCTTCGTCCGACGTGACGGCGCCCCGGGTACGGCGCAGGATCGCCTTGCACTGGCTCACCAGCTCCCGCGGAGAGAACGGCTTGGCGAGGTAGGCGTCGCCGCCCAGTTCGAGGCCGAGCACGCGGTCCAGTTCCTCGCTCTTGGACGACAGGAACACGATCGGAACCGCCGAGCGCCGCCGCAGCTCGCGGCAGACCTCGAGGCCGTCGAGCTCGGGCATGAGCACATCCAGCACGACCAGGTCTGCCGGTTGCCGCTCCAGCACGTCCAGCGCCGCCCGGCCGTTGGACGCCTCGCCGACGTCGAAGCCCGCCCGCGACAGCGCGTAGCTCACCATCTCACGCAGGTGGGGGTCGTCGTCGACGATGAGGATGCGGGCTGGCGTCATCACGGCACCGAACAGGTTACTCCGCACCGAGTTCCTCGATCACCTGGACACGCGCGTGAAGCTCCCGGAGCCGGTCCTGCACCGCCGGGGTCCCCTCCCCGCGAAGCTCCGACAGCGCCGCCAGGCCGATCTGCAGCCGCAACTGCGAGACCCCCGCGAGCACCGCGTCCGCTTCGCCCACGGCGTGGTTCCGCGCGGCCTGGAGGCGGGCGAGATCCTCCTCCGCTCCGGGCCCCGCGTCCGTCTCCAGCAGGGCGTCCACCCAGGCCAGCCGGGCGTCCGTCCGCTCCAGCGCCCGCTGCAGGGCGTCGAGCTCTCGTTGGCCCCCCGCCACCTCCGGCCCGTCGGCGAGGGCCCGCGTGGCGGCGGCGAAGGTCAGCGTGATCTGCTCGGCCCGAGGACCGTCGCGGAGGATGGCCTGCGGTGGCGGTTCCGTCGGCTTCTGCAGCGTCGGCAGAAGCAGGGGCCACACCACCAACGCCGACAGCCCCATCGTCGCGGGCTGCCCCGTGCGCTGCAGGAGCACCCCGACCACGCCGCCGAGGGCGACGTACGCGCCCAACACCCCCAACCACCCTGCTGCCTGGGCGAGGCCTGAAGCCAGCATCAGAACAGCGTGTAGATGAAGGGCAGGACGTCAGTCCTGACCTTGTCGGTGCAATTGAGCGACGCCAAGGCGCGCTCGCTCGTCCGAATGGTGAGGTGACCGCCGAGCCCGTCGAAGACGTCATCGCCCATCGGGCACAGCACCATCATCGGCTCCGAGCGAACCGAGATGAACGGCCGCAGCAACCACCCCGACTGCGCCAGCACGAGCCCCACGAGGCAGACCGTCGCGAGCGACTTCGTCAGCGACGTCTTGCCCTTGGGGGCGAGCGCGTGCTCGATGGTCATGAGCCCCGGGAGGCCGACCATCAGGAGCACGCCGACCATCAGGATCAGCGCCAGTCCGTGCCACACCTCCAGCGAGTAGATGAGCCACAAGATCGGCGTCGCGGCGGTCGACAGGATGGCGATCCGGGCCACCGCCACCAAGGCCGCGAGGCTGGCCCGGGACGCGGACACGGGCGTTCCGTCGACGGCGTAGAGCGCGCGCAGGGCCGGCAGGCAGACGACGACGGGGACGAGCAAGACGATCGGCATCTTGATCGCCGCCACCAGGATCTGGGGTCCCCCCGATACGAGCCGACGACCGCCCCGAAGAGTCCCGCCCCGATCAGCACCAACAGCAGAAGCCGTGGTGCCAACCGGGCGAGGTCTTCGGGACGGTCGCCCGCATCGATCAGCCCGAGGGGTCGCGCGAGCACGTCCGCGGCAAGGGACAGAAGGCGGGTTCGTTCCACCGGAACCGCCACGTCAAAGTCACATGCCGACGAGCGTCGCCATGCGCAGCCCCACGAGGCCGCAAAGAAGCATCCATCCGCTCGCCAGCGCGCCCATGCGCAGCCGCTCGAGGGGAATCTGAGGACCGGCCTGCCGCACGACCGCCACGAGCGTCGCCCGCGCCGTCTCGAGCCCCGCCGCCGCGCAGCCGGCCATCGCGATCAGCAGCGCGCCGCGCCAGATGTCGGAGGTCAGCGCAAGGAACAGCACCACCGGGGCAAGGCCTGCAGCCAATTGGCCGGCCCGCACCAGGCCGCGTCCCGCCGCCGCCGTGATCGCCTCGGGGGAGGCGCGCAACTGACCGAACTGGTGCATCACCACCAGGCTCGGGATCGTGATGACCAGGGGCACCGTGACCACCACCACGACGGTGGGGGCGGTCTTCAAGCCGCTGACCAGTTCGGGCGATCCGACCCCCGCGGCGAGGCCCAGCAGGGCGAAGCCCAGGGTGCCGCGGACCAGGTCGATCCGGTTCGGGGGTGTGACAGGGGGGACTTCCGTCATCGAGGGCTCCAGTGGGGGCGACGGAAATCACGCTAGACAGCCTCCCCGAAGGAACCCCCCAGGTCCCGCACAGGTCCGGCGCGCTTTGTGTGCAGATTCGGTGCAGACGGCGCGTTTGCAGCCAACGGTCGGGCGCTGCTCCCGCTAAGATTCCCAGTCCGTAGTTGGAGGGGCCGCTGTCGTGAAGAGCATCGCTGAGATCGCCGCAGAGCAGCATCCGGTCGAGGAACCGGCTGTCGGGTCCACGTTCGCGGGCTACACGATCAAGTCGAGGTTGGGCGAAGGTCTGCTCGGCCCCGTGTTCGCCGTGACCGACGCCAACGGCGTCGAGGGTGCCCTGAAGATCTTGCGCGACGACGTCCTGGACGAGCGGATGAGCCTGGAGGTGCTTCAGGCCAAGCTCAGCAAGGGGCGCAAGCACCCCGGCGTCGTCAACCCCCGCGCCTGGGGCGAAGACGACGACCTGCTCTGGGTGGAGATGGAGCGGGTCGGCGGACGCACCCTGAAGCAAGTGCTGGCGGAGGCCGATCAGCCGCTCGACCTGCACTGGATCGAGCAGGTGTTCACCGCGCTGTGCGACCGCCTCGTGGCCCTCCGCCCGGAGACGCACGGCCACCTCGGGCCGGAGCACGTGATGATCGTGCAAGAGCCCACCGCGGAGACCCTGGCGGAGGTCCGCATCCTCGGCTGGGGCCGCTCCTGGATGCTCGACAAGGACCTCATCGGCGACGATGGCCTCCCCGAGGCGGCGGCGTGGCGTAAGGCCCCCGAAGAGACCGGCCTGGGCGGCCGCCGGCACGGCTCGGCGCAGGTCTGGGCCGTCGGCGTGCTGCTGTACGAGGCGCTCACGGGGAGCCCCCCCGAGGGCAGCTACGAGATGCCCTCGGAGCTCCGCAAGGACGTGCCCCAGGAGCTGGACGACCTGATCGAGGTGGCCCTCTCCTTCTCCGCCGGCGACCGGTTCGCGGGCGCCGAAGCGCTCGCGGTGGAGTTTGAGAACGCCTTTGCGGGGAGCCACACTGCCGAGCACGGCCCGGCCGGCCGCAGCCTCGCGATGGTCGCCGGGTTCGGCCTCGTGGTCCTCGGACTCGTCTTCGGCTTCATCGCCCTGAAGCCGACGGAAGAGGACCTGCGCGCCGACGAGCAGGAGCGGCGCGATCTGCTGCGCGCCGAGCACGACCCGGGCCGCGTCCGCGCCCCGGGCGATCCCCCGAAGGACGGGATGACCTGGATCCCCGCGGGCACGTACGTCGCCGGACGGTTCGATCGGTACGACGAAGAGGGCGGCTCGGCCGAGCGGTCCGAGTCGATCATCGAGACCCAGGGCTACTGGATCGACGAGCTCCCCTTCGTGAACCCGATGCTCAACGACCCCTACGCCCCCCCCCTGACGGGCATGACCCACGTCGAAGCGGGGCTGCTGTGCGAGAAGTTCGGCAAGCGGCTGTGCACCGAGGACGAGTGGGAGAAGGCGTGCCGCGGGCCCAAGTCGAAGGTCTTCAGCTACGGCGATGAGTGGGACCCCGAGGCCTGCCCCCGATCGGGCTTCTTCGAAGGCGGCTACCGGCTGTCGGACTTCCCCGCGTGCGTCTCCGGGTACGGCGTGGTCGGCATGAGCGGCGGCGTCGGCGAGTGGACCTCGACCGCCAAGGGCGGCGGACACGTCATCAAGCCCGCCGAGGTCGGCTCCTACGCCAAGCACTCGCGCTGCGCCGGCCGCACCGACCGCGTCGACGACTTCAAGAGCGAGCACATCGGGATGCGCTGCTGCCACGACGGCTGACGATGGAGCAAACCCTCCTGCGCTCGCTCGCCGCCGTCCTCGCCCTCGCCGGGTGCGCCGCCGATCCGCCGCCCCTGGGCATGACCCTGGAGGCCGACGGCGTCACCTACGCTGGCGCCGCGGTGGTCGATCTCACTCCCGTGATCACCGAGACGTTCACCGACCTGAACGACAACGCCGACTTCGACGGCTGCCTCGACGACCCCACCGCGGCGGGGGAGAACTGCGACGAACCGTTCGACGACGTCGATGGGGACGGCTGGTTCGACGCGGTCTTCATCGGCGGCTTCGGCCCGATGCGCCCCGCCCAGGACATCCACGACCCGATCTACGCGCGGGCCGTCGTGATCAGCCAGGACGAGCGCTACATCGCGTTCGTCGCCCTCGATCTGGTCGGCCTCGGCTCCCCCCGCATCCACGCCGCCCGCGACGCCCTCGCGGTCGACGGCTTCGACCCCGCCCGCCTGCTCGTCGCCTCCAGCCACAACCACCAGGGACCCGACACGATGGGGCTGTGGGGCAACCCGGAGAACCTCAGCGACCCCGTCTCGGGTCGGGACCCCGCCTACCAGCAGCGCGTGACCGATGCGATCGAAGCGGCCGTGCGCGCCGCCGCCGCCGCCATGGATCCGGTGCAGCTGCGGGTCGGCCGCACGCACATGCGCGACCGGGGGGACGTCTTCAACGGCGCGCGGTTCGGGGGCACCAACCCCACCGAGAACATGCACGGCATGGTCCAGGACGGCCGCGATCCGGTGATCGTGAGCGACCAACTCCTCGTGCTCCAGGGATTGCTCGCTTCGGGCGGCGCGGCGTTCACGCTGACGAACTGGTCGGGCCACCCGGAGGTCCGCGGCTCCCACAACAACAGCATCTCCAGCGACTGGGTGGGCGTCACCCGCGAGCTCCTCGAAGCCGAGTACGGCGGCGTCGCGCTGCACCTGCCGGAGGCCCTCGGCGGCATGCAGTCGGCCCTTGGCGGCGATCTGCCGCTGGTGCTGGAGGACGGCACCCACGTCGTGGACGACGCCGGCGCCGTGGTCTGGGCCGAGCGCAGCTCCTGGCCTTCGTGACGTCCCACGGCCACCACATCGCCGAGGCCGCGCTCGACGCGCTGGCCGCCGGTGAGGACATCTCCGCGAGCCCGCTGCACGTGGACGTGGCGTCCGCCTACGTGCCCGTGGACAACGTCGCGTACAACATCCTGGGACCGCGGGATCTGTTCGATCTGGGGTTGGAGGACGCGGTCCAGGATCCGGCGATCTGCGCCCGCGCGGGGGACAGCGAGCTGGGCTGCCTGGAGACCCGCACGTTCCGCGTGCAGCTGGGCCCGATCGGCTTCGTCTCGGTGCCCGGGGAGCTGCTGCCGGAGCTCGCCCGCGGCTTCCCCGACGACGCCGCGTGGGCCGCCGAATCGGTCGATCCGACGGCCCGCGGGGCAGGCTCGACGTACTTCACCCAGCACGACCACGACTGCGACACGCTCAGCTACCAGGACTGCCGCACCCGCGAGGTGTTCGGCGACTGCGACTGCCTGAAGGTGCACGCGTGGCCGTACGTACTGTCGGAGGACCCGTCGGTGCCGCCGATGCTGGACCACCTCGACACGGAGTACCGCGCCATCCTCGGGATGACCGACAACTACCTCAGCTACATCATCCCGCGGCCCGACTTCAATCGCTCCGTCAGCCTGCTGTCCGACGACGACGGGGACCACTACGAGGACACGGTCTCACCGTCGTGGGACTTCGCCCCGGAGCTGCAGCGGGCGCAGCAGACGATCTCCAACCGGTGGGCCCCCGAGTAGGGCTCAGATGGCGGCGGCGGGGCGGTGCAGCAGCCGTCGCCGTTCGACGTCGGCCCGGGCTTCATCGACGAGGGAGACGATGTCGACCCCGTCCACCCGGGGGTCGAAGCGGGGCGCTCCGGTGGGCTGCGTGACGACCCGGTAGACGGAACCGTCGTCCGTCCGGTCCAGGTACCCGACCTCGACGAGGTAGCGCCTCAGGGAGACGTGATCGACCCCGATCGACGGCGCGACGCGCTCGAGCCAGGACCGGAGTCGGGCGTTGAGGGTGCGCTCGTCGGTCGGCTCCGAGGGCAGGGGACGCGGTCGCCAACCTCAACCTCGGCAACGCCCTCACCGCCTCGGGCGACCCCAGCGGGGCTGCGCGCAGTTGGCCCTCGCCGAGGGGCTGGTGGACGGAGACGCCCTCCCCGGGCTCGCCGCCCGCATCGAGTTCAACGTCGGCAACAGCGCCCGCCGAGCCGAGCGGTGGGAGGAGGCGCTGGCCCGCTACACCTCGGCGATCGAACGGACCGGGGGCGGGTTCCTCCCCGCACGCACGAACCAGATCGTGACCCTGATCGCGCTGGGCCGACTGGACGAGGCGCTGACGGGCACCAGCGCGCTGGTCGCGGACGCTCCGGAGCTGGCCTCTTCGTGGCACCAGCACGGCATCGTGTTGGCCAAGCGGGGCGTGTACGGCGACGCGATCGAGGCGTTCAGCAGAGCGCTGGAGGTCGACTATCAGAGCCCCAACAGCGCGGCCTACCGCGACCGGGCGCGGGAGCTGCTGGAGGCGCCGGACTAGAGGAGCGCGCCGGCCTCGTGGGCCCTGCGGATGACCGCGTAGGCCTCGTTGATCCGCATGACGAAGGTCGTCGCCTCGGCGGCCCGCTCGGGCTGGTCCGAGAGCCGGTCCGGATGGTGCTTCCGCATCAGCTGGTTGCGCACCTGACGCACGGTCTTCAGCGGCGTCGTCGCGGAGACTCCGAGCACGCCGAAAGCACCGCCGAGCTCCGCCTCGAGCTTCTCCCGGGCGCGGCGCGGAGAGCCGCGGGTGCCGCCGTCACGGCGGTCGGTGCGCTGGCGTCGGTCGCTGGCGGTGGGGGCGCGGCGGGGGGTGGCGGCGCGGGCGGCCTCCTCCAGGAAGCAGCAGATCGCGAACTCCGGACCGTCGCCGAGCACCTGCCGTCCGGCTTCGATCGCGTCCCGGGTGCGGGCCCAGGCCCACAGGCCGCGGGTGCCGGTGAACGCCAGCCGGCCGAACGCGCCGAGGTCCTCGTCCGCCGGCGGGTGGAACCCCATGAGCTTCGGCCCGCGGAACACGTAGTAGCCCTCGGGCGGGGGGAAGGCGTCGCGGGTGCCGGCCAACTCGATCCAGGCGGCGAACCGCGCCGCGGCCTCGTCGTCGTCGGGGGGCAGCGTCGACAGATCCAGCCGGCCGCAGCGCAGCGCCGATCCCAGGCGGCCGTGCAGCAGCGTCTTGAGCACGGGACCGAAGGAACGACCCCCGCCGTGGGCGAAGATCACCCGGGTGCTGGAGCCCTTGAGGAAGGCGTCGATCGAGTCGACGTCCAGCGTCACGAGCAGGGGTGCGGTCAGGGCGCCAACGGTGTCCATACCTTGATGGTTTCCCGATCGGCGATCGTCCGCAAGGGGATTCGTGGGAATTTGCGCCAACTTATGTGCGGCCGCACCCCCCGGGAACCGGCGCCAGCGCCGGTCTGCTAGACCTTCGCCATGCGCGCATGGGCGAGGACAGCGGGGGTGCTTTCGATCGCGCTGGTGGCGGCGTGCGCGACCCTTCCTACGAAGCAAGCGGGCCCGCCGTCGGTGCACGAGGAGTCGTTCCTGTACGCCTGGCAGCGCGTGGGCGACGTCTACCCCGACCCCGATCTGAAGGGGCTGGACTGGGACTCGGTCCGCGAGGACTTGCTGCCCCAGGCCCGGGCGGCGCAGACCGCCGACGAAGTTCGGATCGTGATCGCGCAGATGCTGGCCCTCCTGGGGGAGTCGCACTTCGCCGTCATCCCCGGCACCGCCTACGACAGCCTCGCGGCCCGGGGGGACGAGCCGGAGGCGCCCGCGCCTGAGGCCGAAGCCGACGACGAGCCCGCCGAGCCGGAGCCCGAGCCGGAGCCCGAGGCCGAGCCCGCGGAGGAGACGGCACCCGAATCCGAGCCGGAGCCCGCCGAGGAGACCGAGGCGCCCGATCCGGATGGACCCGTCGGCTCGGTGGGGCTGACCCTGCGGTTGATCGAGGCCGAGGCGGTCGTGACCGCGGTCGAACCCGGTTCCCCCGCCGACGAGGCCGGGGTGCAGCGGGGGTGGGTCCTGGAGCAGGTGGGTACGCAGGAGGCGGGTCCGTTGGCCGAGCGCCTGCTCGAAGCGATGCCCCGGTCCGGCGGTCTGTACACGGTGGGTACGCTTCAGAGCAGCCTCGCGGGCACGGTCGGCACGTCGGTGACGGTGCGCTTCCGGGACGCCCGCGATGCCCCCGTCGAGTTGGCGCTCGAGCGGGCGCCCCGCCGGGGCCAGGCGGTGCGGCTGGGCATGCTCCCGGAGGCGATCGCGCGGCTCGATCAGGAGCTGCTGGCCGACGGCCGGGTCGCCTACGTCAGCTTCACCATCTGGCTCCCCGCCATCGCCGCACCCTTCGGCGAGGCGATGGCCGCGGCCAAGGCGGGCGACGTCGACGGCGTGATCATCGACCTCCGCGGAAACCCCGGCGGGGTCGCGGGCATGGTCATGGGCATGGGCGGCTACTTCGTCGCGGAGCGGGGCGTCGCCCTCGCCACGATGACCACGCGCGAGAACACGCTGCGGTTCGTGGTGAACCCGCGCGCCCCGAGCCTGCGCCTGGATGGGGTGCCGCTGGCGATCCTCATCGACGGCCACTCCGTCTCGACCAGCGAGATCTTCGCCACGGGCCTGCAGAAGGTCGGGCGCGCACGAGTCTTCGGCGAGACGTCCGCCGGCATGGCGCTGCCCTCGATCATCGAGGAGCTCCCCAACGGCGACGCCCTCCAGTTCGTCACCGCCGACCTGCTCGACCCCGATGGCGAGCGCGTCGAGGGCGTCGGAGCCGTGCCCGATGTCGTCACCCCGCTGACCCGCGAAGCGCTGCTCGCCGGTCATGATCCGGCGTTGGACGCCGCCCTCGACTGGCTGACCGCCGATCCCCCCGAAGGAGAGACTGAATGACCCGCCGCCACCCGCTGCTGCTGACTCTCTTGGCGCTCGTCGCTGTCGCCCTGCTGCTCCCCCTTCCGGCCGTCGCGGCCAAGGGCGGCAAAGGCAAGAAGAAGAAGAAGAAGAAGGCCGACGAGGTTCCGACGGTGCTGGAGTTGCGGGAGCAGTACCTCGCGACCACCAAGGAGAACGAGCTCTACGCGCACGACAGCTGGAAGATCAGCGGGACGTTCTCGCTGCCCGCGCAGGGCATCACGGGGACGATGCAGATGTACGCCGCGGCCGATCGGATCTACGTCGCCATCGAGATCCCGGGCCTGGGGTTGATGGAGGAGGGCTTCGACGGCACGACGGCGTGGTCCAACGATCCGATGCAGGGGCCGCGGGTGAAGGACGAGTCTGAGACCGCCCAGGCGGCGTTCAGCGCCGATGTCACGACGCCGTGGGCCGAGCGGTACGAGGTGATGGAGAACCTGGGCGCGGACGAGTTCGAGGGCCGGCCGGTCTGGAAGGTGCGGCTGGTGCCCCGGGGTGGCCTCCCCGAGCGCACGCTTCTGTTCGATCGGGAGACGGGCCTGGAATTCGCCATGATGACGACCACGGAGACCATCATGGGGGAGATCACGAGCACCACTGTGATGGGCGACTGGGTCACCACCGAGTCTGGCTTGATGTACCCCGGCACCATCCGCTCCGAAGCGATGGGGATGGCGCAGATCATGACCTGCGAGTCGATCGAGATGAACCTCGAGGGTGAGTTGCCGTTCGCGCCCCCCGCGGCGGTGCAAGCGCTTCTGGAGGAGGGGGCCGCAGAGTCTGAGGCGGAGCCCGCCGCCGAACCCGCCGCTGAGCCCGCGGCCGAGCCGGCTGAGGCGTCCGAGCCCGCGGCCGAGCCGGAGCCCGCGCCCGCGCCCTGAGCTAGCGCCGCCGTCGCAGTCCCAGACCGAGACAGACCAGCCCGAACATGCCGAGCACGCCCGCGCCTGACCCCGTACCGGCGGAGCAGCTGCAGTCGGTCCGAGTGTCGTCGTCGTCGTCGTCGTCGCCCGAGGGGCCGCAGGGACCGTCCTCGTCGTCCGCGTCGATGTAGTTCTCGACCTCGTCGCAGTCGTCGTCTTCGACGCCCTCCTCTTCGTCCGTCGCGCCGTCGTCGTCCGAGTCCTCGTCGAGGTGGTTGGGCGTTCCGTCACCGTCGGTGTCGGGCACGCTGTCCAATGGGTAGGTCCAGTCGTAGTCGCCGATCTCGTCCTCGGTGGGGATGCCGTC
>PVBE011059530.1_pt1 | contig 35363 bp, 20 predicted proteins | sample 1631181 | NCBI WGS metagenome assembly PVBE01 (sample SAMN08397723, study PRJNA350692) | Marine metagenome, whole genome shotgun sequencing project. | isolation source: water | place: Pacific Ocean | collected 2012-04
CAACGGTATCGCCGCAGATGCTGATGGCGAGGCCAACCTCTTCATCTCCGGATTCGGCCAGGCGACACTCCGCAGTGATTCGCACAGTACGATCCTGCTGCCCGCAGGAACGGACTCGGCGAACCTAGAGGTGGCGCACGAATCATTCCCTCAGGGCCAGGCCACCCTCACCGTGTGCATCAATAAGACGGCTTGCCCGGACTGGAGCGCCGAGTGCGCCGCCTGCAAGCACAAGCAGGTGACGATCGGCACTACTACCTACGATGACACTGGTAATGTCGTCGACATAGACAGCCAGCCGCCCATGATCTCCTTTGACGCGGGGCAATTCAATGCCGATCCTGACTGGAACATGAACCTCCTCGAGGACGTGACCGCGAACATCGTCGTGATCGAGTTGGACTCACCCTGGCAGATGAACTGCCGGTTCGTCGGGGTCGATGCGAACAATGCTCAGAACGACTCCATGTGCGCCCCTGGCGTGTTCGAGCCCAACGTTTGCGAGGGGCGGCAGGCCGCCACGCCCCCCGAGGGCGCGAAGGTGAAGATAACCATCGGGAAGGCGATGGCCCTCAACGGCTGGAAGGAAGGACGCTACGAGATCCATTGCCACGCTTGGGACTTCGCCGGTGGTGGAGACTCACAAGGGAACACCGGGACCGAGTGGGTCCAGGGGTTCCAGGTGGGGACCACCACACTTGTCACTCCGCCTCCACCCCCCGAGACCCCCCCTGATGTCCCACCCGAGGGTACTGTACCCCCTGAAGGTTCGGGAACTGCCGAGCCTCCCGCTCCGACCGACGCGGGAGGCCTCCCCATACCTACCGGGACACCCGGCCCCGGTGAACCTGAGCCAACCGCGACCGATAAACCGATCCAGCCGGCCCCGGCCACCTGCGGCGACAACGTCTGCCAGCAGGACGAGAGCCAGGAGAACTGTTGCAATGACTGCGGTTGTCCCGTCGGATGGAGCTGTTCGGGTGGCGTGTGCGCCGAGTCCTCACCCCCCACACCCAAGCCGCCGGCCCCCAACACCGCCGTCGTCGCGGTCATTGCCATACTCGTGGTCGTTGGTGGCTTCTACGCCCTCGGGCTGAAGAAGTAGGCGGGAACGGGCCCCGTGGCGTTCCTCTGGACAGGAGGGGCTGGTAGCGGCGGGTGCGCGGTGTGCCGGGCCTTGCGCCCGGCACTCCCGACCTATCCGGAAGATCCATCTATCGATGAGGTAGTGGCCCTTCTCGATAGTGTCCCTTTGAACGAGGAACTGGTGCTCGTCGGCGAGGAACCAACCCGAAGAGAGGACCTCGCTGATCTGGTGCGTACAGTTCGAAAGGAACGCCCTGGCGCGATCGTCCGCATCGTGACCGATGCTGCACGGTGTGCGGACCGCGCGTACGCGACCTCCTTATCGGAGGCGGGCGTTGACCGGTTCACCGTGCGCCTCTTCGGTCCTCGTCCCGCGGTCCACGATGCCGAGACAGGCACACACGGGAGCTTCGATGCCAGTGTGGCCGGGATACGCACGCTCGTCGCCCTTGGCCTCTGGGTCGAGGTCGAGGCCGTAGCGACACGACGCGCCCTTCCCCATCTTACCGAGACAGCTCGGTTCATCGCCACATCGCTGCGTGGTGTTGCACAAGTTCTTGTACGCAATCCCCTGTGGGGCGACAACGGACTGGTCCGAGGAACGTCCCACAAGGTGCATCCGCACGAAGCCTACCCACCGGTGGACATGGCGGCAGATATCATCGCTCACCACGATATCCCAGTGCGGCTAGAGGGCTTCCCCTTCATCGTGACCGGCGGGAAGGCGCCTTACCCGTTGACCGACAGCAAGCTCGCCGGTTGGCCCATAGGGCTCGCCCTGGAGGTGATCGCTATGGAAGAGGGGCTCAAGCCCGCAGCCCGGGTATCTCTTGATCTGGAACGTACCAAGACCCTAGCAGGCTTCTGTCGCGGCCGTGGGTTGACATTGGAACAGGCGAGCTTCCGTCATCGTTTCGGTCCCAACGAGGCAGGCCTGCGCGAAGACTCGTCCGATCCCCGGGCGAGGCTCGTCTATTGCTATCTGGCGCCGGAGAAGGCCGCAGCGAAAGCGGTTCGGGACGCCGATGCAGCAGGTGATGATGATGCTCTGGGCGAAGCCCTCGGGTACCCGGCGTGCTGCCGCAGGTTCTACGCCCGGAACGTCACCGCAGGACATCACCCCGACCTGGCCATGGCCGCATACAACGAGGGACCAGCGGACACATATCCTTTCGAGCTGAACACCCTGTCCACATACATAACAGGCCTGGTGTTCCACCAGCCACATACCTATACCTGTGCCCCGAGCCTCCGGATGGCGCGTGATCTGATGGCCGCTCTTCGTCGAAGTGAGCCTCTCCTGGCTACCGCCGTGGAGCACGCCCTACGATGCCATGTAGTGTACGCGTCCCCGGCCAGCCGCATCTCCCTGTGGGGCCGCCGTAAGGGTGGTCGCATAGAGGTCGAGAACCTCATCCCATTCGGCGACGCTATCCGTCCGGACCTTGCGAAAGTGGATACTGTGGAGCTGGTAGAAGATGCCGTCATGCTCCGTGCAGGGGAGAGGGTGATCGCTAGGATAACTGCTCCTGGTGGGGTGCGGCCTCTGCTCGCTACCTTTGAATAAGGAGGATCTCATGAGCGACGCGCCATCTGAGGACGGTCGCGTGTTCCGCGGTACCGTCGCTGAGCTCGCTGATGCTATCGCCGATATGGTGGACGTCGGTGTGCCCGTTCAGTTATCCCTCGAGGTCCCTCCGGCGGACCGGACCCCTGCTCTGGGGCGCCGCCTACGGGACGCTCTCACAGCGTTGCGCGAGGGCGGGATCTCCGTCCAGATGCGTACGCCTCTCCCCCTCTGCCTTCTCGGTGCCGGGGACCCGGCCTGGGGTATCGATGTGCCCACGTCATGTGATGGGTGCAAGGACGCCTGGACAGTTGAGTACGGACGCGTGGTGCTATGTCGAGTCGCCGATAGGTGGTGCGGTCCTCCGCGCGCCTCCTTCCCGAGCGCTACTGCAGTGGCCGATTACGCTCGCCTCTATCGCGAGGCCGCACCTGTTCCCGACGGGTGTCGGACCTGCCGTCACTGGGCACGCGGGACCTGCCACTGGGGCTGCCGGGCGTCACCCCGCTCGTTCGCACCTGTCCGGCGGGCCGCAGGCAAGCGGATCACCCTGGTGTGGCCTCCCACCGTGGACGGTACCGCACCGCGCCCCTCGCTCAACCTCGCTTACCTGACCGCGGCACTGGAGCATGCCGATCCGTCCCTTGAGGTGTCCTGCATCGATACCAACCTCGTGCTTGACCTCGATAACGTCATCACCGTACCACTCGCCGAGGCCCGGCGACACCTTTCACACACTCTCTCGCTCATCGAGCGGACCCGGCCCGACATACTGGCCGTTGGTGCATGGACCTCCAATCTCCCGTTCGCTCTGGAGCTGGTCCGTGCCTTCAGACCGCGCCATCCCGACGTGCCCGTTGTGATGGGCGGCTATCCCGCCACCGAGGGGCCGGTCGAGCTCCTCTCCATCTTGTCGGAGGTCGACGTGCTCGTGCGTGGCGAAGGCGAGGCCACCCTCCCTGGTCTCGTGGCCCGGTTAATCACGGGACGGCCCATCGACGACGTGCAGGGGCTGTCCTACCGCAGCGGGTCCAAGGTCGTACACACGCCGCCGGCGGTACCCCTCAAGGACCTGGACGCGTTACCCTTCCCCTCCTACGAGCGGTTCGTGGGTGCCCGGCCCGGTCGCGCGGTGACCGTGAGCACAAGCCGCGGTTGCCCATTCTCTTGCACCTACTGCTCCAACGAGAAGATGTACCAGGCCATGCGCCAGAACTCGCCTGAGTACGTCGTCCGTGAACTTGCCGACCTCCACAAGCGGTGGGGCGTGACGCGCATCGAGTTCTCCGACAACCTCTTCACGGCAGATCCACACTGGGTCGCCCGGTTCTGCGAGGTCCTCGATGAGAAGGGTTCGGACCTCGTGTGGACGTGCTCGTCACGTGTGGACACGCTGACCACTGACCTCATAGACCGGATGCGCGCGGTCGGCCTGGAGAGCATCTATCTGGGCCTGGAGAGCGTGGTCCCGGACAGCCTGCGGTTCATGGGCAAGACCGGAGATCCCACTAAGTACGTTGAGCGGGCCCGGCGGCTCATAGCCCATGCCGCGTCCTCCAGTGTCGGGATGAGCGTCGGGGGCATCGTAGCCCTCCCGCACGAGGACCGCGCGGATATGCAGGCCACCGTGTCGTTCCTCGAAGAGATGGTCACGACCAATGCGCCGTACGTGAAGCCCAACCTGTTCTCTCTCATCCCCTTCCCGGGAAGTCCCCTCTGGGACGCTGTCCAGCGGGGCGATCACGCTCTGCTCCCGGTGAGGAACCCTGCCTTCTCAATCTGGAACGGCGGGCTGTTCCGTGAGCTCTACTGGCACCTACCGTGGGTGGTTCCGGGAGCGTTCGAGTTCGCCAACGACCATCTCGAGCAGAACGAGGTGGAGCGGTTCGTCATCGAGGCTCGTGCAAGGTTGCAGGAGCTTGCACCAGAAGGATTCGAGGCGAAGTTCTGAAGCGACGTATCACGTCGCCTCGTCCACCGCTCTGCTATAGATATCCTTCAGGGTATGGTGAGTAACGTCGATGGCCTTGGCCATTTCCTTGTCATCGATCCCTTCGGGCCGCAATAAGGATCCATAACTTGGGACGTCCTCCGCTCGCCGGGACCATAACCTTTATAGGCAGCCTGTCGAGCATGGTATGTCATAAGGGGATAAGTATGGCAGGGGTTGCCACGAATCATAGCCAGAGCGAGGACGCTGGCGGTCAGACCGCTCACGGTGTGGGTGCCGTCGGAGGGTACGACCTGGACGGTGACTCCTACGTGTTCCACGGATCGGAGGCCGACGTCCGTATCGAGTTCCTCGCCGCCGATGTGGTGAACGTCCGGCTGGACCCTGACGGCGCCGCTCGCAAGGACTCCCCAGCCATCTTCACCCGCGATCTTGGGGGGTCCGATGTGACCGTCGAGGACCGCTCCGATTCCTACCTTCTCACCTCCGACGAGCTCCACGTGTATGTCGATAAGACATCCGGGAGAGTGACCTTCGCCGATACCGATGACACCGTCATCACACGCGACACCGACCAGGGCATGACCTGGGACGACGATGGCCGGATCAGGATGGAGCGTGAGGTCGCCGGGGACGAATCCTTCTACGGACTGGGAGAGAAGACGGGAGCCCTGGACAAGCGTGGCGAGCACCTCACACAGTGGACCTGGGATGCCAACGGCGACCACGCCGGTGGAACCGACGAGATGTACCAGGCGCACCCGTTCTATATCGGGCTGCACGACGATGCTGCCTACGGGCTGTTCCTTGACAACACCTTCCGCACTACTTTCGCCATGGCCGAGAACGGGGCCGACAAGGCCACTGTGACGGCGGATGGAGGCCAGCTCAACTACTACTTCCTCAAGGGCCCCGCCATGCGCCACGTGGTGGAGCGCTTCACCGAGCTCACCGGCAGGATGCCGCTACCTCCGCGATGGTCGCTGGGCAACCACCAGTGCAAATGGAGCTACTTCCCAGAGACCACGGTGCGCGAGATCGCGGACGGCTTCCGCCAGCGGGACATCCCCCTGGATGCCATCTGGCTCGACATCGACTACATGGACCAGTACCGAGTGTTCACCTGGGATCCGCAGCGGTTCCCGGACCCGGAGACAATGATCAAGGACCTGAAGGACCAGGGGATCCGCACGGTCACCATCATCGACCCCGGGGTGGACGACGGGGCCAACTACGATGTGTACGCCGAAGGGATGAAGGAGGGCTACTTCATCACCGACGAGAACGGAGAGGTGTTCCACGCCCCGGTATGGCCCAAATCCGCCGCCTTCCCGGACTTCACCCGGGAGGAGGTCAGGCAGTGGTGGGGTGACCTGTACGGCCGGCTCACCGATGCCGGGATAGCCGGTGTCTGGAACGACATGAACGAGCCCGCTATCATCGACACGTACAAGACCATGCCCGACGACATGGAGCACCACGGCGACCTGGGTGACGTCAAGCACAATGAGGCCCACAACGTGTACGGTATGTACGAGGACATGGCCACCTATGAGGGCATGCTACGTGCCAACCCGGACGAGCGTCCCTTCGTGCTCACGCGCTCTGGCTTCTCCGGCATCCAGCGGTACGCGGCCGTGTGGACCGGCGACAACCGGAGTAAGTGGGAGCATCTGGACATGGGCATGCCCATGATGGAGAACATGGGTCTTTCGGGGATGGCGTTCATTGGCACCGACATAGGCGGGTTCGGTGCAGACTGCACACCCGAGCTCTACGCCCGCTGGCTCCAGTTCGGTGCGTTCTCGCCCTTCTGTCGCACCCACTCCTCCCGCCACACCCGTGAGCAGGAGCCCTGGACCTTCGGCCAGGAGACCGAGGACATCGCCCGGGACTACCTCACCCTCCGTTACCGCCTAATGCCCTACACCTACGATGCCTTCCGTCAGGCGTCCGAGACCGGCATCCCAGTGATGAGGCCACTGGTGCTCGACCACCAGAACGACCCGAACGTGCGCAACCTCTCGAACGAGTTCATGTATGGGGATGTCCTCCTGGTCGCTCCCGTGACCGAGGAAGGGGCGCGGGAACGCGATGTCTACCTTCCCGAAGGCCGATGGGTCGACTACTGGACCGGCGAGATCCACGATGGCCGCCAGACCGTCGTCAGGGACGCTCCCGTGGACACCATGCCCCTGTACGTGAAGCAGGGTTCGATCGTGCCCATGGGGCCGGCCATGCAGTACACCGACGAGAAACCGACGGAGGAGCTGGAGCTCCACGTGTACGCGGACGACCGCGCCGAGGGCAGGTTCTACGAGGACGACGGACACTCCTTCGGATTCAAGCAGGGCGAATACAACCTCACCGAGTTCGCCTACCGTAACGACACCGGCACCGCCGCCATCACCGTGGACCGGGTCCATGAGGGCTACGCCACCGAGGTAGGGACCTACAAGTTAGTCATCCACTCGGAGCGCGATGTGACGGGGGCGACAGTGAACGGCCAAGACACCGCAGTGGCGCGAGATGGCGATGCGTACGTCGTCGAGGTGGACGCGGGAGCGATATAGGCCCACGTGCCCACCATGCGGTCCATGACATGAGGCAGTTCACCACCCCAAACGAATCCTTATAACGCCCCCACGCCTTCCAGTCGTCCATGCCCCTTCCCGTGGTCCTGAGCCTGGCGCTGTCCTTCGCCGTGCTCTTCGCTGTGGCGCGATGGAGCCTCCCGGGCGCTCTCACGGCAGGGGCGCTGTCCTTGGGGTTCCTGACCCTCCCGCCCGCCACGGTGGTGTGGGTGGCAGGGGCCACCCTGGGCGATCCGTCGGTGCTGGCCCTCGCCCTGGCGGTCGCGGTCATTCCCCTAATCGGCGGTGTGATGGAGGAGGGTGGGCTCATGGACCGGCTCGTCGCGAGCCTCCGGATGGGCCGCCGGCCCTTCCTTGCTGTCGCGCCGGCCATGGTTGGGATGCTCCCCATGCCCGGTGGTGCACTGCTCTCGGCGCCCCTCGTGGAACGGCGCGGGGCGGACCTCCCCGGTGAGTTGAAGGCGGCCATCAACGTCTGGTACCGGCACCTCATGCTTCTGATCTATCCTCTCAGCCCCTCGCTCATCGCTTCGGCCCAGATGGCCGGTCTCGGTGTGTACGAGATCATCCCCTGGCAGGTGCCCGGGTTCCTGTTCTGTGGCCTGCTGGGCTATGTCTTCCTGTTACGACGTGTACCGGCCGATGGTCCGGGGATAGGCGATCCGAGGACCGGTAACGTGCCCCTGACCGTCCTGTTCTCGGCACCGGCCGTCGACCTGCTCCTACAGCGCGCGGGCCTGCTCCCGTTCCCGACACTTGGTGCGCTGGCGGGTGTCACCGTGGGACTGGTCCTTGCCTATGCGCATTCGGGACCCAAGGGACGCGACCTCGGGACCATCGCCCGTAAGATGCGTCCATGGAGCTTCGGCGCCATCGTCTTGGGGATGTTCCTGTTCCTGGAGATGTTCACGGCCTCGCCCGCGCCGTCGTTCATCGCAGATGTGGCACCATCTCAGTGGGCGCTCCTGGTGCCAGTGGGCTTCATCCTGGGTGCGGCAACGGGGCGCATACAGCTCCCTGCCTCGATCCTCATTCCCATCCACCTGGCCATGGTGGGCGCAACGACAATGCAGCCGATACCCTTCGCTGTGATGTACCTGGCAGTCTTCCTGGGCTACATGGTATCCCCTATCCACCCCTGCTTGGTCGTGTGCCTCGAGTACTTCAGGACGGACCTGCGAGGATTCGCCAGAGCCGTGGTTGGTCCGGTGACGCTGGCCTTCCTGGCCGCGGGACTGGTGGGCCTAATGGTCCTCTAGGCCGCGACCGGTTGGAGGATCGAGTGAAGTGAGCGGTCGTCTGATAAATAGGGAGGATCATCATGGATGGGTCGCCTCCCCTCGGTTCACTTCTTTTTCGAGGTGCAATGTAGGAACTCCCTTCTGTTGTCATGGGCAGGCCTCAGAGAGGGGAACGATAAGGGATGGCCCGGGGAGGGCCGTGGTGGCATCAGCACCCCCCCGGGTCGATTGGGTGATCCTCTATTCTCACATGGCCTCATGTCGTCGATACAGGATCGGTACAATCCTAGTGGTTATCGCCCGTCCCGGCTCCGGTGTGCCGGTTGGACGGGGCGTGGCCCGTGGTCTCGCTTATTAAGTAGCTTGTGCTTCCGGATATTAATAGAAATGGAACAGAATATGGTACGATGTGGAACATCCAGCAGCTCTTGAAGGGCGGCCGTCCTTTGGACAGACAGATAAATGTTTGTGTTCATATCGTCGTACGTGGGAGCATTCGACCGGTTGAACGACCTGCAAATCTCCTCCAAGCTCTTCCTCCTAATCCTCGTGCTCTCAGTGATCCCCCTGATCATTGTCGGCTACATAGCCGTGTGGAACGCCCGGGGCATCGCCATGAACGCAGTGGAAGGCTCTACCAAAATGGGGGAGCGGGACCTGGCCGCTGCCAAGGAGCTGGGTCGCGCTGCGGTGAACGATAGTGTCGAGGCACTGGACGCGAAGGCCATCGAGGCTCTCGAGATGCGTGCCGTCGAGCTCGCGCGGAGCATCGCCAACTTCCTCTACGAGCGCGACGGCGACATCCTGGGCGCCCGGTCTCTAGACAGGAGACCGGAGACCTACCGTGCGTTCCTGCTGTCGAAGCGACATATCGTGAATCTGGGCCACCAGCGACAGGAGGTACCCCTCTACTCCGAGATGACCTTCATCGACCTTACCGGTCGCGAGATAATAAGGGTGCACAAGGACGACATCCAGGTGGTCCTGCGCAACGTGGCTAATACCGCTGACACCTACCTCGGCGTCGAGGACTACTTCGAGCATGCAAAGGTGCTGGGTGAAGACGAGATTCACGTCTCTCATCTTGTGGGACAACGCATTGATCCGTACCGTGCGTACAGGGGAGTCGAGCGTCCGAACGGGGACCGGTTCGACGGCATCATCCGGTGGGTGACCCCGGTATACGAGGATGATGAGAAGGTGGGCTATGTGACCCTGGCCCTCAACCACACCCACCTTATCGAGTTCATCGAGCACGTCGTGCCCACCACAAAGAGATTCATCGACATCCCTGATCCGGGAGCTGGCAGCTTTGTCCTCATGTGGGACGACCAGTGGCATAATATCGTCAATCCCCGTCACGACCGCATCTGGGGATACACCAAGGAGGGTATCGAGGGTCAGGAATGGGCCAACACGACGATCGAGGGCCTCTTGAGCTACCCGACGAACTGCGAGGTCCTGGGCACCCACCTACCCTCCTGCTCGCAATGGAGGCCCGAGAACGCTGATGCCGGTCTGGTATCCTTCACGTTCATGTGGATAGGGGAGGACCTGGTGACCACGTTCGCCACCATCCCGTACTTCTCCGGGCCTTACTCGGCCCCTCAGGGATTCGGCACTCTTACCATGATCTCGGACAGCGCGTCATTCCACGCGGCTGCGGAACGGACCCGATGGATGATTGACGAGACCACACGGAGACAGAGCGAGCGGATCCGCGAGACGGTCGAGCTCACCATCGATACGATCGACCAGCGTGCCCGGGTCACTACCGTGCTCCTAGTGTTCGTCGCCATCGCCTCGGCCTTGCTGGTGGCCACCGTGGGCGCCGGGATGTCGATAACACTCACCGAGCCACTCATGACGCTGACCGACAGCGCCGAGCGCATCTCGGACGGCGACCTCGAGCTCGAGCTCGACGTGCAGCGGGGCGACGAGATAGGCCAGCTTGGCAGGGCCTTCAGCCGGATGTCACAGGAACTGCGCAAGACGTTGGATAACCTGCGCACGGCCAACCTCGAGCTCAAGGAGCTGGATCAGCTCAAGTCGCAGTTCGTGTCCGTCGCGTCCCACGAGCTGCGGACACCCATCATCTCCATCCGTGGTTACATCGAGCTGGTCAGGGAGGGTGAGGGCGGGCCCGTCACCGACGAGCAAGAGAACATGCTCGCAGTGGCCTCACGTAACACGGAACGGCTGCTCACCATCATCAACGACCTGCTGGACATATCCCGCATCGAGGCCGGTGCCCTGCACCTGGATATGGTGTCCGTTGACATCAACCGTCTTGTCCGGGACACCCTCGAGGAGATCCGGCCGCTGGCGGACCGACACGGCCACACGATGAAGCTCGAACTGGATAGCAGCATCCCAGAGGTTGAGGGGGATCCTGACCGGCTGGCCCAGATCGTCACGAATCTGCTCAGCAACGCTATCAAGTACACACCGGACAAGGGCAGGATCGTCGTCCGTACTGAACGCGGGGATACGGACGGGATTCATCTGAAGGTGGAGGACGACGGGATTGGTATCCCCTCCGGAGACCTCCCGCATATATGGGAGCGGTTCTATCGGGGCCAGCATGCTTCTGGCCACCATCGTCCCCGGAGCATGGACTTCAGAACAGGAGGGACCGGGCTCGGGCTCCCCATCGTGAAGGGTATCGTGGAGGAGCATGGAGGGAAGGTTCGGGTTGAGAGCGAGGAGGGTGCCGGGAGCACGTTCCATGTCAATCTTCCTACCGAGACCGCGATGATAGCAGCGACTGGGCACAGTTCGCGTAATAGGAATCCCATGGTGCTCGTCATCGACGATGATGAGGAATTTTGCGACCAGATCGAGCTGGTCCTTCGCAAGGACTTCAAGGTGGTCAAAGCGACGAGCGGCAAGGAGGGAGTGGATATGGCCGGCAAGCACCGTCCCGACCTAATCCTCCTCGACATCCTCATGTCAGGGCTCGACGGGTACGAGGTGTGCCGTGCGCTGAAGGAGAGCGACGACACTAAGAACATCCCCGTCATCATCCTTTCCTCGATGGACCGGGAGGACGTGTGGGCGCGTGCCGAGGACGCCGGGGCTGACGATTTCATATCGAAGACGTTCAAGCGGAAAGAGCTGCTGGAAAAGGTGCGTTCGCGCCTGTGAGATAGGAGGACAATGATCATGGCCAAGGACAGTGCAAAGGATGAAGGCGCGGGGCTGACGGTCCTTGTGGTGGACGATGAACCGGACACCGTGGACTACATTACCCTGCTCCTCACCACGCGCGGGTACGCGGTGCTCCCTGCCAACTCCGGCGAGGACGCTCTCGCCACACTCGACAAGCACGACGAGGTCGACCTCGTGCTCCTTGACCTGCGCATGCCCGGCCTATCCGGTGCCGACGTCCTCATGACGATCCGGGCCGACGAGCGGACCGCGACCCTTCCCGTGGTCATACTCAGCGTCAACACAGAGACAAAGGACAAGGTCAATGCCCTCGGGCTGGGCGCGGACGACTACATCGAGAAGCCCTTCAGGAAGGAGGAGCTGTTCGCCCGCATCCGTTCCCACATCCACCGCAAGACACTTCGCGAGGAGCTGGAGGAGCTGAACCGGACCCTCGACCGCAAGGTGATGCAGCGGACCATGGAGCTCTTCCTCGAAAAGGAGTTCAGCGAGTGTCTCATCGAGAACGCCTCGGACATAATCTGTGTACTGGACCGCGAGGGGAAGCTCGTCAGGGTGAACCGGGCGGCAGAAAGGCTTTTCGGTCACGGGAAAGAGGAACTGCTCGGCCAGGCGCTCATCAGCTATGTAGTCCCCGAACACGTCCCTATCCTCACCGAGAACCGCACCCAGCGACTGCGGGGAGCGGACATCTCACCATACGACGTTGACGTGGTGGCCGGCGACGACTCGCGTCGTACAATCGAGATAGGAACGAGCCTGGTCAAGGACGAGAGCGGTGAGTTCGTGGAGTTCATGATCGCACGGGACATCACCGAGCGCAAGCGTGCTGAGGAGGAAATGCGCCGGCGGCTGATGCGGTTCCGTCTCAAGGAAGGAACCCTCTACCTCGTGGATGAGCACGGCCCGGGGCTCGCCCTCGAGGCGTTCAGGGACCTGCTCCGTGCTGGCTATCGTGCGCTTGCCATCACCCGTACGCCCGGAGAAGAGTTCCGGAAGGATACCGGAGGAGAGTATGAGCTCGAATGGCTCGCGGAGCAAGAGGGTCCGGACGCCCTTCCCCCCGAGCTCGGGATGGTCGAGAACCGCATCAAAGGGCTATCGCGACGGACTGCCGTGCTAATCGAACGGCTCGATTATCTCCTGTTCAAGAACGGCTTCGAAGCGACCCTTTCCTTCGTCCAACGCCTTCGAGAGATCGCGTACGTCCACGGCCACGTGGTGGTCCTCGCACTGGACCCGGCCGCGGTGACGCCCGACCAGCGCAACCTCCTCGAGAACGAGACGGGAATGATCGAGACACAACAAGGAGTGCGGCTCCCCGAGGATCTCATGGTGATACTACGGTTCGTCCACCGGCAGAACCTTATAGGCGTCAAGCCCCCCCTCTCGGAGATCGGCCACGAGTTCGGGATGAGCCGACCAACGGTGCGGCGGAAGGTCAAGCAGCTCCTGGCAGGGGAGTACGTGCTGGCACACCAGAAGGGGCGATCCAAGGTGCTCGAGCTGGCGCCGCGGGGCCGACGTCTGTTCGAGCGGTGAGCCTTGTAGAGCGACTGCTACCATCAGTCGTCCCATGTTGTTCCATGTTCCGTTCCATGTACTTATAACTGGGGAACGGTGTCCTTCGGATTGGGAGCGAGAACGGTCAAGAAACGCGAGCGTCTCATCACAGTGACCCAGGATTGGAGGTCGGTCCTCCATCAAGACACCACCCCCTCGGCGGCGGCCGTCAGACAGGTCGCCACGTCCGTGCTCACCCTCGTCCGTGGACGGGAGCCGGGCGCCCGCGCCGAGCTCTTTTACAGACTTCTTGCACTCTTGGCCACATGCGGTTACCGTGTGTACTACCTCTCCTGCGACAAGGGTCGGGAGGAGGTCATCGAGCGATGCGCGAGGTACGGTCTGCGTCCGTCGTCCGTGAACGTGCTCGAGCTAGGGAGGGACTGGACCGTTCCTTCCTTCGAGCGCGATCCCTCCCATATCAAGGACCGCATCGCCTTCATACAGAACGCCCATCAAGGATTCTCCCAGGACGAGCCCCTCATCTTCGCTGGGGACGTTGTCACGCATCTGACCACGCATTACGGTGTCGCGCGGACAACCGATTTCCTGCGTGATATCGTCTCGGACGCCAGGAGTTCGACCACGCGGTTCGTCTTCCCCATCGATGGAAGACATCCGGGGACCGAGGACCTGCTTCCGACCGCGGACCTAGTGCTTGAGCTCGACGGCACTGACCGTTGATGACGCTCACCGAAGCGCTCAAGGGAAATGCTTAAGAGGGCGCTTGATAGCATACGGGTGTGACGATGGAGGAACCATCCGTTGGAGGACGTATCGGGAGGCGCAGGTTCCTCAGATGGGGCCTGGGCCTCGGCGTTGTGGCCTTGGCCGCATACCGCTTCCTCCCCGTGAAGAGATTGGTGATCGCGTCCACACCCGGTACTCCGAGGAAGCGGATCGCACCCCCGCCATCGGCCCCACCTGTTCCCTCTGTCGCACCTACGGGGTCCTCTGAGATCCCTGTCCAGCTCTGCTCGGTACGGGGTGGCACGGTGGCCGACAGGGTACGGACCGCTTTCGAGAACATCGGCCTTGATTCCCGCGTCACGAAGGGAACGAAGGTGGTCCTCAAGGTCAACCTGCTTCAAGCCTCCAAGAAGGCATGCAATGTCCCGGAGTTCGTGGGAGCGCTCGCCAAGGAGTTCCTCGACCGTGGTGCCGAGGTCCTGGTGGCCGACTCCTCGTCAGGGGGCTCCACCCGGCAGGCAGCGGAACACACAGGGCTCCTCAAAGTATGCGACGAGGTCGGTGTCCCCTTCAAGGTGCTCGAAGATTCTGAGCGTGTTGCGGTGGACGTCCCGAACAGCTTGCGGCTCAGCTCGGTGAACGTCGCCAAGGAGGTAATGGACGCCGACCTTCTGGTCTCCGTTCCCAAGCTCAAGCTCCATGGCCAGTCCATCATCACCCTTGGCATGAAGAACATGATGGGGACCATCCACCGCTTCGAGATGAAGGACTTCCATATGGACATCCAATCGAGCGTCGCGGACCTCATGCGCGTAGTGCCGCCGGACGTCGTGTTCATTGACGGTACGGAGGCCATGGTGACCGGGGGCCCCATGAACGGGCGCATGGAGCAGCGGGACCTCGTCATCGCGGGCTACGATGTGGTGGCGGTGGATGCGGCAGGCTCCCGCGAGCTCGATATAGATCCCATGGGTGTGGGTTACATCGTGAACGCGCAGAATGCGGGCATAGGCTCCATGGAGCCCGCGTCGTCACGGGACATCAAGCTGTGAAGGCCGGCCCTGCTACTCCCCCTTCTCCTTCCGTTTCTTTTTCATCTCCTCCTTGAAAGGATTGTACCCCAGTTGGGGGATGGGCTGGATCACACCGGACGCGACGTTACGCAGGTGGGCGGAGATACGACGGAGGTTGTTGGTGAGCAGAGCGTATATGATTGCCTTACGAGCGTCGATCTCCGTGTCCTCGGTGAGACGACGGGCGAGGTCGGCGTGTTTGCGCTTGGTGCCCTCCTCATGCATCCCCATCACGGTCTTGGCCTTCTTCTCGTTGTCCTCCTGTAACGACTCCTTGGTGAGATCGAACATCTTGATAATCCGGCCGTACATGGCGATGACATCCTTGCGGTACTGGTCGTCGTCGAGGATTGTGGGGTAGAGGAGCTTGAGCTGAGCGATGTTCTTGCAGTAGTCGCCTATACGTTCGTAATCGATGACGATGGATATCAGGTAGAGAGAGCCGGAGAGGTCGGGGGAAGCGTTGAAGGCCAGGTACTTGAGCACTTTGGTGCGCACTCCCACTTCCAGCCGGTTGATGAGCTTGTCCTCGCCACATATCCTCTCAGCGATGTTGCACTTATCGTCCAGCAGGCATTTGAACGAGTCGCGAAACATGGACTTGCTCTGCTCGTTCATCTCCTCGATCTCGTCGAAGGCGTCGTCGAGGATGCTGCCGCGCGTCAGTGCGTCGTATATCTCCTTGAATGCCATCAGTATCACCGTATCATGAATATCACTATCCCGGGTACTATGTAGAACGCGAAGATCATGTAGGCCAGCGCCAGCTTGCGCTGCTCGGACACCACCTCGGCAAGCCGCCGCGCCAAGCCGATAGGCACCTGCCTGAGTGGGTACCAGATGACGATACCGAATATGTTGAAGAGCAGGTGCGCGGAAGCAGCCGTGACCGCGAGCTCGTTCTTGGTGACCAGCGCGGCCAGGAAGGCGGTGATGGTGGTGCCGATGTTGGCGCCCAGTGTGTAGGGGAATATCATCTCCAGTGTGACGAGGCCGGCGCCGGCCAGTGGGATGACCAGGGACGTCGTGATGGAGGAGGACTGCACCGCGGCGGTGACCACTACCCCCAGAATGAACGAGATGAAGGCCGTGCGGAACAGAAAGCGGTCCAGTAGCAGCTGCATGCGGTCCATCACTAGCGAGCGCATGCAGTTCACGATGGCCTTGAGGGCGAGGAATAGCGTGACCATGGCGAGGACCAGGATGAGCCAGAGCGGGAGGTTGTGCTTGAGCACGGCGATCACCGGCTTGATTATGTAGTCCAGCGGGCTCACCAGTTTGAGCCCACCCATGGACGCGAAGGTGCCGGCGAGCACCCGGGCCGAGGACTCGATGGGGTGGTACATGATCTCGATCGGTAGGAGCACAGCGGCGGCGAGGATGTTGAAGAAGTCGTGTACGGTGGCGGCGGAGAAGGCCTTCTCGAAGTCCCTGCGGGAGGAGACGTGGCCCAGGGAGACGATTGTGTTGGTGATGGAGGTGCCCATGTTGGCGCCCATGATGATGGGGATGGCACAGGAGAGCGTCAGGAGCCCTCCGTCCACCATGAGCACGACGAGCGACGTCGTCGCCGACGAGGACTGGATGAGGGCGGTGGCGACCACGCCCACGAAGAAGGCCGCCAGTGGATCGGTGGTGGAGGCGATGATCTGCTCCGAGTAGTCGGCGCCCACGGCCTTGAACACGGCGCCGATGGCGCTGATGCTTAGGATGAACGCGTACAACGCCAGGAGCAGGGTGGCGAGCTTGAGATGCTCCTCCTTCACGTTAAGGGTGGAAGTGCAGTAGTGTTTTAAGCCTAACGCCGGGGCCCTGCGTTCACGCGCTCATGCCGGCAGCACTTGGCGCAGTATGTAGTAGAACGCGATGGACAGCACAGCCCCCGAGATGGGCGTGGCCAGCCAACCGAGCATGATGTTCCGGATGGTGCGGAGGTTCACCGTTCGCGTCCCCTTGGTGAGCCCCACACCGATGACGCCGCCCACGATCGCCTGGGTCGTTGACACGGGGATGCCCTGCTGGATGAAGACGTACACCGTGATGGCCGACGCGAACTGCGCCCCCAGCGCCGACACGGGGCCCAGGGTGGTGATCCCGCCGCCCATGGTCTCCACCACACCGCGGCCGAACATAATGGCGCCGAGGCCGAGGCATACGCCCCCGAGAAGCGCTCCCACCATGGTTGGAAGGACGTGCAGGTCGATGTAGACGTGGCCCGATTCGACCGACGACCACCCGCCCTTCAGTGCGTACTCGTTGAGCACATTCGACCCGACCAGCGGTCCCATGGCGTTGGCCACGTCGTTGGCGCCGAGGTTGTAGGCCACCGCCATCGCCGCCACTAGGGTGAGGACCTTTACCAGGGCACTGGTCGTCGCCCTGCTGCCGGACCGTGCCAGAATCCGGTTGAAAAAGTGGTAGAGGACGTAGGCCAGCACCATGGAACACAGAGGGGAGAGCACCCAGCTCACCAGCATAGTCTTCAGGATGGCGTAGTTGATGGGCGCGGGCATCCCGCCGAAGAGGTTGAGTCCGATGCCCGCACCAGCCACCGCACCGATGAGCGCCTGGGTGGTGGAAGTGGGGATTTTAAGAGCGGTGATAGCGAGCATGAATACACCCGCTGCCAGGAACGCGGCGAGCACGGCGCGCCGGTCCTTCTCCAGGTAGATGATCTTCTGGCCGTTGACATGGCTGCGGCACTCGCCTGTTGTGACTTTCGCGTTCGGTGGGCTGGTGATGGCGCAGGTGTACTCCGCGTTGATGGCACGACACGGTTCGTCCGTCTCGCACTCGACGGCGGGGACGATACCCTTGCCCACGGTCTTCATGACCTTGTAGCCCTCCAGTGTGGCGCCCAGAAGGGCGAACACCACGACGATGATGACAGCCTTGTGGAACGGCAGGATGCCGCCGCCCACGGTAGTACCGATGGCGTTGGACGCGTCGTTGGCGCCAATGTTCCACGCGACCAGCAGGCACGCGCCGATGATGAGGATGGACAGGGGGTCCATGATCCCACTCTAGGCGGTGCCGGTGATCAGCATGATGTTGAGAACGTCCGAGGCGTTCTCAGCGGCGTCGGTGAGCCCCGCAGTGGCGTCGGCGATGCCTGCCACCAGGAAGAGCAGGATAGGGTCATTGATCTCATACAGCTTCTCGTACAGCTCCCCCTTGAGTTGGTCGGCCTGAGCCTCCCGGTCGGCGATCTGCTTGAGGACACGTTTAGTGTCCTCGGGTCTCTCCTGGAGGGCGTCGTAGGCGAAGAGCAGGAGCTCGGTGGCGTCGATGCCGAGATCGGTCATGCGCTTGAGGTGCTTTGCGATGGACGGATCGCACTTCATATCCAGCATGTGCATCGAGATGCTCGCTGCGTCCTTGGACTCGTCCACGATGTCGTCCACCCGCTCCACGAGGTCGATGATGCGGCTGCGTGACAGAGGGAGGAAGGCTCCCGAGTAGAGGAGTTCCTCGATGCTGTGGACGAAAGTGTCCGCGTCATTTTCCTGCTTTCGGATCTCCGCAAGCTTCGCCCGGGCCAGCTCCTTGTCGCACTCGCCAACGGCGTCGAAGAACTCGCCCAGTGCCACAACGCTCTTTTTGGCTTTCACCATGTGCTTTCGGATGAGCTCGAGCACCTGGTTCTCCTTGTCCCTCCCGAAGAAGGGAATGCCGTCGAGGAATCCCATGATAATCACTCTTACTTAAGGACTAGGACATGCCACTTTTAAAACGCTTGTGCTCGCGTCCAGCCGGTCCTAACCGACAGTCACGGTGCACTCACAGGCGCATGAGCCGGGATCGGTGCGTATGCGGCACTTCTTCCGGTCGAGCCAGAGAGTGCAGGTCGGCAGGCAGTCGTTGCACGACACACGGAGCGTGCAGCCGGAGTAGTCGATACCGTGGTCGATGAACACGCTCTCGCCCTGCACGACCGTCGGCTCCCGCACCTCGAGCCGCGCGAGAGGGAAGAGGTCCGCGTTCACGATGCCTTGGGAAGTCGGTTCGACGGCCCACTCACGTCCGTGTACGTCCCTGGCCCTCACCACGATGGTGTAGGAGTTACCCGGTTCGGCCATGAAGGACCCAGACATAACGGTCGTGGATCCCTCGCCCCAGATGGCGACCTGTGTATCAGCGTTGCTCCCTTCGACCGCCAGCGACCAACCATCGATGACAGCAACGGACACCATTCCCTCGAAGGGCACGGTCGCGATGTCGGACAGGTCCACGGTGGCATGGACCCGCGTGGGCTCATAGAACACCGCAGAGGTGAGCCCCTCATCTGTCTCGAAACCCGCTTCGGAGATCCTGAGCTCGGGCCGCGTGATCTCGAGGTAGGCATTGGGGTAGTCCATGCGGAACTCGAGCGCGTCCTCAAGGCACCAGAAGGTCATGACCTCCCCGGAGCAGGAGTTCGAAGGCAGGCCTTGTTCAGGGAGGGTCTGGTCGAACACCGTCATGTTGTTCTCGTCCATGGCCTCCACCCTGAGCCGGAGCACGAAACCGACGTACTCTGAGGGGGTCTCCACCTCCCGTGTCTCGAGTCTGCTGCCCTCGAGCACGTCCATCACCATGATTGACGCCAGAGATCCATGGACCTCTTGTCCCTCTGCGTCCACCATGGAGACGGACACGGTGAGGGGAAAGAGAGCGGACTTGACGGTGACGATCCCTTTGACGCGGGTACCGGCATGTGCCTTGGTCGCCCGCTCGCCGTCCACCGTGAACCAGGCGTCCTGGACTGCTACTGTGCCCATTGGCAGCACCTTCGAAATGGAGCCCACGGCCGTGGCGACAGTCCTCCCCTGCTCGTCGTACACCTCGAGCACCGGCTGCACCGTCTTACCTACAAGGTCCTCTTCCATTTCCTTGAGGTTCGAGAGCAGTGTTACGTCGGTGCCGGGGTCCACGGACGAGACGGGGATGGTGGCCATGATGGCTGAGAACAGCTCCTCACAGGAGCACTCGCACACAGCGTCCTCGGGACAGAAGGGACATTCACAGGCATCGAAGAGCCTGAGCTTGACCTCGGACCTACCGTAGAACGAGAGGAATCCGGCGTTGGCCACGTCCGCTCGGAACCGCACGCTCTCCCCACCATAGAGCGCTTGAACCTCGCTCTGGCCTCGGAGGGTCGCCAGGCTCACACTCAGCTCGGGAGTCAGCGCCTTGCACATGCGCGCGCACACGTCCCATATCCCCGTGTCCCGCTCGTCACGTGGACAGCTGAGGATGCACTCGAATGTCGTATCCGGCCAGTCCCGTTCCCCCTCTCCTTCCCAGCAGTCGTCGACACAGACACGTGACTCCCTGGTCTCGGGGAACTGCGTGACACAGGTCCGTTCACACGCTACTTTGGCACCCATGCAACGGCGTGTGCATGCGTCCGTGCGTTCGCGGTTGCTGCCGAACAGGCTGTGACATGCTCGGCGGCACGAGGAGCTGCCCATGCACGTGGACGTGACGGGCCGTTCGTCGAATCCGTACCGGCAGCACAGCCCGATGGGGGAGCGCCCTGTCTGGCAGCGGTCGAAGAGGGGTCCGCCGCTCAGGGCGTGGGATGGTGACTCGCACAGCTCGGGATCGAACGGGCACTCGCCCTCCACGCCCTCGCCACAAAGGGCACGCGTGGTCGACCAGGGGACCGGTGTCTGTGGCCCGGGCTCGTACACGTCGGCGAACATACCCTCGCAGCAGGCCTGGATGCTCGCCCGATCGGTATCGTTGAGCAGGGGATCTGCGCACTGGTACGCCGTCGTCCGCCACTCAGTGCCCAGTCGGCACACGCACAGCTCGAGCTGGGCGTGGCAATGGGCCATTGACGTGCCATAACACTTCTTGCACACGTCCTCGCACAGCGAGACCTTGGGGATCTTGTGGACGAGGCAGCTCAAGGTATCTACGAATACGTCCTCCACATCGGTGTCCCTGATGATCTCGATGGTGTCCATGTGCTCCTCGGACCACTCGTCCATGTTGATGTCCTTGATATTGGCGATGGCCGGCTCGTGGGGGGCACACCCGCCGCGGTAGCCTCCGCATCCGGGGACCGGTGGCTTGGGCTGGGGAAGCGGGGGCAGACTACCGGGCTTCATTCCCTCGGGCCGCTTTCCGCACTCCTTGACGTTGAAGTTACGACAGAACACGGCCCATTGGCGGTGCGGATCGGCGTTCGGCGGCTCCTCGCCCGTTTTGTACATCAGGTTCGGATTCGTGCCCGGTGGGAAGTGGAGGTCCTGGATCTCCACGTCAGAGCAGAACTTGCTGACCTCGGAAGGGAAGTTGTGGCGGAATGTGGTGAGGTCGGCAAGGAGCTTGTCGTTCTGGAGGAAGAGGAGCATGTCGGTGGTCTCCTCCTGGAACTCATCGGAGCTTCTGATGCGGTCCGGCTTACCGTCCGTCGCCTCGTACTTGTCGATCCTCAGTGCGATGGCGGCCAGTTCGTCCAGGTTCTCCTGGACATGTGTGTAGGTCGCGCCCTGCTCCACGTTGCTCTGGTACTTTGCCCTGACGGCCTCCAGCTGGCCGATCATCTTGGGCAGCTCCTTGAGCATGTTCCCCAGGTAGTCGAGGATACGCTCCAGCTGGTCCTCCACCTCGCAGGGGGTTCGGTAGCTCTTCTCGTCCTCCTCTACCTGTGACGCTGGCGGGCGGTACGCGGCGAAGTCGAAGGGCGTGTGAGCGCAGTGGTGCCCCTCGGTGGGGGGCGGGGGCCAGGCGTACTCCCCGGAATCGTAGTCCTTGAGACGTGTTCCGATCACCTCGTCGAGCTCGCACACGTCGTGGAGATCGGCAAGCTCATGTGTGCACTGGCGTATCTTACGTGGTGAGGGGCGGCTGTTCTTGGCCTTCTTGGTCTCCAGTGAGCGCCAGGCCTCGGCGATGATGTTGTTGGGCCTGTAGCAGCCCGCGTTCATGTAACCGTAGGGATCGAACTGCTCGTTGATGCACGGCCGCACACAGCAGGCGATCTGTCCCTTGGGATTGACGTTGTCAAGACCGGTGTCGCATCCCTTGAAACCGCCGTGCTCGTCCGGCTGACCGATGGCCTTGTTGTCCCCGCAGAAGTAATCGTTGTGCCAGCACTCGTGCACCTCGCCCACCGGCTTTCGGGGCACCCCGTGCGTGTCGCAGTTGTCCCCGTAGTTGCAGGGATAGGGATCGCACAGAGGTTGACACATGGACATCCCGTTGTTGCCCTCGACGCACTTTTCCTTGTCCATGCAGGCCACCCTGGCCGTGCGGAAGCACGAACTGGGCGAGGGGAGGTCGCCGATCTCCACCTCGAGCACGCAGCCACCGTACTTGTCGTTGAACTCTTCGATGGAGCCCTCGCACAGGTTGCACTGCCTCTTCGCAGCGTTGTAGATGTTGCGCAGGTCCTTCTCCACCGACGTGTAGAACTTCTTGAAATTTTCATAATAGGCGATCGTGGTCTCGACGAAGTCGGCCATGCTCTCGTAGTTGGCGGCGATCTTGCTCACGTCCTCGGGACAGTCCAACAGGCTCACGTTGAGCTCGTCAGGCTCGTATCCCGTGTACTCCGGCTTCTCAAGCCCCGCGATCATGGTGTTGCATATGTACGGTTCGCCCTCAGTGAGGGGGTTCTCCTCGCAAGGGCGGAGGTTGAGGTCGGGACGCGGTCCGCCGTTGGCCTCACCATATCCTTTGTCAACGCACACCGCGCCAACGTACCCGTCGCCCCCGAAGGCGCACTGCCAGGTGCAGATCTTCATCTTGAAGGACTGGCGACACTGCTCGTCAGCGCCGCCACCGTCCCCCCCGCCGATGCTCAGGGGACCACAGTGGCCCACGCTGTGGCCCGAGATGGCGATCGATTCACAGCCGGCTTCGTCATCTGAGAACTCGTCCTCGCATTCGCAGTCCTCGCCCGGCAGGCAGTCCTCGCCCGACTCCCAGCAGGCGTTGTCGCCGTCGTACAGCCCCACCGAGCCACGGCACTGGAAGAACTGGCCAGGGGAGCTCTCCTCCAACTCACAATCATCGGACGCGCCCTCGGTCTCCATGATGCACCAGGTCTCCATGCCCGGCTCCAGCTTCGGGGAGCATGCAGAGGGTGCCAGGGCTAGGTCCATGGACAGGACGGTGAGGAGGGCGAGCGTGGCGACGAGCAGTATAGCATGTGCCAGGGGGGAGCAAGGATCCCCTCCTTTCCCCTTCTTCCAGGTCAGCGCCACCGGGATGTCCGCCCTGTCATGCATTACCTTCCAGTCCACCGGGCTATGTGGCCGAGGAGATGCACTCGCAGGCACAGGTGCCCGGATCAGATTTGATGGTGCATGACTTCCGGTGGAGCCAGAGGGTGCACGTAGGCAGGCATTCCTCGCACGCCACCTGGATGTTGCAGTCCGAGTAGCTGATGGACGAGTAGATGTACGTCGCCTCGCCCTGTACCAGGGTCTTCTCCTTCGCCTCCAGACGGGCCAGTGGGAAGAGCTCGGGATTCACCAGGCCCGAGGCCGTGGGGACGATGGCCCACTCCCTGCCCTGGTGGTCCGTGCCCCGGACCATGATCACGTAGGTGTTCCCGGGCTGAGCGGTGAAGTACTCCGACCACGCTGTAGTATCCTGCTTGCCAGCGAGGGTGATGTCCACCTGTCGAGAGCTTCCCTCGACCTCCACGGACCAGGAGTCCAGAGCGGAGATGGTCACCATCCCTTCGAAAGGTATGGTGGCGATGTCCGTCAGCTTGATGGAGGCCCGTACCTCTGTCGCCTCGTACATGACCGCCGATGACAGCCCGTCCTTGGTCTCGAAAACCGCCTCATTGAGCTTCAGCTCCGGCCGGCGGATCTCAAGGTAGGCGTCCGGGTAGTCCATGCGGAAGTCCACGGTCTCCTTCTGGCACCATGCGGTCATCACGTCGCCAGCACAGGCGTCCGAGGCGAGCCCCTGTTCAGTGAGGGTCTCGGCGATGACGGTGGTGTTGTCCTCGTCCATGGCCTCGACATGGAGGCGCAGCACGAATCCGACGTACTGGGCGGGAGTTTCAACCTCCAGCGTCTCCAGCTGGCTGCCGTCGAGCACGTCCTCGATCTCGATAGCGCTACGTGAGCCCTCGATCTCGTTCCCGTCCGCGTCCACCATGGACACGTACACGGTGATGGGGAAGAGGACTGATTTCACCTTTATAGCGCCCTTGATCTTCGAACCGGCATAGGCCTTCGTGTCACGTTCGCCGTCCACGACGAACCAGGCGTCCTGGATGGCCACCTTCCCCATTTCGAGGACCTTCGAGATAGGTCCCTGAGCGGAGCGTATCAACCGGTTGTCCTCGTCGTACAGCTCCATCACGGGCTGGACGGTCTTGCCCGCGAGCCCTTCGTCCACGCCCTTGGGATCTGAGAGAAGGACCGAGGACTCCCCTGGCTCCACCAGGGGGACCGGGATCGTGGCCAGGATGGCGCTGAACTGGTCATCGCACGCACATTCGCACACAACCCCCTCGGGGCAGGGCGGGCAGTCACACGAGTCGAAGAGCCTGAGCTTCACCTCGGCCCGTCCACGGAACGGCAGGAAGCCCTTGTTGTCCACTGCGGCCTTGAACCGGATGTCCTCACCTGCATAGAAGGCCTGGACGTCGCTCTCACCGCGCAGTGCCGACAGCCGGACGTCGAGCTCGGGTGCGAGCGCCTTGCAGATACGCTGACACACCTCTTGGACCTTTTCGTCCTTCTCGTCGGGCCTGCAATTACGGATGCAATCGAACGTGTACTCGGGCATCTCCTCCTGTTCCTGCTTCCAGCACTCGTAGATGCATCGCCGCTCCTCACGGATGTCCAGGGACTGTGTCAAACACTGCTGCTCGCACGAGACCTCGGCCGTCATGCACCGGGCGGTGCACGCGTCCACGCGTTGTGGGTTCCCCCTGAACTTCTCCTGGCAGCCCTTCCGGCATGACGCGCTCTCGGCGCAGGAATAGGTGATGGGCTTCTCCTCGAACCCGAACTTGCAGCACAGTCCCGTCTCGGAGGTGCTGGTCTGACAATAGTCGTAGAGCGGGCCCGCGTTGAGGACGTGGTCGGGCGTCGGGCACAGCTCCTTGTCGAAGAGACAGTTCTCGTCCATCCCCACAACGCACTGACGATTGGCCGTACCGCCACCGGGCTTGTACACGACGTGAGGTATCCCCGTTCCGGAAGTGGGTGCGCTCACGTCAGCGTACATGGCCTCGCAGCAGGCCTGGAACTGGGCCTTGTCGGTGTCGTTGTGGATGGGCTCTTGGCATTCGTACGCGGTGGTCTTCCACTCGGTCCCCAGCCGGCATACGCACAGACCCAGCTGGGCATGACAGTGGGCAATGGACGTGCCATGGCACGACTTGCAGATGTCCTCGCACATCGATACCGTCGGGATCTTGTGGCGGAAGCAATCTCCCGAGTCGACGAACATATCCCGGAGATCTAGCTCACGGAACTCCTGGAGAGCCTCCATGTGCACCTCGCCCCACTCGTCCATGTTCTGGTCCTTCCAATGGAACATCTGGGGGACGTGAGTGCATCCTCCCCGGTATCCACCGCACCCGAGGATGGGGGCTCCTTCGGCGTTCCCGCTCATCATCATGGTGGTCATGGCGAAGCTCTGCTCGTTACCGGACTGGCCGCCTCCGCCTGGGATCACGTTCCACCGGCTGCAGAAAGCACCCCACTTGTCGCAACCGTCGCCCTTGTGCTTCATTTCCTTGGGGGTTCCCCCTGGGAAAGCGAGCTCGCAACCGGCAGCGTCGAGCTTGCAGGCCACAGCGTTCCAGGAGTGCTTCTTAGTGAGGTCGGTGAAGAACTCGCTCGTCTGGAAGAACTTGACGAGCTTTGTGAGCAGCTTCTGGAACTTGTCGGTGTCCAGTTCCTCCTCGTCGCCGCTCTTCTCGAGCTTGTCGATGTTCCCCATGATGGCGACCAGTTCGTCCATGTTCTTCTTGATCTCGACGTAGGAGGCGCCCTGGTTGATGGAGGTCTGGAACTTCGTCTTCACCTTCTTGAGCTCGGCGATGGCCTTGGGCATCTGGGTGAGGAGGTTCTTGAGGTACTTGAGCGTCTTCTTCATGTCCTTCTCCACATTACAGGCGATCTCGTCCTTGTCCATCTCGCAGATGTCCCTAAGGTCGGCGAGCTTCTTCTCGCACTCCCGCACGCCCACGGGGGCCACCACGGCACGCTTGGACTTCTCGGTCACCAGCGTCCGCCATGCCTCAGCGATTATGTGGGACGCACTGTCCTGGAAGCATGCTTCGTCCTTGAAGGAGTAGATGTCCGTGCACGTTGGTGGCTGAGGCTCCTCATCAGGAGTGGGGGTCTGCTGCTGCGCCTCATTCCACTCGCCCCAGGCATTGAGGAAGGCACCGAACTTGGCCTGACAGATGACACTGGCCTCCATGCAGCACCCGCCCATGTCCACGGTGGCGGGATCCGGCTTAGGATTGCACCCTGCTGCCCCGAAATCGTCGCCCGGTGAGCCGATCGTATCGTCGGTACCGCAGAAGTTCTCATTGGACCAGCACTCACCGTCGGGTCCGGGCACACCCTTTTCGCACTCCTTGCCATAGTTGCACGGGATGGCCTCACACATGGGGCACATCTTCACCATCCCTGCCTGGCCGCCGCTCCCCTCGTTGCAAACGGAACCCCGCTCGCAGAAGGGCTTGGCCACGTTCCAGCAGATTGTGGGTGCGGGCAGGTCCTCCATCTCGTTCTCGGGCATGCCACAGATGGCGTACTTCTCGTTGAACGACTCGAGGCTGCTCTCGCATGTGGAGCACTGCTTCTTGACTGCAGTGTATACGATCTGGAGGTCGTTGTTCAGCTCCTTGAAGAACTTGAGGAAATTCTCGTAGTAGAGGATGGTGGTTTCGACGTACTCGGCCATGTTCTCGTAGTTCGCCGCGTCCACACCGCCCTCCTCGGGGCATTCGAGGAGCGAGACGTTGAGCTCATCCACCTCTGCCTCGGACTCGAACTTCGGCTTCTTGAGGCCCGGGATCATCCCCTCGTTGATCATTGGCGATCCTTCAACGGGTGGATTTTCCTCGCAGGGCGGGAGATTGAGCTCCTCGCGGGTGGGGCTATTGCTCATCCAGCCCTTGGCGACGCATACCTGGCCCACGTAGGCCTTCTCGCCGAGATTGAATAGATAGGAGCATGCCTTCCAGCTATAGTCATCATCGTCCTCCTTGTAGTCGCCCTTCATGATGCTGAGCATCCCGCACTCTCCCGGCATCAGGGTGGCTGCATCCTCGATGCTGCTACACTTCTCGAACTCGTCGTCGGGTTCGTACTCGTGGATGCACCACACCAGTTCCCCTTCCTCCGAGCTCACGGGGACGGCGCTCATTAGCACTACGGCCATAACGGCCAAGATAACGTATCTGGATTTCACGATGATCACCTTCGATCGGCCCATCTATGACAGAGTGGGTCCTGTAACGATACCTGCTGTCCCACGTATAAATAGGATTCTCGGAACAGCTATGGGACGCTAAATTCATGAGCACGTCCTCGTGCTAAGTGAACCGACGCTAATAGATCCATTTGGACTGGAATGGCGTGTTTCTCCAGGGATATGAACTGAACGGGGGGCGTTACGCCCTTATTAAGGACACGTATTAGTGACTCTATCCACGGCCCTGTACGTCGACAATGTAACTAGTATACTACGTCATTGACGCGAAATCTTCTCGGAAAACAGGTTTATTTCAGAATAAATCGTATTAATCCTTAATAAATCCTTGGGGCGGGGGCGTAAATGTAAGAAAAAACAAGAAAATGGCTTAATATTACGAAGCATTTATTAAGGATAACCTGTCCTAGGGACAAGTCGGGCGGCCAGCCGCTCACATACCCAGGTGAGAAACATGCGCCGAAGGATTATCTCCATTTCCTTGAGGGAGGACCTCATAACCCGTGTAGACAACCTTGTCGACGGTACCGTTATCCGGAACCGGTCGCACGCTCTCGAGAGCATCCTTGTCAACTACTTCCGTGAGGAGAAGATCAAGGTGCTCATCCTCGCAGGGAGCCAGGGAAAGGACCTCCTGCCCCTGACAAAGGATACTCCCAAGTGCATGCTGGATGTCGGAGGGAAGCCCATTTTGGAGCATGTTGTACGCAACCTCCGAGTGCTCGGTTTCACCCAGATGATCATATCCGTCTCATATAAATCCGACAAGGTCATGGACTACTTCGGTGACGGGAGCCAGTTCGGTGTGGAGATCACGTACATCCAGGACCCGGAACCTCTCGGAACGGCCGGTGCCCTCATCAGGGCCGACAAGTTCATCGACGGGCGGTTCATCCTCATCTACGGGGATAACTTCTTCAAGTTCGATCTCAGCGACATGGTGGAGTTCCACGAGAAGGCCAGCGCCCTGGGAACCGTTGGCTTGACAACCGTTCCGGACCCAGCGGCCTACGGTGTCGTCGAGCTGAAGGGTAGCAAGGTCGTGGACTACACAGAGAAGCCCACCGACTACCGCTCCTTCATCATCAACGGTGGTATCTACATCTTCGAGCGTGAGATCTTTTCGAGCCTCGATGCCTCTCAGCGCTCCCTGGAGCGGGACGTGCTACCTCAACTGGCCAAGGAGGGGAAGCTCGCCGGGTACAACCTCGCCGGGCAATGGATCGGTATCGACACCAAGGAAGACCTCGAGAGGGCGCGCAAGCTCTTCTCTGAGAAGAAGGTCGAGACCATCTAGATCCGTTACACGAGCACCCGGAACAGCCCTATTACACCGTCTTCTTCGTCGGCCAACCGATTGAACAGTTCGGCAGCCTCAGGTGTAGGGAGCGAATGCATCTTCACGCCCATACGCTCGATCACCTTCTCGTCCGCAGGTGAGAGGTTGTGGATACCGATAAGTCCACGTCCGAACACGAATATCTGGGCATGGTGATGGAGAAGGAGGAGCTCGAGCTCGCGAAGGGTGACCTTACCCTTCTCCGTCCTAGGCTCCACCCAGCCCCACTGGGTGAGCACGATATCCTCCTTGAATGCTTGGCCGTCCACAACGATATGTCGGTGGGCGACCTCGTCGATATGGGCCATTAGTATTGTCCAATGATGTGGCCTGTACAAACATTTTAATGTCTACCCGGCTCCCAATCGGCCGTGGAGTGCGAGATTTGCGGACGTCAGATGCACCGAGGCGAGCGTATTCGCCTTGAGGGTGCTACCGTCACCGTGTGCAGGGACTGCGCCTCCATGGGAACCCGCATGGGCCCTGCCTACGAGCCGCGCCCGGTCGAGCGTTCCGTGAAGCGAACTCCCGACCGGCGCAAGCCCGAGGAGGAGATAGTCCCAGAATGTGCCTCACGGGTGCACCTAGCCCGCGAACGGCTAGGCATCACACAGAAAGAGCTCGCTGAGCGTCTCAACGAGAAGGAGTCGGTGATAACCCGTATCGAGACCGGACGTATGGTGCCGCCGATCTCCCTGGCCCATCGCCTCGAACGGAAGCTGGAGATAACCCTGGTGGCCGTGCTCGAAGAGGAGGATGTCGGTCCCCTAAAGAGCCATGACGCCCCGCTCACCCTCGGGGACGTTGTCAAGGTCCGGAAGCGCGGCTGAACCTATGGCGAAAGCTTGGAGCAACAGCCGTGGGAAGGTCATCCTGCTCGGCCTTGGAATGACCATCTTAATCCTGACGAGCTTCTATCTCAACCACTACCTTCCGTTCAAGCAACAGATGCTCCATCTGGCATGGAAGGGCACGATCCTGGACGGTAGTGTCGAGTCCGTGAGTGTGCTTGGAGCGGAAGTACCTGTCGGAGGCGGTACATTCATGCGTCAGGTCACCTTGGCCGTAAATGGCATGGCCCTCTGGACGCTGGTGTCGTGGCTTGCGTTCTTCCACTTCGATCCAGGGCTCATGCTCCTTCTCTGGGGCACTTGGCAGTTCTCCTTCCCGGTCGGACTGGGACTGCTCACACTGTGGGCGCTGGTGAGCACGCGTCTTGAGCGCTTCGAGCAGCGGGACGGACTCCTACATCATCTTCACATCCTATCCTTCAGGTACGTGCCCCTCTTCCTAGTGCTCCCATGGGCGCTGGCCTGTTTGATGATACGGAAGCGAACCCCGGACCGCGCACCGTTCGAGGACCCCGTGGTCAGGGAGGTCATCGATCTATCCCGGTACCACGTTCCCGTCATGGTGTTCTACTCGCTGGCCATCCTCATGCTCGTGTTCGGCATGATGGGTGGAGTACGGTCCGTGGTGGCGGCCTCCGGCGACCTCCACGGCATGCTTGACCTGCCCGAAGCGCGAAGGTACTACCTCACCGGGTTCGCTCTCGAGGCACGAGAGAACGGATTCGAGCTCCTCCCTGATCCCGGTGCGCTCCGCGAGATAGCCGTGCTCCATCTGGCTCCCATCCTCACAAAGGAGCACCTTCCGGCCGAGTACGTATCCCTCATGGGTCTCGTCGGCTTGGAGGCGGGGCAGTTCGACCATGCTCGATACACTGAACTGGTAACTGACAACGCCCTGTTCTTCACCTTCGTGGGCCCGCTCCTCACTCCGCTCGTGGCCCAGGTGGTCTCTACTTTGCTCTACTTCGCGTTCATCTGGCTGGTGCTGCCCCGGCGGACCGATGCGTCCGTGTTCTCCTCGACAGCACGCGCGCTGTTCACCATCCTCATCGCCTGGCTGGCCCTCTCTACCGTGAACTTCTGCCTGCGAACACTGGTGGGCGACATCGGAGTGGCCACTGCACCGACGAACCTTCTTACCGTCATCACCCTCATGGTCCGCTGGGTGGTCGTGCTCGGTGGGATGCTGGTGGCCTATGCCGTGCTCAGGCTCGACATCGCCAAGACCCTCGTTAACGGACTGGCCCCGGTCTCTGGGAGCAAGGACGGCGCCCGGGCCGCGATGCTGGTAGCGGTGGCGGTCGCGCTCATAGCAGGGCTGATCGTGGTGTTCACCATGCTCGCACCGGTGCTCGATCGTCTCGTGCTCTCGCCCATGAACAATCAGGTCCAGAGCCATCCGGAGCTCTATTATGACACCCTCATCCGAGCGGGGCTGGGCATCAACCGGTACCTTGCAGACATCCCTGCCGATAGCGTCCAAGTACGCGACCTCGGGGGCGAGGCACTTCGACAGAACCTCCGGTTCCAGGACAACTTCATTAATACCAACGCAGACATGCTCTCCACAGTCCGCCTGTGGGACCGTGAGCGTGCCCGTGTGCGAACCGATCGCAACATGGGCGAGGTACCGTACCTCGACATCGGGAACGAGGATTTCCTGGTGCGTGAGGAGAATGGTCGGATGGCCCCCTTCTGGGCCGTTGAGCTCCCTCTTCGGCGGGACAAGGTGACGGACGGTGACTTCTACAACAACCACCAGTTCTACACACACTCCGATCAGGGCTTCATGACGCTGGACGCCAACACGGGCCACGGTATAGAGAACGCGTACCCCGAGGACCAGATGTACTACGGAGTCCACGAGGATTTCGCTCTCTTGGAGAGCTACCTGACCGAGGAGAATGTGACAGAGGTCGGAGACGTCACGTACGAGGGTAAAGGCCTCGAGGTTACCGTTCCTGACGTGTTCTTCTACGACGCCCACTACATCGGATTATTACCGAACGCCCTACGTCGGTGGCGAGTACCGTCGGACGAGACCTTCTACTGGCGATGGGCCGAAGCAATCGACCGGGGGGACATTTCCGGATTCAAGCTCCTGCTCATGCGCCGGTTGGACCTGCGGCTGCGCAACCTTCTACCCGTGCTGGCCACGACCGAACCCTTCGACATCAAGGGCAACGATCCCTATCCCATTACATATCGCGGGGGCACCTGGTTCCTCATGCACGGATTCATCGCACTCGATCCGTCCCTCATCCCCCTCACCCGTATGGAGGTCACCGGTGGTGTGGGCTCCCGCAATCCTGTCGAAGCGTACGCCCGGTACACTGTTATCGCACTGGGAAACATCTACACGGGGGAGATCGAGCTCTACGCGCCCTTCGATGACCGGCTCTCCCAGCTCCTACGCACCGTGTATCCTGACCTCGGCCGGGAGCTCCCTGACGAGGTCCGGCGCCAGCTCCGATATCCCAAGCAGTACCTCACCTGGCGCGCCCACAAGCACTTCGACAACCATCCCATGCCCGAGGACTACTACAAGGGGCTGGACTTCTTCAAGTCCGATCCTTCGCAGGAGACGATTTACTACACTCCGTTCCAGATGGACGATGGTGCCACGGAGTTCGTGGGCATCCTTCCGGCGTTGCTCGACAAGGGAGCGGCCCAGACGCAGACCGAGACCGGGCTCGTTGGATTGTACGTGGTGCGCAACTCCTTCCTCCGGGACGACCTGGAGCATTTCGGAGATATCGTGCTCTACCGCTTCCCCAAGTCCGGTGGGGACGAAGGCGGCTGGCTCTTCTACTCGTACCAGGCCATCGAGCGCAACTACAAGGGCGATGCCCGTTACCAGGAATGGGCACGTCTGAAGGAGAGCGAGACGCTCAAGCCAGGCAACATGCTCCTCTATCGCATCGGCCGACATTGGATCTATATCCGGCCTATCTATCTGGAGACCGGAAAGGGCATCACACGTCTCGAGAAGGTCGTTGCCATGCTCGGCTCCTACCAGGTGAACGCCACACGGGACGAGTATCGGGTCGGTTTCGGCGATGATCTCCATGGCGCCCTGCGCGACCTCATGACGACGACAGTTGTCCCCTCGACAACGGAACCGGAACCGAACGTCACGATACCCCCGCCATCACACCCCTCGACAACTGATGACGATGTGGCCGAGGCCTTGACCGCACTTAAGTCCCTGGTGGACGAGAAGGTAGAGTGCCTGCGCGCCAACGACCTGGTGTGCGCCATGGCGGTCGAGGCACGGATGACGGAGGCCGAGGCCCGGTTGGCGGAACTGTTCGCACGCAATCGCACGGGAGGTGGTACGGATGCCGCGTAAGCGCAAGGACGAGGAGGAGATGCCGCCCTTCGTTCCCCTTGGTCGGGATGAGGAGGAAGTGCCCGGGATCCGTGTATTGGTCGAGGAGGACGGGAGCTACCGCGCAGGACCACGACGTGGTAAGAAGAGCTCGTCCGGTCCGAAGCCCGGTGAGGACCGCCCCCGACGGTCCTCGGACGGAGGTGGTGGGTCTGGCCCGGTGCTCACCCTCCTTGGGCTGTTCCTATTTGTGAATGTTGTGTCCTACATGGCAGTATCCGTCCTGTACGCGCCCTTGCTCGGCCAGGACCCCTGGGTACTGATGCTCCTTGCGCTCGTCCTCACGGTGGTGCTCGCCCGGACGGTGATAGACGCCGCGAAGCATGCTCTCGCGGCCCTGGTCGCCGGTGTGCAGCGCTTCCAGAAGGAGAGAGAAGAGGTGACCCGGCAGCGCAGGATGAACCAGTTCTTCCGCCAGGGCGGGTTCGATAACGGATTCGATAGGTGATTGCGTCCCATCGGTGCGGGGATTCACTCGCGAGGCAATACTCCCTTTAGCACGCCCAGAGCGAGGAGATAGGCGGCAACGCCGAGCCCAAGACCGACGAGGACGTTCCATACATTTCCCTCCCAGGTGCTGGATGAGCGGGAGGCTTCTCTCACACAATAGTTACTGACACAGATATGACCTATAGGACAACCGCAGTCAGTGCAACAGGTCTTGTACGTCTCGCCCTGGCTGCACTGCAGGTCACCGCACACCGTCGGTGGTGACGCGGTGACCAACGATTCCGCTGGACTGACGTCCGCCAAGCACGATCGCAGGACGAGCATGGAGATCACGATGACGAGGATCCATGCTCGGGTTCGACGTTCCGACCTCACCTACGAGGAGCTCATCGACGTAATATTAAGGTTTCATCCCTTGCACGACGGGCGCACGACTACGTTGAACCGATTCGAAATGATAACGAATATATAACAAATGTATATTCAATTGTTACATGAGCCGAACCAGCGTCCTCCATCTCCGTATCCCCCGGGGTCTCGTGGACGACATGGACCGGACGATCTTGCGGATAGGTCGATGGGCTGGCCGGACCGAGTTCGTACGCGATGCATGTCGTCGTCTCGTGGAGCAGCTCGAAACGCCATCGCAACCCCCGGGACAGGTTCATGAGCGCGAGGAGCCGATAACGAGCACGGACCGGCAGGAGGGGACCTCCGTGTGGCACGAGGCCATGGAGGAGGCTGATGGGGACGAGGGGGAAGCGAAGCTCATACTTGACGAGGAGCTGAGCGGTCTCTAATGAGAGCAGGACGATATACTATCCTCGGGCTATCGTGATGGTCCGATATACACAGCTTCCTAGCAACAGCGCGCCGCCCCCGTCCTAACCCTTTTATTTTCTACGCTCCTGCTGCGGAGACATGGGCACTCGCGTTCCCCCACAAGGGGGCGTCACCAGTTCGGGACGGACCGTGACCATGGTCGTCCTCATCGCTCTCCTCCTGAGCGTCTCGTGTGCCCTGGCGGCGAACGACACCGTCCATATCCACGTCTTCTACGGTGAGGGCTGCCCCCATTGTCGGGATGAAAAGCCATTCCTGGACTACCTTGAGGAGACCTATCCTTCGCTGGAGGTCCACCTGTACGAGACTTGGAGCGATCCGAAGAACGCGGAACTGTACCAGAAGGTCGCGGCCAGCTATAACGGAGAGGCCCGGGGAGTGCCTGGCACCTTCATCGGAGAGCACTTCATGATCGGGTACGGCTCTGCAACCACTTCGGGAAAGCAGCTGGAGGGCTACGTCAAGGAATGTCTTGAGAAGGGATGCGTAGACCCATTCGTGAAGGCGGGGATCACCACCGCAACGACGCCCGGTGGCTACCCGGACCTGAGCGGTGTGGACGTCTGTCTGGTCGTCTTCCTGAACATGACCTGCGCTCCCTGTGAACGCCTCCTACCCTTCCTGGAGGAACTGGAAACGCGGTACAACATCAACATCACGACCTACGAGGTCAACAATCCGCTCGGGAACGCCATCTACAAGGACTATCGCCGGCGCCACGGTATCAAGGAAGTGGGTTTCCCCCTAGCGTTCATCTCAGGTTATTACCTCATGGGCGAGGGCCTCATCCGCGACCACCTCCCCTCACTGCTGGAGGGCTGCTTAACCGAGTCCTGTATGTGCTCCGCAGGGAATATCGTACCGATCACTCCCGGCATACCCGATCCTATTGATGTTGATCCGCCAGAAAAAATTCATGTATGCCTCCCCTTCTTGGGTTGCATAAATACGCAGAACGCCTTCCTCCCGGTCCTCACCGTTGCGATCGCCCTTGTGGACGGCGTGAACCCGTGCACCATGTGGGTGCTCTCCTTCCTCCTGTCCATGCTCTTCTACGCCCGATCGCGCAGGCGCATCATCATGGTGGGCCTGGTCTATCTCGTGACCGTGTTCACGGTGTACTTCGTGTTCATGGC
>PVBE012584764.1_pt1 | contig 35362 bp, 26 predicted proteins | sample 1631181 | NCBI WGS metagenome assembly PVBE01 (sample SAMN08397723, study PRJNA350692) | Marine metagenome, whole genome shotgun sequencing project. | isolation source: water | place: Pacific Ocean | collected 2012-04
GGGTATGCCGTTCCCCCGTGATGAGTGCGGACAGTTCTTTGGCTACCAGACGGACAACGACTCCCGTCCCCGGGCTACTTCGGTTGGTCCGTATACCTCTCGTGAAATGTGCCGCGTGCTCCTGAGGCGCGTTAGAGAACTAGGTATAAAGATAAGTGAAAGGGAAAACGTCGTCCAGTTGTTGACCGATGGGGAGGATGACCGTAAACGCGCGGTTGGTGCCATCGTTATAAAGGAGGACGGTAGCCTAGCCGCGTACGGGGCGGAAAATATAGTCTTCGCCGCTGGCGGTCCCGGCGGCCTGTACAAAACCAGCGTCTATCCGGCGGTGCATACCGGGGCTATAGGCCTAGCGCTGATGGCGGGGGCAAAAGCACAGAACCTGCCTGAATCGCAATACGGACTAGCATCGACCAAGTTCCGCTGGAATGTATCCGGTACCTATATGCAGGCCATCCCACGATTCCTAAGTACCACTGCCAATGGCCGGAGCGAAGAACGCGAGTTTATGGGTGATTATCTTTCTTCGGCCGGCGAGATGTGCTCGCTTATCTTTCTGAAAGGTTATGAGTGGCCTTTTGATGCGCGCCGGGTGATTGACGGGTCTTCACTGATTGATATCTTGGTTTACCTTGAGACTGTCATTAAGGGGCGGCGCGTGTTTCTTGATTATCGGCATAACCCCGTAGGTTTTTCCTTGGCTAGCTTAAGTAAAGAGGCTTACGAATACCTTTTTAAATCGAATGCCCTGTTGCACACCCCAATTGAGCGTTTGCGTCGGATGAACCCTGAAGCGATTAAGCTATTCCAGAACCATGGTATAGACATCACTAAAGATCCGCTGGAAATTGCCGTGTGCGCCCAGCACAATAACGGCGGTCTGGTGGGTAACATCTGGTGGGAATCGACCAATATCAAACATCTTTTCCCGGTTGGTGAGGTCAATGGCTCGCATGGTATCTACCGTCCTGGCGGCTCGGCATTGAACTCCGGGCAGGTGGCCGGGTTTCGAGTTGCCGAGTATATCGCCAATCGCTACGGTGATTGGACGGTGGTAAAATCGGATGTGAAAAACTCCGTTAAGAATGCCGTAAATTATATCGGGGATTGGATTGAAAAATGCGCTGGTGCTAGGCGATCATGGCAGGAGAATCGGAGAGAGTTTCAGGAACGTATGACTCTAGCCGGGGCCAATATTCGTTCTTCGGCGGTAATCTCCAAGGCGGTCAGCGAGGCATGGGCGCAGTGGCGTCATTTAGAAGCATCAGGCTGTGCCTTTAGTTCCCCTGTGGAAAAAGTCGAGGCGCTGCGTAACCGTCATTTGTGCTTTGCCCATGCGGTGTATCTGGAGTCCATCCTGTTCGAAGTACAGAGCAGTGTGGGCAGCCGAGGCTCTTCGATTGCGCTGGATGAAAAAGGCGTGCCGATACATGCCAGACTGGGTGGGGAGTGGTCTATGGTGCCCGAGAATACCGAATTTCGCGAGTGTGTGCTGGAAACGGTAGCCGTGCCAGAGGAAAAAGTCCAGCATGAGTGGGTGCCCAGGCGACCTGTTCCTCGGGAGAAGACGTGGTTCGAGACCGGATGGGCATATTTCCGGGACGGCAAGATATACGATTAGTGTCTGTTTTCCCAGAGCTACGGGAAAAGGCCTAGGCATGAGGTAATACCCAGTAATCCAGCACAGGTGACGATAGTTACGGGGAAGCCCCTGAGGAAGCGGGTGTTTACCCTTTGAAACATAACCATTCCCAAGAGGGTGCTAACCAACATGGAAAAAGGAACGAAGAGGGGCACCGGACTTTCGGCGGTGAGGACGGTGATGAAGCCCGGTCGGTATCTTCAACCCGGTCTGGGCGGCTAAGTTACGGGCGGTTATGGCGGTGAAGTAGGCGAAAGGTGCTCTCCGGAGGCGTGAGTAGCGTCAACATATGGAGAAGAGGTAAGACGGGATACTAGCCGTATACCGCTGATTGGTGGGCTAGGTAGTTCCATTGAGGATGCCCGGCCTCATAGTAATCTGGCCTCTTTTAACCCAATCTGTCTATTACCAGCGCCATGATTATCGTGTTATACTTATAGTCAGGCGGCAGTCTGGTTTCCGTTTCCACGGAGTGAAATGACAATGAAAAAAATGATGGTCAAGTGTGCGGTGGCTATCCTGGCGGTTTCTCTGGTAGTGATCCCTTTCGCCTGTCAGAAGGCCGCCGAATTTGAAGTGAGCTCTCTGACGATGACACCCTCTGAGGTGCTGGTCGGTGAGGCGGTTACTGTTGCGGTGGACGTGAAAAACGTGGGTGAAGGTGGGGGTATCTATCCGCTAACGCTCACAGTGGACGGGGAAGAACTGGAAACCAGGGAGGTAGAACTGTCGGGTGGAGAGGAAGAGGTGGTCAGCTTTACTCTGGTGAAGGAAGTGGCCGGGACATATCAGCTGGAGGTTGGTGGCTTAAGCCGGATGCTGCAAGTCCGGCGCCCGGCGCAATTCGAGGTAAGCTCCCTAGTGGTGGCGCCCTCGACGGTGCTGGTCGGTGAGGCGGTTACTGTTGTGGTGGACGTGAAAAACATGGGTGAAGGTGGGGGTATCTATCCGCTAACGCTCACAGTGGACGGGGAAGAACTGGAAACCAGGGAGGTAGAACTGTCGGGTGGAGAGGAAGAGACGGTTAGTTTTACCTTCGTGAAAGATGTGGCAGACACATATGAGCTGGAAGTTACTGGTTTAAGCCAGACGCTAAAAGTTCTGCGTCCGGCGCAGTTCGAAATAAGTGCCCTGAACGTCATGCCGGGGGAAGTCGGGCCTGGGGAACTGGTCATCGTCATGGCAGATGTGGCCAACACCGGTGAGGTGGAAGGTACCTACACGGCACGCCTTGAACTCGGTAGTGTCGCGGTAGCCAGCCAGGAGATCTGGCTAGACGCTGGGATGACCCGGGCGGTGACTTTTGAGGTGGTGGAAGATGAGGCGGGCCGCTATGAGGTGGGGATTGGCGGACAGAGCCAGGTGCTTATGGTAAAGGAAGGCCTGTACCGCAACAGCACTTATGGTTTTTTTCTCAATTACCCGCTTTCCTGGATATTAACGGAGACCGGGGAGCGGTCTCCTATTATTGAGCTAAAGGGGTCTGACGAGATACCAGTAACACGAGTCTACCTGGGTTATCTCCCGGAACCGATGTCCTATCAGGAATACGGTCGCGTGTTTAGTGATTACCTCAAAGGGCTACCTGGTTCCCAGGTGGTCTCCGAAAGAGAAACCACTCTGGCCGACGCTACCCCGGCCTACGAAGTAATTTACATTCTGCTCACGGATGACTATAGCGTCAAGGGGAAATACACCTGCGTCATTCGCGGGGCGCAGGTCTTTGAATTCTTGTCGTTTTGCCCCGAAGGGGACTATGATGCCAATCAAGTATCCATAGATGGTTTCATGGCCAGCTTTCACCTTGAGGAACCACGTCCCTATGGCGTCTCCCGCGGAGAATCACTAACCATGTGGGATACCGGTCCCCTGACTCTGGACCCGGCGCTGGTGCGTGAGGTGGGGTCAGCGAGGTATGTTAGGGAAATATTCAGTGGTCTGGTCACCCTGGATAAAGACCTGCAGGTAATCCCCGATATTGCAGGAAGGTGGGAAATAAGCTTGGACGGCACGACCTACACTTTCTACCTGCGGAAAGGAGTGCGGTTCCACGATGGTCGGGAAGTTACAGCGGGTGACTTCAAATATTCTTGGGAGCGCGCCGGCGACCCCGATACTGAGTCACCAACGGCGGAGACCTACCTCAGTGATATCGTCGGCGTCAGGGAGATGCTGGATGGCGAGTCAGCGGAGATAAATGGGGTAAAGGTTATCGATGACTACACCCTGCAGGTGACCATTGACGCTCCCAAGGCTTATTTCCTGGCGAAACTTACCCACTCACCGGCCTTTGTCGTTGACCGGATGAATGTGTCCTCGGGTGAGGAGTGGTGGCGGAATCCTAACGGGACGGGCCCTTTCCGGCTGAGAAAGTGGCAGGCAGACGAGCTTATCATACTGGAGCAGAACGATATTTATTATCTGGAACCGGCGCAGATTAAATATGCCGTCTTCCGGCTGTGGGGCGGGATGCCGATGCAGATGTATGAAACGGGCGAGACCGATATTACGGCGGTCTATCTGGATGATATAGAGCGGGTGCTTGATCCCAGTAATCCGCTTAACCAGGAGCTGATTACCACTCCTGAGCTCAGTCTTTTTTACATCGGCTTTAACGCCACCCAACCGCCTTTCGATGACCCAAAGGTGCGCCAGGCATTCAGCCACGCCATAGATAAACAGAAAATAATTGAGGTAGTGTTCAAGAGCATAGTCGAGCAGGCAGATGGTATTCTGCCACCAGGTATGCCTGGCTATGATGAGAACCTGGCGGGACTGGGCTTTGATGTGGAACGGGCGATAGAATTAATACGGCAATCAAAGTATAGAGATGTGGCCAACCTGCCCCAGATTACCTTTACCACCTCCGGCCTAGGCGATATATCAGACCTGAACGCGGCACTGATAAATATGTGGCGGGAAAACTTGGGCGTTGAGGTGCAGGTCAGGCAGCTGGAGCCAGACCGATACTTTCAGGAGATTAAGAAAGAAAAGGACGAGCTGTACCAGTCTGGTTGGATAGCTGACTACCCCGACCCGGAAAACTTCTTGGACGTCCTGTTTCACAGCGGGAACGAAGAGAACAGCGGGGAGTACAGTAATCCCGAGGTGGACGCCTTACTGGAGCAGGCCAGGGTGGAGCCGGATATCGGCGCCCGGGTGGAGCTATACCGGGAAATCGAGCAGATGCTGGTCAGCGATGCCGCCTGCCTGCCGTTATACTTCGATGTGAGTTACATGCTGGCTAAGCCCTACGTCGAGGACTTTGTGGTTACGCCGATGGGAGTCCTCACGTTAAAAGGTGCCTCAGTCAAGGGAACGCCTAGGGTGGCGGGTGGCGGCATCGAAGTGCTGGCCACGCCGGTCGACGCTAAGTTTCCCGAAGCTCTCACCTTCAACCTAGAGGCAAGGAGCGCCGTCGATATCGACAGTATTATTCTTCAGTACAAGATAGATAAAATTAGCCACGCCGCACTGGTGAGCGAGGCCCGGCCCGAGTTCGTCCCGGCGCCGGAGGTGAAGGTGGCCTGGACTTGGGACCTGAGAAAGGAAGTCAGACTTCCTCCGGGGGCGGACATTGAGTACCGGTGGCTGATGGAGGACACTACCGGGGAACGGCACGAGACTGATTGGAATACCGTCAGGTTTGACGACGACCTTTATCTCTGGCAGAGCCTGACGGGTGATAATCTGAGCCTGTTCTGGTACTCTGGTGACCAAGTCTTCTCCCAGGAACTGATGGAGGCCGCCCAAGAGGCACTGGACAGGCTGGCGACTGGTATCGGAGCTTACCTGGAACGACCGATCCGGATTTATATCTACGCCAGCTATAACGACCTGCGCGGGGCCATGGTGTATTCTCAGGAGTGGACTGGTGGTGTCGCCTTTACGGAATACGGTATTGTGGCTATCGGTATTGCCGAGGATAACCTGGCCTGGGGGAAGAGGGCAGTCGCGCACGAGTTGGCGCACTTGGTGACCTTCCAGATGACCTTCAACCCGTATGGCGACCTGCCTGGCTGGCTGGACGAAGGATTGTCAATGTACACCGAGGGTACCCTAGGGGTCGGCGAGCAGGCGTTATTGGACCAGGCGGTCTCGGACGATAACCTAGTCTCGGTGCGGAGCCTGAGTGGTAGCTTCCCAGCCCGGGGTGAGGAGGTTAGTCTCTACTACGCTGAGAGCTACAGTTTGGTTGACTTTCTTATTCGTGAATACGGTAAGGAACAGATGCAGCAATTACTGAGTGTCTTTAAAGAGGGCCGCGCTTACGATAGCGCCCTACTGGAGGCCTATGGCTTTGACACGGACGGTCTTGATACTCTGTGGCGGCAGAGTCTGGAATTGGGGCCGAGGCCGTTATCGGCGCTTCCCGGCCAAGATTTAAGGCGATTAACCGCCTAGGCGGCCGCCGCGCCGCGCCAACCGCCCGTTTCCAGAGGGATGTCTAAAATGACAGTGGGTACCGGCCGTATTCCCTTATCGTTTCCACCATAGCCACGTAGTTCCGGGCTTAACTCCGGGATGTAGGAATTACTGGACATGCAGATAAGGCTCCGGTTAAGGACTTCGCTGGCGGGAACGCCGTCACTAAAGGCTTTCTCCGTCAGTTGAAAGACGGTATCGTTATCACCTATAATTACCACTTGGCTTATTTCAGCGAAATTAACCACGTTTCCTCCTTCCGGTTGATTTACCGGAGGGCCTCGCGGAATTTTTGCAGTCGGGACTGGAATTGCGGCTTATCCCAGACCTCCCGGTTAATCAGTTTCTGCGGGATTTCGCCGCAGATAATTTGGGAAACCTGTCTGGCGATTTCCTGCCACATGGTGGTGAAGAACTCATCGGTAAGGCATAAAGCGTGGGGGGTGACGATGACATTTTCCATCGTGAGTAGAGGATTGTCGGGAGGTGTCGGCTCCTGCTGAAATACGTCCAGTCCCGCTCCCTGTATCACTCCGTCCTGTAGGGCTTTTATCAGCGCCGCCTCGTCCACGATGGGCCCACGAGCCGTGTTTATCAGAAAGGCGGTTTTCTTCATCTGGTGTAGTTCTTTTTCCCCGATTAAACCGCGGGTCTGCTCGTTCAGCGGGCAGCTGATATTCAGGAAGTCGGATTCGGCCAGTACCGTGTCCATGTCCACTAATTCCACGCCGACATCGGCCACGTCTTCCGGCTTTGAATACGGGTCACAGGCAATGGGTTTTATGCCGAAGGGCTGGGCTAGTTTAAACAGCTCGTGGCCGATGTTCCCTACGCCTATCGATCCCAGCGTCTTGCCGGTCAGGCCGACGCCGTGATATCGATCTCTTTCCGCCCACCGTCCCTGGCGAGTCAGCTTATCCTTGATGCGGAGGTGGGTGCTTAATGTCAGGATAAAAGTCAGGATGGCGACGGCCATTGGGCGGCGGACCGCTGGGGGAACGGTACACAGCAGTACGGCGGCATCATTGAGGGCAGGGACATCAACGTAATCATAGCCCACACCACCGCGTAGGAGGGCTATCAACTGGTCGTTTTCGGCGAGGGAGAGCGCCGTCCATTTCGGGACGAAACCGACGGCGATGTCAAAGCCCCGTACTTGCTCCGGGGTAACCTCGGGGGAAAGTGAAGGTAACATGTCGTACTCTACGCCGGGTATTTCCTCCAGAAACTTTGGTCCGGGTCCGGGGCCGGTCGGGTTTCCGTCTTGGTCAAAAAGGTCTCTGGTAATGCCGACTCTGGCTTTTCTGCCCATGCTGTTTTTCTCCTTCTGGTTGTTTGGTTTTGATGATAACTAAATTATAGCATAATTAGGGACGCCGTTACCGAAAACAGGCTCGGCGTCTAGGGGCTAAATCAGAGCGGCCTCAGCCTTTCCGCAGACTCTCCGGCGTTAGCTGGTAATAGTCGTTCTGGCAAGGAGCGCCCTCACTGATGTAGATGGTTCGCTCTCCAAGGTCCATTATCATGGAAAACAAGGTAGCCCACTGCTGGATTCCCTCGGCCCGATCGTCCGGGTGGCGGCAGATGGACTGGGGATAGCTGAAATGGTCTCGGAGCACACGCTGGAAACTGTTGACATCAATATTATCTTTGTCCGGCTCCAGAAGCTGCCGGGCGCGGTGGCAGCGGTAAACAGTGTCCGGGTACATGGACTTGATAATATCGGTCAGGTCTTCCCGGTTGGTGAGGGTGAGAAAGTGATTGCTGTGGGTAAGGATACCACCCTCAGGGTACAGGAGGCCGATATCCACCGGAGAGACCTCTAGGTCAATGGCCTCACCATCTTGGTGGGCGATGAAGAAGTTCCCCGAGACCGTGGGCTTGGTGTCTAGGACGGCCCTTAATGCCTGGCTGAAGTTTTCGGCATTAAGGATACCCCGCATCATAATGAGGTGGGGCGGCGCCTTGGACTCAAATCTGTCCTGACTTGATGCCATCCCGTTGAAGCAGGCCCCCACCCCTGCCGAGTTCATACCTCGGTGGGCAAGATTGCCGGCTTCTGGCTGGGTAATGAGGTTTGGTCGGCCAGTCTGGGCTACTTCTAGGATCACGTTAAAGCCCTGGAAACGGGGCAGCCAGTCCCAGTTCTGCCCTAGGAGGGTATGTCCGTCTTTGGTCACCTGAGGCAGGGTGGCTACGGAAGTGCAGCCGCCGTTCCTAGCGGAGGAGACAAGGCCCCGCGCCAAGTTAATCTCGTACCGGGCATTCACGGCGACGATTTCTTCTAGAGAAAGGTCGGCTCCCATGGCCACCCCCTCCAGCTCCTCCAGGATACCGGCGTCATATTCGCCGATGATCGGTACCAGGTTCCGGCATTGCTTTAGGATTTCGGGGCGCCCGATCCCCCAAAGGGTGTGCCACATATCGAAATAAGTGTCCACGTTCCGGCGGATAAGCTCCCGGGCCAGAGTGCCATACTGCTGGCCGCAGTCGAAAGGTTTACCTTTAACCGAAATCACTGGTAACCGTGGTGAAGCCATCTACCATCTCCTGACTGGCTCATCGTAAATCTGGAGCAATATGTCGGCTTAACTTTCTGGTGGTGAGCTCTTTCATCCAGAATACACCGCTCTCGCGCCTGCGTCAAGTTCACGCGGGTCGGTTTTCTTGACAAAAGCAGGCTAACTATGTAGAGTGCTCATTACCGGATTACACTGACGTGATTGGTGGAACACGTGGCGAGAATATCGTCATATAAATTAGTATTTCGTCCGGAATGTGGCTATAATAGCTGCAGGAAGAGGGGCAATTAGCCTCAGGTTTCCGTGTTGGCAAGGTAAACGACAGATTACCTGATTTTCTAATCGGAAAGGAAGGGACGAAAACATGATATATGGTAGTGGCCAATACACTTACGAACTGGTGGACGGGTGGGCCAAACTTCCCAGCGAGTGGACCTTTAAAGATGTCTGCAGTGTCACTACGGATGCGCAGGACCGGGTATATTTATTGAACAGGGGCGAGCACCCGGTAGTCGTCTTCGACCGCGAGGGTAACTTTCTGTATTCTTGGGGAGAGGACCTCTTCACGCGGGCTCACGGCAGTGGTATGGGCCGGGACGGCTCTATTTATTGCACCGATGACATGCTCCATGTCGTCTATAAATTCACCCTGGAAGGAAAGCTGCTCCAGACACTAGGCAACAAGAGGCAACCTTCGGATACCGGTTATGCTGCGGATCACACCGATTTTTTCTGGAGTTTGACGACGATAGCGCGAAGTGCTCCGCCGTTCAATCGACCGACTGGCGTGGCGGTAGCTGGCTCCGGGGCAATCTATGTCTCCGATGGCTACGGTAACGCGCGGGTGCATAAGTTCTCCCCCGAAGGAGAACTGCTTCTGTCTTGGGGTGAACCGGGCTATGAGCCGGGTCATTTCCGGCTGCCCCACGATATCTGGGTGGATCGACAGGAACGGGTATGGGTTCCGGACCGGGAGAACAGCCGAATTCAGATTTTTAGCGCCCAGGGCGAATTTCTGACCCAATGGGAGGACTTTATTCGGCCGACCGACCTGTTCATTGATGAGGAGGGTACGGTGTATGTCTGTGAGCTGTGCGAGCGGGTGAGTATATTCAATAGTGATGGCCAACCGCTGGCACGCTGGGGTAACGGGGCGGGAAAAGACATGGCCAAAACCCTGTTTATCGCCCCGCATACTATCGCCGTTGACTCACGGGGTGACGTCTATGTTGGTGAGGTCTCCTACACCGGTAATGGAATTGACCGTGGCGCCAGAACCGTGCAGAAGTTCGCTCGGAAGACCTAGACAGGAGGGTGAACGGCCGGGTGGGTAGATATCCCGGATGCGTCCAACCTGCCTTTAGGGAAAGAGATAATTTATCAGGAGGTTACCGATAAAAATTACTGATTTACGTGTCCTGCGGATGCAGGGCGGGATTGCCAACTGGACCTTCGTTAAAATCTATACCGATAGCGATGTTACCGGCGTCGGGGAAGCCAGTCTGGAGCGCTTCGATGAAGCAGTGGTCAAGGTGTTGGAGGAATTCAAAGACTTTCTGGTGGGTAAGGACCCTTTCCAGATAGAATACCTCTGGACCGCCCTGTATAAGTCGACTTTCTGGTATGGGCAACTCATCGTCCTGACCGCCCTGAGCGGCGTGGAGCAAGCGCTATGGGATATCAAAGGAAAAGCGCTGGGCGTGCCGGTCTACGAATTTCTGGGCGGTAAACTGCGGGATAAGGTAAGGGCTTACGCCAATGCTTGGGCTTTCCAAGGGCCACCCACTCTGATGACGGCCAAAGATACCCCGGAGGCGGTGGCTCGGAACGCGCAGGAGATGGTAGCCAAAGGCTTTACCGCCATGAAGTGGGATCCTTTCCGGGAAGGCGGGCAGGTCATTCCCAAGACCGAGGAGGAGTTTGCCGTGGAATGCGTTAAAACGGTGCGGGAGGCGGTGGGTCCCTCCATCGACCTGCTGATTGAATGCCACGGCCGTTTTAATGTGTGGAGTGCCATCCGTATGGCCCGGAAACTGGAGCCGTTTGACCCCTTTTTCTATGAGGAACCCGTCCCGCCGGATAATATCGATGCTATGGCCGAGGTGCAACGGGCCATCAATCTGCCGGTAGCCACCGGGGAACGCCTTTATACCCGCTGGGACTTCCGTCCTCTCTTGGAAAAACAGGCGGCCCGTATCGTTCAGCCGGACATCTGTCACTGCGGTGGCATCTTGGAACTGAAAAAGATAGCCGCTATGGCCGAGACTTGCTATGTGGCCGTGCAACCCCATAACCCCAACGGCCCTATAGGTACGCTGGCCAGCCTGCATCTGGACGCCAGCATCCCCAATGTTATCTTTCAGGAATTCTTCGTTCCCTACTTGGAAGAGTATAACGAGATTATCACCGAGCCGATTAAATACCAGGACGGCTATCTGGAGATTCCTACCAGTCCTGGTCTGGGCGCCGACATCCGCGAGGAGGCCATCCGCCGACGGCCGCCGCAACCCCAACCCTACCTGGCTACTTGGACCGGTTCTTATTGGTAGGGAGGCTCGGTTAATAAAACAGGGGTAGGATGAGGCGGCCTGCCCTTGATATCTTTATTGCGGCTTCAGGTGGGGTAAAATGCCCGGCGCGAGATGGCTACCGACTTATCCTCAGGCTGCCGCTGCCGGTAATCAGCTTTTCCACTTCTTCCAGGGTAGACCAGTTAAAGTCGGTTGGGCTGGTGTGTTTCAGGGCGGAAAAGGCCACACCGTACTGCAGTGCCCGCTGGATGTCCTTATCATCGTGAAGATAAGAGTACATAAAGCCGCCGACGAAAGAGTCTCCAGCGCCGACGCGGTCGACTATCTCTAGTTCATAGGTCCGGTCTTGGTAAAACTTACCCTGGTGGTAGGCAATCGCCGTCCAGTTATTCCGCCACACGGTGATATTCTCCCGGAGAGTGATAGCCACCACCTTGAAGTTGAAGCGCTCGGCTAGTTTCTGCGCCACCTCTTTGTAGTCATTACCTTTTATCTGAAAGACAGTGGCGGTATCTTCCTCGGTGGTACACAGGATATCAATGTACTCCATTAAAGGAGTGAGGGTCTTCATCGCCTGCTCCGGCTTCCAGAGGCGGGCCCGGTAATTGAGGTCGAAGCTGACCGTAAGGTTGGCTTTACGTGCCTGGATCAGGGCTTCCCGGGTGGTCTCGGCAGCGCTGCTGCTTAGCGCCGGGGTAATCCCGGTGACGTGAAAAGCCCTGGTCTGGGCGAACAGGCCGGCCCAGTCAACCATACCCGGCTGTATCTTGGAGATGGCCGAGTTAACCCGGTCATAGAGGACGCTGCTGGGACGAGGGAGTGCGCCGAACTCGACAAAATAGATACCGAGTCGGTCCTCATCCGACCAGACGATATATGAAGTGTCAACTCCCTGTTGCCGCGCCCCGTTTTGCATCATCCAGCCCAAGGCATTGCGAGGTAGGCGGGTGACGTAAGCGGTCTTCAGTCCTAGTCTGCTTGCCGCCACCGCTACGTTAAGCTCGGCCCCACCGATACTGGCATCAAGGCTGGTCGCCTGTTCCAGTCGCTGGTAGTGTGGCGGCGCCAGTCTCATCATTACTTCTCCGAATCCAACTAGGTCGAACATTATTTACCTGCTTTGAGCTTTTTTCGTACTTCTTTAATCCGGGCGATGTAATCTTTCGCCTTTTGCTCGAGGATACCATAATCACCTTTGGCTAGGGCTTCTTGGGTCAGGTCGCCACCTACCGCCACGGCTACGGCTCCGGCCTCAAACCATTCCGCCACGTTATCCAGGCTGATGCCCCCGGTGGGAATCATCATGACCTGTGGTAGAGGTTCCCTTATCGCTTTGATAATACTGGGGCCAAAGAGTCCGGCGGGAAATATTTTTACGGCATCGGCCCCGCTCTCCAGGACTTCGACTACCTCTTTGACGCTCATCGCGCCGGGTATGCAGACCTTACGGTAGCGATGGCACATCTGGACCGTTGCCAGGTTAAAGTGGGGACTGATGATATATTCGGCTCCGGAGAGAATGGCCAGACGGGCGGTCTCCGGGTCCAGGACGGTACCGGCGCCGACCAGTATTTCCCCGTTGCAGTATCTGGAGGCTAGGTCGCGGATGACATCCAGAGCCCTGGGGACGGTCATGGTTATTTCAATGGCGGTAATTCCGCCCCGGCGGGCGGCCTCGGCCAAGTTGTAGCCCCGCTCCACATCAGGTGCCCGGATGATAGCGATGATACCACCTTCTAAGATATACCTCATGGTCTCGCATTTATCTGGTATTTCTCCGCCCCCCCTATTTCTGGTTTTCTTTAAATAGTGCCCGTAGCTCCTCGGCCCGGCTCTCAGTGAGAGTTCCTTTGGCTAGGCCGATGGGGATGGTCCGGTTTCCCAGCTCCTTATATAGGGAGAGCACTGCCGGTGCCTTTTTCTCAAAGGCGGCGCGATGCTTGCGTATGGTGACCAGATCCCCGCGGGCGATGGGTCCGGTAAGGGCCTGGGGTAGGCCAACATTGCCGAGGTTGTTCAAGCTGCCGCGGAGCATGGGCATCATCGCCCGCGTTGCCTCGGCGGCGGATACGCCGAAGTTTTGCCATAGGTCGGCGGCTATTTGCACCAGGGTGTAAAAATAGTTACAGGCAATACAGGCGGAGGCATGATAAAGCGCTTTGTCCTCGGCTTTAAGTTCCAGCCAGCTGCCCTGTAGGGAGGTGGCCAACTCTTTCAGCACGCTAAGGGTCGGCTCCTCCGCTTCAATGGCGAAAGTGGAGCCGGGTAGGTTCTCTACGGCCTGGGTGATGCTGGCAAAAGTCTGTAGCGGATGAATACAACCCACCCGGGCACCCTGTTCCTTGGCCGGTGCCAGGGCTTCCGTGGAAGCGGCGCCGCTGCAGTGGACCACCGTCTGCCCGGTGTGCCAGCTAACCTTGGCAGCTACCTGCGGAATGAAATCATCAACGGTGGTAATAAAGACAAATTCGGCGGTATCAGCCACACCTTGGGCTTTTTCTAGAATTCGGCAGTCCTTTACCGCTTGGGCAAGTCTCTGCGCGGCCGCCAGCTTCAGGTCATGTACGGTAATTACCCGGTAGCCCTGCTGGGAGAGTCTTATCGCCAGGGCGGTGCCGACGGTGCCGGCGCCGATAAAACCTATCTTGAGCACTCCATTGCCTCCTGATTATTCCGGTTGCCTGCGGGGGAGATATCGGCTCCGGGAGTCCAGTATCACGGGTTTTCCTGGCTTGGGTACTGTATATCAGGAACGGCACTGCTCCCATCACCCTGATGAAACGTAAACAGTGCCGCACTTATTTCAGCCGATGTAAAACATCTTGTGGTTTCACTATGCTTGGTTTATATTCGCCTTACCTTATTAATCTATCATCATCGTGGGGAGCCAAAGAATTAGCTCTGGGAAAAGAGCCAGCAGTACGATAACTACCAAGACAATGAGGACATAGGGGATGACACCACGGATGATATCGGCGATGGTTACCTTCAATGAGGGGTCGGCCGCGCCGCGGCAGATGTATATCCCCATGGCGAAGGGAGGCGTCATAAAGGAGGTTTGCAGGTTGACACAGACCATGATGGCTGCCCAGACCGGGTGGAAGCCCAGTACCTCGAAGATAGGAGTGATGATGGGTACCATGATGAAGAGAATCCCGATCCAGTCAATGAAGAAGCCGAGGACGAAGACGATGATCATGATGATACCGAAAGCGCCCCACTTACCGCCGGGCATACTCAGGATGAAGTCTGTCACCACCTCCCCGCACCCCGCACCCAAGAAGACGCCGACGAAAGCAAAGGACATGGTGCCGACGAGGAAGATGAATCCGGAGAGCCTCAGTGTCGTGGTCATCACATCTCTTAGGACTTCCCAGGTTAACCTCCGGTAGGCAAGTGTCAGTAAGGTAGCCATGAAAGCACCGCAGCCGGCGGCCTCAGTGGGCGGTGCAATGCCGAAGAAGATGACTCCCAGTACGGAGAAGATGAGGATACCCGGTGGGACCAGTGACCAAAAAAGCATGCTCGCCTTCTTGGCGAAAGGAATATCCCGCTGCTCTGGGGGTACCGGCGGGGCGATGTCCTTCTGGATGAAGCTGCGTATGGCGATATAGACGACATAGCAGGTGGAAAGAATGAACCCGGGGATGAAGGCGCCGAAAAACATCTTGCCGACCGATACCTCAGCCATCGGCCCGTAGATAACAATCATAATGCTGGGCGGGATAAGGATGCCCAGAATACCCCCGGCAGTGCAGGCGCCGGCGGCGAAGCTCTTGCTGTAGCCGCGCTTTATCATTGACGGCAGGGCCACCAGTGTCAGCAGCGTTACCGAGGCGGTGATGATGCCCACGGTCGCTGCCATCACCGTACCCACCACGACGGTGACCACCGCCAGTCCGCCGCGGAAGCCTCCCATCCAGACGTAGAGCGCTTCATAGAGCCGTTCGATTATCCCCGAACGTTCCAGCATCGACCCCATGAAGACGAAGAGAGGTACCGCCAGCAGGACATAGTTAATCATCAACCGGTACATGCGTAGGTAAAAGACTTGGGCTATCCCTCCTTCCCAGATATAGAGGCCGACGACTAAGCCGAGGAATCCGATGACATAGGCCAGAGGGAAGCCAGTCAGCACGCCAACGAGGACGCCACCGAGCATGAAGATGGTAATTATTTCAGGACTAAAATCCATTACAGCGTCCTCCCTTTTACGGCATAGTAGATGTTACGGGAGAGCGTGGCCAAGCCCTGTAGGAGCAGCAATGCCCAGCCGATGAAAATCATGGTGCGGAGCGGGTACCACGGTGGGTACCAGAAGCCCTCCACACTTTTCTCCAGGACGCTCCATGACCAGAACATCTTATTCCAGGCGGCGAAAACGACAAAAGCAATGGTGGGTAAAAAGAAAATGAAGCCACCGGCGGTATCGAAAATCGCTCTGGTACGCGGTGACATGTGAAGATAGAACACATCCACTCGGACATGGGCACGCTTGCTCTCCGTGTAGGCGTAACCCCAAGCATACAGAGAGGTCCCGAAGGCAATACTCACCTCATAGCCCCATATGGATGGAGCGTTGAAAACATAGCGCCTGATGACCTCTTGGACGATGACCAGTATCAGGCAGAGAGTAAACCAGCGGCCAATCTTTCCTCCCCACTCGCTGATGATATCAATAGTCTTTAAGGCTTTATTCATCGCTTTTTATTCTGGTTAAGTTTGAGTCCCTTGCTCCAAGTTTTCCTGAAGCAAGGGACTCAGAAGACTACATGCCTTGCCAGGCATCGCGGTAAGTATCCCTAAAGTTCTGAATCGAATTCCAGACTTTCCTGAAGAAGGGATCATCGGCTTCGTAATCCTCGTAGAGCGCCGCGCCCCGGGTCTGCATCTCGTCACCAATGGAGTCCGGGATGAAAGTTACGGTAGTCCCTTTCTCCCGGAATAGGGGGACGGTTTCAAGGTCTCGCTGGGTCATATAGCGGTAGTAGTTCATACCGGCCGCCTTACCCATCTCGGTCAGCATTTTCTTGAGGCTATCCGGGAGCGCGTTCCAAGAGTCCGTATTGACCATGATGGGCTGCCATTCGCAGGGCTGGCGTACCGAGCCGAGGTAGACGTAGTCGATAACCTCATAGGTGGCTACCGAGTAGTCATATCCCGGCGAGCCGAGCTGGAAGCCGTCAATCACGCCGCGCATGGTCGCTTCGTAGGTCTCCTCGGTGCTCAGCGTGGTCACTGCGGCACCCATCTGTTGGAAGATGGTGCCGTCATCACCGGCGGTCCGCAGCTTCAGGCCGTCAATGTCCTCAGGCCCGGTGAGCGGTAGTTTGGTGCTGATGAAGATTTCGGGTACGGTGACGAACCCGCCGATGAAAGTAACGTTGTAGCCCGCGGCCATCTCTTGCAGTAGGTCCATGCCCTCAAGCTGCATCCAGAAAAACTGCTCAACGGGTCTTAGACCGGCAATCTGGTAGGTGAACAGGTTGGTGGCTGGGCCGAAGCGGTCTCGCCAGTACATGGTGCAGCTGCTTGCCAAGTCAAGCACACCCTCATGAATGCCGTCAAGCTCTACCATGGCCGGGACGATGGCGCCCCCCGAGTGTAGAGGGGCATTCAGCTGTCCGCCACTGGCCACTTCTAGGTCCTCCGCGAACCATGTCCACCCATCGGCGAAGGTAGAGCCGGCGGCAGTGTGGTGCTGGACAATCCAGTCAAACACTTGTGGTGCTGCGGCTGGTGAGGGCGTGGGAGCCGTTGTCTTCGTCTTCGCAGGGGCTGGGGCTGGTGCCGGTGTGGGACCTGGCGTGGGAGCCGTTGTCGGCGCAGGGGCAGGGGCTGGGGCTGGGGCTGGGGCAGGGGCCGGTGCCGCGCAGGCCGCAAGCAAGCTCACGATAATTAATAATGCCAGTGGGATGAATAGTAATTTCTTTTTCACTGAATTTTTACCTCCTGAAGTATTAGTGCTTAATCAGTATCATAACTGTTTTCCTATTGAACTATCACCTCCTTCGCCATATCTTGTGGGCGTATTATCTCAAAAGATGCCCGTGGCTGTCAAGTGCTGATATTTTATCAAGTCATTCTAGCATACTGGCTAGCTTAAACGCTGTCAGGATAGGTAATTTATCGGAGGGGTGTCACTTGCCCGATTACACCGAGGGCAGCTCACGGGAGGGGTCAGCACCTGTGCCTAAGGTTAGGAAACCCTGTTTCCCCTGGCAGAGCCCATCCACCTAGCACTATTTCCGGTTCCTATTTTAAAGGTCGCAATACCATCTCTACGGGGGTACTTTTACCGTTATACGTTATATGTGGGTGGTTCGTTCTTGGGAAGGTAACATTATTTTTCTGATTTGTCAAGAGGTTTATCTCCCGGCTGGCCAGTTTTAAACATTTTTTAATGACTATCTCCGTATCGGAGATACCTGCCGTTTGCCACCATCCTGGGCTTGAGCTATCTTCAGGCGGTGTTTTCTAAAGGTCAGAAAGACAATGAGATAGCACCCGGCGCCGATGAGCAGCGCTCCGGTAAAGCCAGAGCTTATGGCGATTACTATGGTGGCCACCGAGCCCAGCACGGAGCCGATGCCGTTAATGCCCCACATCCACGGTATGTATTCCTCCATCTTCATCTCTTTGAGCATTCTTATACCCAGAGGAAAGGGGAATCCCATAAGAAAACCCAGCGGGGTTAAAGCGATAACCACGGCGAGCAGGCGGATGGCCAGAGGCAGTCCTAGGAGCTCATGGAAGATAAAGGGAAGGAGAAAAGTATAAATGGTCACCACCGCCGCAATAGATAGGGAGGCAATGGCTATCCCCCGGATTAGTCTGCCAGCCGCCAGGCGGCCACTATACAGACTGCCGGTGCCGGCACCCATCAGGATAGAAAAGAGCAGGACGGCCAAAGATAGTACCGGCTGGCCGAGAAAGAGCACGAACCTCTGGATGAGAGAAATTTCCACTAGCATGAATCCTACCCCCAGCATGGAAAATAAAACTATGGGGTGGAGTGGGCCTTGGCGAAAGTCCTTCCGGTTTCCCGAGCTCGTCTTTTCTTGGACGGGCCGCCACTTCCAGTATAAGGGCGGTCCTAGGAGCACTAGGAGCATCATGACCAGCGACGACCAGAAGACCAGAGATACGGGCGACGGCAGACCCACATCAATTTTATAGAAGAACGGGCTGTTGTCGGTGACCGGACTGATATCAAAACCCGGCTCGTCAGCCATCCTCTTCTCGATATCGTTGAAGGTTATCTGCCCGCGGGCTAGGGCGGTAAGCACTGGGTTGGTCATTCCCTCCGGCCCGAGGTGAGGGAAATAGGATAGAATTGGCTCATAGCCTAGCTGGCTCATTTTCTCGTGTCGTAGTAATGATTGCTCCGGCGTAAAGGGTGACTTCTTCAGCACGAACAGAGGATAGGTATCAGGAGAACTTAGGCCCAGTAGGTAAACCTGGTTCATGGCTGCGGCGTGGCTGATACCTCTTTCGCCGAGGGCGGCTAGCGAGATGGAAATCAGCTTCCATGTGGTAAAATCATCATGGCTCACCACTACCAGGCGCCCTTCGTCGGTCAGGTGCTCCAGATAGTCGTTGATGGATTCCGTGGTGAACAGAAAATTCTCGGTTAAGGAGTAACCTTCCAGGCTTCGGCTGGTCTGGGTAACTGGGAGGCTGAGCATAATAATGTCATACTTCACCTTCTGGCGTTTGAGGAAATTTCTCCCCTCGTCAACGACCACGTCAACATTCTCGAAGTCGGTATAGATGCCACCGTTAAACCAAGCATATTCCCGCACTATTTCTACCAGGTCTTTATTCACCTCGACGGCGGTGATTTGCTTCACTCCTCCCGCCAGCGCCAGAAGGATATCCCGGCCACCTCCCGGTCCGATGACGAGGGCGTTGTTCCTTTCTTCTTTTGACAGGAAAAAGAAGGGGAAATACCCGGTGAAGTTGGCTTTCAGACTATCAATGGTAGGACTCGGCGTATTGAAGTCACCGCCGAATCGGTACATAGGGGAACCGGCGGTGCCGTCGATGTAGATTCTCATCAGGTCGGGGTAATCGCCGAACTCGACTAAATCAGTGCGGCCAAAGGCACTCCACCTCGTTTCGGTTATTTCCCCGGTGGAGGAAGCAGACCCATATAGGGCATGACGTATTTCCTTGACCGAACTGGTGGCGATAACGGGGATATCAGGTAAATAAGCTCCAACCAGATTGGCCCCCAGCAGAGCGGATACTATCAGGAGGCTGGCCGTCGGTATTATCGCCCGCTTGGTGTTTCTTCCCAGTACCTTCACTGTGAAAAGCAGTGCGGCCATGCCCGCTGCTAGGCCGAGGAATAAACTGGTGTTTATCCCGCCGATGGCATCCAGGAGGAAAATGACTCCGAGGGAGCCAATCGCAGCGCCCACTAGGTCGGCGCCATAGGCTAGGGCACTGATGGCGGGAAACATGCGGAAGACCTCGGCTAAGAGTATGCCGGTAAGGAAGAAAAGGATAAATGAAAGGAGGCAGTAGAGCAGGATATTGTCCCGGAGGCTCTCTACGTAGCCGAGCTGAATCATGAGGATTACGGAAAGAGGTATCGACAGTGAAATCAGGCCGGCCAGTAGGGCCAGGGAGCCAAACCGCTCATTCCCGGCGGGTACCCGCGGTCGGAAAAAGTGAACGAAGATGCCGCCGGCTCCCAGTCCCAGCAAGGCCAGAGAGACCACGGCGAAGACATAGTGGTAGAGGAGCATTACCGAAAGGAGTCGAGTGAGGGTTATTTCAAAGGCGAGTAGGCTGAGTGAAACGAGAAAAATACCGGCCAGCAAAAGCCACAATGTCCCTCTGGTCAGGTGATCATTTTCTTGCTCTGGGAACATGGCCTTCTCTTTATTCTCCGGGGTCTAGAGCTGGCAGGCGATGCGAAAGCCATCAGCGATAGCATCGCGTATTGTCCGTGGTTCAGAACAATCGCCAATGAGATGGACCTCGGGTACCTTTCCCTTAAATTCTTGGTATAGCTTATTGTTGGAAGTTGACCCTGCGGCTAGGACAATGTTATCGGCGGCAATAGTCTTCTTCTCTCCTTTCTTGGTGGTGACCACTAGGCCGTCCGGGGTAACTTGCTGGTAGGTAATCCCGGGGAGTAAGGTAACACCCGCTTGCCGCAGTCTATCCAGGGAAAAAGCTCTCAGGGAAGGCTTTACCCCCAGCGCTATTTCCGGGCTCCGGCGGGTGATGGTAACCTTCTTTCCTTTTTGCGCCAAAAACTCGGCCGTCTCGCAACCGACCAGCTCTCCGCCAATGACGACCACTCGGTTCCCCACTGCTACCCGGTTCGCCAGGACGTCCGTAGCGTGGACAGGATGGGCTTGGTTCAGTCCGGGAATCTCCGGGGTGAAGGTAGTTACGCCGGTAGCCAGAACAACGGCCTGTGGATCAATCTGCTCGACCAGCACGGTGGTGACTTCTGTCCCTAGGTTGATTTCAACGCCAAGCTTTTTTACCTGTGTTTTTAGGTATTCCGCCAGAGGTTTGATTCTGTCTTTATGCGGTGAGACGGTGGCGGTGAGTAACTGGCCGCCTAGCACAGGTTCCTTCTCGTAAAGGATTACCCGATGGCCTCTCAGAGCGGCTACACGGGTGGCTTCCATGCCCGCCGGACCACCGCCGACAACGAGGACCTTCCTCGGCCTTTTGGCCGGGGTAATTTTATATTCGGCTTCTTTGCCCAGCGCGGCGTTGGCGGAGCACCTGATGCCGGCGATTGTCGTGGAACGTAGGTCATCTCGGCAGCCCATGCAGACGATACATGGGGTAATATCTTCACGCCGGCCGGAGGCTACTTTGTCGGGAAATTCCGGGTCGGCCAAGAGCGCCTTCCCGATGGCGATAAGGTCCGCCTTGCCCTCTTTTAGAATCCTTTCTCCGGCCTCGGGAGAGATTCGGCCCACGGCGATTACCGGTACGGAGACTGCTTTTTTAATCTCGGTGGCCAGATCTTCGATGACGGCGGGTCGGAAGGCAGGAGAAGTAAGGTTAACCGGTGAGGTGGGTCCAAAGGCGGAAACGTGGACGGCATTAATACCGGCCTCCTGGGCCATTCGGGCTGTCTCCTGCGCTTCCTTCAGTGTTGTTCCTTCTTCTACCCCGTATTCCTGGCCGTTGATGCGGCACCAGACGGGATAATCTCTGCCCGCTGCTTCTTTCACCGCCTTGATTATTTCAATAAGGAACCTTACCCGGTTGGTTAGGTTACCCCCGTAAATGTCCTGCCGTCGGTTGGAGGCGCGGGACAAGAACTGGTCAATGAGGTAGCCGTGTGCCCCGTGGATTTCCACACCGTTAAATCCGGCTTTCCTAGCCCTGATGGCAGCTCGGGCGAAGTAGGTAACGATTTGGGCTATCTCCTCAATGGTGAGTTCTCGGGGTACTTCACCGCCGGGGATGGCCAGTGGCGATGGGGCCACCGAGGGTATTCCGGTCAGCTCTGATTTGGCCGTCCGGCCGCCGTGATGTAGTTGGATGGCGGCCTTGGCGTCGTGGCGGTGGATCACTTGGACCAGTTCACTCAGGCCGGGAATAAACCCGTCATCGCTGATACCCAGCTGGTTAGGGAAAGCATGTCCGTACGGGTGGATATAGGTGGCCTCTACGATGAGTAGGGCCGCGCCGCCGCGGGCTCGCGCTTCGTAGTAGTTCCGGGTGCGCTCAGTGACGAACCCGTTTTCGCTGCCGTACCGGGTTACCATCGGAGGCATCACTATCCGGTTTTTAAGATCCATCTGCCCCAGCCGAAACGGCTCCCAAAGGCGTCTTTTCAGTACTTTTACCTCCTTAGTTTATCGGTTTCGGTTGGGCTACTGGCTTGGCTGGTATTAACTGTCCTGATTTTACCGTTATGCTGGGGGCGAGCAACGTATCCGTCTCGGTGACCTGCTGCTCGGCGTCTACCAGTTCCCAGGTGCCGGACCGGAGTTCCAAGATGGAAACGTCGGCGTCCATCCCCGGTTTGAGGTTGCCTTTACTGTTATCAATGCGAAGGGCGCGGGCGGGGTTGATGGTGGTCTTTTCTACCAGCTGTTTCATATCTAGTCCCAGCGCCAGGAATCGGGACATGGTTACCGTCAGGCCGTATACCGGACCGGTGATTGACGGCAGGCCGACATCGGTGCTCAGGGTGGTGGGGAAGATATCCTGTGCCAAAGCCTTTCGGGCTACCTCGGAGCTGAAATTACACGCCTCGGCCACATCTAGAATCACCCCTCTCTCCATAGCCTCCCGTAGCTCGGGTATGACGGTATCGTCTGGGCGCAGAACGCTGCCCATTTGGGCGGTATAAACGTGACTCAAGATATCGCCCGGTTCCATCAGTGGGAGAAATTCCTGGGTTAGCGTCGGTGATATCTGCTTCTTGACGTCCCCGATGTGTACCATAACGGGTAGGCCGAACTTTTTGGCGGTCTGCTTGGCCATTTTGACCACTTCAACCCCGTCGCTGGTCACGACATTGCCCACCAGGCGTAGTTTGATACCCTTGATTAAGTCTAGGTTAGCTTCGATAGTTTCGGCGGTGGCCTCTAGGTTAATCTCTTCTCGGTCCCTCAGCTCGGGCACGACGGTAAGTCCCTGGGAGCCGAGGTGGAGGAAGCAGAAAACGGTGGTGCGGGCCGAGGGGATGACATATTTAGGTAGTCCGCCGAAGGTGGCCTCGCCGGCACTCCCGGCGTCCACCAATGTGGTCACCCCCTGCCTGACGCCGGCGGCGTCAGGATTGACGCCTCCTTTGGTGCCGCCATGGTAAACATGGCAGTGCATATCGATAAGCCCTGGGGTGACTATCTTGTCGCTGGCATCAATTATCTGCTGGCTCTCCAGCGAAGGAATATCCCTGGCCACGGCCGAGATTTTATCGCCGCTGATGGCGACATCCCGCTTATCATCTATGTTCTGCGCTGGGTCAATCACCCTTCCGCCTTTAATCAGCAGGTCATACCTCATAAAGTCTCCTTTTTAAAGTTGTCTATGTCAAACCTCTGAGGCAAACGGTAGTTCCGCTTCAGTCTTCCCTGACTAGGCTAACCTTCGACTTGACCGTTTTATTGACCACGTTCTTGGGCCACCGCCCGGTGAGCACCCGGGCGGCCTCCTGCCCCACACAGGTCTTCAGTCGTCTCAAAGACGCTACGTTATGACTGGCGCAATGGGGACTGACCAGGACGTTGTCCATTTTGAGCAGCGGGTTATTCGGGTCGGTCGGTTCCTGTTCAAAGACGTCCAGCCCGGCGCCGGCAATCCACTTTTCCTGTAGGGCTTTAATCAGCGCCGGCTCGTCAACTAGGGCGCCTCGGGCGGTATTGATGAAAGAGGCGGTTGGTTTCATCTGCCGGAATTCCTTTTCCCCGATTAAGTGTCGGGTTTCCTGGTTGAGGAGAGCGTGCACCGAGACATAGTCCGACTCTTTCAGTAACTCAGGTAGGCTCACCAGGGTTATTCCGTACTTTTTGGCCAAGGATTTATTGAGATAAGGGTCGTAACCCAGTATCTTTAAGCCAAAACATTGTGCTTTCCGGACGGTCATACGCCCTATCTGGCCGCAGCCGACTAGTCCTAATGTCTGCTCGTAGGGCGCCATCGCCGTTGCCCGGGAGCGTTGCGCCTCACGCCAGCGGCCTTGCTTCGTTCCCTCATTTAGCGATAACAGGTGGCTGCTTAAGGCGAGAAGCAGGGTAATGGCATGGTTGGAGACTTCTTCTAGGCAGAAATCGGGGATATTGACCACTAGGACGTTGTTGTCGGTGGCGGCGGTAACGTCAATGGTGTCATAACCGATGCCGTAGCGCACGACTGCCTTCAGATTTGGCAGTGACTCCAGGACATGGCGGGTCATCGGCGCGAAGACCACCAGTATGATTTCGGCATCTTGGGCCGCGGTGATTATCTCGTCCTCGGTATTACAGATAACGTCCACTACCTCGGCATTTATCCTGGCCAGCTCGGTCACCTCTTCCGCCCTCGAGACCATGTCTCTCTCTTTCTCCACCCGTAGTACTTTAAATTGCTTTTCGGTCAATTTTAATACCCTCCTCAAAGTTTAATCGTGTTGCTCATTTGACGATTTTGGTTGGGCTTTCCCATTTCTGGTGGATCTGGCTGGCATAATTTCTGAGAAGCTATCGTATTATAATGTACTCGGTTTGGTCCGCAAAAGTCAAAGCGGCAGCCTTAAAATTTGTCCTCTATAGACCGGGGGTAAAGTCTGGAAATCGGGGCGGGTATTGGGTTATAATAGATGATTGGCATATCATTCCGGTAAGGAGATGAGTTTGGACGTAGGCGAGTTGAAGGCGGAGGTGGTCGGTGAGGTAGAAAGTCGCCGTCAATCGCTCGATGAGCTGAGTCGGAAGATACACGCTAACCCGGAAACGGGCCTGAAGGAAAGTAAGGCCATGGCTTGGCTGACTGATTACCTCAGAGAGAACGGCTTTACCGTCGAAGCGGGTATCTACGGACTGTCTACCGCTTTCCGGGCGAGCTACGGGCAGGGTGGACCGGTTATCGCCATCCTGGCGGAGTATGATGCTTTACCTAAAATCGGTCATGCCTGCGGGCATAACCTGATTGCCACCAGCGCTGTTGGCGCGGGGGTGGCGGCCAAACTGGCGGTGGACCGGTGTGGGGGCAGTGTTCTGGTGATGGGTACGCCGGGAGAGGAGATGCAGGGGGGCAAAGTGCTCATGGCCCGGCATGGCGCCTTTGATGGCGTGGACGTGGCTATGATGGTGCACCCGGGGGTACGGGACACGGCTACCGTCAATGCGCTGGCCCTGCATTTCTTCGAAGCGGAGTTTTTCGGGAAGCCAGCGCACGCCGGATCCCGGCCGGAAGAAGGTATTAATGCCCTGGAGGCGATGCTGCAATCGTTTAACGCCATCAACTCGCTGCGGCAGCATATCCGGGACAAGGCTCGTATCCATGGTATCATTACCGATGGTGGTGAAGCCGCCAACATTGTCCCGGCCCACAGCGCGGGGATTTTTATCGTACGCGCCGAGGATGACAGCTATCTGGACGAACTGAAAGAGAGGGTTATCAGCTGTTTCAAAGGTGCCGCCACGGCCAGCGGTGCCCGCTTGGAGTATAAGTGGTGGAAAGTGCGCTACTCGGCTATGCGCAATGATCTAGCTCTGGCGCGGCTCTTCCGGCGGAATATGCAGTCTCTGGGCCGAAAGGTGGCTCTCTCCGATCCCACAAACCGCTTTGGCAGCAGTGATATGGGCAATGTGAGCCAGCTTGTGCCCAGCATTCATCCTATAGTGGCTATCGCCCCGATCAACATATTGGGTCATTCTCCCGAGTTTGCTCAGGCGGCGGTCTCGGAGGCGGGCTTCCGCGGGCTTCTGGACGCGGCCAAAGCAATGGCCATGACGGTAGTTGACCTGCTCATCCGTCCGGAAATAGTCAGCCGGGCTAAAGAGGAGTTTAAGCGGGGAAAGTAATCTGGGTGGGAATCTTAATCGAGGAAGTAGATGATAATTGCCGTAGATGCCGCCGGTGGGGACTACGCTCCCCACGAAGTTGTTAAAGGAGCACTGAAAGCGGTCCAGGAGTACGAGGTAGAAGTTAAGCTGGTGGGTCGGAAAAACGTGCTCCATGTGCTGCTGGGCCGCCAGCTGCGGAAGTCGGGCCTCACTATCGTGAATGCCAGCCAGGTCATCGGGTCTCACGAGTCACCGGTAAAAGCCATCCGCGGTAAGCCGAACTCGTCCATAGTCGTTGGAGTTAACTTAGTAAAGGAAGGTAAAGCTTCATCCTTTATCTCCGCGGGTAATACCGGAGCGGTTCTAGGGGCGGCGCTGTTCGGCCTAGGCAAGGTAGCCGGTATTGAACGCCCGGCCATCGCCTGTATCATGGATATCACGCCGTCCACTCCGGTCCTCTTGATAGATGCCGGTGCCAATGTTGACTGCCGGCCGAACCATCTGGTCCAGTTTGCTGAGATGGGCGCAGTCTACTGCCAACGTGTTCTCGGCGTAAAGTCGCCGCGCATCGGTCTGCTCAGCGTTGGCGAAGAAGAAAACAAAGGTAACCAGCTAGTTCAGGAGACCCACCCGCTCCTGAAAAGTAATAAAAAATTGAACTTTATCGGTAATGTCGAGGGCCATGATATCTTGAAGGCGACGGCTGATGTCGTGGTTACCGACGGGTTTACCGGCAATATCGTGCTCAAGACTATTGAGGGTATGAGTGATACTTTTTTGAGTTCCACGCGGCAGATAGGGCATCTCATCTCCAATGTCTACCACTTTCGGGGGCGTGACCTGCTTCGCGACGTGGGGCTTGGTTCTTGGGTTAACCGCATAGACTACCAGGAGCACGGTGGGGCGTGTCTGCTGGGGGTGAACGGTAATATCATCATTGCCCACGGCCGCAGTCGGGCGAAGACGATTAAAAATGCCATTGGTATCGCCAAGCATATGGCGAACCACAATATATCACAGGTAATTAAGGAGGAAATTCGTGAGTAAGCCAGTTGAAGTTAATGATGATAACTTTGACCAGATGGTACTGCAGGTCAAGACACCAGTGTTGGTTGACTTCTGGGCGGACTGGTGCGGACCGTGCCGCATGGTGGCGCCGATAGTGGAGGAACTGGCCGGGGAATATGAAGGTCGGGTAAGCTTCACCAAGCTGGACGTTGCCCAGAACCCTAAGACGGCGAGTAAATATGGCATCATGAGTATCCCCAGCTTGGTTATATTTAAAGACGGAAACCTGGTTTCCAACCTAGTCGGCTTTCGGCCCAAGGCTGACCTGAAGCGTAGCTTGGATGACGTTCTGGGCTAGGCCGGATATTCCGTAGGCAATACCAAGACCACGAGGAGCGTGACCAATGGGCGACCGGGAATATGATGTGATTATTATCGGCGGCGGTCCGGCAGGCTTGGCGGCCGGGCTTTACGCGGCCCGGGCTAGGCTGCGCAGTTTGCTCTTGGAGAGAGTGGCCGCCGGTGGTTGGATAGTGAACGCCGAGTTGGTGGAAAACTATCTCGGTTTTCCGCAGGGTATCAGTGGACCGGAACTGGCGGGACTGATGAACGAGCAGGCTAAAAAATACGGCCTGGAGGTGTTGCTCGCCGAGGTTATCGGCCTGAAACTTGAAGGAAAGCGAAAAGTAATCAAAACTGCCGAGGGAGACTTTACCGCCAGGACGGTGATTATTGCCAGCGGCTCCGACCGGGTCAAACTGGATGTTCCGGGAGAAGAAGAGTTTACCGGACGAGGGGTGGCTTACTGCGCTATTTGTGATGCCGCTTTCTTTCGGGATGTGCCGGTGGCGGTGGTGGGCGGCGGTAATGCCGCCATTGGTGACGCCATGTACCTCAGCAAGTTTGCCGCCCGGGTTACGGTGTTACACCGTCGTCAGCAGCTACGAGCGACTTCCATTCTGCAGGAAAGAGCCTTCGCCGAACCAAAAATTGAATTCCGGTGGAATACCGTGGTGGCGGTTATTGAGGGTGGGGCTAAAGTGGAAAGGCTGAGACTACGTAACGTGCGGAGTGGCGAAGAGTCCACTCTGGATGTCCCCGGCATCTTTATCGCCCTTGGATCCACCCCCAACACGGGCTATCTTAAAGACAGCTTACCCCTGGATACTAGAGGTGCCATCATTACCAATGAGAAGATGGAGACGGGAGTTCCGGGCATTTTCGCCGCCGGTGATATACGCGCCAACTCAATTCGCCAGGTGGTGGCGGCTACCGGTGACGGCGCAACGGCGGCGGTCTATGCCGAGAAATTCATCGCCGAATAAGATTTTTCCTGGGAAAATTTTCAAGGTGTTGGCTTTCCAGACCCGTAGGTTTTTGTTTTCGGATGAAGTATAATCACTTACAAAGGAGAAAATTATGAGGGTCGTTTTTATTGAGGACGTGTCGGATATTGCGGAAACTGGTGAGATTAAAGAAGTGGCTGACGGCTATGCCCGGAACTTTCTCATTCCGAAAAAGCTGGCCATACTGGCGGACGTGCAGGCGGCGAATATCGTTGAGGCGCGGTTGAAAAAGAAGGCCCATCTTCAGGCCCAGATAGAAATGGAAATGACCGAACTGGCTAGACAGCTGGAAGGGCAGCAGATTGCTCTGAAAGCTCGGACCGGGAAGGAAGACCGGCTCTACGGCTCGGTTACCAACGCGGATATCGCCGAAGAGCTGTACCGGAGTACCGGCCTGGCGGTGGATAAAAGGAAAATAGAGCTGGACGAGCCCATCCGTGAAATAGGTAGCTATGCGATAACCATTAGGCTGACCAAAGATATCATTCCTGGGATAAAGCTTACCGTGACGGAAGAGGCGAAGAAGGGCGAGGATAAGGAGAAAAGGGAAAGCAAGAAGAAGAAAGTGAGCAAGCCTAAAGCGGAGAAGATAGGAGCGGCGGCAGAAGTAGTGGAGAAAACGATCTTTCCGGTACCAGAAGGATCGGGGGAGAAAAAGGAAAGCAAGGAGAAGAAGAAAAGTAAGACCAAGAGGGAGAAGGTAGAGGTGGAGATAAGAGACGGAGAGGCAATAACGGTCGAAAGGCTGGAAGAGAAAGAGGAGACGGGCTAGTATGAATGGCGATAAGTTACCGCCGCATGATCTTGACGCCGAGGAAGCGGTAATCGGCTCGCTGCTGATAGATGGCACGGCCATCTATCGCATCGCCACCTTTCTTCAGCCGCTGGACTTCTATCATGAGCAAGCGAAGTGGCTATACCAGGCCTGCCTGTCGCTTTACGAGCGTAATGAAGCCATCAATCAGATAACGGTGGCGCAGGAGTTGGCGCGCCAGGGCAAGCTGGAGCCATGTGGTGGTGCCGCCTACCTGAGCCACCTGATAGCCGCCTGCCCCACTTCTCTGGATATTGAGCATTACGCCCAGATAGTCTATCGCCTCTCGGTGATGCGCGGCCTGATTGGTGCCGCCGACCAGATTGCGGCCGTTGGCTACGAATCTGGCTCAGATGTTGACGCTAGTCTCAGCCGGGCGGAAGATATTTTATTTCGACTGCGCCACGGGCAGAGCCCGCGGGACTTTACGCATATCCGTCAAGTTCTGGACAAGTATTTTGAAGCTGTGTCTGTCTCCGAAGAGGAGGGAGCGCCTCAAGAGCCGATACCCTACGTGCTCTCTAATTTTGTCGGTCTGGACGAATTTCTGGGTGGGTTTCAGCGCTCTGACCTGATTATTGTGGCCGGCCGGCCAAGTATGGGTAAGACCAGCCTGGCGCTCGGCATCGCTCGGAACGTGGCCGTGGAGAAAAAGGCCTGCGTGGCCCTGTTCAGCCTGGAGATGGCGCGGGAGTCATTGGTCCTGCGTCTGCTCTCCAGCGAGGCCGGGGTTAATTCCCAGAAGGTCCGTTTCGGGCAGCATAACGAGGATGAGGAGAGACGTATTATGGAAGCCACCGGCGTCCTCTCAGAATCGGCCGTCTATATTGATGACTCCCCTCAGCTCCGGGTAGCCGAACTAAGGAGTAAGGCCCGCCGTCTTCACTATGAGCACCCGGTTGACCTTATTATTGTTGACTACCTGCAGCTGATGCAGGGTGAAGGACGAGGGGAAAACCGGGTCCAGGAAATCAGCTATATCTCCCGTTCCCTCAAGGCACTAGCTCGTGACCTGAATGTGCCGGTGATGGCGGTCTCCCAGCTCAGCCGGGCGGTGGAGTGGCGCGCTTCACACGTACCGCAGCTTTCCGATCTGCGGGAAAGCGGTAGTATTGAGCAGGATGCTGATGTCGTCTTGCTTATCTACCGGGAAGAGTGGTACCACACCGAAGAGGAATGGCAAAGTCAGCACCCGGATAAAGAATACCCGCGAGAGGAAGCCGATATTATCATCGCTAAGCACCGTAACGGGCCTACCGGCCGGATAAAGCTACGTTTCCGGCATAGCCTGGCCAGATTCTATAACTTTACCAGTGAAGAGCCGAGTTTATTATAAAACGTTTAATGACGCTCCAGATTTCGGGTAGTAAAATTGGGTAAAAACAGCAAGGACTGAGTTCACATGGATGAGTTTAAAGGCTTTCCGGCCAGGATGGAGTTTACCTCTGTGCCCAACCTTTTCTTCAGCACGCTGCTACCTCGAATAAACGACATGACCGAGTTGAAGGTAACCCTGTACCTGATGGCCGTACTTTACCGCAAGCGAGGCTACCCCCGTTTCGTTACTCTTAGCGAGCTGCTGAGGAGCGCCAACCTGATGAGCGGACTGGGTCGGGACACCCGGCCGCCGGGCGAAGTGCTGCGTAACGCCTTAGAGATGGCCGTCCGGCGAGGAACGGTCATTCATCTGGCACTGGACCGGAGCGGGACATCCGAGGACATCTATTTACTGAATACCGAGTCTAACCGGGAGGTGGTGGCTAGGATTCAGAGCGGTGAGGTCAGGTTAAGCGGATTGAGGGCCGGGCAACCAGCCCTCGTGGCCGTTGAGGAAAGACCGGACATTTTCACGCTTTATGAGCAAAACATCGGGATGCTGACTCCGATGATTGCCGAGGAACTCTGTGAGGCGGAGAAACTGTATCCGGAAGCCTGGATTAAAGATGCTGTCAAAGAGGCGGTTTCTCTTAATAAAAGAAACATCCGGTATATCGTCCGGATTCTGGAACGCTGGTCAGTGGAAGGTAAAGATGATGGAACACATCGGCGATATTCTAAGACAGACCCAGACAAATACATCAAAGGTAAATACGGACATATGGTCCGGCGCTGAAGGAGAAACTTCACCGGCCTCGGACTGCCCGGTCTGCCGAGAGGCCGGGTTTGTTCACCCGCTCCTGCCTTCGGGGAAGCCGGATTACAGCCAAGTTGTTGCCTGCTGCTGCACTCGGAAGGAGCCGGGGAGGGTACGGCAGGATCGCCTACAAAAATACAGTAACCTCGGTCCGCTTTCCCGCCTTACTTTCGCTAACCTGGTTCCCCAGGGCCGAAGCGGCGACTCGGTAAATCAGGAGAAATTCAGACGCACTTACGAAGCGGCCAGAGCGTTTGCCGCTGCGCCCGAAGGGTGGCTCGTCCTGAGCGGACCCAGCGGCTGCGGCAAGACTCACTTGGTAGCGGCCATTGCCAACGAGCGCCTGGGCCGGGGCTATCCCATTTTCTACATGACGGTGCCCGACCTTCTGGATAACCTGCGGGCTACCTATAGTCCGGAGAGCGAGATGCCCTATGATGATTTCTTTAATCAGATGCGTAATGCCCCATTGCTGGTCCTGGACGACCTGGGAGTCCAGACCGGTACTCCTTGGTCCAGGGAGAAGCTGGACCAGCTGTTTACTCACCGCTTTAACTGTGAACTGCCCACGGTAGTGGTGGCCATCGTGCCTCTGGGGAAGCTAGAAGAGAGGCTGCATACCCGGCTCACTGACTCCCGGCTGTGCCGCACCTATGTGGTGGAAGAGAATTCGTCGTCCTCGCCGAGCTATACCGGCGGCCTGGGACTGGAACTGCTGAAAAGGATGACCTTTGATAACTTTGACTATAAGCGAGTGAATCTGTCGCCGGAGCAGCGCGAGAATCTGGAGCACGCTTACCGGGAAGCGCTTAGCTTTGCCCAGTCCCCTGAGGGCTGGCTGGTGTTTCAGGGCGTTACCGGTTGCGGTAAGACTCACCTAGCGGCGGCCATTGCCAACTACTGCCTACAGGCGGGTAAACCCGCCCTGTTTATCATCGTGCCGGAGTTCTTGGACCACCTGCGCGCCACCTTCAATCCGGAGAGTCAGGTTTCCTATGACCAGCTCTTTGAAAGTGTTAAGAATGCGCCGCTGCTCATCCTTGATGACTTCGGTGAGCAGTCAACTACCCTCTGGGCACAGGAAAAGCTCTATCAGGTGATTAACTATCGCTACAACGCCCGGCTGGCCACCATACTTACCACTACCTGTTCCCTGGATGAAATAGAGAGCCCCATTAGCTCCCGGCTGGCCGACCCCCGTCTCAGCCTGGTGCTCAATATCATGGCACCTGACTATCGGACTGATTTGCGCTCTAATCAGAAGAGAGTGGCTCGCGGTGGTCGGAGAGGACGCTGAAGTCAGGCATTTTTAGAAAAGGAGCGTTGGTATGGAAATACTGGATAATATTCCGGTCAGGATAGACTTGGAATCGATGGTAAAACGGATGCGTCTGCGCAGTAGAAATGAAGGTATTGAAGAGAACATACGGGAATTAATTGGGCTTGCCCGTGCCGTTGCTAGGCCGAAAGCGGTCTTCAAGATTTCACCGGTGGAGAAGAAAAATGGTGATTCGCTGGAGATTGACGGAGTAAGGTTTACCAGCCGTGTCCTCCGGGTCAACCTGGATGAGATAGATACCGTTTATCCCTATGTGGTCACCTGTGGTAGAGAAGTGGATGAAATAGATATCCCACCCCACGAGTTTATGAGATTTTATTTGATGGACCAGATTAAAGAGATGCTGGTACACTCGTCGCTCATCTATCTTCATGATTACCTGAGGGAAAAACACGCCTGTTGACAGATGTCAAGGATGTCTCCAGGTTCTGGAGCCGCAAATGTCTGGCCGATAACCCAGCAAAAAGTACTGTTTTCTCTCTTTGGTAATGTTGAGGAATTAATTGGGGTGAAACTGACCGACAGGTGCTTGATGATGCCGATAAAGTCGGTTTCCGGGGTATTTTTCCCCAACGAAAACAAGTTTGAAAGTTGCCAGTTATGTCCGCGGGAGGGATGTGTGGGTCGGAGAGCGCCACATGACCTGGCACTGGTGAAGAAATACTGGGGAGAAAGTGAAGAATAATAGGGAGGTAAGATAATGCGCGTGACCGAGATTAGCGAATACCTTAGGCGGGTCGGTCTGACCAGACTTCTGGAAATCAAGGACGCTGACATCCGTATTCTCACCTTGGAGCAGTGCCGTGAAGCGATAGATAAAACTATCCACATTGGCGGTGCTTTTTCGGCAACCATCCCGGCGGTGGCGCTCTATTACGGTGGGCTAATGGATTATGACGTGGCCAACCCGACGAAGCAGGGGCAGGATCTGTTTGTGCTGAGTAAAGGGCATGCTGTGGCCACCATGGCCTCTATTTACGCCGATCTCGGTTATTTCGACCGCTCGGTGCTGAAGAATTCCCGGGGCGCTGGGAGCATACTCAACGGCCACCCCGGCCCGATTCTACCCGGTTTTCATATCTCCACCGGGCCTCTGGGCCAAGGTTTGAGTGTGGCCGAGGGGCTGGCCTTGGTGGGTAAAAAAATCCCCCACTACGATGTGTTCTGCCTGAACGGGGATGGAGAACTGCAGGAAGGTATTATCTGGGAAGCGGTCATGTTTTCTAGTTATAAAAAGCTGGATAACCTGTGCGTCATGGTTGATAAAAATGCCGGCCAGCTGGACGATACCAAACAGCTTGTCTTCCCGCTGCTCGACTTGGACAAGAGGTTTGCCTGCTTCGGCTGGCGGGTCTTTAATGTTGACGGCACGCAGTACAGCACCGTTCTGGAGGCGCTGCAGGCATTTAAGTATAACCCGCGTGACGGCCGGCCCACGGCTATCATCTGCCGGACACGTAAAGGGTTCGGCGGGTTCTCCAGTTTTATGACCGACCATAAAGTCACCATGCCAGACGTCATGACGGAGCAGGAACTGGCTCTGCAGACGCAGAGGCGGGTGGATAGAATGGCTGGGTTTCTTGACTTTTTTAACAGATTAGGGATCGGAGGTGAGGGTGGGGTGGTTCGGGAGGAGCTCCGGGCGTTGGCCAAGGGAATGAACCTGGACATCGTGATTGAAGAGAAGAAAGCGGTCGAGGTCAAGACGGTGGTTGTGCCGGTAAAGACAAGACCGGCGCCCCCGCGGAACAAGAAGATAGCCTATGATGCTGGTCAGCTTCCTCAGCTGGATAAGAAGAAGGAACACGCCGCCGTTGGTGTCATTACCGCCGCTATGAAGGTCTTTGCCCAAGACCCGAAGGTGGTATCCTTGGATGCAGACTTGGCTTCGACCAGTGGACTTGAAGCCGGGGTCGGCTTCGTGGATATGAACCGGGCGTTTAATGTGGGCGTTGCCGAGCCCAATATGATGGGTATCGGCGAGGCTTTTGCCGTGATGGGTTACAATACCTGGGTGAGTACCTTCTGCCCGTTCTTTGACTGGCGGGTCCTGCGTCGAATTGCCATCGGCTACCAGGAAAGACTGGAGGCGATGGTGACCAAGGGCGGCTGGCTCAGCGAGGGACACGGCTTGGATATCACTTATATCGCTACGGCGCCGAACTTCGAGGCGAACACTAACGGCGCTACCCACATGGGTAATGACGATAACCTTATTTTTAGCGGCATCGCCCATCTGAAAATCATCGACGTCTCCTGCCCCAACCAGTTACTCGGGATAATGAAGTGGATTATGGAGGGTAACAAGGGGCTGGTCTACGTGAGAATTATGCGCGCGCCGGCCGGCGTTATCTACGATAGCGGCTTCCAATTTGAGTTCGGCCGAGGGTATGTCCTCAAAGAGAACCCTGACGACCAGGTGGTGATTATCAGTAGCGGGCGCGGCGTGCATGAGGCACTGGCCGCCGCCGGGGAACTGGAAAAGTACGGAGTTAAGGTGGGCGTGGTGGATATGCCGTCAATAGATGAGAAGTTACTGCTTGATCTCTACCGCTCCGGGAAATTACTGGTGGTGGCCGAACATAACAACGGCTATATCTGGGCGGAATACCAGAAAGCTATTTTCAAGTCTAAGGAGACGATAGATACCGTCCGGCTGCTGTCCATCAATGGTCTTGATGCCAGCGGGCGACCCCAGTTCATCCACTCGGCAACCTACCAAGAGCTTTTACAGCAGTTCGGACTCTCACCCGGTCAGTTGGCTGAGACGATAAAGCAAAAACTGGATGGTAAGTAATTAACATTATTTGGTACCACGTTTTATTGGGTGACCTCACTTCCTCGATCCCCTCTCCTTATGGCTTATTGTTACCTTAGCTTGTGGCCCAGTCGTGGGCGTGTTCTACCGCGCTAGGCTTTCGGCTTGAAAATAATGTGTCTGAAATATGCCGGTATGAATAACGATGAGGCCAAGGAGTATGCCGACGGCTGGGTAGGCAGAGAGATAAAAGGGTGAACCACGTTAATCCCTAAAACCTTGCTTTATTTGTCTTTCGTGTTCAAGTTATCTGTGTCAAGAGGCATCTCATTATAGTTATGGATTGCTCTTTGATATACC
>PVBE012199398.1_pt1 | contig 35348 bp, 32 predicted proteins | sample 1631181 | NCBI WGS metagenome assembly PVBE01 (sample SAMN08397723, study PRJNA350692) | Marine metagenome, whole genome shotgun sequencing project. | isolation source: water | place: Pacific Ocean | collected 2012-04
GCGTGTTGGGCGAGGGCGGCATCACGCGACTGGGCCGCACGACCGGGTTCACGCACCGGCTGCGAGCGGTCACCCCTCACCGGATGGCCATCGCCCTGCTGACGAGCCTGTCATGCTACAGCACCAAGACGCTCGCCGACATCCTGCGGGTCTTCAATGCCCTCGCGGACCGATCGGTGCAATACAAACCCTTTCACACCCAACTGGCGAAGCCGGCCTTTCCGACGTTCACGTGGCAGCTCTTCGAGCACCTGTTGCAGCACCTGGTGGTCCGCGTGCTTGCCCCCGTGCCGGGGCATGCGCTGCGCGGCTTCGACGCTATCTTGCTGCAAGACGGGACGTCGTTCGCGGTCGTGGACGCCTTGCGGGACACCTTTCCCGGGCGGTTCACGAAAATCAGTCCCGCCGCCGTGGAGCTGCATGCCACAATGAGTCTCTTCCACGACCAAGCCATCCGAGTCCACCTGACACCGGATGCCGCCGGCGAGCGCCAGTTTCTGCCGGCTCCCGGGGACCTGCGTCGCAAGCTGCTGCTGGCCGACCGGGGCTACATGGATGTCGCCTACTGTCGGCGTGTGCACCACGCCGGGGGCTCCTTCATCGTGCGCTTTCAGACGAAGATCAACCCGGTCGTCGTCCGTGCGCTGGTCGGGGGACGTGAGCGCCCTTCGTGGGGCGGACGCACGCTGGACACCCTCCGAGCACGCCTCAGGGGCAGGTCTGGTGACCTACTCGTGCGCTGGAAGAAGACCGACCCACCGTTTCGACTCCTGCTGCTGTGGAACCGCAGGCGGAAGGAGCACCTGGCCTTCGTCACCAACCTGCCGAGCGAGGCCTTCACGTGCGCATCCGTTCGCGACCTCTACCGTCTCCGCTGGCAGATTGAACTCCTCTTTAAGGAGTGGACGTCCTATGCGAACCTCCACGCCTTCCGTACGGCCAATCCGTCGATTGCGGAGGGACTTATCTGGGCCTCCCTCGCCGCCGCCCTCCTGAAGCGCTTCGTCGCCCACGTGACGGAACTCGTCGTGAGAGACGTGGACATCTCGACGCGCAATGCCGCCATGGCCTTTCGGTACAAGGCCACGGATCTCTTCAAGGCCGTGTTGCAGGCGCATCGTGTCACACACCGCTTCCGTGATCTTGTGCGGTATCTTGCCGACAATGCGCAACGCGCGCATCCCAATCGGGATCGGACAAAGGGACGCCTCGCTACGGGGCTACGCCCCCTTCGTCTCAGCGTTTCAGGCGCGTATCTGCTTAAGAACTAACCTATGATCCGAGCTTCGTGCACTTCGAGCCGATCAATCGTTGCAACCTCGAGTGTCCGCTCTGCCCGTTGACCACGGGACGCATGGATCGAGAGACGGCTGTGGTCTCGTTCGCAGACTTCAAGACGGTCATCGACCAGCTTGGACCGTACACGAAGACTCTGCAGCTCGTCGGCATCGGCGAGCCGACGATGAACAAAGAGCTGTTCGACATGATCGGGTACGCGAAACGGCGGTACAGTCCGATCGACATCACGATCAATACGAACGGGCACTTTCTGAACGAGATGAACGTCGAGCTCATGATCAGCTCCGGGCTGGACGTGGCGATCATCGCCTACGACGGGCTGGATGCCGATACGTTCCTCACCTATCGGGTCGGCGGCGACTACGCCAAGCTCAATCAGGGTATCAAGCGGCTCGTCGAGCGGCGCCGCACGATGGGTAGGCGAAAGCCGGTGGTGCACCTCCAGTTGCTCTTGCACCGGGATGCAGCAAGTCAAGCGGAACCGTTCCGGCGACGCGCAGCCAGTCTCGGCGTCGATATCGTGCGGCTCAAGACGCTCGACGTGCACTACGGTATCGGCGAGAAGTTCGACGGGTCACCAGACACCACCGACCTCATCCCCGCCGATGTCGAGCACGCGACGCGTTACCGCATGGAGGCGGGTCGCCTACGGCTGAAGCGCTCCGTCACGACCTGCGACAAGCCCTACCTGATGACGAACATCAATGGCGATGGCTCGGTCACGATCTGCGACATGGACTTCAACAATTGGTATCCGTTCGGGAACGTGTTTACGACGCCGTTTCGAGAGATCTGGAACGGTCCCGCGTATGTGAAGTATCGCGATACCATGCTCCGCGACTTCACAGCGCTCTCGATGTGCGCGGAGTGCACGTGCCCGATGACCTTCGAATCGGAGACGGACTACGAAGTTCACGAGGAGTTGGTCGACGTACCGGCCGAGGGTGGAGGTTGGCCCGGCGATCAGACGATCCCTGCGTCCCGCCGTTCTGCTCTCTGAACGCGGCGCACGTCCCTGTCGCCCATTTTCCCCTTTGTTAGCGGCACTGCAGCGAGCGTCAGTTGCCTGAGACTGCCGATTCCGTGCCGACCAACGCGAGCGGAGTCGGTCCCACCGGGACTGCGGCGGAAGTGCTCGCGCTGGGCCGGAGCGTCAGGCTCAAGTTGGGGGCGACCCTCGTCGCCCTGGTCGGGAGCTTTCTGGCGTCCGTGATCTTGAGTCGCGCGCTCGGCCGAGAGGACTACGGACTTCTGGTGCTGGTCTACAGCGTCACCGGGCTGGCTTTCGTGCTCTCAGATTTTGGCGCGAAGAGTACTCTCATCCGATACCTGCCGGTCCGTAAGCCAGACGCTGAGTCGCCCGGACCAGCGGCCGACTTGGCGGCCGCGGCGCTACTCATCCAGCTCGCGGGAGCGGCGTTCTGCGCGCTCGTGATTCTGGGCACAGCGAACCTGCTGGCTGATCGATTCTTTCGAGTGCCAGCGCTAGCCTGGCCCCTCGCCATCGGTGCGCTGTACTTCGTGGGGATTGCCCTTCGGGATTTCGTCGCGCAACTCTACCAGAGCCTCCAGGACTGGAAGCGAGAGGCGCTCATCGGGTTCGTGTTCATAGGGTCCCAGTTGCTGGTGCTCGGCTTGTGGGTGACGTTCGCCGATCTCACGGTCACCGCCGCGCTCATCATTACTGGCGGCTGTGCGTTCGGGAGCGCGGTCCTTGGGCTGGGCCTCGTTCGGCACTGGATGTGGCGTCGGGCTGGCGCCTTGCTGCGGTTCCGGACGGTGTCCGAGCATGCCGCCCTGGTGTGGCGGTTCGGCCTTCCCCTAAAGGCCGTCGCCTAGAGCTTCTACGCACTCAGTTGGGCGGATAAGCTCATGCTCGGCTGGTGGCGCTCGCCCGGCGAAGTCGCGACGTACTACCTTGCAGGCCTGTTCATCGGCGCCATGATGACGGTCGTCAACGTGCTGACGCTGGTGCTGACCCCATACGTCTCGAAGATATCCACGATGGATCAGGACTACATCAGGGTGAGATTCCAGGTGCTATTCCGGTGGTTCCTGCACGGTGCCACCCTGCTCGCTGTCACCGTGTTCTTCCTGGTTGAGCCGTTCGTGGGGCTAGCGTTTGGACCAGACTACGCGGATGCGGTGCCGCTTTTCCGGATGCTGCTTCCAGTCTTTGTGCTGCGGGCGGGTTGGGTCGCCTACGGCATCTTCGCGATGAACGCTTACAACCTCGTGAAAGAATCGGTCGCCCTGAGCAGCCTGCTCGGGTGCGCGGTGCTGATCTTCGATCTGGCCCTGATTCCGAGCTTCGGCGCGCCGGGCGCCATCGCCGCCACGTTCCTGGCGTACGGTCTGACACGGGTGATCACGCTCGTGACCGTTGCGCACATGCGACGCATCGTGCCGATGACGTCGATCGCCCGGGCCCTAGGCGCCGCCGTTCTTGTCGTGGGCAGTGCGCATATGCTGCGTCCGGCAGGCACGCCCGCCGCGCTCGCGTGCGGCGTCGCGGCCCCGGCCGTGTACTGTTTGGCGCTGGCTCTGCTGAGTGAGCTCACACGCAGGGATTGGGAGGTCGTGAAGATGGTGGCTGCCGCCGCCTGGCAGCCCCTGGCGATGGCGGGGCACCGGTCGTAGTGAGGTGAGGCCGTCGGCTCGAGCGCATGGAACCGTGGCTTCGTGATCTTGCAGCATCGAAGAGACATGGGAGGTCTGACGCCTGGGCGGCGATCGGTGTCTCCAGTACGGCTCATGCCATCGTGGTTGCGGTCACGCGCTCGGCGCGTCTGCGTTCGTCGGCGCAGGAGCAGTGGCGACGAAGGACGTGCTCGACAATGTTTTGGTCTATAGGTGCTCCGGCGAAGGTCGTTGGCTGGATGTGTTGGCGCGGCGTCCGTCTCCCGCTGCAGCACACAGTGGTGTCCGATGAGCGCGCGTGCACGGCGTGCGGGCGGGTGTGCTGCCGGACCCGGCTTCGACTGGGAGACGATCCGACGTCGGCTGGAGCCCCGTCGTGACACGACTTCCTTGCCCCAGACCGCCAACCGCACGCCGCAGCTGGTGAGGTGGAATACGTCAACTGCGTCTCGTGTGGGAGTGGTCGGGCGCGGACGCTGTGGCGAGTGCCGAACGACCGCTACTTGAAGGCACTGAACGTCTCTCCGTCAACCTCGGTGAAAGTCCTCTGCGGTCAATGTGGACACATCTACGCCAATCCCCAGCTCTCGTCCCAGGAGTTACGGCGTCTCTATAGCGGTGTGTATCGGTCTCCGGCGCTGGGCTATGCCGACGACGGTCCGAGTCAGGAGTACCTGTACTGGAAGACGCTCAAGGCGGAACGGGACTATCAGTGGCTCCGCGACAGGTTGCCGAGCCGTGTGCGACCCGGCTCCGCGCTCGAGGTCGGCTGCGCCGAGGGTTTGCTATTGTCGATGCTGGCCGGCGACGGTTGGAGCGTGTTGGGCGTGGAGCCGACGGCGACCTACGCCACGCACGCACGCCAGGAGTACGGAGTCGAGGTAATCGAGGCGGTCTTCGAAGATGCACAACTCGAAGGCCGGCGGTTTGATCTCGCTATCGCGATGGACGTCCTCGAGCACACCAATGACCCCTTCGCCTTCCTGGCCAAGCTTCGGACCTTGCTCGCACCGAACGGAGCGGCGTATATCACGACCCCGAACGTGTTGCGTCTCGCCGAGCCCGTTGAAGAGCTGTCGAGTCCGCATCTCTCCCTGTTCACGCCCGACACGCTGCGGCAGACGTTTGCAAGGTCTGGATTTGCGGTCGTTGGCCTCAGTGACCGGGTGGAGCTCGTGGCACTCGCGAAGCCCGTGGATCCCGCGCGTGCGTCCGAGCCGCTCGCCGAGCCTGCGTCTCGTGCGGCGCTCCGTCGTGCCATCTTCCGCGCGCGTCTTCGACAGGTGGAACGAAGGAGCCTTGCTGCGGGCAGGCAGGTGATCAAACGAAGTCTCCAGACGCTGGTGGGACGACAGCGTAGTGCTCGGCTCCTGGTGTGGCTTGGCCATTCCGGTGGCAAGTCGGACCACCCTGGCGCCGGTGGACGAAAGGCGCGGCTATGAGCGACTCGGCATGTCGAGTGATGAGTGTGGTCGATGGATAAAGTCAAAGTGACGGTGTACATCACCAACCACAACTACGGCAGGTTCATTCGCCAGGCGATCCTGAGCGTGCTGCACCAGAAGTTCACGGACTGGGAGCTGATCATCATCGATGACGGCTCCACGGATGGATCACCAGAGATCATCAAGGAGTTCGAGCACACGCCGAATGTGCGCGTGGTGCTGCAAGAGAATCACGGGCTCATCGTGTCTGCCAACATCGCATTGCGACTGTCGCATGGCGAGTACATCATGCGGTTGGATGCCGATGACTACCTCGACGAGAACGCCGTTGTCGTACTGGCGAACATCCTTGACACGCATCCCGAAGTGGGTTTGGTCTACCCCGACTACTTCTTGATCGATGAGAAGGGCGAGATTCTCAGCCTCGAGCGTCGCAACAAGCTTGGTACCGACATCACGCTCTATAACGTGGCCGCACACGGCGCCGGTACGATGGTTCGGAGCCGCTGTCTCCAGGAGCTCGAGGGATACTCGGACGACATAGGATGCCAGGATGGGTACGATCTCTGGATCCGGCTAATCGAGAAGTTCGGCGTCTACAACGTCAATGTTCCGCTCTTCTATTATCGTCAACACGGCAACAGCCTTACCGTCGACAAGGCCAGGCTGCTCAAGGCACGCAGGGAAATCGATCGCCGCCATGCGCAGACTGCACGAAATGATGTCACGCTTCGAACACTGGCCATCGTGCCCGCTCGGAGCAAGGCGCACGACGAAGCGGCGTATGCGCTTCGTGCGATAGCCGGCCGGCCGCTCCTCGACTACACGATCGACGTGGCCTTGGCGTGCGAGAGGTTTGCGGGCGTCGTGGTCGTGTCCGAGGACGAGGCCGTCCTGGACTACGTGAGGTCCCGTCGCGGCGTGTTTGCTGTGCGGCGCCCGACAGACCTCGGGAGACCCAACACCTCGATCGCATCGACCGTGCGGTTCGCCCTCCAGCACGATCAGCTGCCAGACGGAATCGACGCCTTCATGCTGCTGTACGTCAACAGCCCGCTTCGCACGGCGGAGCATATTCTGAATGCTATGGACAACATGTTGATCTTCGAGACCGATAGTGTCATCTCGGTGTACGAGGATCTGCTGAATCACTATCAACATGTCGGCCACGGGCTACGTCCGCTCACGAACCGTCGTGCGTTGAGGCTCGAGCGAGAGGCGTTGTGGGTCGAGAACGGGGCGATCTACCTGGCGAAGACGGAGAATCTCGACGGCCCTGAATTCCTGGGCGAGCGGATCGGTCACACCGTGATGTTGAAACAAGAGAGCCTGCAGATCGATGACGAAGACGATTTCATGATGGTGGAACGCCTGATCACACACCGACGGCAAGAGAGCACGGTTGCCCATGGGAGCTGAACGGCTATACGCGATTCAGGGCCGGACGGATTCTGAAGCCGGACGCGTCCATCATGCCGTGACGCACATGGGCGCCAACAAAGCCTATCGATATGCCGTGGAGCGCGCCGGCGGAGATCCGGGTGGCGCGCTGCTGGCCGAGTTCGTCGAGCGGTTCGAGGCCTATCGGGTCGGCTGGCGCGGATACCCCCAGCAGGCATTCGCCGACCAGCTCCATGATCGGTATGTTCGCGTCACCGGTCATCCGCCGCTCTGCGTCGACATCGAGATTGCCGCCGTGTGCGATCTGGCCTGTCCGTTCTGCTATCGGCAGTCGATCGTGACGCCCGACAAGACGATGCGGGAGGAGCTGTTCTACCGGCTGATCGATCAGTGCACGGAGCTGCGTGTGCCATCGGTCAAATTGCTCTGGCGCGGAGAGCCGTTGTTACATCCGATGCTGGCGCGATTCGTCGACTATGCGAAACGTGGCGGCATCCTGGAGACGATCATCACGACTGACGCGGTGACACTGACGGCCGAGAAAAGTCGCGCGCTCATTGAAGCGGGGCTCGACTTGCTCGTCTATTCGTTCGACGGCGGCGCGAAGGACACCTACGAGCGGATGCGCCCGGGCCGCTTCGTCGAGAACAGCTTTGAACAGGTCTACGAGAACATCCGCCGATTTGCACAGATTCGCGACGAGATGGGCTCGCAATGGCCGCGGACGAAGATTCAGATGATTCTGACCGAGCAGACGCGACGGGAGCAAGAATCGTTCTTCGAGCTGTTCTCGGGCTGCGTGGACGACGTGTCGGTCAAGGCGTATACGGAACGTGGCGGTGCACTCAACGCTTTGGACCCAAAGACGAAATCGCTCGTGCTCCAGCGGTTGTCGGCGAAGGGGCTGTCACCGGATGAGAACGCCCTGTGGCGCGACATCGACGACAACGTGTACGCGGCCGTACGGCGACTTCCCTGCGAGCAGCCCTACCAGCGCCTCATGGTGGCGTACGACGGCACGGTTTGTATGTGTTGCTACGACTGGGGCAACGAGCATCCGATTGGCTATGTCGATGCGCGGGCCTACGAAGAGGCGCCAGCTGATTACCAGGCGGTCGTGGACAAGGTGGAGGATGGAGCCAAGGGGTACACGCTGTTGGCCAACGCGCAGATGCCGAGCCGCCATGTGGATCCCCCCAAGCGCGTGCAGACGCTCAAGGAGATCTGGGACGGCCGCATCGTGAATGACGTTCGGCGGGCTCATGTCCAGGAACGACTCGAGGACATCCCGATCTGTCGGGAGTGCCCGTTCAAGGAAACCTATGAATGGGAGCCGCTCACGGATGAGTGCTAGCCCGCCAAGACCGCCAGAGGGCGAACCTGGAGTGGACATCATCGCCGAGGTGGCCAACGCTCATCAGGGCAGCCCGAAGGGAGCGAGGCAGCTCGCTGAAGCCGCCCTGACGACCGGAGCCACCGCCATCAAGTTTCAGATCTACTTTGCCGACGAGCTGCTGGTTCGACGGCACCCGCGGTTCGATCACTTTGACCAACAGGCGTTCTCTGCGGCGGTCTGGCGAGATCTGATCGCCCGTCTTCAGGATCGCGAAGCTCGTGTGTATTGTGATGTGTTCGGCATGCGAGCGCTCGAGCTGGCCCTGGGTGCGGGCGTTCAGGGGTTCAAGGTCCACTCATCGGACCTCGGCAATGAACCGCTGCTGCGCGCCCTCGCCGGTGTCGGTCGACGCGTCATGTTGGCGGTGGGTGGCAGCACATACCGGGAGATCGCGGCGGCCGTAGAGTTGCTGACCGAGCGAGGGGCTCGTCCGGTGCTCATGCATGGGTTTCAGAGCTACCCGACGTCGATTGAGGACACGCGTCTCGGGCGTCTGACCCGGCTCCGAGAGATATTCGGAGGCAGTTGTGACGTGGGCTATATGGACCACGTCGATGCGGAGGATCCGTTCGCGGTGACGCTGCCCGTGCTCGCACTCGGGCTGGGCGCCACCGTCATCGAGAAGCACATCACCCTCGACCGGGCCGTCCGCGGGGTCGACTACTACTCGTCGTTGAATCCCGACGAGTTCACCGAGTTCGTGCGAACGATCCGCCGAGCCGAGCAGGCCGTTGGCCGATACCCAGATCGGTTGGCTCAGTCTGAGGCGAGCTATCGTCGCGACGTGAAGAAACACTGGGTCACGGCTCGTGAGATGCGACGCGGAGAGGTGATCGAGCAAACGAGTCTGGTGATGAAACGGGCCGATGAACCGAAGGATGTGCCGGATCTTCGGGCACTGCTCGGTCGACCGTTGCTCGATGACCGACCGGCCGAGCACGTCCTCACGCGGGCCGATGTTCCAAATCGCGTGTGGGCGCTCGTCGTGTCCCGGATGGAATCATCGAGGTTGCCCGGCAAAGCACTCGTCGACGTGGACGGGACGCCGGCATTGGCCCATCTCTTCGCACGCTTGAAGCAGGCCACGCGTGTCGACCACATCGTGCTCTGCACGACGAACGACGACGCGGACGATCCGCTGGCGAGTCTGGCGCGGAAGAACGGGGTGGAGGTCCATCGAGGTGAAACCGAGGACGTCCTGGCCCGGATGCTCGGCGCGATCGGTGCGGGTGAAGTGGACGTCATCCTTCGGGTGACCGGTGACGATATCCTGATCGATCCCGACTATGTCGACCGCGCCGTCGATCACCATCTGCACGTCAACGCGGAGTACACGGACATGAAGCAGCTTCCGGGCGGTACGGAGGTGGAGGTGTTCGACGTGGCGCTCCTGCGGTTTCTGGCCGACGCGGCGGTTGATACGAGCGGCACCGAATATCTGACCTTCTACGTCGCACGGCATCGAGACCAGTTTCGTGCGTCATGCGGGCCGGTCGATCCGCAGCACCGGCGAGACTGGCGGTTGACGCTCGATACACCGGATGACCTGCAGGTTATTCGTACGTTTCTGACAGCGATGCGAAAACAAGGGAGGGCGGTCACCTATCGGATGGATGACGTCGTGGAATTTTTTACACGGCACCCAGATGTGCTGCGGAGTCAGTCCGATGTGCCACCACGGCGGCCACTGGCTGTCGCGCGCACGGATATTGCCTGGACTCGACTCGATGAACGTCAGTAACGTGAACCCCCAGACACGCCAGTTGGTCATCCCAAGAATCGGTGCGAGCCATGAGGGTCACCTCGAGGCCGCGAACACAATGATTTTGGAGGCGACAAGCCCTCCCTCGCTGCAGAGGTCAGGATCATGAAGGTCATGTTTGTCACCACCCCAATTCGCCCGATACCGACCGACATGCCGCCGATCGGATCGCTCAGTATCATCAGCTATCTGAATCGACATGGCATCGATGACGTCGAGTTCTACCACATTGATGGCAACCGACCTGATTTTGACGATGCCGTCGCTCATATCGTCAGCAAGAATCCGGACGTTTTGGGCATCAGTGCGGTGGTCTCGACGGCCTACGAGTACTCCAAGAATCTATCCACCGCGGTCAAGGCACAACTACCAGACACCCTCATCGTCCTTGGCGGAAACCTCGCGGCGAGCGCGGAGATTGTCCTGCGCTGTACGGGCGTCGACCTTTGCGTGATTGGTGAAGGCGAGTGGGTGATGCGCGAAATAGTCGTGCGGGCCGAGAAGACTCGGAATCTCGACGCCTTCAAGGATGTTCCGGGCCTGATGTTCGTCGGAGGATCTGGCGAACTGGTCAACACCGGGTATCCACCAGCCCTAGACAAGACGGAAATATACGACATCGATTGGCAGATCTTGGCCGACGCGGCTGACATGGAGAACTACGTGACCGAGGTCACCAGCGATGATGCATGGACTGGGGGGCGGTTCGCGCATGACCCGCGGGCACGCGAGGCGCATCGTCAGGGAAGACGGTTCATGATGGTGCCAGGTGCCAAGGGATGCGTAGCACGGTGTACCTTCTGTCATCGATGGGATAGAGGCATCCGATATATTCCACCGGCAATCATCGTCGAGCGGTTGCGGGCCTTGATAGACAAGTACAACGTCGGCTTCATCTTCTGCGCCGACGAGAACTTCGGCACCGACCGCAAGTGGCTGAAGGAGTTTTGTGAACGCATCAAGCCGCTGGATATCCTTTGGCTCGTCGGCGGCATGAGGGTCAACTGCATCACGCGCGAGCAGATTGCGATGATGAAGGACGCGGGCTGTGCCGGCATTCTCTACGGCATGGAGACCGGCAGCCCACGCATGCTCGAAATAATGGAGAAGAGAACCACGGTCGAGGACAATGTGAACGCCATGCGTTGGACGACCGAGGCCGGGTTGCTTTCGGTCGTTCAGTTGGTCATCGGTATGCCGGGAGAGAATGCTGAGACGATCGGTGAGACCATCGAATTCTGCAAGACAGCCTTGACCATAAGCCCCAAACAGAACCCGAACAGTTTGAGCATCAACTATGCACAAGCTCTACCCGGTACGCCGCTGTATGAGTATGCGCGCCACCACGGCCTCATTGGACGGACATTGAGTGATGAAGAGGCCTATCTGTTGCGAATTTCCGACAAGGATGCCCATGACGAATACGCGACCCTGAACTTCACGGATTCGCCGATACTGGAGCAGCAATCCTGGCGGCCCCGGATCACCATAGAAGCGAACCATGCGTACGTCACAAAGTATGGGCTCGACCACTATCATCAAGTTCTGCTGAACGATGTTCGATTCTTCAAGAAGAAACGCCGCGATTCGGGCTACTTTGCAAACCCAAAGCGTCTCGTGGATACGAGTTTGACGGCGGACCGCATGAACACCGCCAGCCAGCAATACGAACTTGAGACTAACGAGGCGAAACTACCTTCACTTCTGAGCCTGTTACGGAGCGGCCAATCGGGCCTTGCGATGATATGTTACCCAGTCATTTTCTACCGGCTTCGCAAGCTGCTCGCATTGATGGTGATCGCAAAGACCCTGAGGCAAGGCACGCCCGGTACCGCCATCAAGAACCTTGTCGACTACCTGGTTTGGCGGCTTCGCCACGCTAGGAAACGCAGCAATTTCATGCACCAGTACAAATCCCTACGCCGCATCGTGGACAAGGATCTGGAAACGATTCCAGGTGATTTGGCGAACATGGCGCCGCTTCGAAAGGGTCGTTAGATGATCGGGGTTGACGACAGACGATCCAGGGTCGCCACGCTTCGGACGCGAGTCATGCGACAGGGTGCCGCCGACGCTAAAGCCTGCGATGCCTCCGCTCCAACGCCAATCATTGCCTTGAAGGATCATTAGTCTGATCTCTGCGAGCATCCGCTGGTGCGCAGATGAACATCGGTAACGTCAACCTCGAGACCCGCCCGCTGGTCATCGCAGAAATCGGTGCGAACCACGAGGGTGACCTCGATGCCGCGAAGACGATGATCCGGGAGGCGGCCCGCGCGGGTGCGGACGCAGTCAAGTTCCAGACCTACACGGCAGACAAGATCGTGGCACGGACGGAGGCTGCGCGGTTCGCTCACTTCCAGAAACTGGCGCTCCCTGAGTCGGCGTACGCAGAGTTGGCGGATGAGGCTCGGTCCGCTGATGTGATGTTTCTCTCCACTCCATTCGACCTCGAGGCTGTCGAGCTCCTCGACCCTCTGGTGCCCGCGTTCAAGATCGCGTCCGGCGATCTGACGTTCGTGCAGTTGCTCGAGCGGGTGGCCGGTACGGGCAAGCCGATGTTACTGTCGACAGGAATGGCCTCCATCGACGAGATAGACGATGCGCTGACGGTGATTCAGCGGGCGGCAGAGCTGACGCGATCCGAGCTGGCCCAGCGTGTCGTGCTGCTCCACTGCGTGTCGAGCTACCCAACCGCGCCGACTGACGCCAACTTGCTGGTCATCCCAAGCTTGCGCAATCGCTTCGGCGTGCCGGTTGGATATTCCGACCACACACTCGGAATCTTTGGCTGCACTGCAGCGGTTGCGCTTGGCGCGTGCGTTGTCGAAAAGCATTTCACGCTGCAGAAGGAAGGGCGAACCCTTCGTGACCATCAGCTGTCGGCGGATCCTGACGATCTGGAGGCCTTGGTGGCCTCGGTCACCGCCGTTAGTACGATGATGGGGACCGGAGACAAGTCGCTACCTGCCTGCGAACGTGAGAATCTGACCGGTGCTCGTCGTAGCGTGTCCGCCCGGGTCGACATCAAGGCGGGTCGTGTCATCACCGCCGAACAGCTCACGTGCCTGCGGCCGGGTGGTGGACTGCCCCCTGCGTCGCTGCCTGCCGTTGTCGGAAAGACGTCCGCGGTCGAAATCTCCGCCGGACATCAGATTCCGGTCTCGGTGTTGTCATCGTCGTAGCGTCCGCCATATCGCCGGTCAACGTGAGTCGGCGACTGCGGCGGCGCGAGATGCCCACGAACCGTAGCGCCGTGTTCCGTCACGGTCCCTTGGCAGCTCCGTTCTGACATGCCTGAACAGCACAACGTCGTCGCGATTATTCCGGCGCGGGGAGGCTCTCGCGGCCTGCCGCGCAAGAACATCAGGCTGCTGGCGGGCAAGCCGCTTATCGCGTACTCGATCGAGGCAGCCAAGGCGTCACCGATGGTGGATCGGACCCTCGTGTCCACCGATGACGCCGAGATCGCCGAGGTGGCGCGGCAGTGGGGCGCCGAAGTGCCGTTCCTGCGTCCGGCGGAGCTAGCACAGGATCACACGCCGACCGAGCCGGTGCTGCAGCACGCGGTCGAGTGGCTCGAGCAAATCGATCACTATCGTGTCGACATCGTCGTGTATCTGCAGCCCACAGATATCTTTCGGAAGCGCACGATGATCGATGAGGCTGTACGCCGGCTCCTGAACGACCCGGAGCTGGACACGGCGTTCGTGGCGTATTCAACGCACAAGAACTTCTGGCGGAAAGTGGAGGGCCGATACGTACGGCTCGCTCCCGACATCAAGCCAGGCCCTCGCCAGACGCGTGAGCCTGTCTACCGTGAGGATACGGGTCTTGCCTGTGCGTCCCGTGGGGCCGTGATCAAGGCGGGCCGGCGCATCGGAGACCGCGTCGCGGTCATTCCGACTGACGATGATCTGTCGTCGATCGACATTCACACCGAGTTCGACCTGTGGCTCGCAGAACAGGTGCTGACCGAAGGGGGCAGGCAGGTGAATGACTGAGCCGTTTCGCCGCCGGCGTGCGGCCTGCCGGAACGCGCCGGCGTCTTCCCCCCGCCGGGGCTGACGTGCGCCGGTTCCGCAAGTGGCAACCGGAGCAGTGGCGTTACGCCGCAGCGGCCTATCTCCACGCGCCGGTCACCTTCCTGCGCCGAGTGGTTTTCGGACGGGACCCGTACTGGCGGAGGTATTTCTGGAGCCGATGGGGCTTCGTGCCCGCACCGGTCGCCACCGCCGCTCAGGGAGGTCCCGTCCTGTGGATCGACGCGCTATCGGGCGGGGAGGTCACCCAGATCGTGACCTTCTGCCGTGTGCTTCGTTCCGTCCTCCCTCGGTGGCGGTTCGTGCTCTCCACCAACACCCGGTACTCCTATGATTTTGCGACATCAAGTCTTGACGTCGACGCCGTGCTCGACAGTCCCTGGGACTGCCGCGGACCAGTGCGCCGATGTTTGCGCCGGTTGAAACCGGCTGCGTTCATCTGCATTCAAAACCTGAGGTGCCCGGTGCTCGTCGAGGAGGCCAAGCGGCACGGTGTGACCACCATTCTGGTGAGTGGCCTGTTGAGTAAGGGTGTGGATCGTCATCCGATGTTCGAACGCACCCTGGCACGGCGGCCGTTCGGCCACCTGGATTGGATCGGGGCCTGGAGTCAGGAGGATGTCAAAGGCTTCATCGAGCATGGCGCTCGACCAGATCGAGTCATGGTGACCGGCAACATGAAGTTCGACTTGGAGTACCTGCAGGTGCCGGACCACGCGAGACAGGGTTTGTACCGGGAGCTTCGGCTCGCACCTGACGAGCCGGTCTTGCTCGCCGCGAGCCTGCACCCGGGTGAGGAAGAGCTCGTGGCGTCGGCCTATCTGGAAGCCCGACGGGAGATCGCGGCCCTGCGTCTCTTGTTGGTGCCGAGGTATCAGTTCGACACCTCCAGAATGGTTTCGCATCTATCCGAGCGGGGGTTGACCCCGGTGCTCAAGAGCTCGCTGGCACGCAAGTCTGCCGTTGACACGCCCGTCATCGTCGTCGACACGTTTGGCGAGTTGGCGAACCTCTACTCCCTCGCATCGGTCGTGTTTCTCGGTGGCACGACGTACCCGCGCCAGCGCGCAGGACTCGGTCAGAACCCGGTTGAGCCACTCGCACACGGGCGCCCCGTGTTCTTTGGACCGTTCATGAATCTGTGGCGGGAAATCACCGATGATCTGGAAGCGGTGTGGAGTGGGGTGCGGATTTCCACGGCCGCCGATCTCACGACAGCGGTGGTGCGGGCGCTCGTTGACCAGACGCTTGCGGTCCGCATGGAGCGGAAGATCCAGGAAATTCTCGCGGCCCATCGAGATGATGTCGGGCGCAACGTCGAGTTGGTGCGCCACGCGCTGTCGGGGACGACCTTCAAGCCGGAACCGCGGCCCGCGATGGGGGCGATTCCGCCATCGCGTTCGAGCGCCTCGTGAGGGGAGCACAAACTCGTGACTGAACACTACGCTGAGCGGTATCACAACATCGACTTCCAGGGTTCGCTGCCCCCCGTCGAGGAGTTCCTGCGGGTTAGGGGGCGCGGTCAGGAATGGCTGGAAGACAACTACGAGTCCTTGTTACCCGCAAACAAGGAAGCGGCGATCCTCGACATCGGCTGCGGTATGGGCGAATTCCTGTACTTTCTGAAGCAGCGAGGGTATCAGAAGATCGAAGGCGTGGAGATTTCGGAACATCTGATTGCGTATTGCGAGCGTCTCGTGGGGTGCCCGGTGACGCGGATTTCCGACCTTCAGGAGTTCTTGACATCGCATCCAGCCCGGTACGACGTGATCTATCTGGGCGATGTGATCGAGCACTTTCCGAAGTCCGACCTGCTCGCGATCCTGGACGCCCTCAGAGAGGCTCTTCGTCCGGGCGGGATCCTGCTCGTGCGGACGAACAACGCCGCCGGTGTTGCAGGCCCGTACCTTCGCTACATCAGTCTGACCCACGAAGTGTGTTTCAACGACCTCTCGCTGCGGAAGGTCCTGGAGACCGTGGGCTTCAAGCGCATCAGCGTGTTCGGCGAGCGGATGCGCCTTCGCTGGAGGCCCAGGTTCATCGTCTGGCTGGCGCTGCGAAAGCTCTGGTTCGCGTTCCTCAACCTTGCATACCTCATCGAGCTGGGAACCGACCGCCCACGAGTGCTCACACGCACTCTGCTCGCGCAGGCGTTACGAGAATGAAGTGGCACCCGGATGGGATGCGCCTGAGACCCTTCCTATGAACGTCAGTCGGGTCTCCCAGCTCGGTGAAGGGGTCATCCTCAAGACGTCCGCGAACGCCTTTCGCGTGTTCGCCGGCCTGACCGTATCGGTTCTGCTCAACCGAGTGTATGGTCAGGAGCAGTACGGGACGCTCATTCTGGTCTACTCCGTGGTGGCTCTAGGTTCCGTGCTGTCGGATTTCGGCACCAAGACCACCCTGATCCGGTTCGTTCCGCTGTGGCTCAATGACGGTGATGAGCAAAGAGCCGTCGATCTTTTTGGTGCGAGCGTTCTCATCCAGCTGGCCGGCATCATCACGTTCGGGACGTTGATGTTCGTCAGCGCGGACCTCGTCGCGACACATGTCTTCCTGTTGCCCGGCCTGACGCCACTCATCCACGCCGGGGTCATCTACTTTGCTGCCTTTGCGTTGCTGGACTTTTCCCTGCAGGTGTTTCAGGCTCTGCAGGACTGGCGGCGGGAAAGCTTCTTGACGATTCTGTTCGGGCACCTGCAGATTGCGTCGGTGTGCGTGATCGGGCTCGTGGCACGAGGTTCGATCGAGTGGATCCTCGTCGGGAACGCCGTGGCGGCCGTGACTGCCGTCGGGATCGCCGCGCGGTGGCTGCCACCGAGTTTTCGACGAGCGCTCGTTGGCCAGTCACGGCGCAGCTTCACCGACGCGTGCGGGACCGTCGCTCGCTTCGGTCTGTTGCTCAGCTTTCAGGGCCTCTATCGGTTCGGGGTGTCGTGGTTCGACAAGATCCTGCTCGGACGGTTCAGCTCGCCCGGTGTCGTCGCGCTCTACTACATCGCGTCGACCTTCCTTGATGCCTTCGTCAGCGTCTTCAAGGTGCTGCCGGCCGTTCTCGCGCCATACATCGCCGAGATTTCGAGTAGCGACATGGAGAACTTGCGCCGGAAATTCACCTTAGTGTTTCGGTGGTTGTTTCAGGCTTCCGTCCTCGTCAGTCTCGGCGGCTTCTTTGCCATCGAACCGGTGGTGTCGTGGCTCTACGGTCCCTCGTACGCGGAGGTCGTGGTGTACGCGCGAGCGCTCCTCATCGTGTTCCTGTTACGGACGACACGTGAGCCGCTTGGGCTATTTCTGACGAACGCTTTCAGCCAGGTGCGGGTGATCTTCATTGTCAGCACCAGTCACGTCGGTCTGCAGATTTTGGCGACCGCGGTGCTCGTCCCACCTTACGGTGTCTGGGGGGCAATTGGAGCTCTCTTGACCGCGAATGTGGTCAGCGTCGTTCTGATATTGGTGCTGGCGCCGATCGTGCGAGCAATGATTCCGGCGAAGTGCATCTGGGCGAGTGCGCTGAGCTTCGTTTCAGCGGCCGCGGTGTTCGGCGTGTTGCGCGGGTCGGCGCTGCCCATGGTCGTCGTCGGGGCCCTGGTGCTCATAGGGTACGTGGCGGTGCTTGCCGCCCTGCGCGAGCTCAGGGCCGCTGATCTTCGGGTGCCTATGGAGATTCTCAGGAATCAGCGGCTTCTGCCGATCCGGACGCGAAGTGGCGCCGGATGAGGTTCCAGGCCGATGTGTATCGACCTCTCTGGTGTGTCGAGTTCCTCTGGGCCCGAATTGCGTGACTTCCCAGGAACCGACCGGGCGGTGCGACGCTCGGCCGGCGCGACGGCGTCGAGACGACAGAGGTAGCTGATTTCAGATGTGTGGAGTCGCCGCGGTATTCGATCGGCAGGGCGGACGGGTGGATGTCTCGGCATTGAAGAAGATGACCTGGGCGATCAGGCATCGTGGACCGAATGACGAGGGGCATATCCTCTTCAATACGGCAACAGAGGCAAAGAGCGCTCTGGACCCTTCTCGCCCCGAGGGTCGGGCCGCTCACTGGGATCTGGGTCTGGGCAACAGGCGTCTCAGCATCCTCGATCTGTCGCCAGCGGCTCACCAGCCGATGGGCAGCGCGGATGGCAAGATCTGGCTGACCTACAACGGTGAGATCTACAACTACGTCGAGCTGCGAGACGAGCTGCGTGCACGAGGCCATGTGTTCAGCACGACCTCTGATACCGAGGTCGTGCTTCGGGCGTACGAGGAGTACGGCGCAGATTGCGTGCAGCGGTTCAATGGCATGTGGGCGTTCATCCTGTGGGACGGAAACGCGCAGGTCTTGTTCTGTTCGAGAGATCGCTTCGGCGAGAAGCCGCTGTATTTTTTCAGCAGTGAGAGCGTCGTGGTCCTGGCATCAGAGATCAAGGCTGTGCTCGAGTACCCGGGCGTGACAAAGGCCCCGAACTACTCGACTGTGTTCGACTACGCGGCAACCGGCTATGGATTTACCGACACTTCGGATCAAACATTTTTCGAAGGCATTCGGCAGCTGCCAGCCGGTCACTCGATGTTCGTCAGCCGGTCAGATATCAAGGTCAGAAGGTATTGGCAGCTTGCAGAGACCCGATCGCCGCGTGCGGCTCGCGATGAGGAGTACATCGAGCAATTCGGATCCTTGTTCAGGGAATCGGTCAAGCTGCGTCTCCGGAGCGACGTTCCCATCGGATTCTGCCTGAGCGGCGGGCTGGACTCCTCGTCGGCGGTCTGCATGGCGGCGACAATGCTCGACAATGTGACGACGTTCTCGTCCTGCGCTGAGGACGCGCGATTCGACGAGCGCGAGTTCATGGAGCCGGTCGTCGAGAAGACGGGAGCCACAGCGCACTTCCTCTTTCCTGATCCGGGCCGACTCTTCGACCTTCTGCCGAAGATGATCGCCCACCAGGACGAGCCGTGGACGAGCATGACCATGCTCGCACATTGGATGCTCATGGAGCGTGCACGGTCGTCCGGCGTTACCGTGTTACTCAACGGTCACGGTGGCGACGAAACAACAGCTGGGTACTACCCACATCTCACGTCTTTTCAGACAGATCTCTTGAAGCAGCTCCGATTAGTGGCTTTCGTGCGCGAGCTTCGTGCCGCTCGGGCCGTCCACGGTGTGTCCGTCGCATCGAGCCTTGGGCGAGTAGGCCGCCTATTGGCATCACGTCCGCTGGGTGCGGTCAGGGACGGACTTGGTCTGCGTCGGCGCCATTTTCCTCGTCTGGACCCGGATTTCGCGAAGCGGCATGAGACCGTGGCCCGACCGAGTCGGTCGCGCTCGTCAAGCTACTTGACGAATGAGCTCATGGCCGGGGCCGAGGTGTCCCCGATCCCGGCGTGGCTGCGCTATGAAGACCGCAACAGCATGGCCTTTTCCGTGGAGACCCGCCAGCCGTTTCTCGATCATCGACTTGTGGAGTTCTTGTTTTCGATTCCGTCGGATCTGAAGATCCGCGCTGGGGTCAATAAGTATATCTTGCGTCGGGCACTGCAGTCAGAGCTGCCAGAGGCAGTCAGTTCTCGAATCAGCAAGCTTGGATTCACGACGTCTGCCCAGGTCTGGTTTCAGGAAGAGTTGCGAGATCCAATTGGGGAGCTTCTGGCATCCAGGAGCTTCAAAGATCGCGGCGTGTTCGATGTGAGGCAGATTCAGCAGGACTTCAAGGCGCACTGTGAGGGCCGGGCCAACAAGACGTTTGCCATCTGGAGTTGCGTGAATCTGGAGTTGTGGTTTCAGCACTTCTTCGACTGAGAATCGGTTGTGACACGGGTGCTGTTTTTGATCGACACGTTGAGGCGCGGGGGCGCCGAGCAGCTCATTCTGACGACCGTTCGTCACCTCGACCGTACGCAATTCGAGCCCGCGGTGATCGCCATGGCGCCGCCACTCGACCTGAAGCCGGCATTGGAGGCCGCCGGGGTGACCGTACAGACCGTCGGGGCACGGCGGCTTCTCGATGCAGGGGCACTGGCCCGACTTGTCCGTCTGCTCCGCGGAGCCCGTCCGACGATTGTCCATACGCACTTGAGGCAGGCGAATCTATACGGGCGCCTCGCCGCCAGACTGGCCGGCGTGCCAGTCGTCGTGACGTCCTTCCACTGTCCCGACTATACGCATTGGCCGCCGCGTTCGTTGGGCGGTGCCCTCTGGAAGATGCTCGACCGCTGGTCCGCACGACGGATCAATGATGGTTTTCTGGCGGTGTCGGACGCGGTCCGCGCCGACTACACAAAGCACTTCGCGCTGCCGGATATCAAGGTGGTGCACAATTACATCGACCTGGAGCCTCGCAATCCGCCCGATCCAGCGGCTCGGCGGGCCACGCGCGCCGGGGCGGGGTGCAGTGACGAAGACGTTGTCATTCTCAACGTGGGTCGGCTCTCGTGGGAGAAGGGCCAGGCTGACCTCATCGAGGCGCTGCCCGACGTTCTTGCCTGTGCACCGCGCGCGCAGGTCTGGCTTGCTGGCGAAGGGCCGGAGGGGCCGGCCCTCGAAGCGCGGGCCCGTGCCCTCGGCGTCGCTGCGCGAGTACGCCTCCTCGGCTCGACCCGCGACGTAGAGTCGCTCTTGCGTGCCGCGGATCTATTCGCGTTCCCGTCGGTCGCCGAAGGGCTCGGCATCGCACTCATGGAAGCGATGGCAGCGGGACTGCCGGTGGTCGCAACCTCGGCGGACGGGATTCCGGAAGTCGTCACGGATGAAGTCGACGGCTTGCTCCTGCCTCCACGGGACCCCAAGGCGCTCGCGGCCGCATTGCTCCGGCTTCTGCGAGATTCAGGTCTTCGGTGGGCCCTGACGAACGAAGCCAGGCGGACCGTTCGGAAACGCTTCGCAGCGTCGGTCGGCGTTCGGGCCTTGGAAACGGCATATAGGGAATTTCTGGCGCATGAGACCATGTCGGGCATACGCGCCGCGAGGGTTGATTCATGATTTCCGGAAAACGCCTCTTCATCACCGGGGGGCTCGGGTTCATTGCGTCCCATGTCGTGGAGGAGCTCATGGCCTCCAACACGATCGTGCTCTTCGATAACGGGTATCGGCGCTCGCTCGCGGACAAGGCAATTCTGAGCCATCCCAACGTTACGGTCGTCGAGGGCGATGTTCTCGATACTGCAGGCCTCAACGCCGCGATGGAGGAGGCTGAGATCGTGATTCATTGCGCTGCGATCGCCGGCATCGAGACTGTCGTCAAGCGCCCGATGGTCACCATGAAGGTGAACCTCCTAGGAACGATTAACGCGCTCGACGGAGCCGTGGCGAACGGTGTGCAGAAGTTTGTCGACTTTTCGACAAGCGAGGTCTACGGCCCACAAGTCTACCGAGCGGCGGAAGATGCACCGACAACCCAGGGCCCCGTGGGGAGCATCCGCTGGTCGTACGCCGTCAGCAAGCTCGCGGCCGAGCACATGTCGCACGCCTACGCGGCTGAGCACGGTATCGAAGCGGTGAGCGTTCGGCCGTTCAACGTCTACGGACCGCGACAGTCGGGCGAGAGCGCCATCCAGCGGTTTGCGTATCAGGCGGTACGCGATGAGCCACTCACGATTACCGGCGACGGCACTCAGATTCGCGCGTGGTGCTATGTCTCGGATTTCGTCGATGGCCTGCTGAGGGTCCTGTCGACTTCATTTCCCCAGATGGAGGTATTCAACATCGGCAACCCTCGTGGCACGATCACGATCTTGGAGCTGGCCAACAAGATCATTGCGCTCACCGGGTCGAAGTCGAAGATCGAGTTTCGCGAACAGACTGGGCCGGACGTGGAGGTCCGGGTTCCGTCGATCGCGAAGGCCGAGCGGTTGCTCGGCTTCTCGCCACGCGTCGGGCTCGACGAAGGCATTTCGGAAACCATCGAGTACTTTCGGCGAACCTTGAAGGATGCGAAGGCATGAAGCGCGGCAGAGTATTCCGTTTCGTGTTCGTAGTTACAGGGCTACTGGTCGGTCTGTGTTCTGCCGAATTTGTTCTCTCCTGGTACTACGCAACGCGCCCGATACTTTTCCCGGAGGGTGTAATGACCCGCGACGGGTCGTCGTACGGCTACCGTCCGACGTCGGGCCTACGCGGGCCCCTCATGCAATCGCCCGCCGGCGATCTCCGCGCGGCCATCTACACCGACGACTGGGGGCTGCGGGTCTCGTCGACTGCGTCCGTCGCGACTACGGATCGGGGTGACCGCATCTTAGTCCTCGGTGACTCCCAGACATTCGGGGCGTGGGTGGAAGGCGAGGCAGCGTACCCCACGGTCCTGGACCGTTTGTTCGAGGACGAGGCGAACCCCGTCCGGGTGCTCAACGCGGGCGTCCCAGGGTATGGCACGGCGGACGCGCTCGCCTACTACAGTGACCGGCTCCATCGACTGCAGGCGCGCCTGGTTGTTCTCGGTCTCTTTCTCGGCAATGACGTTGCTGACAACGTTCGCGCGGCGGTCAGTCGGCCGATGGAGCTCAACATTCCTTTGAAGTCACGCCTACGCCGTCTTCATTTCTATCGTCTGCTCGCCGAGAGCTACGACTCCCTGCTTGTCCGCCTCGGTTTTCGGAGTGCGGGGTTCTACAGCGGGACCGCCCTGCTAGAGGATCCGCCGCAGCCCTGGGTCGACGAGGGCTGGCAGCGGACGCGGACCCTCCTCAGCGAGCTTGCCGATGCGGTGCGATCGCACGATGCACGCCTCGTGGTGGTCGTGCTGCCGTTCGGGAACCAGGTCGTACCGCACCTGCGCCAGTCCTGGGAGGGCGACAGCCTCAATGGTCCGCAGCGGCGGGTTGCCGCGATGTGCAGGGAGATCGGCCTCCAGTGCATCGACGTGCTGGTGGCGCTGCAGGCCGAGGCCGATCGCGGGGTGAGTGTCTTCTTTCCAGAGCGTGATATCTACTCTTTCGCTGTCAACTTCATCCACCTCACGCCGGCCGGGCATGACGCTGTCGCCCGCGCGATGGCTAAGGCACTCGAGGCGAATCGGTAGTGCGTCTCCTGGTGACGGGCGCGTCGGGGTTCGTTGGCAGGAACCTGCTGCTCGGGACTGATTCCGACTGGGTCGTTTTTGCGATCTACCGGCGGTCGACGGACTTTCCAGCTTGGGTGCGGGCGAATGGGCTCGGGCATGTAGTGCCGATCAAGTGCGATCTGGCCATCCAGGAAGACGTAGTAGCGCTTGGTCGGCAGCTCGGGGGGCGGACGGACGTCATTGTCCATCTGGCGGCCAACGGCGACCCCGCTTACTCTGTCCGCGATCCGCGCGGCGACCTACTCGATGGGCCGGTCAGTCTCGTCACCCTGCTGACGTCCGTAGCGTGCGATCGGCTCGTGTACTTCTCATCGGGTGCGGTCTATGACGGGCTCGAGGGCCTCGTCGGACCGGAGACGCCAGTCGAGCCCACTCTGCCGTATGCGATATCAAAATTTGCGTGTGAACGCTATGTGCAACACTTCCGGTCTGAGGGGCAGATCTCGAGCTACGTCATTGTTCGCTTCTTCGGTGCCTACGGCCGCTACGAGCCCGAGCGCAAGCTCTTCACGCGTCTCGTCCGCTGGGCCGGCGACGCGTCGGGCAGTCCGTTCGAGGTTCGCGGCGATGGCGAGAATCTCATCGATGCGCTGCACGTGGACGACCTTGTGCGGGCAGTCCGTCTGATGATGGTGGCCGGGGTTGCCAACCACGTAGTGGACTTGAGCTCGGGCGCGCCATTGACGATCAATGAGCTCGTCAATCGGGCGTCACTCATTCTTGGACGACCGGAAGGCCGCATACGCCACGCTGATACCGTTCCAGAGTACATTCGATTCTCCGTGTCTCCGGATAGGATGCGGCGCCTCTACGGGTTCGAGCCCGCCATCGAGCTGGAAGACGGCTTGCTGCGCCTCAAGGCACACCTGGAGCCGGAAGAGACTCTCCCATGAAGCGCGCGGTGGTCTTGGGGGCTGGCCCGGCTGGCCTGAGTGCGGCGTATCACCTGACGGAGAAGGGCTACCACGTTGAGATCGTGGACCGCGAGCCGCGCGTCGGCGGTCTTGGCGCCACCTTCCGCTGGGGCGACTTCAAGCTCGATTACGGGCCACATGCCTTTCACGTAAAGCCGTCGCCGTCGATGGACCTGGTCAGGAACCTGTTCGCGGACCGGCCGGACGACCTGATTTTTCAGGATCGAGACGAGCTGCTCTATCTCAAGAAGAGATACTTCCGGTATCCGATGCAGTTCTACGAGCTGCTCCGGAAGTTGAACCCGTTCTTTTCGGCCAGGCTGGGCTTCGATTTTCTGATGTCGTCGCTGATTTACCGCTACATAGCGGTGCCAGATGACAACTTCGAGTCGTGGTGCATCAAGCGCTTCGGCAAGTCGCTCTACGAGCTCTGTTTCGGTCAGTACACGGCAAAGGTCTGGGGGATGCACCCGGCCAGGATTTCCCCCAAGTTTGCCGCGCGCAAGATCCATCGGCTGAATCTCAAGGACATCATTCTGAAACTGCTCGGCGGCAAAGGTGAGGAGCAGGAGACCTACTGGAAGGACCTCGTCTACCCTCGCCATGGCAGCGGCCAGCTCTTCGAACGCCTCGCGGCCGAGATCGGCGCACGCAGTGGTCAGTTCCATCTGTCCACCGAGCCGGTGACGGTCTGTGTCAACGACGGGCGTGCGACCAGCGTCCGGGTCTCCAACGGCGGCGGCACGGCGGAGATTCCGTGTGACCTCGTCCTGTCGTCAATTCCCCTGCGATATCTGGTGTCGTCCGTGCGTCCCGCGCTGGGCGAGTTCTTCCGTCACGCGCTCAAGCTGCTTCGATACCGGTCGCTCCTGGTCGTCTACCTGGCATTTGACCTGCCGAAGGTGCTGCCGGTTCATTGGATCTATCTGGTCGATCCGACGTTCAAGTTCAATCGGCTCACCGAGCAGAAGAACATGAGCGCCGACACCGCCACGCCTGGCCGAAGCGTGGTGACCATCGAGCGCGGCTGTTACGTCGGCGACGAGTGGTGGAGCCGGTCGGACGAGGGGATCTTCCAGGTGGCCCGGGATGAGCTTGCGCGCATGCCGGACGTCGATACGACGAAGATCGTTGACTATCACGTCGTGCGCATGAAGGACGCCTACCCGGTCTACGATCTGGACTTCGATCGTAATCTCAGCGCTGTGCTCGACGGTCTCTCGTCCGCCGAGAACGTCTTTTCGTTTGGCCGGCAGGGGATGTTTCTGCAGAACGACATGCACGACTCCATGGAGAACGGACGCATGCTTGTCGAGCGCATTGAAACGGGGGCGACGAGCGCGCAGTGGTACGACGAGATGCTCGACTACTGGCGCCTGTCGAACCGGCAGCCCCTCGTGTGATGGACGCGTCCAACAATGGCGACCGGCGCTTCGCGTGCATTGCGCTCGACTACGAGGACACACGGCACCTGTATCGCACGCTGAACCTGCCGGCGCCTCCGGTCGGCGAGGTGATGTTCGGACCGGTGGCCGATCGGTTCCTGGACATCCTCGCGCGGCACGGCGTCCAGGCGACGCTGTTCGTAGTCGGCGAAGACATCCTGACAGACAAGAACAGCCGCAGTCTCCGGCGCTTTGTCGATTCCGGGCACGAGGTGGCGAATCACACGATGACGCACCCGTTCGGCATGCGCGAGATGGCCTACGCGGACAAGGTCCGTGAGATCGAGGATGCTCAGAAGCTGCTCGAAGACGCGACGGGGCAGCCGGTCGTAGGCTACAAGGCGCCGGCCCACGATATCGACGCCGACGTGATCGACATTCTGGAGGAACGGGGATTTCACTACGACGCGTCGGTCTATCCGTCGTTCTTCAATCCGTTGCTGAACGTGTGCTACCGCGTCGTCGGGGGCGGTCGTCCGCTTGGTCTGGGCGATTGGCAGTGCGCCCTGGCGCCAAACCGCCCGTATCGCCTGGGGCGGCCATACTGGCGAATGGGCACCCGCCCAATGGTTGAGTTTCCCATTACCCAGATTCCTGGCGTCAAGTTTCCCGTGTATGCAACGGTGATGTTTACGGCTGGGATTCGAGCCTTTCAGGCGCAGTTTGCTGCTGTTCGTCACATGAAATTTCTGACCTACGTCTTTCACTCCTTTGATCTACTTGGAGAGAACGATGACGGGTTCGCGCCGACGCTCAAACGCTATCCAGCCCTGCGAATTCCGCTCGCCGAGCGTTTGAATATGGTCGATCAGGTCGTCAAGACGATTGCGAGTCGCTTTCGGTCGGTTACATACCGTGAGGCCGCAACGCGACCCGAAATCCTGGACGCCATCCTGTGACCGATGCGAGCACGACCGAGGCTGGTCGTTGGCGCGAATGGCCCGGACCGGCGGAGGCCCTCGAAGAACGCAGCTGCGAGCTGTGTGGGCACGACGAGGCGATCCAGCTGCACGTGGAGAACGGCTTCCGCATCTTGCGCTGTCGGCAGTGCCGCCACGTCTACGTGAACCCGCGACCGACGCGCGACGCTCTTTCGGACTGGTATGGACGCTTTTTCGAAGCGCTCGACGCGGATGGGATCGAGGGCTGGCGCCGCCAGATGAGCGGTGTGTTCCATCAGGCGTACCGCCTGGCGGCTAGCTCGGCACGCGAGGATGATAACCGCCGCAGGCGGGTACTGGACATCGGTTGCAGCTATGGGTTCCTACTGGAGATGTTTTCCGCAGCTGAGTGGGATCGGGAGGGCATCGAGTTGGCCGCCGCTGCGGCCGACTACTGTCGTGTTCATCTGGGTGCTACTGTGCACGAAGAGGCCTTGGAGGATCTCGGACTGCCCGACGCCCAATACGACGTGGTGACGTGCATCTACCTGCTAGAGCACGTGTGGGATCCTCTGCTCATGCTGTCGCACGTGCATCGCGTCCTGAAGCCGGGCGGGCTTCTGATCGGAGTTGTCCCGCAAGCGGTGCCGGCGTATGGCGTCAAGAAGCTCCTGGGACTGGATCTGTTGTGCCCGCCATTTCACCTTCGTGACTTCTCGCCGGAGAGTCTGGCAAGGCTTCTCGATCAATCCGGATTTTCTCGGGTCCGGGTCTCGCCGGCCGAGCCGACGATGTCGTCGAATCGTCTAGAGAACTGGCTGCTGAGGTTGAACAACCGTGTGTCCCGGGTGGTATTCCACGCTTCGGCGGGGCGCGTAATGACGCCGGTCGGAGGCAAGCTCGTCGAGACGTGGACATGATCGACCGGGGCAAAATGAGATCCAAGCGATCCTGGGTGCTCGCGGTCTGTTTTGTGGCGCTGGCCCTGAACGTAATGTACTTGGTCTGGATGGATCCATGGCTTGTGGTGGAGAGCGATGCCGCCGCTTACGACACGGGGGCTGGAACCTGGCGCGGGGTTATGGCTTTCCGACGAAGGGACTGCAGCCAAGGCGAGAGCCAGGCATTTACGCGTTTTTCGGAAGCATCTATTTCGTGTTCGGTCACGACTATCGTGTCGTTCGGGTGATTCAGGCGCTCATGACAGCGACGCTTCCTTTTCTTACCTTCGCGGTCGCGCGTCGCCTAGCGCGAGTCGGAGCGCTCCCGCAGCACGCGCCGCTGGTCGCCGCGGCGTTGACGGCGGTCTATCCGCCTTTCGTGTTCTACGGCGCCGTGCTCATGCGGGAGGCCTCCATCACCTTTCTGGCGCTGGTCTCCCTGGTGTTTCTGACCGGCTATGCTACGACCGGTCGGCTCAGCCAGGCGGCATTGTACGGCACATGTGCTGGACTGGGGGCGCTCATCGATGGGCGCTTCCTATTTTTCGCGCCCTTCGTTTCGGTGGCGTTCTTGATGTCCGGCAGAGGACTGGGACGGAGTCTGCAGTTTGCGGTGTTGTCGACCGCAGTGGCGCTGGCGGTCATTTCCCCATGGACAATTCGTAACTACATCGTGCTCGACAGGTTCGTCCTGCTGTCGACCGCTCAATACAAGGGGTTGTGGCTGGTAACGAACCCGGAGGGCATCGAGGAGTGGGACTGGAATCGGGAGCCGCTACGTTCGCTTCGTGATCTGCCGACGGAGCGGCGAGATCAAGAGATCTCCGATCTGGCCATACAAAACTTGCGCGACTATCCTGGCCGATATGTACGTTCGTCGCTCGGACGGTTCGTACGCTTGTGGTGGGGGGGAGCCACAGCAACGTGATGCCGCTGTTGAAGCGACCGCTCCTCCCTGCTCTGACGACCGGTGATTGGGGATATTCGGTCGTGAAGCTCACGCTGCTCGGGATCAGCTACACCTTCGTGTTCGGCGGGTTCCTTGGTGCTCTGTGGGTCGTCTCTCGCGCCGGATTCGCGCCGGTCGCGCATCTCATAGCGTTCCCAGTGTATTTCTCGATACTCCACATGATTCTATATTCCTCGCCCCGGTATCACATCCCGGCCGCACCGGTCCTCATCGTCTTCTTCAGCGGTGGGTTGGTGCATGTCGTGGAGCGCCTGTCGTTCCGGCGAGCGTTTGCGAAGGCACGAGAGCGCGGCCGACGTGACCTTCGCAAGGCGCTGGGCGATCCCGCGGCGCGAGAGTCGATCCTGTGAGCACGCGGCGGTTCACACTGGCGATCTGGCTGATCGCGCTCGCGATGAACGTTGGCTATGTACTGGCGTTCGATCGTGTCCTCGAGGTCGAGAGCGACGCGGAGGGTTACGATCGGGGGGCCGTCGCGTTGTGGGAGGGTCGCGGCTTTCCTGTGAGCGGTGAAGAAGGGTTGGAGCCGAAGCGCGAGCCGGGCATGTACGTCTTCCTGGCGAGTGTCTACAGCCTGTTCGGACATGACGTGCGGATGGCGCGAATTGGCCAGGCCGTCCTGGCCAGCACGTTTCCGCTCTTCGCCTTTGCGATCGCGCGCCGCTTGAGCGATGCGGGAGTGCTACCGGCGGCGGCCCCGCGCCTCGCTGCCGCGCTGACGGTCATCTGTCCGGCGTTCCTCTTCTACACAGGAGTGCTCATGCGGGAGACGCTCCTGACATTTCTCTTCCTGGCCTCGCTGCTCGTTCTGACGGGCTACGTGTCTCAGCCACGGGTGCGGCGGTTGGTCCTCTACGGCGCGCTCGTCGGGCTCGGCGCGCTCGTTGACGGCCGACTGATGTACTTCCCGGTGTTTTTCGCCGGCTTCTGGGCGGTGACGCAGCGCAGCTGGCGGCCGGCTGCGCGATTCCTTGTCGTTGCGTTCGTGGTCGCGCTGGTCGTCATCTCACCCTGGGCAATCCGCAACTACGTGGTGCTCGACCGGTTCGTGCTCCTTACCAGCCAACAGTACAAGGGATTCTGGCTCGCGACGAACCCCGAAGGCATACTCGAGTGGGACTGGGATAGGGAGCCGCTGCGATCGTTTCGTGACCTGCCGCCGGAAATCCGCGACCAGAAGATCGCGGATCTGGCGATCGAGAATCTCCGTGACCATCCTGTCCGGTATGGCGGATCCGCTGTCGTACGGTTCTTCCGTCTCTGGTTCAGCGGCAGCAACAGCAGCGTGATGCCGCTCATGGCGCGAAGCACGGCCGCGGCCGTCGAAGCGCGGGACTGGGGCTACGTGGCGCTGAAGCTGAGCTTCGTTGGTCTGCACTATACCTTCGTCCTCGGAGGCCTGGCTGGTCTCGTCCTCTGTGTTCGGCGCGCCAGGCTGTATCCGCTGATGCCGCTCGTGGCGTTTCCAGCGTACATCTCTGTTTTGCACATGATTCTATTTGCCACACCGCGCTACCACGTCCCGACGCTCCCGATCCTGATCATTTTCCTGAGCGGCCTTGTCACGGCGGTCGCCGAGCAGGGGACGGTGAGCCGAGCGTGGAACGCCAGGGCGGAGGTGCGCGTCGCATGAGAGTGCTCGTCACAGGCGGTGCGGGGTTTATTGGCAGCAAGGTCGTCGAGTGCCTGCTGGCCGACGACCACGATGTCGTCGTGCTCGACAATTTCTCGAACGGCTCCCGCGACAACCTGGCGGCGGTCGAGTCCCATTCGGGGCTGCGCGACGTGATCTCCGGCGATGTGGCAGATGAGGCGGCGATAGCCGCGGCGTGGCAACCCGGCGTCGACGTCTGCCTGCATCTCGCGGCGGAGGGGCAGGTGCAGAAGACGCTCGACGAGCCGCAGCACGCGCTGCGTGACAACATCATCGGCACCTACGTGCCCTTGATGGAGGCAAGGCGCCACGGCACACGGTTCGTCTTCATGAGCAGTTGCATGGTGTACGGATCTGCCGACGCCGGAGCGTCGCTCCACGAGGAGTCCGAGACGGTGCCGCTCTCGGTGTACGCCGCCACCAAGCTGGCGGGCGAGCAGGCGACCCTGGCATTTCACCATGCGTATGGCCTTCCAGTGCTCGTCCTGCGTCCGTTCAACACATACGGTCCATTTCAGAAGGCGTCTCAGGAGGGGGGTGTCGTGTCGATCTTCCTGCAGAACTCGCTCGAGGGGCGCTCCCACCGGGTGTTCGGTGACGGCACCCAGACTCGAGATCTGCTCTACATCGACGATTGCGCGGAGTTTGTGGTGCGCGCGGCGCTGGCGCCGGACGTGACCGGCGAGATTGTGAACGCCGGGACGGGGCGCGAGACGAGCGTGCTGGACCTGGCTCGGCTCGTGGACGACAGCGACGCCCAGGTGACGCACGTTTCTCACATCCATCCCCAATGCGAGATTCAACACATGGTCTGTGACGCGTCCAAGGCACAGCGCCTGCTTGGGTGGGCGCCGCGGATGGCCCTCGAAGACGGCCTGGCCAGGACACGGGCGTGGTTGACCGAGCAGAGGGAAGGGAAGCTGTCGTGAAGGTGCTGGTCACGGGGGCCGCGGGATTGTATGGCGTGCATCTCGTCGATCGGCTCGTCAAGCGGCCGGACATCGAAGTCGTCTATGGCGTGGACGACTTTTCCCGGAACTTCTTCGAGCTGGATCCTTTTATCGCGTCGTCCGAGCACACGGCAAAGTTCAAGCTGATGCGCGGCTGGTTTCAGGACATGTCGGTCGAGATGCTCGAGCGGCTCGATCTGGACGCGGTGGTCCACCTGGCCGCGAGCGTTTCGATTCCGGAGTCGATGGAGTCGCCGAACGAGTACTTCCTCAACAACGAGTACGCGACGTTCCGCTTCGTCCATACGCTCGTCAAGGTCAAGCAGCGCCCGGTCCTCATCTACGCCTCGTCGCCCGAGGTCTACGGCAACCCGAAGTACACGCCGATGGATACCGAGCACCCGCTCTATCCGCGGAGCGTATACGCCGTCACGAAGCTCGCCTCCGAAAAGCACTGCCGCGCCATCTACGAGTGGTACGACTATCCGGTCATCGTCATCCGGAACTTCAACACGTTCGGCGAGAACCAGAACATCTGGGGTTATACCGCCGTCATCCCGATGTTTATTCATCGTGCGCTGCGCGGCGAGCCGATCGAGATTCATGGCGATGGCCTGCAGACCCGCGACTTCATGTACGTAAAGAACGCCGTCGGCGCCTACGAAGAGGTCATCTCGCGGGCGCGTGAGCTTTCCGGCGGCATCTTCAACATCGGCTCGGGGCAGCAGCTCGCGATTCGCGATCTGGCAGTGCGTGTTATCGAGATGACGGGGTCAAAGTCGGAGCTGGTCAGCCGGCCCAGCCGACTTGCGGATATCTTCGCGCTGCACGCCGACATCGAGGAAACGCTGAAGGTACTCAGGTGGAAGCCGGCCTACACCTTCGAGCAGGGGCTCGAGCGGACGATTGCCTGGTACCGCACCTTCGTGGCCTGACGGCGCGCGCTTCCTGGTGCTCGGCGCCGGCGGCGGTGGCCGCACCGCCGCAGGGGTTCTCGAGCGCATGTTCGCTGTCACCGGGGTCGATCTTGCGCTTGGGCGTAGCGTGGCGTTCATTGACGACCAGAAGGTGGGTGATGAGGTGAACGGCTACCCGGTCGTGGCCGGCCTCGCCGATGCCCGCCGCTGGGCCGGGGCGGGCGGCGCCCAAGGCGGGCAGTGGCTGGTGGCGTTCGGCACGACCTACTTGCGCGAGCGGCGGCAGGTATTCGGCGAGCTAAGGGCGGCGGGTGTGGCGTTCGTGACGGCGATCGATCCATCGGTGGTGCGTGATCGGACGGCCCGCGTCGGTACCGGCGCGATTGTCGCGGCGCAGTGCGTACTTAATCCCAACTCGGCGCTCGGCGACAACTGCTTCCTGTGCGTGGCGACCACGGTCGATCACGACACCGTGCTGGGTGACCACGTCTACTGTTCGCCGGGCGTCAACCTGGCCGGCGCTGTGACAGTGGAGGAGGGGGCGTTCCTGGGGACGAACGCCGCGGTGTTACCAGGGGTCCGTATCGGCGCGTGGGCGATTGTCGGGGCGGGCGCCGTTGTGCGGGACGATGTGCCCCCCGGCTGCACCGTCGTGGGCAATCCGGCACGCACCATTCGAAAGGGAGGACGCAGTTGATCCCGTTGACCAAGCCGACCCTGCCGCCCTACGAGGCGGTCGAAGCGCAGTTCCGTGAAATATTCGAGACCGGTCAGATCACGAACGGCAAGTACGTCCGGGAGTTCGAGCGGGAGGCGGCGCGCTACCTCGGTGTGGACCGCGCGGTCTCCGCGCCGAACGCGACCCTAGGCCTCATCGTGCTTCTGAGCACGCTGCCACCCGGGTCCGAAGTGATCATGCCGGCCTTCACGTTCTCGGCAACTTACCAGGCAGCTGTTTGGAACGGACTGAAGACGGTGCTGGTGGATTGTGACGACGCGTGCAACGCCGACGTGGCAGAGGTGCAGAAGGCGCTTACGCGCCAGACGTCGGCCATCATCGCCGTCCACATGTACGGGACGCCCGCCGACGTCGACCGACTCGAGGCCCTCGCGCAGAGGGCGGGAGTGCGGCTGTTTTTTGATGCGGCGCACGCATTCGGGGCGCGGCACAAAGATCGCGCTGTTGGCCGTTTTGGCGACGCCGAGGTGTTTAGCCTGGGGCCAACCAAGACGATGCCGGTCGGGGAGGGCGGCCTCATCACCACACAGGACGCCGATCTGGCGGACCGGGTGCGCCAGATCTGCAATCACGGTCAGCCCCCCGGCACGCTAGACGCGGTGGTCAAGAGCCTGAATGGTCGTCTACAGGAGATAAATGGCGTCGTGGGACTTCACCTTCTCCGCGACTTCGACCGGGCTATCGCCCGCCGCAACGAGATCGCCCTGCGCTACAAGGAACGCCTCGAGGGTGTGCCGGGGCTCTCGTTTCCGCCTCTCCCGAAGCACGTCCTGAGCACGTTCAAGGATCTCTGCATCTTCATCTATCCCGACACGTTCGGTCAGACTCGAGACGACCTGGCCAAGGAACTGGCAAGGCGGGAGATCCAGACCAAGAAGTACTACTACCCTCCCATTCATCAACTCGCCGTTGCACGGGCGGAGTTTGCGGGCCAGGCGTTTCCCCGCACGGAGCGGCTCTCGAGCCGCGTACTCGCGCTGCCCCTGTATGCGCACATGCCGTTCGCGGAGGTCGATGCCGTGTGTGATGCCGTCATCGAGTGCCGCGGTGCTTGACGGCGTCGAGATCAGGCGGCTGACACGCAAGACCGACGAGCGAGGGTGGCTGGCTGAGATCCTGAAGGCCGGCGAGGGCGTGACGCCGGTGTTTGGCCAGATGTTCGTGACGGTCGCTCTCCCCGCTGTGACCAAAGGGGGGCACTATCACACCCGCAAGGTCGAGTGGTTTTGCGTCGTTCAGGGAAGGGCCAAGCTCGTCCTTCAGGAAATTGCTACTGATCGGCGTGTCGAGGTCGAGATGGGAGAGCGAAACCTGGTGACCGTGCGGATTCCGCCCGGCGTCGGCCATGCGATCACCAACACCGGCAAGGACGTGATGATGCTGCTCGTTTACGCGGAAGAAGTTTTCGATCCGGCCGATCCGGACACGTTTGATTGGACCGAGTCATGAAAACAATTGCAATTACACCCGTGTTCAACGAGGAGAACGTCATCATCTCGGTGCTCGATCGCATAAAGCGGCACGTTGATCTGCTCATCGTCAGCAATGACGGTTCGACCGACGAGACCGAGGCACTCATCGAGGCCTGGCGCCAGGACAAGCAGGGTGTCTATGTGATCACGGCCCGAAAGAATGGCGGCGCGTCGATGGCACTCAAGAAGGGGTATGCGCTTGTCGCACACCTCCTGAACACGGAGGTCATCGAGCCGGCCGACGCCGTCGTGGAGATCGACTCTGACGGTCAGCATGATCCCGACTACATTCCGTCTCTTGTCGAGCGCTTCGTGGCGGCGCGGGAGAACCGCGTCATTCTGGCTCGTAGGGACTTTTCGAACTACCCGTTTGTGAAGGTGTGGGGCAATCGATTCCTCACGGCGGTTGCCAGCGTGCTGTCAGGAACGCGCTATCACGACGTCGAGTCGAACTACCGGGTCATGGCCGCCCGGGTGTTTCCGGAGTTGATCCAGTATTTCTGGGGCTATCGCTACAGTGGCGCGTTCGAGGTAGGGATCATCCTTGGTCGTCTGGGCTACCAGACAGACAACACCTTCGTCGTGAACGTACCCTATTATCGAGCGGGGTCCAGGGCGATCGATGGGTTCCACGTCGTCGCTGCTGGAATTGTAGCGTGGGCCAAGGTCGTCACCAGACGTCCACACCCAGCGATCGATGAGTTCCTTCGCGGCACGCTGTCCGAGGTGACGTGATCGAAGTCGTGACCCGGCGCCACCACGCCATCCTGGCGCTCATCCTGTCGGCGGGTCTCCTGCTGAACACCTACGGGATGACATTCGGTCTGCCCCATCGCTGGATAGTTGACGAAACAGTCGCGGAGGCCCTGCGCGTTGGGGCCGAGCGGTCGCTCATCTGGGGCGACGTCACCCAGACGCATTTTCACACCTACCTGATGACCGGCGTCCTGGCGCCGTATGCGCTGTATGCTCAGGCGACGCGCCCGGACTTTGGCGAGATCCGCCGCGCGGCGGCGGTGTCCTGGAACGAGCTGGCGCGTGTGGCGCCGGACTTCGCCACCCGTGTCACGCTGATCGGGCGGTTCTTCTCGGCACTCATCGGTGTGGCCACGGTGTTCGTGGTCTACCTGCTGGGCAGACGGCTGTTCGGGGTACGGGCCGGCCTCATGGCCGCCGCGTTTCTGGCCTTGAGCCAGGGAGTCGTCGGTTCGAATCACCTTGCCCGCAGCGAGCCGCTCGTGGGCTTCCTCGGTGCGCTCGTCCTGTACCTGCTTGTCCGCGCGCTGGACTCGCGGCCGGAGCAGCGCCGCATGTTCCTGACCGCCTCGTTTTTCACGGGTCTGGCGTTTGCGACCAAGTACAACGGGTTGATCCTCGTCGGGTCGGTGGGTCTGACCTGGCTCATGCTGGCGTGGCAGGATGCGGGCGCCGGGTCGCC
>PVBE012068799.1_pt1 | contig 35336 bp, 21 predicted proteins | sample 1631181 | NCBI WGS metagenome assembly PVBE01 (sample SAMN08397723, study PRJNA350692) | Marine metagenome, whole genome shotgun sequencing project. | isolation source: water | place: Pacific Ocean | collected 2012-04
CGCGGTCGAGCACCTCGCCGCTATCCGGGTCGAGCAGTGTCACGATGCCGCCGTCATCGACCATGTAGATGACTCCCTCATACAGCAGCGCTGATGGGAGCTGGGGTACGGAGCGGCCGTGATTCCAGCGAAAGCTCGACGCGGTCATGTCGCCACTGCCCCCGGTCTTGAAGGCGTTGATCCCGCCTCGCGAGGCGCGCGCCGAGCGGAACCACTCCCACTCCCGCCGGTTGAGCGCCCCGTCACCGTCGAGATCGATGAGCCGGATCCAGCGGCGCGCCAGCTCGTCGGGAATCTGCTCGGGCTGGAACAGCCCGTCGCCGTCGGTGTCGTGCTCAACCACGTCGTCGTATGACGGGATCGCGCGGCCGTAGCTATCGTCAAACGCAGTGCTGCTCGTTCCGTTGATATAGACGGTGGCCGAGTCGGCGGAGAGCACCGGAACCGCTTTCATCTCGAACGCCAGGCCGGAGACCCACCAGAGGCGCTCGCCGGTAACCGGGGAAAACGCGGCGAGCCGGAACGAGCCCGGTATCAACAGCTGAGTCTCGCCGGTTGGCGGCCGGAACACGATCGGAGTGGAGTGCCCGGTGCTCGATCCGGGGCGATCCACACGCCACCTCACCCTGCCGTCTTGTGCACCCACGGCAATCATGAATGCCCCGGTCCTCTGATCACACACCTGGATCACCTGTCCATTCACGACCACCGGCGACGCCGCCATGCCATAGGCGTTGTCGAACGGGCCGAGGGCAAGTTGCCAGCGTTGGCTGCCGTCAGCATCGTAGGCGACCAAGCCGAAGTCGCCGAAGAACACGTACACGCCACTGCCATCGGTGGCGGGAGTAGGCGATGCCGGGCTGTTGAGCCGGTCCAGGGGCTCTTCGCGTGGCCGCGGAGCGGGCTGCCGCCAGAGCACGTCGCCGCTGGCCTGATCTAGAGCGTAGGTGTAGAGCGTGCCCTGGTCGACCGCGGTGAGGAAGATCCGCCCCGCCGCCAGGACGGGGGATGAGTGTCCCGGTGGTAGCTGGGTACTCCAGGCTTCGTTGTCGTCGGGGCCGAAGCGAGTCGGGAGCCCGACTGCCGTCGCGACGCCGGAGCCGTTCGGACCTCGGAATCGCGACCAACCCTGGTCAACAGTCACGCTCGACACCTCGATGTTCGGCGTCGAGTCACAACCACCGAGTGCAAGGGCGCCGGCAAGCAAGGCAGCGATGGGCCCCGCGGGGCGGCCGCCTCTGCTCAAGGACCGTCGGTTGCAGCAGCCAGCGTCTCGTCCGCCGCCAATCATCGAAGCTTGAGCCGAGGACTTGAAGCCGTCCATCTGCCTCTCTCCGTATCAGCCTGGCTGATGTAAAACCTCTGCCAGGCTGTTGCCCAGCGAGGTTCGCTCCTCTGCCCTTCCGACAACATACGCTGTCTGAGACAGCGCGTGGCAGGCAGTATAGGGGACACAACGTGCCGCCACCAAACGCCGGCTCGACCGCGACCTGGGTGTTCTGATCCGCACGTCAGAGCCTATCCCTTGCTTGCCGCAGGTCTGCGTGACTACAGTCCTTTTCTGAAGCGCTTCGAGCAGAGGGTACGTCCGATGGCCGTGAGCCGAGTCCGGAGTCGACATCGCCGCAAGATTCTGTTCGCAAGCTTGATGCCGGGAGTGATCATAGGTGTCCCGCTGGCAATGTTGCTGGTCTCCGAGCTCCAGTCACTCGGTCGCTTGGAGCAGGCATCCAGACAGCTGCTGACGCAGACCGGCGTGCGCGTCGCCGACGAGCTGGCACAGGCGATTCGACGAGATCTCACGACCATGCACAGCGAGGTTCTGGACGCGATCCCACGCGTCGCCCTGCGTCGAGGGGACCTGGAGACCCTCCGCTCTTTCGTCGACACCAACCGTGATCCGGCCACGCTGGGCACCTTATTCGTAGGTATCGAGTCGGCGAGCACAGGAGCTGCCAACGAAACACCTCGCCACACGGTCCTGTTCGATGCTCCGGAGCCGTTCGATGGGTCCGTGAATCCTCGCCTTGTCACGCCTACGGCGTTGGGGGGTCCTGCTGTCATCCAACTGCCGGCTGCACTGAGCCACGAGGGGTTCCGCACCGACCCCGAGCTCGCCCGGGCGGTGCTCGCACGCGTTGAGCACATCGAGGCGGCGGGAATCCCGGAGGGGTGCGGCTTCGTTTCAGTCAGAGGCCAGGATCACCTTGTCGCCGTACGCCTGGTGTATTCGGATCCGACGCGCACCCGAGTCGATCGCTTCGTCGGATACACCGTTCCCGTCGACCGGGTCGCCTCGCAGTATTTGCCCAGCCTGGCGGCTCAGATTCGCGGATCGGAAGCGCTCTTCTCAACCGACCAACCTCTGGAGGTCTCGATCTTCGACGCGCGCGGCACCGAGACTTATCGAACCGGGCCGTCGTTGCTCAGTACCTATGTCCACCAGGCAACGTTTCCATTGCTGCTACTTGGCGACGACCATCTAATTGCCAACCCCGATGACCACCAGCCCGTGCCTGTCTGGGTCGTCCGCGCCGGCTATCCGGGGACCGACCCCGCGGCGTTGGCGAGAAGTAGCACGAACCAGCAACGTCAGGTGCTGTTTCTTGTGACCGTGGTCGCCGCCGTCGGGGTAGTGCTGTCGGGGCGCGCCGTCGCCCGCGAGCTCGGCGTCGCCGAGCTCAAGACGGAGTTCGTATCGAGCGTTTCGCACGACCTGAAGACACCGCTGGCCTCGATCCAGGTGCTCGCCGATATCATCGACAAAGGCGTTCTGCCGCCGGAGAAGGTCCAAGGCTACGGAACGGTGATCGGCTCCGAGGCACGTAAGCTCGGTAAGCTCATCGACGACATGCTCGAGTTCGAGCGCATCGATTCAGGCGGCCGAAGCTACATCGTGGAGACCATCGACCTGCGCAATCCGGTGCGCGAAGCGATCGGCGAGTTCGCCCCGCAACTCAGGGAAACCGGGTTTCGGACCGAGGTACGCCTGCCGGCCAGCCCGGTACCATTCATCGGCAATAGCCAGGCGCTCAACCACGCGCTCGGGAACGTCATCGGCAACGCCATCAAGTACTCGGAAGATGATCGATTTCTACGAGTCGAGTTAGCAATCGAGGACGGTAACGCCGTTGTCAAGGTGGAGGATCACGGCATCGGGTTCCCCGCCAGCGAGCGAACCAAGATCTTCGAGCGCTTCTACCGAGTGCGCCGCGATCCCGAGACCGACCCGGCAGGCACCGGGCTCGGCCTGCCGATTGCGCAGCACGTCGTCCGCTCTCACGGCGGCGCTATCTCGGTGGAGAGCAGCTCCGAGAGCGGCTCGGTGTTTCGCATCGAGCTGCCGATGGTGAGCGCCGCCGGCAGCTTTGCCAAGGGGACCGGACAATGAGCGACGAGAGCCCCACGATCCTGGTTGTCGAGGACGAAAAGCCAATGCTCCTCGGCCTGGTCGACAGTCTTCACCTCGAAGGGTTCAATGTGGTTACCGCGGAGGACGGTCAAGACGGCCTGAGGAAGGCGCTCGAACTAAAGCCCGACGCGATGATCCTCGACATCATGTTGCCGAAGCTCAGCGGCTTCGAGGTTTGCCGAGCGCTGCGCGACAAGAACAGCCAAGTCCCCATCCTCGTGCTTTCAGCCCGTGGCCAGGAGTCCGACAAGGTGCTTGCTTTGGGACTCGGCGCCGACGACTACGTGACCAAGCCGTTCACCGTAAACGAGCTGGTCGCCCGCGTACGGGCGCTCGTGCGGCGCGCTTCGATCTCGGCCCCAAGGCCGGAGAGCTATTGCTTCGGAGAAGTAACCCTGGACTTCTCACACATGACAGCGCACAAGGGCTCGGACCAAATCCCCATCACGCACCTCGAGCTCGAAGTGATGCGTTACCTGATCGAGCATCGCGGCGAAGCTGTTCCGCGCGACGATCTACTACGCGAGGTATGGCACTACGGCACCGGCCCGACCACTCGCGCGGTTGACAATCTCGTGGCTCGCCTCCGGAAGAAGTTGGAGGTCCAACCGCACGCGCCCAGCTATCTGCTGACGGTACATGGCTACGGGTACAAATTCGTAGACTGATCGGACGCCAGCAGCGCCTGGCCCTGCGACAAACTGTTACAAGCTATTACATTTGGCTGACCTTGCTTTACATTCGGTTCGGCGACCATGCAGTACACTTTTTTTCTCTAGTCCGACGTTGCGCGGTTCCGTAAGAAGTCGAGCCTGGATGCCCGTCGAGGAACAAAGCAAGTCCCCAAAATGAGAGGTACGCCGTGACAAAGCGCGCAGTTGCCATGTGCATGGTCATGTTGCTGATCGCCATCCCGACGTCAGCGATGGCGCAAGGAAACACCAGTACGGTCCAAGGGACGGTAGGCGACGCCGATGGCGCCGGCCTTCCCGGCGTGTTGGTGACGGCCCGCAACCAGAACACCGGGATTACGCAGAGCAACGTCACCGACGTAGCGGGTCGGTATCGTGTCGCCGGAATCCCGCTCGGCACCTACACCCTTACGTTCGCGCTGCAGGGCTTCTCGAGCCTCGAGCGCACGGACGTGGTGGTGCGGCTGGACGAGGAGCTGATACTGGATGTGGCGCTGGATCTGAGCGCCATCGAGGAGACCATCACGGTTACCGCCGAGACCCCGTTGATCGAGAGCACGAAAGCCGAGTTCACCACCTCGGTGAGCGGTGAGCAGATCAACAACCTGCCGGTCAACACGCGCCGCTGGCTGGATCTGGCGCTGCTGACTCCAGGCACCAGCCAGGACAACATCCGCGGCGTGTTCTACAACAACGTCAACATCGGTGGCGGGGTGCAGTACTACGCCAGCGCCTTCAAGGTGGACGGCACCAACAACACCTGGGCGGAGATGGGCGAACCGCGGCAGAACTACCCGGCGGACGCGATCGCCGAGTTCAAGGTCACCCCGCACCAGTTCAAGGCCGAAGATGGCCTGTCCACCGGCGGTGTACTCAACGTGGTTACCAAGTCGGGTACGAACCAGGTACACGGTAGCGCCTTCTGGTTCTATCGCGACGAATCGTTCAACGCTCTGGGAACATTCCAGGACGAGAAGCTGCCGTTCAGCCGCGATCAGTTTGGCGGCACGTTCGGGGCGCCGATCGTCCAGAACAAGACCCACTTCTTCGGCTCCTACGAGCGGCTGAACCGAACCGACCAGTTCACTGTCAACACCGGCGGTGCATGGCCGGCCTACGAGGGCGACCAGAACCGCGAGTTCTACCGCGAGATGTACACGGCGCGGATCGACCATCAGTTCAGTCCCTCGCATCGCGTCTTCTACCGCTACGGCAACGAGGACGAGGACGCGCCGAACAAGATCGCCGGCGGCCGCAACTTCCAGAGCCTCGGCTTCGCCGTGCCGCGTTGGTCGCATGTCGCCGGACATACCTGGGTGGTCAACGACCGGGCGGTGAACGAGTTCCGCTTCCAGGCCGCGTTCGCGATGTACCAGGTGTACGGCTCCGGCGGCCGCGCCGAGTACGACCCGACATCGATCGACGGGCTGTCGCAGGCGGAGCTCGAGCAGCACGAGGCCTGGACCTCGTGCGAGACACAGTTCCGCTATCCGAGCCTGGCGCTCGGACAGTGCAACCTGCAGATGGGCCCGGAGCACCGTTACGAGTTCCGTAACGACTTCTCGCTGTTCGTCTCTGGCGAAGGCGAGTCGACGCACGACTTCAAGATCGGCGCCGACGTCAGCATCGTGCCGTTCGAAGCCGACACCGGCGGGCAGCAGATGCGGGGCACCTGGACGTTCCCGAACGATGCTTTGCCCGGTCCCGACAACCAGCCGACCGCCTACTCTCAGGCGCGGGCGGCAGCGACCCAGATCACCGTCAACCACATCAGCCCCTACATCCAGGACGACTGGTCGCCAAACCGTAACCTGACGTTCAACCTCGGGGTGCGGTACGACCTGCAGGACAAGTCGTTCAACGAGAACATCGCCAGCGAGGCGCGGCTGACCGGCATCGATGTGCCTTGGCACAATGGCGGCGTCAGTGGATTCGGTAGCGCTTCCGACCGTGGTGACAAGAACAACTTCGGGCCACGCTTCGGCTTCGCTTACGACCCGAATGCAGATGGCGAACTGGTCATTCGCGGCGGCGCGGGCGTCTTCTACCAGAACATCCGCACGCTGCTGAACTTCTCCGAACGTCTGTGGCCAGCACAGCGCAGGATCTTCATCGTCAACCCGTCGTTCCCGGATCCATTCGGGGGCCTGAGCTTCGACGATTTCGTGGCTGCGTTGAATAGGCCGAACATCAACTTGCTAGCCAACGACATGGAGAACCCTAAGGCGACGCAGCTGAGCGCCGGGATCAGCAAGAAGATCGGTGACAACTCGGCGCTGAGCATCGAGGGCACGTACACCAAGACGACGGGTCTGGGCGCGCTGCGTGACGTCAACTACTTTGTCAACGGCGTGCGTCCGTTCTCGCAGTTCGGCCGCGCCAGCATGCGGCAGTCGATTGCCGAGAGCGAGTACAAGGCACTGTTCGTGCGCTTCGAGCGTCGCTTCCGTGGCGACCACCAGTACTTGCTGTCGTACACGCTGTCGGACGCCTCGGAGGACACCCAGGGGCTGCCTCCGGATCAGACGATCCTGACGAACCTGAACGGTCCGGCGGGAGCGGATCGTCGGCATCGGTTCATCGCCTCCGGCATGGTGATGATCCCGGCCGGCATCCAGCTGTCGGGGATCGCGTCGTACAACTCGTCGACGCCATTCAACGCTCACTCCGGACTCGACCTCAACAGTGACGGTCGCGGCAGCGACTACATCTCGGGCGTGTCCTACAACCAGGGTTGCCGTGGGCTGAACCTCAGCACGGTGAACGCGTACCGAGCCTCCCAGGGGCTCTCGGCAGCAAGCGAGGCCGAGTGTCCGACGTTCGTCAACATCGACCTGCGCGCCACCAAGACCTGGGAAATCGGCCGCAACTTCCGGCTCGAGACCATCGCCCAGGTGTTCAACCTGTTCAATCGCGACAACTTCATCAACGGCACGGGCAACATGCGCTCCGGTTCCTTCGGTGTCCCGGTCAGCGCATCGGCCAAGCGCCAGCTCGAGCTCGCCCTGCGGTTGATCTTCTAACGCTGCTACCGTCTCGGACGCTAAACTGATGGGGTCGGCGAAGCGATTCGCCGGCCCCATTCCGTTGTGCCGGATGCCACCAAGGTCGATGTACCAATGAGACACGGATTTATTCGCGCGGCCGCTTGCCTGGCAGTCTTTCCCATGCTGGTCACACCTGGCGAGACGATCGCCGCAGCTCAGGCCATAGACGGAGGTTCCGAGCCGCGGCCCGTCCGTACCGCGACCCTACAAAAGGAGCTATCGCAGACCCATCAGCAATGGCTCGATCTCGTCGCGTACATCATTGACGATCGCGAGAAGGCGATCTTCGAGGCTCTCGGCACCGTATGGCAGCGCGATCGCTTCATCGACGCGTTCTGGAAGCGTCGCGACCCCGTACCGGTAACCCCCGAGAACGAGTTCGAGATCGAGCATGTACGACGCTGGAACCACGCCAACGACGTCATTGGCCGCGACACCCCGATGCCCGGATGGCGCACCGATCGCGGCCGCGTTTACATCGTCAACGGGCCACCATTCCGCATACACCCCTACCCCAATACTCAGCAGCTCTGGCCACTCGAGGTATGGGAGTACCGCGACTCTCCGCGGCCCGGGATGCCGCCCTTCTACCAGATCATCTTCTTCAAGCCGCGCGTGTTCAACGAATGGCGCCTGTACTCGCCGTCCGTAGACGGGCCTGAAGGTCTGGTGATCGCCAACCCATCGAACATCGGGAATATCGACTTCCAGCAGCTCGCCACGAAGTTCCCCATCGTGTTCTTGGCAGCGCAGCGCGTCGCTGCGGGCTATGGAGCTTTGGGATCGGAGACGGTGATCGCTCGCACCATGGCCCCGATGCCACCACCACGCCCGCTATCGCTCTATTACACGCCCGAAGCCGAGGTAGACAGCACGTTCCTCACTGCCGCCGCCCTCGACGTGCGCATGGAGGCAACCGGATACACCCACCGCGAGCTCCAGGGCTACGTCGACGTCGCCGTCGAGCTTCCCACTACCGATACGGCATTCATCGACGTCGATGACCGCAAGATCGCCAACTTCGAGCTCGAGCTCGAGCTCGAGACGCCGATCGCCGGTACCTGGAAGGACAATAGTGGTAGCGTCGTGATACGCATTCCGCAAGAGGATTTCGAGGCGGTTCGGGACTTGCCGATCCTCTACCAGCAACGCCTCTGGTTGCTTCCTGGCAGCTACAAGATCCGTGCCCTGCTTACCGAGGTGGCCACTCGCCGTATCGGAGTCGCCGAAGCTGTCGCAGTCGTACCGGAGCCGGCTGATCTCGTCATAAGTCAGCCTACGTTGTTCTACGTCAAGGAAGATGGCGCCCGCGGGCGGGCGAATGACGACTGGCGCGCCTATATCCCGTGGGTCGGATCGCAGCTCCGGCGGGGCTCTCCTGTCGCCTCGGTGGTGCGCATCTCGCGCGCCAGCGAGAGCCCGGCTCGAGCCGGGCTGGCACCACCGGAGGGGCTGGAGATCTACTACGAGCTTCGACAGGCGGGCCGCGTCGTGTGGACCGACACCTGGGCGGGCGAGCCGGAGCCACGTTCCGACGCCGACGGGTGGGGAGTTGCTCGAACGTTGCGGATTGGAGATTTGCCGGCCGGGAGCTACGAGTTGCTTCTCCGGGCGCGCGTTGGCCGCGACCCGGACGCTCCTGCCATCGATCTGGGCACCGTCGGGCGGCGACAGGTCGAGCTTGTCGATGACTTTCTGCCCCTCGCCCGCATCCTACCGATCCAATCCGACGCTGACCAGACAGCGGCAGCGCATCATCAGATCGGCCAGCAACTGTTGCGACGTAATGAGTTCGCCGCGGCACGAGCACATTTCGAGAGTGCCGTCCGGCTGGAGCCCAACAATGCCGCATTTCAGATCGACGCGGCGAAGACACTGGTGCTAGCCGGCGAGCTCACGATGGCGGAGTTTCTCCTCGATCGCGCTACCCGCAACCGGCCCAACAACGCCGACGCGTGGGCCACCCTCGGCCTTCTCCGCATTCAGAAGGGTGAATTCACCGGCGCTATCGAGGCCTACGACAAGAGCCTCGATGCCGGCCCCGGTACACCCTCTATCTACAACGGCCTCGCTGAGGCGTTCCTGTCGACAGGCGACGCTCCCCGGGCGCTCGAAATGCTCGAGCTGTCGCTCGAGATCAACCCGTCTCAGCAACAAGTCCGGCAACTCCGTGACCAATTGAAGGGCGGCGAAGAGTGATGCGCCCTCACCGGTCCCAACGAACCGAGTTCCCCGACGGAGCCCTGAGAATGGCACTGCGACCAGTTATCAGACGACGTGTATCGTTGACCTTCCTGCGGATCGCAGTCGGAGTGCTGATCCTGGCGGCCGCAGCCACTCCCGCCGTCGCCCAGACGGCGCGGTTTACCGGACGTGTCACCAACATGGTCGACGGCGAGCCTATCGCCGGCGTCACCATCACGCTCCGCAACGTAGACAACGGTGCGGTTGTTCAGATCGAAAGCAATGATGACGGACGCTACTTTCGTCGATCGTTACCGATCGGTCGCTTCGAGATCACGTTCGAAAAGGAGGGCTACGTTTCGGCGCGCGACTCTCGACGCCTGGGGAGCGGCCAGACCACGCACGATGCCGTACTGGAGCCGGCGCGCGCGACGCCGGCGAACCTCGGATCGTCACCAGAGTACGTCGCCGCGTATGCCGCCTTCGAGGTTGGAGATCTGCCTCAGACCATTGAGATACTGACCACGCTCGTCGGCCACCAACCGGATTTCGGTCCTGCCCATCTGTTGCTCGCCAGATCGCACTACGAGCTCGAGCACTGGGACGAAGCGATCACCGGCTACAAGCGCGTCATCGAGCTCGAGCCCGGCGTGCCCGTCGCCTACCTCGATCTGGGAGTCGCTCTGGCCGCCACAGGGGACCTGGACAGTGCCTCGGGATACTTCGAGCAAGCCGTGGCGATGCAGCCCGACGATGCTTCCGCGTACTACAACATCGGCGCAATCTTCATCCGCGCCGATCGCATCGACGAAGCGATCGAATACTTAGCGCGCTCGACCGAGCTCGATCCTGAGTCGGCGCTGGCACACAAGGCGTTGGCCTTCGCCCTGGTTCGAAAGTCGGATACGGCGCGTGCAGCCGTTCATCTGGCGCGCTACCTGGAGATCGAGCCCGAGGCTGCCGATGCCGCCGAAATGGCGGAGTTGTTGGAGCAGCTACGCAGCTCGTGAGCCCCGGAAGCTGACTGTGAGCCACCTCTACCTCATCGTCGTGGGGTTGTGGGCGGTGACATCCATCGCGCTCATGCCGGCGCCAGCCGCTGCTGCCCCCACCAGCCCGCGTGCCGAGGCCATTGGGAGCTGTGCTGCATTACGGCATGCCTGTCGAATGGGGCCCGTACAAGAGGTCGCTCTCTTGCTGGAGCAGGCGGCCGACGCCGCGGCGCGCGGTGACTGGGATTCTGCACATCGTGCTCTGAACAGAGCCCGACGTCTGGCGCCACAACGCGCTGACGTGCTCTTCGAGCTCGGAGTCATCCTGGAGCGAGTAGAGGATCCAGTCGGCGCTATCAGTGCGTACAGACAGGCCATCGCGCTCGATTCCAGCTTGGTGCCGGCGATCGAGAATCTCGCGTCCGTGCTGGCGAGCCACGGAGATCTCGACGGCGCAATCTACTTGCTTACAGTCGCGCTGGAGCAATATCCCGAGACCGCTAGCCTCCACTACCACCGTGCCCTACTGGTGTTCCGACGCGAACAACGACTGGTGACCCCAGCCATCGATGGGCTGGAGCGTGCCCATGCACTGGGCTACTCGCGTCCCCACCTGTTCCTGTTGCTCGGGCGCGTCGCGCGGATCGGCGGAGACGCCGCCAAGGCCCGCGGGATCGTCCAGCAAGGCCTCGACCAGACTCCCCAGGACGCCGAGCTCTTGCGCGAGATGGGGTTGGCACTCGCCGCCCTCGGCGAGCTCGATGACGCAGCGCGTCACCTCGCTGCTGCAGTGCGAGTGGCCCCGGCCGAAACCAGCCTCGCGGTTGACCTCGGCCGCGTGTACCTGCGCGCCAACCGGACGGACGACGTAATCGCGCTGCTGGGCGAGCTCACCGACCTACCGGACGCGCTCTTCTTGCTCGGCCAGGCGCAACAGGCGCTGGGGCGACCGGAGGCGAGAGCTACGCTGGAGCGATTCCAGGCACTTCAGGCCCGTACCAAGGCGGCCCAGGAGGCCGAGGCTCGAGCAATGGTGGAAGTCGCAACTGGCATCGAGAGCTGGAACGGAGGCGACGTTCAGTCGGCGGCCGAACACTTCGAACGCGCCCTGAGCGAACGCCCCGGGTGGGCCACGGCGCGCTCGTACCTGGCGGCAGCGCGCTTGGAATCCGGACAGACGGAAGCGGCGATAGAGCTTGCCACAGCGCTCCTCGCAACCGACCAGGGCAATGCTCAGGCGCTCATGGTGCTGGGAAGGGCACGGCTGCGCGAATCGATACCCGAGGGCCTGGCGTTTCTCGAGCGCGCCGCGAGCCTGTACCCGTACCGCGCGGTTTGCCTGCTGACCTTGGCCCAGGCGTACGTTGATGCGGGCCGTGGCTCCGACGCCACCTCACTGGTCGAACGTGCTGCCGCCATCGAGCCCGACAGTCCCTGGGTCGACGAGCTGCGGCGGCATCTGAAGCTTGGTGCCGGCTAGATGGCCACGACAGCCTCTTGCTGAGCGTGCGCCGCCTCGTCACGTCGATCGAACGTAATTGTTTGTATCAAGTTGTCTCAGTTGCCGATGTCCGGACCTGTGTATCGTGCTCGTTGCGACGAATGGTATTAGACTCCCCAACTGCAGTCTTCCGGCGTCGGGTCGACTCCCCTGTGCGCTTCTTGTAGCGCCTCGGTCGCTGTTTGCGGCCGACCACAGGCAACAATGGTAGGCGGGCCCTGAGGGCTAGGAGCGAGCTCCGCGAGTGAGCCTTACGACCGGCGATCAAAGTCGCTACCGCGAATTCCGCTCCCACTACTTGCCGCGCACCGCGAAGGGTCGTTGGGCCGTGATTCTCTACGTCGTGGCGTTCGTTTTCGCTGAGTGGCCGTTGCTGCCGCTGGCGAATCGGATCGAGCCTACGGTTCTCGGGTTCCCGTTCTTGTTCGTGTATCTGTCGGTCATCTATGCCATCAAGCTGGCGGTGCTGATCTACGCGGCGCGCGAACGACTGTGAGCCGGAGGGCCTGATCGGTGGAGCCGTGGATTGTCGCGCTATCGCTGATCGGCGCCTACCTGGTAATAACGTTGCTGTTGGGCGTCGTCGCCAACAGGCGCCTCGAGGTGAATCTCGAGGACTTCCTGCTGTACGGCCGTCGTGCCGGTTTCTTCGTCCTCTACCTCACCATGGTCGCCACCTATCACAGCGCTTTCGCGTTTCTTGGCAGCAGTGGGTTCTTCTATACACACGGCATCGGATTCTGGGTTGCGGGCACCTGGACGCTGATGACCGGCGTCATCACCTACGTGCTAGGCCCCCGGATCTGGGCTCTCGGGAAAAAGTTCAACTACATGACACCCGCCGACATGTTGGCCGACTTCTATGAAAGCGAGCCGGTGCGGGTCATCGTGGCTGCGGTCTCTGTCGTCTTCACGATTCTGTACATCCAGGTACAGGCCCAGGGACTGGGCTACATCATCAGCGCGGCCTCTGGAGACCGAATATCGTTCGAGGTCGCCACCGCGGTGTTGCTGGTGGTGGCGGCGACCTACCTCATGGCCGGCGGCCTCCGAGCCGTCTACTGGACCGACGTGCTGCAGGGTGTGTGGATGTACGTGGCGGTCTGGGCGGGGGCTCTCTACCTCTCCTATGAGTTATTCGGCGGCCCGGTGCAGTTGCTCGAGGCGGTCAGCGAGCAGAGACCCGATCTGCTGACGATCCCGGGACCACGTGACTTCTTCACGTATCCGATGTGGTTCGGGATGATGATCGCGCTGTCGTTCGGGGTCGTCCTGCAGCCGCACATAATGATCCGCTACTACACCGCAGTGGACGCACGGACGCTGAAGTGGCTCGGTGCCACGATCCCGATCTTCCTGCTGACCCTGTTCATTCCCACCGCCTTCGTCGGTCTGGGCGGTGCGTTGGCGATGCCGGGCATTGCTATCCCCGATAGGATCTTCCCGGAGCTCCTGTTCGCCTACGCACCCGCGTGGTTGACCGGCGTAATCTTGGCCGGTGCCACGGCCGCGGCGATGTCGACGCTCGACTCGATCCTGCACGCCAACTCGGCGGTTCTGACGCGCGATATCTATCAGCGCTACGTGCGCGCCGACGGTGATCTTGCCCACTACGTCACCGCTAGCCGCGTCTTCATCGTCGGGTTCCTGATAATCGGCTACATCCTCAGCGTGTACACCTTCGAGTACCTTGTCGTGCTGGTGACACTCTCCGGCGCCGGAGCGCTGCAGCTCCTACCGGCGGTGCTAGGCGTTACCTTCCCGTCACGTAACCGGCTCACTGCCACCGGCGTGCTTGCCGGAATCGGGGTCGGCTTGGTAGTGCTCTTCCTCACGCTTGTAGTCTGGCCCCATCCGCTTACGCTGCACGGCGGTGTATGGGCGCTGGTAGCGAACGGCCTGACAGCGGTGCTGGTGTCGCGCGTTAGCCAGGCGCCGTCTGCGGCGACCGTCAACCGGGTCCACGGGGCGATCGAAGAGCTTGTCTACGGTGCGACCGGCGAGTAAGTCATGCGCACACTCGTGATCGGCATCGACACCGGCGGGACCTTCACGGACTTCGTCCTCATGAAGGACGGACAGGTCCGCGTCCACAAGGAACCCTCCACTCCCGACAATCCGGCGGCCGCGATCCTCGTCGGGCTCGAGACACTGGGCGTCGAAGGAGTCGAGATCGTTCACGGGTCGACGGTGGCGACGAACGCCCTGCTCGAGCGAAGGGGCGCCCGAACAGCATTGGTGACAACAGCCGGATTCGAGGACGTGCTCGAGATCGGCAGGCAGACACGCCCGGCGATCTACGACCTGGGAGTGTCGAAGCCGGCTCCACTGGTCGATACCGACGCTCGACTCGGTCTGCACGAGCGCATCGACCCACAGGGCGGCGTGGTGGAGCCGGTTGATCCCGAGAGCGTCGCTGACACCGTCGAGCGCATCCGGCAGGGCGAATACGACGCCGTAGCGATCTGCCTGCTACACGCCTACGCCAACCCGGCCCACGAACGCGCGCTGCTCAGCGCCCTGACCGACGGATTCACCGGATTCATTACCGCGTCGCACCAAGTCGTTCCCGAGTTCCGTGAGTACGAGCGTACCAGCACCACCGTAGTCAACGCCTACGTCGGACCGATCATGCAGCGGTATCTCGGGCAGCTGGCCGAACAGTTGTCCGACTCGCCGATTCGAATCATGCAGTCCAATGGTGGCTCGATCTCGCTGCAGGCGGCGCAGCGAGCCGCCATTCAGACGGTACTGTCCGGACCCGCCGGGGGCGTCGTCGGTGGTGCCGAGATCGGACGACTAGCCGGCTTTCCCAACAGCATCACCTTCGATATGGGCGGCACGAGCACCGACGTGAGCCTCTGCCAGGGTCAGCCCGGCCGTACCGCCGAGTCGAGCGTCGGCGGGCTGCCGATCCGCCTTCCGGTGATCGACATCCACACCGTCGGGGCGGGCGGTGGATCAATTGCCTATCGTGACCCGGGCGGCGCGCTGAAGGTCGGGCCCCGCAGCGCTGGTGCCCAGCCCGGGCCCATCTGCTACGGGCGCGGTGGCACCGAGGTAACGGTGACCGACGCGAACCTCTTCCTGGGTCGCCTCGCGCCGGACCACTTCCTCGGCGGCGACCAACACCTGGCACAGGAACCGGTAGCGGAGGTGATGAAACAGCTGGCCGACGAGCTCGGCATGGCACCTGTCGAGCTTGCCGAGGGGGTCGTCCGCGTCGCCAACACGACCATGGCGGGGGCGATTCGCGTGATCTCAGTGGAACGCGGCTTCGACCCACGCGACTTCAGTCTGGTGTCGTTCGGTGGGGCCGGCTCGATGCACGCGGCCGCCTTGGCTCGCGACCTCGGCATTCCCCGCGTCATCGTACCCTTCGCCGCGGGGATCCTCTCAGCGCTCGGTATGCTCCTGACGGATATCGTGCGTGATTACTCCCAGACGCTCCTGGTCGCTGCCAGCGGGCTCCAACCCGGCGTACTCGAGGCCGAGTTCTTGAAGCTGGAGGCGCGGGCGCTCGAGGACTTCGCGCTCGACGAGCTGAACGCCACCGATTTGCGCTACGAGCGCAGCGTTGACTTGCGCTACATAGGCCAGGGTTACGAGCTCGAGGTACCGATGCAAGCTGACTTCGAAGCCGCTTTTCATGAGCTGCACGAGCAGCGGTACGGGTACAGCGATCCCGAGCGGCCAACAGAGGTGGTCAACGTCCGCCTGCGCGTCGTAGCGCCGACGCAGAAGCCGGCGATGGATGATGAGCCGCTGACCGAGCCAGACAGCGCGGCGGCAATTGTCGGGGATCACGAGATGGTGTTCGATCAGGAGCTACACAAGGCGACGCTCATCGATCGGAACCGACTGCATCCAGGAGGCGCCTTTACCGGGCCCGCCCTCGTCGTCGAGTACAGCACGACGACCGTTGTCCCGCCGGGCGTCGGTTGCCACATCGATGGGCAGCGCAACCTGGTCATGGAGATCAACCCGTGAGCTCCCCTCCTAGCAGCACACGCGGTGAATACGACCCGATTCAGTTGGAGGTATTCCGCAACCTCTTCCACTCCGCCGCGGAAGAGATGGGCGTGGCACTGTGCCGCACCTCGTTCTCCCCCAACATCAAGGAGCGACGCGATTACTCGTGCGCCATCTTCGATGGTGCCGGGCGTGTCGTTGCCCAGGGCGATCACATGCCTGTCCACCTGGGCTCCATGCCGCTCTCGGTTGCCGCGGCAATCGAGCACACCAGCATGGGACCGGGTGATGTGGTGGTAGTCAATGATCCCTTCCGGGGCGGCACCCATCTGCCCGACATCACGCTCGTCGAGCCGGTCTTCGTCGACGACGCTGCGGCGCCGACATTCTACCTCGCCAACCGTGCACACCATTCCGACGTCGGCGGCATGACGCCCGGCTCGATGCCGCTGGCGACTTCGATCTACCAGGAGGGCATCCGCATCCCACCGGTGCATCTGGTGCGTGGCGGCGAATTGGTGAGTGACGTCATGTCGATGATCCTCTCGAATGTACGCACACCACGGGAACGGGAGGGAGATCTCACGGCACAAATCGCTTCGAACCACACCGGACTGCGTCGCCTGCTGTCAATTGTCGACAAGTATGGCCTCGATACCGTCGAGGCCTATATGGCCCATTTGATGACCTATGCGGAGCGAATGACACGCGAAGCGATCCGCCAGATTCCGGACGGGACCTACCGATTCGAGGACTGCATGGACGACGACGGCCAGGGCAATGGTCCGCTCCCCATCGCGGTGACCATCACCATTGCAGAAGACGGCGCGCTGATCGATTTCACAGGCACCGCACCGCAGGCACAGGGGAGCATCAACGCCAACTACGCGATCGCCTTGGCGGCGGTCTTCTACTGCTTCCGGGTCATCGTTCCGTTCCCGATTCCCTCGAACCACGGAACATTACAACCGCTTGAAGTCACCGCGCCGGACGGCTGCCTGATCAACGCCCAGGCGCCGGCAGCGATGGCTGCCGGCAATGTCGAGACCTCGCAGCGAATCGTCGACACAGTGCTCGGCGCGCTGGCCCAGGCGATCCCCGACATCATCCCGGCCGCCAGCAGCGGCACCATGAACAACACCACGCTCGGCGGCACCGATCTGTCGGGAGCACCGTTCGCCTACTACGAGACAGTGGCCGGAGGAATGGGAGCCCGACCGTACGCCGATGGCCTCGACGCTACGCATACCCACATGACCAACAGCTTGAATACGCCGGTAGAAGCACTCGAGCACGCCTACCCGTTCCGCGTTACACGCTACGAGGTACGGCGCGGTTCCGGCGGCTCTGGCGCCTGGCGCGGCGGCGACGGGATTCGCCGCGACATCCAGTTGCTGGTTCCGGCACAGCTGACCATCCTCAGCGATCGCCGCGTCAATGCCCCATACGGCCTGCAGGGTGGCGGCTCTGGGCGCCCGGGCCGCAACGTTCTCATCAGCGGGAACGACGCGCGAGAGCTTCCAGGTAAGGTCACCGTATCGATCCAAGCTGGAGACATCATCAGCGTACACACCCCCGGCGGAGGTGGCTTCGGGACAGACTAGGGCCGCCGTCAGCGTTACCGGAGATTCTCGAGAACACGGGAACCCAGGAGAATAGCGATGTTCCGACCGCGCAGCATGACTTGTCTCTGGAAACCATTGCTCGTGGCGCTCGCTGTGGGCCTCGGTGCCGTCGGCATCCCTGCACCGGCGGGTGGGCAAGACGGCGGGGCGTCAGGCCTCGAGGACCTGTTTGACGCGGGGTTGATCTTCCAGGACCGGAACGGTGACGAAGTGGTCGATTTCGTCGACGTGGGCATCGTGCTCGGTCTCGAACGCTCGGACTCCGACCTCGCCGCGGCCCTGGACGTAGCAGCGCGGCTCGGATTCGAAACCATGGCCATGGACATTCCGGTACGCCGGGATGCTCCGCAGGGGAGCGTCGGCATTGTCGTTGGCCGCGGCGGAGCCGAGCGCCTCGGGCTGGACGTGGGCGAGCTCGATGCGTTGGCCGCAGGAACTGGGATGGTCACCCGAGCCAGCTCCGCAGCCCACGAGTGGCTGGTGATCGCCGGAGCCGACGACGCCGGCACCCGCGCCGCCGCCGCTGCTTTCGGTGGTCGGTTGCCGTACGTGGGATCAGCCAGCGGAGCCACTCTGGCTGACCTGACCGCCGATATCGAAGAGTACCTGGCCGGCGAAGGAATCAGCGTACAGGCGGTCAGCGTTCCGACGATCCACGCCCAGGCCGATGGCGACGGCTCCTTCTCCTCGGTCGATGTCTTGGTCAGCCTGTCGGCAGCCGACGTCTCACGGGCGCAAGCCGCTCTGGAAGAGGTGCCTGCCCGGCGCCAGACTGGCCCATCGGACGATGCCGATACCGACCGATCCGAGCTGCTTTCGTACAGCGGTGCCGGGCGCCTGAGCGTCTCGTTGACGGGATCGGGTGGCACGTCGGTCGGCGTAGAGATCCGCCGCGCCGAACCCGAGGCCCCATCTCGCCCGACCCCGGCGCGCCCGGGCTCCGGAGGCAAAGACGATCTAGACCTGTCGACTCTGTTCGAGGCCGAAGGCTTGCTGGGAGACAGCGACAACAACGTGATTCCCGACAGGATCGACGCGGTGCTCAGCGCCTCCGGTCCGGGCGTTGACGGGGCCATCGATCTGGCAGCACGACTCGGCCTGGAGTCGGCGGGGATCACTCTGCCGCTGGGCCGTACGCCGGACGAAATCAGCGATGCCGAGAACGAGCCCACCCTCGTGGCGATCGGTGTCGACCATCCGCTGGTCGCCGACCTCGTCGATGACGGCAAGCTGGCACCCGGCCGCATCGAGGCGCTCGCCGCCGGCGAGGGCCTCATCGAAGTGGTGCCCGACGCTTTTGGCGACAAGCGGGCCGTGGTCGTCACTGGGGGCGACGCCAACGGCGTAGCCCGCGCCCTGGAACAGCTCTCGGAGCAGTTCCCCAACCTCTCGGAGCGCGGCCACGATCGCGCGACGATAGATCAAGTCGAGTCAGAGATTTGGAGCTTCCTGTCGCAGCGCAGCCCGGGAGGTCAGGCGGCGGCCGCCCTCTACAAGCTCGACCGCATGGTCGACGAGCTCAGCGGCAGGCAGATCGACGCAGCACAGGTGACGGTCTCTCTGGAGAAGATCGAGCCCGGTCTGGAAGCCCTGGTCCGCGAGCGTGTCGCGTCGTTGGGGGTTACCGACCTGTCGGTGCGACTCGACGATCGCGATGTACAAAGGGCGGCGGTGCTCAGCGAGGAGGCGTTCGACATCCCGTCGGAGGTCGATGCGTTCTGGGACCTTTTTCGCGAGCGAGTGATACCGGGCGTGCGGCGCGGTGCGGCGGTACACGTCGAAGCACGGCTCAGCGAGCCGCCGGAGGTCCGGCAACGCATCGCCGAGCAAGCGCGCGAACTGTTGATCGAGGCCGGTGCCGACACCGGCGCGACGCAGGTCGTCGTGCTGTCGGCATTCAAGCAGGGCTTCTCATGGTTGCGTGAGGTAATCGTCCCCGAGCTTCGCAAGATCCAGTCCGCCAGCGCTGCTCCGACCATCGGCGGTATCCGCGTGAACTTCGCCGAGACCGGTCCCCCCGAGGACTGGCCACAGCAGGCGATGTACAGCAAGGTGCGTTGGCTCAAGGAGATCTGGCCGGTCGACGAGGTCATGTCGAACGATCTGTCGCTCGATCCCGAGCTCGTCGACTTCCAGATGGCACCCATCGACGCCCCTACATACGAGGTCGTCGTGACCTCGACCAGCGGTTCGGAGCTGCTTCGACGGACATTCGAGCCCAAGTACGTGCTGCAGCCGTACTACGAGCGATTCGATGACTACGAGCTGGTCCGCGTCTCCACCGGCTGGCTCGCCGCGCACAGCGGCGACGACACGTTGATCGACGAGCGCATCGTCACCGACATCGAGAGCTTCTGGGAACACTACCAGTCGAAGACGCTGAGCGGACTCTACGACCACGTGATGGAGGTGCACGACGGCAACCCACGGAGCGCCGACGCTCCGTACTTCGGCGAGCTCACCGTCGAGGTGAGCTTGAGCGAGCCCGACTACCTGCTGGGCATCGACAAGGAGTACATCTCCTCGCTCGATTCCCTTCATGAAGAGATCTACTTCCCCACCCTGTTCTTCTTCCGCGTCTTGGGGCGCATGGCACGTGGCGAGGAGCTCAGCCACATCGGCCGCGTCATCCCGATCATGCGGCCCAACAGCAGCGGCGAGGGCGGTTGGGCAAAGATCCGACTGACCGGATTCGCTACCAGCCGACCGGCAGTGGTGGTCGACTATACGGAGGCAGATGGCACAACCGGACAGGTGCGTCGCGATATCCCGGTGGTTACCGTGGAACGCCCGAGCGCCCTCGCCGCAACCGTGCGCGCGGGGCAGGAGGGCCTCGACAGCCTGGACATACGCGTCAAGGTGGATTTCGAGGCCGACGACCGCGCCGACCTGCTCCAACAAGCCGACGAGTTCCAGGTCGACAGCAGGATCATGACCGCTGTCCAAGCGACGTCGATGATCGACAACCTCGTCCAACTGAGAGCTCGGGGCCTATACGAGGACGCGCTCGCATTCCATGGATTGGGGACCATCCGAATCGCCGCCGGCTGGGACTGGAAGATCGATCGCGAGGCCCAGGCAGTGGCTACGCTCGGCGCCAACGGCAACGCCGAGCCATACCCCTCCGTCGCCGATCTCTTGCCGGCGGGCGGCTACCGCTACGCGGGAGAGAACTTGGTGCAGTGGGAGACGCCGATCCCACCACCGGAGGGACACGCCATTCTGGCGCGCATGTCGACGTTCCCCGAAGCGACGATGTACCACGCGGGCCGCAGCTACCTGGGCAAGGACATCTGGGCGATGGTGCTCATGCCACCGATCGACGCTTCGCATTGGTCGCGCTACAAGTTCACCACACAAAAGCCGACGGTAGTCTATTCGGCCCGGCAGCACGCCAACGAGGTCTCGTCGACGAGCCATGTGCTCAAGCTCGCGGAGTTGCTGCTGACCGACGAGGAGTTCCAGAAGAAGCTCCTCGACGTAAACGTGATCATTCATCCGTTCACCAACCCCGACGGCGCCCAGCTCGCCTACGACCTCTACGAGATCACACCCGATTTCATCCTCCACGCCGGCTACCTCGGCTCGCTCGGTCAGGACGCTACGAACGGTGGGCGCGAGGACATGCCCATCTATCCCGAGTCGAAGGTCCGACCCACATTGTGGAGAACGTGGTTGCCGGACATCTTCCTCAACCCGCACGGCTACCCGTCGCACGAAGTCGTGCAATTGTTCTCCGAATACGCCGGGCTGGTGCGCCGTGGCCGCATCACCGAGCGCAACTGGAGTGTCAATCGTGGCTGGTTCCTCCCCGGCTTCGGATACCTGGACGATCCGCAGTTCCCACGCCATAAGAACGCCGCCTTCAAGATCCGCGACTACATCACCCGCTACATCAACGATGCCGAAGATGTACGGGCAATGAATGGACGCGCCTACGACCGCTACCAACGCTACGGTGGCGAGTACGAGCCCTTCGTGTATCGGCAGGACATGGTGAACGGCGTCAACATCCAGATGCCGCTCAAGGGCGGCAGGTCTGGCCAAGGGGGCCCACCGGGAGACGGCTACAATCCCCGCGTGACGATCTGGAGCGGCAACACCGAGGCACCTGACGAAACCGCCTACGGCGACTGGATGGAGCTCGTCGCGACGGCGGGCTTGCAGTGGGACAAGGCGATCCTCGACTACCTCTACGAGGGTGAGCACAGCGTCGACCGCAAAGGCGCCGCCCACTGGGGAGGAGGCGTCCGGCTCTGGCTCGATCGCCCGCGCCCGCCGAAGCCCGATGAAGACGATGCCGAGTAGCGCCCCTCGGCGCAGTCGAAGTGTGTGGGAGGGCCTGCTACCGTGAGATCAAGCGTGCGGTAGTTCTTCGACGCCACCGACAACCTGAACGGTAATCTCGACGACCTGTTCGAGCTCGCTATCGGAGATGACGAAGGGCGGCCCGAACAGGATCACGTCGCCATCGGTGCCGTCGACCATGCCGGTTCCCGGATAGACGAGCAAGCCCTCGGCCTTGCATGCCGCCAGCACACGCTCGGTGATGCGGGCCGACCTTGGAAAGGGCTCCCGGGTTTCGCGATCCGCGACCAGCTCCACACCCACCAGCAGTCCACGACCGCGCACCTCGCCCACGTGGGGGCTGTTCGCCAAGCGCTCCATGAGCTGTGCTTTGAAGCGGCCGCCCTTGTCGCGCGATTGGCTCACCAGGTCATCAGCAACCAGGCGCTCGAGGACCGCTACACCGACGGCAGCGCCGACCGCATGATGCGAATAGGTGAGGCCGTGAACGAATCCACCATCCTGCAGCGCGCTGGCCACGCGCCCGCTGGCGACCGTCAGGCCGAGAGGCCAGTATCCGGAGGCGCAACCTTTGCCGCTGGCGATCAGATCTGGCTTCACACCCCAGTGATCAACGCCGAACCAGGTTCCCGTTCTGCCGAAGCCCGTCATTACCTCGTCGGCGATGAGCAGGACGCCGTGGCGTTCGCAGACCTCGGCAATCGCCGGCCAGTAGTCGTCCGGAGGCACGCTAGCACCGAGCGTCGCACCACCGATGGGCTCGGCGATAAAGGCAGCGACCGTCTCGGCGCCCTGTTCGCGAATGGCCGCCTCGAGCTCGGCCGCATGTGCCATACCGCACGCACGCGGATGCTTCGGCATTGGGCAGCGATACTCGTAGACGGCCGGCACGTGGATCGCGCTGTCGAGCCACGGCAAGTACGGAGCGCGCAGCGGTGCGCGACCGCTGGCGGCGAGCGCCGCCCGTGTGTTGCCGTGGTACGAGCCCCAGCGGCTGATGATCTTGTGACGGGCCTCGTCTCCGTTGGCGAGGTGGAAGGCTCGTGCCATCTTGAACGCTGTCTCGACGGCCTCCGATCCACCCGAGACCGGGTAGATCGACGGCGCCTGCATCGGCAACAACGGCGCCAGCTTCTCCCCTAGCTCCTCGAGGGCAGCGGTGGTGAACTCGGTGCCGTGGACATACGACACCCGCTCGAGCTGTTCGAGCATGGCGTGACGAATCTCGGGGACCCCGTGGCCGATATTGACCACCACGGCGCCACCGGCGGCGTCGAGATAGCGGTTCCCGTGCTCGTCGGTGATCCACACACCTTCGGCCGCAACCGCGCGGGGCGCATCGGCTGCCGCACGGCGGAAGATGTGGCTCATCGCGAATAGATACCGTCGGCGTCGAGCTCCTCGCGAATCAACCGCAGCTCCTCGTCCGTCGGAGCCGGGGTCTCGCCCAGGTCATCGGCTACCTTCATCTCCCAGCCGGTATTGTCGCGGACCTCCTCCAGCGACACTCCCGGGTGGAGCGAGGTAAGGGTCATCTCTCCGGTCCGGGCGTCAAAGCCGTATTCGCCAAGATCCGTGATGACCACCTGGGGCCCTGTCCCGAGCCAGCCGCGGGCGCGTTCGACCTCTGGATCGCTATTGTGCCCTGGTGACGTCTGGAAGCTCAGCTGCTCGACGAACGAGCGGCGCTTCTGGGGCATGATGATAAAGATGCGCCGCGCATTGATGGCGATCTCACACGCACCTCCGGACCCTGGCAGGCGAACCTTTGGTGATTCGTAGTCGCCAATGGTGGTGGTGTTGAGATTGCCGTAACGATCGATCTGTGCGCCCTGCAAGAAGCCCACGTCGATGAGACCCGCCTGCAGATAGTAGGCGAAGAGCTCGAACATGCTGGTCGCCGCCGTTGCCCCGGTGACCAACGTCGGATCACCGATCGACAATGGGAGTCGGGCGGGCGCCGCACCGTAGACACCCGCTTCGTAAACCATCTGAATATCGGGCGATACAGTGCGTTTGGCGAGATTCACTGCGATGTTGGGCATCCCGACGCCTACGAAACAGATCTTCTCGCCTTCCAGGGCGCGCGCCGACTGCACAATCATCATTTCCTTGCGCGAGAAGCCACACTCCAAGGGCGTAACGCTCATGCGTACTCCCCATAGTCGACTTCGCCGGACAGAGCCGGCCCCGTCGGGCGTAGGCGCTCCCAGTAGGCGGCGCCGAACTTTTCGACGTAGTCCGCATGGCACGACAGGTCGTAGACCCATTCCTTGAGCCAGGCGTCGAGCCTGTCCGCTTCGCGGGCGATCGCATCCCACTTCACATAGAAGTCGTTGTCGCGATCATAGTGTCCTTGAACATAAGAGGGGTGGCAGCCGAACGGCTCGACGACAACAGCGTCTACCTTGATGCCGGGGATCATCGTACGGTTGGGGTCACGGCGCACGGTTTCCTCGCTGACCAACTCCTCGACCACGAGGATGACGCGCTCGGCTCCGAAAGCCGCTTCTTTTTGGCAGCCCAGCAAGCCCCATATCTGGCCATTGCCCTCGGCATCCGCGCGCTGCGCGTGGATGATCGCCACGTCGGCATTCAACGGCGGCACGACGGCAATTCGGTCCCCTCCGTAGGGGTCGTCGAGCCAGCGAATCCGATCGTTTACCGAAGGGATGTCGGATTCATCGTAGGATCGTAGCGGCATGAAGGGCAGTCGCGCAGCACCCGCCATGTAACGGCACACCATGCCGAAATGGCTGTACTCCTCGATCTCCAGCGGCGCCGGATCGGCCCGCTCGACACGACGTCGAATGGCGTGCAACGACCCGACCCCTGGGTTGCCCAGCCAGGAGAAGATCAGCTTGCTGGCTACACCGGCAGCAATCATCTGGTCGTAGGTTACGTCGGGCGTCATACGCGACAGGGTAAGGTCGCGCTTTCGCTGGCGAATGATCTCGTGCCCGGCCGCAAAGCAGATGAGGTGCGTAAACCCTTCGATCGCCACCGTGTCGCCGTCGCGCACGAGATCACGCACCGCGTCCTGCATCGACACGACCTTGCCCATCGTCCCTATCCGCCGACCGCGTCGAGGACCCCTTCGAACACCTCGAGTCCACGATCGACTTGCTGTCGTGTGAAGACCAACGGCGGCGCGATGCGGATCACGCTGTCGCCGCAGCCCAGCATCAGGAGACCGCGCTTGAAGGCCTCTTGTTCAACCCGACCCATCAGGTCATGGCTCGCCAGTTCGACGCCGATCATCAGGCCCAGCCCGCGCACGTCACGAATCACGTCGCGCCTCGATTGCAGATCGCGTAGGCCGTCCATCAGGTAGGAGCCTACTTCGGCGGCGTTCTGCTTGAGCCCGTTTTCGATCAGGTCGATGGTGGCCAACGCCGCCGCGCAAGGCGTCGGCGACCCTCCGTAGGTTGACCCATGCGCGCCGAGCTCCCAGGTCATGAGCTCCTCCTTGGCGATCATCGCACCCAGCGGCATACCGCTGGCGATGCCCTTGCCCGACAGCAATACGTCGGGCTCGACACCAAAGTGCTGTATCGCCCACGTCTTGCCGGTACGGCCCATGCCCGACTGCACCTCATCGGCGACGAGCAGAATGCCATGCTCGTCGCAGAGCCGCCGTAGCTCGGTCAGGAACTCCGCCGGAGGGACGATGTAACCGCCTTCGCCCTGCACCGGCTCGACGAAGATGGCCGCCACCTCGTCGGCGGCCAGGACGTGCTTGAAAAGCACCTTCTCGATGTAGTCGATGCTCGCCAGCCTCCCCTCGCCTCTCACCACCTCCAGACCCCAACCCTGCCCACCGCCATACGGGGCGTGGTACACGCCGGGAAGCAAAGGCCCGAAACGCCGGTGGTACTTGGCCTTGGAGGCTGTCAGCGACACGCTGCCGTACGATCGACCGTGGAAGGCCCCGTAGAACGCGATGACGTTGTGCCTACCGGTGACATAACGCACCAGCTTCAGCGCTGCCTCCACGGCCTCGGTGCCCGAGTTGGTAAGAAAGGCACGTGACGGACCTGAGAACGGCGAGATCTCGTCGAGTCGCTGGCACACGTCCGAGTAGATCGGCAGGAAGAAATCCGACGCCGAGTAGTGCAGCAACTCGGACGCCTGCTGCTGGATCGCCTCGACCACGGCCGGGTGCGAATGGCCCGTAGCATTGACCGCGATCCCGGCATTCAAGTCGAGGAACAGGTTGCCGTCGACGTCCTCAATCACTGAGCCGCTCCCGCGTCGCGGGGCGAACGGATAGGCCCGAGGTAGTGACGGTGAGGTCAACCGTTGGTCGCGCTCGACGATCGCCTGTGCCTTGGGACCAGGGGGCTCAACGACAACCTGAGGTGCAGCCACCTCGGCAAGCTCTGTGATGGAAAGTTCGGTGCCGCTCATTCGATCAGCGTCCTGGATTGTTCGCGCATGTACTGCAGCACGTAGTACGGACCGCCAGCGGCTTTACCCATCGTTCCTGAACCCTTCCAGCCACCGAACGGCTGCGCCCCAGGCCACGCACCGGTGGTCGCTCCGGATGCACGGTTGATATAGATGACGCCAGCCTCGATCTGGCTGCAGAAACGATCGATCTCCGCCTGGTCCTCGCTGAAGAGGCCGGCCGTCAGGCCGTACTCCGTGTCATTGGCTAGCTCGATGGCTTCATCGAATGAATCGACCGCATCAACGGCCACGAACGGCACGAACAACTCGCGCTTCCACAACCAGGAATCTCGCGGTACGTGCACGACCGTAGGCTGCACGAAGTTGCCGCGCCCCAGGTCGCCGTCGGTGAGGACCTCTCCGCCGGCAATCACTTCGCCCGTCCGCCTGGCTTCCTCCGCAGCTTCCTCGAAGGTCTCGACTGCGGCCTGATTGATCACCGGTCCGAGATACACATCCTGAACCAGTGGGTCGCCGACCACCAACGATTCGGTCTTTTGCTTGAGCTTGGCAACGAACTCGTCGTACAGCTCACGCTCCACATACACCCGTGAGTTAGCCGAGCACTTCTGCCCCTGTAGACCGAACGCACTACGCCACACTCCATCGGTCGCCTTCTCGAGATCTGCGTGTTTGGTGACGATCGTCGGATTCTTGCCGCCCATCTCGCAAATCACGGGCTTCGGGTAGTCGCTGGCGAACTCGCGGTACACCTTCATGCCGACTTCATAGGAACCCGTGAATGTGAGGCCCTGTACGTCGGGGTGGGTGGCGATCCCGTCGCCGACGACTCCGCCCGAGCCCGAGAGCATCTGGAAAGCACCCGCTGGCATCCCGGCCTCGCGGTAGGCTTCATAGAGCATATGGCCGGTCGCTGCGCCCTGCGACGCGGGCTTGAAGACTACGGTATTCCCAGCTGCGAGCGCTGCCGACGAAGGGCCCGCAGCTAGTGCCATCGGGAAGTTAAAGGGACTGATCACTCCCCATACGCCATAGGGGCGCATGATGTCGTAGTAGTCACCTGCCTCGCCAAGTGGCTGCATCGGCACCTTGAAGCCTTTGGACTGGATCATCGCGTGCGTGTTCCAGCGGATCAGGTCAGCTGATTCTTGTACGTCGCCGACGGCTTCAAGGCGGTTCTTTCCCACCTCCATGGCCATTAGCGCCGACATCATGTAGCGCCGCTCCTCGATGATCTTGGCCGCCCGATCAAGGATCGCGGCCCGCTTTTCATACCCGAGAGCGTCCCACGCCGGGGCGTAATCCTTCGATGCGGCGATGGCATCGCGCACGTCCTGTGCGGTCGCCGTGGCGAATTCTCCAAGCACGATGTCGGAGTCGATCGGAGATACCTCGGTATGCCATCCGTCCCCCTCCCGAGCCTCTCCGTTGACGTAGAACGGATGCCGCTGGCCGAGCCAGGCTCTGGCCTCCTCGATGCCGCGCTCGTAGTCCGTGTGCATGTTCGGATCTGCTGCGAGCGTCGCGTAAGTAACCCGGAATTCTTCGGCCATCTCCGTCGCCTCGTCGTGGTTCTCTGTTCGCCGGTTGATTCCAGCAGGACATCGTAGTCGCGCCGCATACGCGCTCCGCCGATCCACCGCAAGAAGGGCCTGCTCCGGCCACAATATCGGGTGGTGGTTGCCCGTGCTCGCGGTGCAGTGGGAAAATGAGATGTTGTGTGAATTCTCACCGCTTGGCCTGTACGCTGGCGACTGAGCATGCATCGTGGAACCTGTTCGACCGGGGCCTGACATGTGGTTCAACCTGAACATCCTTCACCAACCTGACGTCGGCGACTGATGCTGTGACCGCGCCCCAGGGCGCGTAAGCCAGTCCCATCAGCCACCAGGTGCAGCAAGGATCCGAACCATGTCGTCAAGCACTCTGAAATCCCCCGAGTTGGAAGTCGCGGTTCCCCATCTCAAGGACCCGGTCGACGCATCGTCGCTGAGTCATCGCGACTTGCTACGCGGCGAATTCTGGCGCGAGATTCCGGCCTACGGTGGCGTCTCCGAGCCGCAGTTCCTCGACCATCTGTGGCAGGCAAAGAACTCGATCACGACCCCGAAGAAGCTACTGGCAGCGATCAGCGGGCTCGTTAGCGAAGCTTTTATCGAGGACGTGCGCCAGGGCTTCGAGCATTCGCCGATGAGCGTGCGGGTCTCGCCCTACCTGCTGAGCCTGATCAACTGGGAGGATCCTTACGAGGACCCACTGCGCATCCAGTTCATCCCGGTGGGCTCTCGGCTGCTTCCCGACCATCCCAAGCTCGAGCTCGACTCGCTGCACGAGCAGGCGGATGCGCCGGTGCCCGGGCTCACGCATCGTTACCCGGATAAGGCGTTGTTTCTCGCTCTCGACACCTGCCCGGTGTACTGCCGGTTCTGCACGCGCAGCTATGCGGTGGGCATCGACACCGAAGAGGTCGAGAAGGTCCAGCTGAAGGTCAACGCCGAGCGCTGGGAGCGCATGTTCGAGTACGTCCGCTCGCGCCCCGAGCTCGAGGATATCGTCATCTCCGGTGGCGATGCCTACAACCTGCGCGCCGAGCAGATTCGTACCATCGGCATGACGCTGCTGGAGATCGACCAGGTGCGCCGCATGCGATTCGCCACCAAGGGCCCGGCGGTCATGCCCCAGAAACTGCTCACCGACCACGCCTGGGTCGCTGCGCTCACGGATGTGCACGAGCGGGGCCGGCAGCTAGGTAAGGAGGTGGTGCTGCACACGCACTTCAACACGGGTCGTGAGATCACCGGGATCACTCACGACGCGATGAACGTGCTGTTCGAGCGCGGGCTCACCTCGCGCAACCAGAGCGTCATGCAACGGGGGGTGAACGACAAGGTCCTCACCATGCAGCACTTGGTCAAGCGTCTCAGCTACATCAACGTGCATCCCTATTACGTGTACATGCATGATCTCGTCAAGGGTGTCGAGGATCTACGCACCAGCGTCGCCACCGGCATCGCCGTAGAAAAGCACGTGCGCGGGGTGACCGCCGGTTTCAACACGCCAACGGTCGTCGTCGACGCGCCCGGCGGCGGTGGTAAGCGTGACGTCCACTCCTACGAGCACTACGACCCGGATACCGGCATCAGCGTTTACACGGCGCCATCGGTCAAGGATGGGTTCTTCTTCTACTACGACCCGATCACGGCGCTGCCTGCGGAGAGCCAAAGGCGCTGGTCCGATCCCGTCGAGCGACGCAAGATGATCGACGACGCCACCAACGCCGCTAGAGACAACAGCGGGCAGCATGCGTAGCCTCGGGGGCCGACGTCTCCAGTTGCTGACGGCTGGCCTGCTTTCGTGCTTGGCACTGGCCTGTGGCAACGCTCCGACGCTCGAGACGCCGGCCATCAACCCGTCGGCGCAGGTCGACACCCTGTTCGCCCACTTCACCGAAGGCATTCAGCCCGGCGCCGCGGTCATGGTCATCCAGGATGGGGAGGTAGTCCATAGCGCGGGGTATGGCCATGCGGAGATCGGCGGCCAAGTCCCCATCGGCGCCGGCTCGACCTTCCGGCTGGGTTCTTTCTCCAAGCAATTCACCGCCATGGCGATCATGCTGCTGGCCGAGAGCGGCCACCTGGACTACGACGATCCCATCGCCCGTTATCTGCCCGAGCTGGCGCGCTACGGCGAAGACATCACGGTTCGACATCTGCTGTACCACCAGAGCGGCCTGCCGGAGTATTACGCCGACATCGACACCTCGGCCGGGATGCCGTCCAACGCAGACGCGCTGGCTCAGCTGGCGAAGAAGGGTGAGCCGGTGTTCCCGCCAGGTGAACGCTACGAGTACAGCAACCCGGGTTACGACATGCTGGCCCAAGTGGTCGAGGCCGCGTCGGGGATGAGCTTCGCCGACTTCATGCGTGAGCGTGTCTTCGCTCCGCTGGAGATGGACGACTCGCTGATCCACGATCACACTGGCCCGTCCATTACCCGTCGTGTCGTGGGCTACGATCCGGACGGCGACGGGTACGTGGAGAACGACCAACACCCACTCAACGGCATCGTCGGCTCGGGCAGCATGTTCTCCACCCTCGAAGACCTCTACAAATGGGACCAGGCGCTGTACACGGAGATGCTGGTTAGCAACGCGACCCTACAGGAAGCGTTCACGCCCGCGAGGCTCAACAACGGGGACGATACTGGCTACGGGTTCGGATTCACCATCGGCGAGTACCGTGGCTACCAGCGCATCGCGCACGGTGGCAGTTGGGTGGGCTTCCGGACACACATCGCGCGGCATCCGGATATCGGGCTGACGGTCATCCTGCTGTCCAACCGTGGAGACTTCGACAGCGGCGATTACGTCGACCCTGTGATCGACATCTATCTGGACCAGACGGAAAGCTAGCGCAGGGGCCCGTACGAGCCCGTCAGCGTGGCTGTGAAGGTCAGCTTGCGGCGCTGGCGCTAATCGACCCCGTCCGCCGAGTAGATCACGTAGAGCTTGCTGTAGCCCTGGGTGTCCCAGGTGCCCTTCCACTCTTTGGGGATGGTCGCCGTCTCGCCCGCCTTGATCTCCTGGACCGTGCCGTCCTCCGAGGTCAACGTGACGCTGCCCTCGATGAAGTACATGAACTCATCGACACCATACGTCCTGTCGTCGTAGGTCCAGTGCCCCTCAGTGGCGCGGTATATCCCACTGACGAACTTCTTGTCGCTGCTCAGGTGTGTGATGAAGTCGTGGGTAGTCCGCTCGCCGCGCGTTCTCACCACCGCATCCGGGTGGTCGAAGATGGCCCCGGCAATCTCTGCCGCGGTGAGCTCCGCCGGTCTGATGACGTCCTCGCTGACGGCTCCGGTCACTGCAAGGGCGCCTGCTGCACCCGCCATCACCAATCCGAGGGCTGCAACTCCATACAATGCGCGCTTCATTGCTCTCTCTCCCTGGTTCGTATCTGTGGAACGACGACAGCTCTGACAGACTGCTCAGCCACCCGGCGCGAGCTCGATGCGCATCGCCGTAGCAGCCTCGATCTTATCCCGAGAATAGAAGACCGGGTGGAATTGGTCGTTGGCCCAGTCGTCGAAGAGGTTGCGATAGAAGGGTGAGTCGGGATCGCCGCTCTGCCCCGGAGTGTTCATGCCCACTCCGCGATCCCAGTCTCCGGTATCAATGATGATCCGGAACGAGGCGCCCGAAGTTTGGTTGTCACCGCCGCCGGTCTGGTTGACGGTATAGCTGTAGCCGCCGCGCGGGCGCGGGCCGGCCTCCAGCCGTTGGCGCATCGGCTCACTCACCGCCGATCCCAGCGGATGGCGCAGAGTGACGTGCTTGTAGTCCGGTTGGCCATAGATCCAGCGATCAGGATCGGAACCCAGCTTCTCGGTCAGCCTCGAGACCGCCGCCTCGAGTGCCTCGACGAGGATCTGGTCGCGTTCGCGCATGGGGTCGGATCCTAGCGTCCCCGGCGGGATCATGATCGTTTCGATCGTCTTCTTCAACGACAAGAACACTCGAGCTCCCGTCGGCACCAGCGCGGCATTCACACTGCGCCGCAGCTCCGCTTCCCACGCCACATACACTCCCGCCGCGACGGAGCGCTTGTCAAGCACGTGGTCCCACCCGAGCAGGAGCTTTCGAGCGCGCTCGGTGTGAGCGTCGTCGACTTCGATCTCCTCCAGCAGCGGCACTAGCTGGCGCGCCGGAATCGACAATTCGTCGGTCTGCAGACGCATCATGTCGGCGATCGAGAAGCGGGTGCCGCCGCCCAGCACCTCGACGAGACGCAACCAACGATACGGATCCGACCAGCTGAAGCCGATGGCATCCATGTACTCGTAGTCTCGCGGGATCAGCTCGTTGTTCGCTGTTGCGAAATACCCCTCCGGGGGATTCGCCACGCGCGGCTTTGCCTTGATCGGCAGATATCCATCCCACTCAAAGCGCCCATCGCCGGGCACCGGTACCAGGCCGCTCCAGTTGCGGCGAATAGGAGCAATGCCCACTGCCTGCCAGCCGATGGTGCCGTCACGCCCCGCCCAGACCATGTTCTCGCCGGGGATATTGGAGTAGTTGCACGCCTCGACGAACTCCTCCCAGGTCTTGGCCTGGTCCATACGCAGAGAGGCGAGGTAGGGCGAGCCGCCGATCTCCATCCAGCCGGCACGCACGGCGTATGCCAGGTTGCGAGCGGGATCCTCGAAGACCACCGGTCCGTGGTGCGTGTACTTGAGCTCGGCACGATGGGCGCTCTGCCCCTTCACCGGGATTTCCTCGACGAGCACCGTCATTGGCCGCCACCCACCCCGATAGCGGTACTCATTGGGATTCTGCGGATTGGTCTCGTATACGTAGAGATCCTCGGCATCGGTCGAGAACACCGTCAACCCCCAGGCGCCGTGGCCGTTGTGCCCGATCGAGACTCCTGGAAGGCTGGGCTCGCCTCCACCGATGACGTTCCATCCCGGACCCACCAGGTGCACCCAGTAGCGCAATGACGGAGCTGCCTGCACCCGGTGTGGATCGTTGGCCATCATCGGATAGCCGCTCTCGGAGCGAGATCCGCCGACCACCCAGTTGTTGGAGCCGATGTCCAGCCCGGCGTCGTAGGTCGGCACCTTGTCAGGGGCCTGGGTCGCCTGCTCGAGCCGGGCCAGGGCCTCGCCAGCACCACGATGCTCGGTCACGATGTCCTCGGGCAAGAAGCGCACGCTTCGCCGGAAGGCGTTGTAAGTGCCGAGGATGTCTTCCGAAAGGGCCGATCCGTCGATCGACGGATCGAGCTCGAGCAACGGATCGCCGGGCCCGTAGGTACCCAACTCCTTCACCGTCGAGGCACCCAGCTCGGCCACCAGCCGGCCGGTTCGCAGCTCCGCGCCGATGTTGCCCAGCAATCCCTGGTGCCGCGAGATTACGATCTCCGGGGTCCACATCCCGGGCCTGATGCCGAGCAACTCGAACTCGATCGGCAGCCGATTCGGCTGGCGTCGCGTCTGCTCGACATAGGCGTTGATGCCATCCACGTAGGCACCGATGATCGCCACCCCGTTGGGATGATAGTGATTCAGCTCCTGTTCCAGGTTGCGCCGGAACTTGAACAGTCGCATTCCCCGATCGCGCTCGATCTCGCGCGGCCCGAGGATCTCGGACACAGTTCCGGTCGCCTGGCGGCGCCAAAGCTCGAGCTGAAAAAGCCGATCTCGCGCCGCATTCCACCCCTGAACAAAGAACAGATCGTGCTCGGTCTCGGCATAGATGTGGCTGATACCCCAGCGATCAACGAGGATCTCGACCGGCTTGTCGAGCCCAGCGACGTCGAGTCGGGTTGATTCCTGCGCCACCAGGATCGATGCCGGGATCGTCAGAGCTATGATGAGACAACCGGCGATCACGCTGCATCGAACAGAGGTTTGAGGAATCGCACCGAAGGTCGGCCGGAAATACACGCGGCTAGCGATCATGTCCACTCCTGCGTCTAGCGAGCCAACTCGCCGTTGATCTCCATGAAGACGCGCCGGACGGCGCGTGGGCCCTGCGGCACTCGATCGACCCATCCCTCCATGTCACCGAAGTTCGCTTGTTCCACCGCCTCGTCCGCGGTGAGGCCGGCGGCGTGCAGCCGGCTGGCCTCGGCGATCACCCGCCGCACGGCGTCGCGGTGAGTCGCCACCTCCCGCCTACCGAGAAGCCCCGCTGAGCGGACCACGGCGTGGCCGGGGACGTACATGTCGACCTCCATGGCCTCGGCCCGCTCGATCATGGCTATCCACTCCGTCGGAAAAGCTGAGCGCATTGCCGGAAACATGTCGTTGAAATAGGTCTCGCCCATGAAGAGGACTCTCTCAGTCGGCATGTAGACAACCAGATCGCCGCCGGTGTGCGCCCGACCCAGGAACAGGATCTGAACCTCCTTGCCGCCGAGATGCAGGACCAGCCGCTCGTCAACCAGTGCGGTGGGCAGGATGACCGGGGGCGCGTCGGCAGAACGGTCACGTTGGCTGGCGCTCGTCTCCAACGTCGCTGCGGACGTCGGATGCGCATAGAAAACGGCGGTCGTCGGGAAGGCCACATTGCCTTGCGTATGGTCCCCGTGGTCGGAGCAAATCACCACATGGGTGATCGGCTTGTCGGTGACCTTGGCGATCTCGTCAATGAGTCGCTGTGTGTCTTCAGGTGTGCCCTGACCGTCCGCTACGAGCACCCCCTCCGAGGTAACCACGAACATGCTGAGAGTGGTCACTACCTTCTCGTCAGGTCCGGCCAGTTGCTCGTACACGTATACGTCGTCGGACAACTCGTGGACGCGCGAGAAGACCCCGTCCGGCAGGCCGGACAGCTCCGCTGCCGTATGCGCCTCGTCGTTGGCGCTCGAATCGTCCGCATCCGGAGCCGGCGGAGAGCACACCGTGCACACAAGCAAGGGAACGAGCGCTGCGATCCGCGTACGTTTCGCCATTTGTGCCTCCTCGCACACTGCGTGGCGCCGAGCCCCGAGCCTCCGTTTGTCAACATCACCCGCGCGCGAACGGTATCATCGCCTGCCGATGCGTCCAGTGATCTTCCTCCGCCGATCGAGCCGCGGCTCCGCAAACCTCGCACCGATAGCCGCGTGCACGTCTACCGCTCGGCTGATGAGAGTCGCAGCTGCGCTCGCCGTGGCCCTGCTGTTGAGCGACCCCGGACGGGAAGCCACCAACGCGTCGACGAGATCCCCTTCGCCAGTCGGGACTCAGGAGGCGACAGCGCAGGCTCCGAAGCGTGTGCCGGATGATTGGCCCGAGCGCTTCGAATTCGGTCACACGTGCGGAGCCGGCCCGACGCCTCGTACCATCTGAACCGGGTTACCGCCTGGAAGATCCGCAGCGACGGTGAGGTGGTCTTCCGGGTCGAGGACCTCTGGCAGGGAATCGGCTAGGAGGTTGTCGGCAGAGCGACCTGTGCACAGCAACCAGTTCGTTCTAGCCGCGTGAGATACTTCTTGATACAAGACTGCGAGAGTTCGAGTTGCGACTCACTGCTTGGGAACGACGGATCCTCTGATCGCCGTGCAACTGACCTGACCCCACGGTTAGTACCACGTCTTATCTCAGTAACTCGGTGCTGACAAGGGGTTGTTGAGGCCGGCGAAGCGCAGCGCAGCCGGATTCAACAACAGCGCTTCCGGGGCCGGTGGTCGGTAGCCTAACG